>Ga0123353_10008268_pt1 | contig 14185 bp, 11 predicted proteins | sample TergutLab28metaG_3_FD_92763 | JGI IMG/M metagenome (GOLD analysis project Ga0123353, IMG submission 92763) | Labiotermes labralis P3 segment gut microbial communities from Petit-Saut dam, French Guiana - Lab288 P3 | ecosystem: Host-associated > Arthropoda: Insects > Digestive system > Gut ... | reverse complement strand
CGAACAGGTCCCGGTCCACGATGGGCTCGTGCATGCCTTCCACTATGATCCACTCTCATTCAGGATAGGCCACAAGCTTTTGGTTCTTGAAAGATTTATTTCCGCACTGATGGTTGACGATATCGCCGACATATACCCTGCTCTCCAACATGCGCTTGATGGTGGTCGTGCGCCAATCGTGGGGATAATTCTCATCAAAACGGTTGGACTTATAGCCCAGCTGGCAGTACTTATACATCGTGGGAATAAGAGTTTTTCCCTCCGAAAGCGCCCGCGCAATTTGGTGCACGCCAAACCCGTCAGCCGCCATATGGAACATGCGGCGCACAACGGCTGCGGCTTCTTCGTCGACGATAAGCCTGTGCTTATCGTCTGGGTTTTTGACATAGCCATATGGCGCATGAGAGCCGCAGAATGCGCCTTTGAGCGCATGGCTTCGAATAGACGAACGAATTTTCCGGCTGATATCCCTGGCGTAGTATTCATTGATCACGCTCTTGAAAGGCATGATCTCGTTGTCGCCTATGGCGCTGTCGATGCCATCGTTGACCGCAATCAGGCGCACGCCGTGATCGGGGAAAAATATTTCCGTATAATAAGCTATCATAGCATTGTTACGCCCAAGCCTCGATAGATCTTTGCATAACACTGTGGTAATTTTACCGCTTTCGATATCCGTGATCATGCGCTTGAAATCCGGGCGCTCAAAACTTGTGCCTGAATACCCATCGTCGATATACTCGTCCCGCAGGATTATCCGGTGCTCGGCGGCGTACCTGCGCAGGATATCCCGCTGGGTACCGATGGAGTTGGACTCCGCGTCGCCGCCGTCGTCCCGGGAAAGGCGGCAATAAATTCCTGCTGTTATTTCCCGCAGCATTTGCATAAATGCTCCTTATTCATAAAATATAAAGCGCCACCTGCTACTTAAACTTATCACTACTACTACTACATAAAAAAGCTAAATATAATAAACTATAGCAACTATATGCGGGAATACCTGAGGGGTATGAGGCGAAAAACTTATTATCAGCAAAAAAACACTTGACAAAACCGCTTGCATGTGATATAATGTGTGAAACCGTTGAGACGGGAGTAAAGGCAGTTACGCGCCATACAGAGAGTACCGGGCAGCTGAAAGCCGGGCAGGAGACGCGGGTTGTCAAATGGGCCGTTGAGGGCATGGCGAAAAGCGCAAGGCTTAAAAAGCCTCACGCTGATTATTCCATGACGTGTGGGCATACGTTAGTTGCCGGGGATATGCTTGTATCCCGCTAAGTGCGCGAGGAATCGTCTTCGCGAAACAGGGTGGCACCGCGGATAGCTTCTATTCGTCCCTGGCAGAGCTTTTGGCTTTGCCGGGATTTTTTATTTTTCAAAGGAGATGAGAACCATGGCAAACGGACGCTTTGGGATCCACGGCGGGCAATACATCCCGGAAATCCTGATGAACGCGGTGCTGCAATTGCAGCGGGAGTACGAGCGATGGCGCAGCGACCCGGAATTCATTGCGCAACTCAACACGCTGCTCAGCGCTTACGCAGGCAGGCCTTCGCTGCTGTATTATGCAGAAAAAATAACAGCGGACCTGGGCGGCGCGAAAATCTACCTCAAGCGCGAGGATTTGAATCATACGGGCTCGCATAAGATTAACAATGTTCTTGGGCAAGCCCTGTTGGCAAAAAAAATGGGCAAAACCCGCCTCATTGCCGAAACAGGCGCAGGGCAGCACGGCGTGGCGACCGCCACTGCCGCCGCCCTGCTGGACATGGAATGCGAAATTTTCATGGGCGCTGAGGATATTGCGCGGCAGCGGCTGAATGTGTACCGCATGGAGCTATTGGGCGCGAAAGTGCACTGCGTGACAAACGGCACGGCCACGCTCAAGGACGCCGTCAACGCCACCATGCGCGAATGGGCAGGCCGCATGGAAGGCACGCATTATCTTATCGGCTCAGTGATGGGGCCGCACCCCTTTCCAACGATGGTACGTGATTTTCAGGCGGTGATCAGCCGCGAAATCAAACGGCAGATGCTCGAAGCGGAAGGCCGCTTGCCAGACAGCGTCATCGCCTGCGTGGGCGGCGGCAGCAACGCCATCGGCTCGTTTTTTGATTTCATTGAGGACGAAGGCGTAGAGCTCGTCGGCTGCGAGGCGGCAGGCAAAGGCGCCGACACCCCGGAAAATGCCGCGACGATCACGAATGGCTCCCTTGGCGTGTTCCACGGGATGAAGTCGTATTTTTGCCAGGACGAATTCGGCCAAATCGCGCCGGTGCACTCGATTTCAGCGGGCCTGGATTACCCCGGCGTCGGCCCCGAACACGCGAACCTGCATGACATCAAGCGCGCGCGCTATGTCGCCGTGACGGATGACGAAGCTGTCGCAGCCTTCGAATATCTATCTAAAACAGAGGGCATCATCCCGGCGATTGAAAGCTCCCACGCAGTGGCATATGCCATGCAATACGCACCGACGCTCAGCCGTAATAAAGTAATTGTCGTTACATTATCCGGGCGCGGCGACAAAGACGTGGCGGCCATCGCCAGGTACAAGGGGGTAACGATCCATGAGTAAAATTCGTGATAGCTTTGAAAGAGCACGGCAAAGCGGCGAAAAAGCATTTATACCATTCATCACAGGCGGCGACCCGGATATCGAAACCACCGAAAAGCTGATTTACGCATTGGCCGAAGCAGGCGCGGATATCATCGAAATTGGAATCCCGTTTTCCGATCCCGTGGCGGAAGGCCCGGTGATCGAAGCCGCCGACGAACGCGCGCTGAAGGCAGGCTGCACGGTAAATCATCTGTTCGAACTTGTGCGGCGCGCACGCGTGACAGTTAAAATTCCGCTGCTGTTCATGACTTACTATAACCCCATTTTCGCCTACGGCGTTGACCAATTCACGGCGAATTGCAAGGCTTGCGGCATCGATGGCCTAATTGTCCCCGACCTGCCATTCGAAGAGCGTGACGAATTGCTCCTGCCATGCCAATCGCAGGGCTTGGAGCTGATCTCGCTCATCGCGCCGACCAGCGAAGATCGAATCGCGGCAATTGCGCAAAATTCCGATGGCTTTCTCTACTGCGTGTCGTCGCTGGGCACCACGGGTGAGCGCAGCGCGGTCAATAACAGCGCCAGCAGCATGATTGCGCATGCCAGGCAAATCAGCAACATACCATGTGCTGTGGGCTTTGGCATATCAAACCCCGAACAGGCCCGTGAAATCGCGCAGTACGCCGACGGCGTGATTGTCGGCAGCGCGATTGTACGCATCGCAGGCGAACATGGCCGCGATTGCGTAGAGCCCGTGTATCAATTTGCGAAAAGCATCAAACAGGCGATCTCAAATTAAATAACAGAAAGAGTGAATATCATGTATAAAGAAATCCTGGGGAAAACAACCGCCGGGCTGGAGCTTAACGAGGCCGAAATCTTCGAGCTGATTGCGGCCATCAATGAAGGAACCGTCAGCGACGTGCAGATCGCGGGCTTTCAGGTAGCGCTGCTGATGAAAGGCGCGTCATTGCAGGAAACCGCGTACATCGCCAAAGCCATGCGCGAAAACTGCGTGCCCCTGCGGCCAAATATCACCGGCGAAACTATGGACACCTGCGGCACGGGCGGCGGACTTTCCACTTTCAACATTTCCACGGCCACGGCGCTTGTGGCGGCAGCGGCGGGTATTCCTGTCGCCAAACACGGCAGCCGGTCCATCGCAAGCCTGTCCGGCAGCGCGGATGTCCTCGAAGCCCTGGGCGTCAACATCAATTTGCAGCCGCGCGAAGTTGAAAAAATGATCGAGGAAATCGGCATCGCATTTCTTTACGCGCCGCTGTTCCACCCGGTGATGGGCAAAGTCCTCCCGCCGGAGCAGGACCTGGGCATTAAGACCATCTTCTACTCCATCATCGGCCCCCTGATCAACCCCGCATTCGCACCGCGCCATTTACTGGGCGTATACAAACCGGAGCTGCTTGACATCGTCACTTTCGTGGCGAAAGAGCTGGGCTACACCAACGCGATGTTTGTCCATGGGCTGGATGGCCTGGACGAAATTTCGCTGCTGGGCAAAACGCGGATCAATCATCTCAAGAACGGCGAAGTTGCCACGTTCGAAATCGCGCCCGAAGATTTTGGTCTAAGCCGCTGCTGCCTGGAAGACATCAAAACCGGTACACCCGACGTGAACGCAGAGACTATCAATGGTGTGTTTTCTAGTCAAATCACCGGCCCCCGGCGCGACGCGATTCTCATCAACGCCGCCGGTGCTTTGATCGTGGGCGGCAAAGCGGATGATTTCAAAGCGGGCATTAAGTTTGCGGGCGAGCTCATTGACAGTGGAGCAGCGGCAAAAAAATTGGAGCAGCTCAGAGATATGTCCAATAGTTTTGGAGCAGCATCATGAAATTTTCCTCTGCCATTCTCAACGAAAACGCGCAGGGCTTTGCCGCTGTAATACCGGATATCAAGTGCGTTTCGCCCAAAGAGGGCGACCTGCTGCGCGGGCGCGACCCGGTAGAGACAGCCAGGCTGCTTATGGACTATGGCGCACCGGTGCTGTCTGTCGTAACAGAAAGCGAGCACTTTGGCGGCAGCGCGGAATTATTGCGTTCTATCGCCGCCATTGGCGTGCCTGTTTTGCGCAAAGATTTTATTGCGAGCGAGGCACAGCTTCATGAAACACTGGATCTGGGTGCGGCTGCTGTTCTGCTCATTTGCGCAATCACCAGTGAAGAAAATCTTGCAGTGCTTTACAGGAAGTCGCTCGAACTGGGCCTGGAGCCTCTCGTGGAAATCCACACAGCGGCAGAAATGGCCCTTGCCAGCAGCCTGGGCGCCAAGCTCGTTGGCATCAATAACCGCAATATCACAACACTCGAGCGGGACGGCGGCGGGCCTGCACGCACGGCGCAGCTTGCCGCTGGCGCCCCAAAAGGCGCGCTGCTCATCAGCGAAAGCGGCATTTTAACACCACAGGATGCAACAAAGGTTGTCGCTGCTGGGGCGAACGCGGTGCTTGTTGGCACCGCGTTATGGCAGGCAGATGATATGGCGGCGGCATATCAATCGCTTCGAGTAGAACTGGAGAATATGCCATGCGCCCAATCATAAAAATTTGCGGGCTGATGCGTGAGGAAGATGCACGCATGTGCGCAAGCCATGGCGCGGATATTCTGGGCTTTGTTGTGGAATATCCGAACCCGGTGCCATGGAATTTAGATATCCAGGCAGCGCGGGAGCTTATTGCAAGAATTCCCGCGCCTGCGAAAAGCTGTGTTGTCACAGGTGGCGCGCGTGAGCATATCATGCGCGTCGCAACGCAAACAAAGCCGGATTATATCCAGCTGCATTGCGGCGAATCACTTAAAGACACCACGTATCTTGTGAATGCATTGGGAGAGCAAGGAATCAAAATCATCAAAACGCTGTTTCCAAATACGCCTGGCCTGGAACAGGCGGCGGCGGATTTTTGTGCGGCAGGTGTTTATGCCCTGCTATTTGACCCACGCACGCCGGATAACGCCGCAAACGGCGGCTTGGCGGATATCTCCGCCTTTTTAAGGCTCAAGCAGGCCGCAAGCTGCCCTGTGATTCTCGCGGGGGGAATTAACCCCGAAAATATAGCGGGTTTTATTTGCAAAGTCAGGCCAGAAATCATTGACCTGATGACCGGCGTGGAGCAAAGCCCCGGCATCAAGGATGAAGCAAAGGTTGCGGCGTTGTTTCGATATAATTCAAAACTTGCTTCATGATGACATTATTCATTGTATCCTTGCCGCCAAAATATTCATGAATGATGAACTTTGTCCCATTGATTTCCGCTGCAAGCGTATTATCCGGCTTGCGGTCGTTTTCTGTCATAAAAATCACCCCGCCGTATGCCTATGCATGCGGCGGGATGTCCTATGCTACATCCATAGCCATCCAAAAGCGAAAATAAATAGCAGCCACTGCCATATTGTAAACTCCACGTTGACGTCAATCCTGCCAATGGTGTGCCTTGCGCCGCCCGGAGGGTCGTATATCAGGGAAATGGCCGTGCTGCCGCGCCCGACGAAATTAATCGTGCCATCGGCATTGAGGGTAATCACCCCGCTGTTGCTTGATTCCCAGCGCACATAAGGCACTTCGACGCGTGGAAGAACGAAATAATCCTGCTTATAAATCAAAGTGTCGCTGCCCGATATACCGTCAAGAAAACCCGCCGCATTGACATATACAACAATAAAATCTGTAATCGCAATGCCGTCGCATATGATTTGGACCAAATCAAAGCCGGTGGCATTATTTCCCCTGCCGTTGACTTGGTTGAAATGGATCCTTGCACTGGTCATGGGGATGATTTCAGAGCTGCCGTCGGGGTTGTTCACGCGTACGGTGCCGCCGGCCAAATTAACAGGCTCGCGCCACTGGTAGGCCAATTGATTCGGTAGCCTGACGATTTCGATGCTTTCCGCCCGCTCCCGTACTGTAACAGTGAAGGTTGCCGTTCTTCCGCTGAGATTCACGGTGAGCGTCTGCGTACCCATCCGGGTTGGGTTAAAACCGGTGATATGCTCCGGCCGCAGGTCGATATCCGTGGCGCTGCCGTCGCTGAAATGCAGGCGCAGCCTGCCGCCCGCGGTGTTCAGGCGGTCCCCGGCGAAATAATCCCTTCTGGTTGGCGGAGAAAGTAGGGTTAAGGTGGTGAAAGTCACAGGATTGGGAACAATCGCGGATGGGTTATTGACTTCATAGCTTGTTGTGATCTCCCATTTTCTGCTATCGTTGGTTGTATCTCCCGAATCGTAATTACGTACAGTGACATTAATCGTGCGTCTGCCGTTGCTAGGAACAGTCCCCCAAGAGCACCATTTCGCTTGGAGAGGATAATCGAAGGTGCTGCCGTCGTGGGCGGTGAAACGCACTACCCCGCCCGTAGGATCAATGGGTTCACCCAGTTGATAGCTGAGCTTGTTCGGCAGCCTGACCAGCCTGATCCCAGCAGCGGGGTTAGGGGTTTTAAGGAAGTAACCATTTTGCTCCGGAAGCCCATACACGAGCGTATTTACAAAAAATTCACCTCCGGCATTGAGAAAGCTTCTATAATCCCATTGAAGGCTGTCTTGCCAAATTGCAGTCCTTAACTCGAAATCTCTATGGTACGGTGCTTGCGTTGCGCTATTTGCGTAGTGTATACGTATTGTCCCGCCCGTTGGATCAACAGGCTGTAGCGGCGGAATGGCCATCTGCGTCGGTCGTGTAAGAATTTCCGAACGGCGCGCAAATTCCGGGTGGTCTTTATATACGGTAAAGCTTGAAATACGCCTGCCCTCCCACAACGCATAAACTGTTTGATGGGTGTGGGAGTCTTGATCGTATCCGGTAATCATATCTGCTGTAATCGGTATAGTTTCGGACCCTGCATCAATCCAGAACTCTGCACCAGACCATGATAAAATCAAATTTGCACCTGTCAAGTCAAGTTCTTCCCCAGGCATATAACTTAATTTATTTGGCCCCCTAACACCTACACTTCTCAGGCACAATGTATCTACCCAGATAGGAAATTGCAGCGAAGCCCCTTTATAAGTGATTGTTATCATCTGCCAGCCCCGCTGCCCCTGCACAAAACCGGACATGTATTCCGAACCCAACGTTTTCCACTCATAACTACCATCAGAATAATAGATGCCAACATTTTCGCGCAGGCTTAGTGGTCTATCGATCCAATGCCCCATAGGCGCAGCATTGATCAAGCGAATGGACTCTACAGTTGACACAGTCACCGGCACCGTCAGCGTAAGCCCCGGCCTGCTCGCCGTAATGGTCGCGTTGCCGGGCCGCAACCCCACCACGCCGCCGTTTGGGCTGACCGCCGCGACGCTGATATTGCTGCTGGTGAAGGTGAAGCTTGCATCCCGCACAGGTGGGCTTTGCGCCGCGGCAAGCAAAACGGTCTCCCCTTCCCGCAGGGAAAGCCTGCCGGGCAAGCGGGGCCCCCGGGGCGTTAGGTTAATGATACCCGCACCGCCCCCTGTAAAGCCGGCAGGCCAGGGGGCTGCCAGGGATATCAAATAGGGCAGGATTTCTTCCTGGGCCATAGCGGTGTAGGACTGCAGCAGGGCCACCGCCGCGCTGACATGGGGCGCGGCCATGGAAGTACCCGAAGCGGTTGCGTATCTCCCGCCGGGTATCGAGCTGGATATGTTATGGCCGGGCGCGCCGATGTCCACCCAGTCGCCCCGGTTGGAAAACGAAGCCAGGGCATCCGTGCTCGTGCTTGCGCTGACGGCGATGACGCCCGGAAAGGCGGCCGGGTAGTTCATCGCGGTTGTGCCGTCATTGCCGGCCGAGGCGACAAGCGTCATACCCCGGCTTCTGGCATATGCTATGATTTCGCCCCAGCTGTGCGACCCGACAGCCGGGCCGCCGATGCTCATATTGGCGATGGCGGCGCCTTGGTCGGCCGCAAAGCGCAGCGCCTCGATAATCACGCTGTCGACTCCCCTGCCTTCGTCGTTCATCACCTTCAGGGGCATGATCCGCACATTCGGGGACGACGCGTCCACAACGATACCGGCCACATGGGTTCCGTGGCCATCAACGTCATTTGGATGGTTGTTATCCGCGATAAAATTCCAGCGCGTGGCGGAGATGCGCCCCGCCAGGAAAGGATGCGCCACATCAACGCCGCTGTCGAGCACCGCAACGGTAACCACCGGCGCATTGGCAGGCAGCAGCGCCTGGAAGGCCGGCGCGCCAATGCGAGTGGTGCCCCAGCTTCTGGCCTGCAAGGCGATTTCCTCAACGGCTTGCGCATTGAGGGATAAAACACCGTCCGGCTCCGCGTAAAGAACAGCCGGGTCGGCTTCCAATTGCAGGCGGGCCATGCGTGCCTGTTCTTCCGTGGCATATTGCAGCGCAAATCGGTTGTCTCCAAGCGGCAGGGTTACCAAGGCGCCGTAGCTGTTGCCCGGCAGGCCATTGATCGTTCTTACAAGCAGCCGCCGTGTCTGGTAGGGTGCGGTGACGATAATCTCGCGGTTTTCAATTTGCACTCGAAGTCCCATGGCTTCGGCTTCATGCTGCGTCATCAACGGCTGCGCTGCCTGCAACGAGATTTCCCGCGGCAGCTCGCGCAGCTGCGCCACAGCTTCGCGGGGGAGCAAAACCTCTTCGCCTTGCATTGCCGGGGCGGTGGAAATGGCTGTTACTTCCCCATCAATGGAGAACTCCGCCTCACCCGGAGTCAATATCATAGCGGAAAAATACGCATCGCTCCAGTGGTCCGCAACCAATTGCGACAGCGCCCGTATGTAATCCTGCGGCGCATTCATGTGCTGTGCCCCGAAGCCCGCCGCACCAGTCACTGCCGGGAATGCGCCGAAGAGCAGCAGCAGCGAAAGCAGCAACGACAGAAGACGTTTGCCTTGTTTCATGGTAAAGGCCCCCTAAATATTTCTTATAGCCAGTTTAACAGGAATTTCGCCGCATTGCAAGCATTTATTATGCATAAGGCAAATTTTTCAAATCCAGCCTATCTTGCCGCATGCCTGTTGAGCGCATTTTCGATTCCCCTTGCCACGCTGTTGGGGTCGTCCATCAGTTTGTCGCAGGCCACGCGGAAAACCATTACGCCGCCCGCGCCGCTGAGCAGGGCATAAGCCGTTTTGTCGCCCGCAAGGGCCGGGGAGCAAAAGGTGCCGTCATAAACCTGCCCGCTGTCCGGCACGTTATAATATAAGCTATCCCAATAATTTGCGGCGGCAAGGTCGCGCCAGGTGGCCCAGAAGGGCGAACCGTTCACAGGGCGGCCATATGCCGCAATGCCGATATTAATGCGGCTTAAATCCGCGCCATTGTTGACGAAAGCGACCAGGCCGTCCTGCGCCTGCTGCAAGCTGGACTGAAAACCGTCCTCGTCATTGCCATCATAGGCCATGAATTGAATTTGATCGAAGCGCTGGAGAATTTCCGGCTGCATACCAAGCGCGAAGGCTGAAAGCGCGCCGGATAAAATCGCCTTCGGATTATGTGCTTTCATGCCGTCGTCCAGCCGGGCGATGAATTGGTCGAACACCTGCCAATCTTCTCCCGTCACGGGGTACTCCCAGTCGATATCCACGCCAGCGAGGTCATATTTTTCGACAAAAGCGATGGTCTGGTCTGCCACGCTTTCCCAGTGCCTGGCCATGAAGACATTCACGCCGTTGTGCATATGCCCGTCATATATGTCGCGCCATGCGCCGTCGGCCAAGGTCGTGACAATCACTTTGACTTCATGCCCTTGGTTTGAACGGTGCGAAATGATTTCCTTGAGCGCGGCCAGTTCGCGGGCAAAGCCCTCTTCCCCAATCGAGCCAAAATGCATGTTGCCGCCTGCATCCCAGTGCACTGCGTCGAAGACAATGATCGTGCTGTAAACATCATAAAAGCGGGCGTAGCTGCGCACGAAACCCTCGCCCTTTGCAAGCAATTGCGTCGGCACATCGCCGTCGAGCCGTTGATACGCCGTTACTTCAAAGCTGCCCGCTTCGCGCTTTGGCTCATTGTATAACCGCAGCGACCTAATCTGCACGGGCGTATCCCTGTGGCGAAATCGATCGATACTCAGGCGCACACGGTCGGTCGTTACGGCGTCAAAGCTGCACAGGCGCATGGTTTGGATTTTCTCGCTTTGGTAGAAGGTGAGCCACGCGCCGTCCACCCAGGCCTGCAGCCGGAAATACTGCGCCTGATTTCCAACTTCCTCAATGATGGCCAGGTTAAATGTGCTTTCCTGCGCCAGCTGAATTTCCACAAAGCTGTTATTTCCGTCGACATGCCCTTCGGCTGGCCTTCTTGCGGGGTCGTGCGCATTCCAGGTGCTGTCGTCGCCTTTGAGGAGATTCCCTGCGTCAGGTTCTTCTCCTTGCCGGAGCGACTCAAACAGCACTGTTGCGCCCTCCAACACATTTTGCGATTGCAGCTGCACCGGTATCAAGTGCTCACCTCCCCATGCTTGAACACTGCTTGTGAGCGTCAGGTTCGGCGCGAATATCATCGCGCTCAAAATCACCGCGGCGGCAAAGCCTTTGGCCATCTGCCTGCGGGTTTTACCCAGCAATGCCACAAGCGGCAGCCCAAGGGCAACCGCAAGCCAGGGCAGGTTCGGCAGAATATGCTCGGCTCCGTTGCGCAGGCCCGCCGCATGGATGCCATTATCAAGGCCAAACACAAGCACGAAAGTGTAGGCGAACAGCGTGCCCGTAACCACGCAAAAAAACATGTGGGCGACGCGCGGCACTTTCCCCAGCAGCTTGTCGCGCAACAGCAGAAAAACAAAATTGACAAGCATGCAGGCGATAATCGCCCCGAACAGCGTGGGAACAAAATTCTCGCCTAAAGGGTATAACTCCGCAATCCAGCTATAAGCCCATTGCGCGCTGTTCAAGAACATAAACGCCGCAGCCGCCAGGGCGAAAAACAAATAGGAGCCCCTGCGCGTGTGGAAGGACGCGCCAAGGCGCTTGCATAGTTTCATATATATACCCTCCTAATTACGAATTTGTATTATCTCGTCCAAATGCTGCACGCCCGTGCTGTCGCAGGCCAGCAAATGCACCGCGCCGTCGGCGTGCACCTGCGCAAAGGAGACAATGTAATCGCCGCCATAGCCCGCCATCGGCCCGCCCGCAATCAATAGCGGGTGCGGCGCGTTGTAGCGCTCATGACCCGGCTGGTCCAAGCGCAGGTTGTGCTCGTCTCCGCTGAACTGGATGTCGACGCCCAGGCGGTTGAGCTGCTCGTAAAAGAGAATGCGCTGCTCGTTGTTGCCGAAGGCGGGGCGGTGCACTGCCGCGAAATGAAACGATGCTTCATCGCCGGGCTCCAAATCCGCCAGCCAGGCAAGCTGTTCTTCACGGAACAGATCATTTTCGGAGTTGGCTGTACCTCGGACAAACTCGCTGAAGTCCAGGCGCTCGCCGCTCCAGTCAGCGCCGTCGGCTACGGTGAACAGAATATTGCCGCGCCGCACCTGGTAGTAGAAGCTATCAAGCCCCAGGCCCGGAAAAATCACGTGCGTCATTTCACCGTACATTTCGTGGTTGCCGCGTGCGTAAATCGCGGGGATCACGCTGTTTGTGATGTCCGCGCCCGCCGCGATCGTATAAAGAATAAAATTATCTTCGAAGTTATAGCCCGACAAATCGCCCAGCATAAGCAACAAGTCCGGTGCAGGCAAATGCGCCGCGGCAGCCAGCACTTTTTCAGGCTGAGCGTGCCAGTCGGTCGCGATGAGGATATTCAGGCCGTCCTTGTATTCGCCCCTGAAATTAAATACCGGGCTTTCAATCGTAACGCCAAATTGCGTGCCGGAATCCAGCGACGAAAGCACTTCGCGGACAATGACATAATAGCTGTTGGCGTTAAGATGATCGCGCGGGACCCTCATGCTGTGCACCCGCCCGACGTTCATTCGGCCAGAAAAAGCATTTGCGACAGTGAATTCCTCGCCCTCGAACGTATATCTCAAATAGGCTGTGCTGTTGCGGTTTGTGGCGAAAACCACGCTGTAATGGTCGCCGCCAATGTCAAGCACCAACGGGTTTGTCGTCATCTCAAATGGCGTTTGCGCTTGAAAACAAGGTATGGCAATGGGCAGTGCAACTGCAATACAGATCAGCAGCGCTGTAAAAATTTTCGCTGATTTCTTCAGTTTTGGATAAAGCAAAATAAAAAACGGCAAGCCCAGCGCCAAACCAAGATAGAGCAAATTCGGCTGTAAAAACTGTAGGCCATTGTATATACCGGGCCAGTTTGGGCCGTTGTCAAGCCCAAAATTGAGCACAAGCGTAAAACCGAACAAAACGCCTGCCAACACGCAAAACACTGTGTGAATCACGCATAGCGCCCGGTACTCCTTCATCTTCCCCGCCAGAAACAGCAAGCCCAGTAAAATCAAAGCGCATGCCCCGATGGCAACCAACATGGCCGAAGCAAAATATTCGCCGTAAATCTCCGGCAGCCATCCGGCCCATTTTGCAGCACTCCGCATCAGAAAGAAGGCAACAGCAGCCAACACAAAAAATATGTATGCCCCTGTGCGCGTGTGGAATGATGCGCCAAAGCGTTTGATCAGCTTCATAGGCCTACCTCGCAGTCTATTTTTTCTCATTATAGCATATTGGCTAGCCAAAGGCAAGAATATGCTTGCTAAAAGCTGCAAAAAACCGTTTCGAAATGAAACGGTTTATATTAAAATCGTTCATGGTTCCCAAAAACAACGTCAGGTCACTCATGGAAACATCCTGTGCAGTTTTCTTTTGGTTGCGGAAATACATGAGGATTTCATTGTCAATACATCTTGCCGCATATGTCGCCAACCTTGCTCCTTTGCCTGCGTTAAAAGTGTTAATCGCTTTAATCAATCCAATAGTCCCCACCGAAATCAAATCGTCTTGATCAATGCAATTGGCATAATATTTCTTGAATATTTGCTACAAAGTGACAACGCGTTTTCGCCCCATTCAAGTGGGATTATTTCGCCGATTTTTAGGTAAATATCCAGCTTGAGCTTGCTCCTGTCGCCTGTGTTGTGTACCGTAATTTTGTCTAATATACTTGCGGCAAGCGTGCTGTTTGGTACAGGCGAAAAGACGAGCTTTTGTTCTAAGAGAGCTCTGATATTTTCATAATCCTGCGTCTGTGCGTTGCTTCTTTCAATTTGCGCAATCTGCCCTTGCAGCAAAGCCAGCTGCGCATTAAATTCTTCATTGCGCTGACGAAACTCCTCCTTGCCTATAATACCATCCAGATTCAATTCAAGCAAGCGTTCTTTTTTCTGACGTATCATATCTGTCTCTCGCTGCAAACGCGAGGGGCTTTCTTGCTGCGTATCCATGCTTTGTATGAGCGCAAGCGTTTGCTCGACGAATTTGCTTTTGTCTTGATAGAGCTCGTCGAAAATGTCTGCCATGATGCAATCAAGTTCTTCTGAACGCAGCTGCGGGGCCGAACAGGCAGCGAGCCCCTGCGTTCGATACACTTTGCACTGCCATACTTCTCGCTGCCCTTGCTTCGATTTCAGCACAAGCCTGTGGAAAGATGTGCCGTGTTCCGCGCAGACAATCTTGCTGGAGTAGGGATATGTATTGCTCGTCACTGCGCCGCTGTCGCGGAATTTTTCGCCGCGCTGACGAAGAAGGGCGTTGG
>Ga0123353_10008267_pt1 | contig 14186 bp, 12 predicted proteins | sample TergutLab28metaG_3_FD_92763 | JGI IMG/M metagenome (GOLD analysis project Ga0123353, IMG submission 92763) | Labiotermes labralis P3 segment gut microbial communities from Petit-Saut dam, French Guiana - Lab288 P3 | ecosystem: Host-associated > Arthropoda: Insects > Digestive system > Gut ... | reverse complement strand
TGAGGAGCTACTTGAATGAAAAAAGTAGCGGCTCCAGGTCTAGAAAACAGAGATTAACGGCTGTGGGGACCCGTTGCACTGACCACGTGACACCCCTCTATCCGCAAAAGTTGGCACTAACTTGGCCGACCGGCGGCGGCCGCTCTGTCGGTATAGTTCGCGTGCGGACTAAGGCCACGGAGTAGTACTATTAATAATAATAATAATAATATTATTAGTAGTATTAATCGTAATAATAGTATAAAAATAGAATTGTAGTAGTAGTGGTGATGGTGGCTGATAGTAATATTAGTAGTAGTATTGATAATAATAATAATAAGAGTATTATTAATAATAATAGTACGAGTATTAATAATAATGCTCGTAGTAGTGATATTAATAATGGTAGTAGTAGTAGTAGTAGAGCCCGAATAAAAAGGAGGAGCGTTTTTTATCCCACCACAATTTTCGTCAAGTCTTATATTTATGTAGCAAACAGGTAATGGTAAGGCAATCCCATGACAGGTCTAGACAGGGCCTGAAGGGTCCAGGAGGTTGAGGCTCCCAAATATCAAGACATCAACACAATCGGCACAGGAAGGTTGTAAGGTTGTCAGCCCTACGCACCGGCTGCCTTTACCTCCCCTCCTCCCGTCCAGAAAATATTACTGGTACTTATTCATCTTAGAGGATGAGTCAAACCCATGGCTATAGTTCGGCACGATCGGGAATCGAACCCGCGACCTTTCATTTTGTAGTGCAGTGCCCAAAATTTCAAGCAGATTTATCTTAGGTGGATCTTTGTCAACAGAAACTTCACCAGTAACCTCAAAAGATACTCAGCTTGAACTAGTAGCCGAAAGCAACACAGAAGCAGTGGCGGTTTTCTTGACAGGCTGATGGCCTACCAACCTCTTAGTAACGACTCTGTTGCCTAGACGAATAGTTACATATTTCTTTTGGTAGAGTCACGAGAAACTTCCGATATGCTCCTAGGCAGAGTTCAGGTAGAATTGACGGTTTGTGAAGGTTTCAGCCTTATGCACTCTGTAAACAACACTCTATAGCAATCAGAATATAGGGACAGATTTCCCTTATAGGAAATTACGTGAAGCAGGAAAAAGTATTTGTCGACCAATTGACTTTCTAGTGTGTTTACAGCATTCGACCGCCGGTTGGACGATATGTTTCAGTGCAATGTACCAAAGGGAACCTGGAACATGCAAGCTTAAATACGTATGAGAGAATGGAAGCATACTTCCACACATTCTGCAATGTAGGGAGATGAGTGATCAAATTCCAACGCCGGTCACATTAGCAGCGGTAATTTTTTGGATGGATCAAATACCTGGACTGAAAACTTTGGCGGTGGTAGTAAAATTCCGTAACATTGCCACGAATCAATCCCCGGTTTTCCCGGCCTTAAGTCTGTTCAATATAATCATTCAGGTGTTTTTGTTCGCTCTAGTATCTGAAGTAATAATATCATCAGGAAATTCCAGTTACTTTCATTGACAGTTTTTCAGAACTGTAGCATGTAAATACGGCCTATATCCGCGAGTCTTAATATCTCAAACCTCCAGGCTCAAGCTTGAGCCTGCAGCCCGGACACTACTCCAGCCTAACTACACCTAACCTCCAATATACAGTAAACCAAAAACGACACGACCAGTGTGGTAAACAACATCATAGTCGCGAACTCCTGATGATGGGCTTAGTAATACTTGAAACATGTTGAGCCTAAAAGAAGTACAATAAAATATCAAGTGGCATCTAGTTGGTTTTTTTATTCTTCAGTTATCACAATGATGTACGGTCCAATAAACACCAGATTCTACAAACGTACCTTATTCTTTCATTTCAGTAGGTCTGAATGTTAAGTTTATCCTCCTTTTATACCTCATATGTAAGTTGTCTTGTAAGTTTCACAAATTCATTTTGCACCTCTTGTTGTATATTTAGTGGACCAGGATAGCTCAGTCTGTATGGCGACTTGCTACGGGCTGGACGGTCCAGAGATCGAAACCCGGTGGGAAGCGAGATTTTCTCCATATTTTCAGACCGGCCCTGGGTCCCACCCAGCCTCGTGTGCAATGGGTACCGGGTCATTCCCGAGAGTAAAGCGCCTTGGGTGTGGTGCTGAGGTTAAAGTAAAAGTAGAGCTCTAACTCTACCCTCCCTCTGTGCCTTCATGGTCTGTTCCAGGGTGAATTTTACCTTACTTTAGTTTCTTACGTCCTTAACTGTTTCTCTAGTTTCCACTGTATAAGCACATAAAAATATTAATATCGCTGCATTCGGCCGCTGGTTACACTGCGGTACAACAAGATTGCCATAATTTCTGATGAGTCCTCGCTCAGGGCGTAACGACTTCATAAAAAGCCAAGACCCTGCACAAGGTGAGGACAAAGTAAAATCGAGAAAATATACATTTTACAGTCTAACACAACCTTTGTTATGTGAATAGGGTTAAAAGATAATTAAACATCATAACAGCGACATGTTTCGGTTTTTTATAAAATCATCTTCAGGTTTTGACCTAAAATTAAAAAAAAAAAGCAATTACAAGAAACTGAACACAGTACTGTCTTACTTGGGTGTTTTTATCTTTCGTACATGTTGTATTCTAATTTTTCTCGCATGTATTGTCGTTAGTTTTAAGTTATCTTGTGTGTAATTGTTGTTGCTTTGGCCGTGTGTATTGTTGTGGTTGCCTTGTGTGGGTGTTGTTATTTCATGTTTATTTTTTTTACTATGTGTGCACTGTTGTTTTTTACTTTAGATGCCGGACTGCTGGCTAGAAGTCACTATTCGGAAGGTCCTGCGACAGGCCACCTCGACACAGGGTTTTCTTGGTTTCCCTGTGTCTACAAGCAAATGCTGAGATGGTTTCCAAGATTCCAAGTTGCCACTACATGCTTCTCATGTAGCCCTCCAGACTTAAATTCAGTAGTAACCGTTTTCATGTTTTGTATACATGTCAAATAACCACTGCCACCGGGTGACAACCCAATTGCATTAAATAATAATAATAATAATTATTATTATTATTATTAAAAAGGTTTTTAATATACAATTAACAACGACTCAAAAAATACGAGATCTCGTTTGCATGTAAAAGAGATTTCGTATTTTCTGAGACGTTGTTATTTGTATATTAAAGGTCACAGCCCGAAGATGGCTTTATAAAAAAACCGAAACATGTGACTGTTATGATGTTTAATTATCTTTTAACTGTATTCACATAACAAAGGTTGTGTTAGACTGTGCAATTATATATATTCTATTGATTATTGAAAACAGAACGGGGACACCTCACCTGAATATCACGAAGTAATATTTGGTGAAATAAGCTTCACGTCAAAATTTAGGACAACAAATGGGAGAACGCCAAGTACGAGTACGAATATCTTCACTATGAGCAACAGTTTACGAACCAACCAATCTACCGGTCGTCCAGGATTTCTTTCGGGAAAAATCGGCAAGAAAGTGTGGCCCCCTGATGTTCAGGGAGAAATATGGGAACTTTAGGATGATTTCTTATGTACTATAAAAATATTACAGGATCCTCACGACTGGCTGGTTTATTCAGTAAATGACCTACGTGGTGCGAACATGTCTTGAGCAGCTGTTTTGTTTATACAATATGGTAGCTGTCTGAGTTGCCAGCTGTAAAGTAACAAACCAGCGCCCAAGTTACAAATAGCAGATAAACAGCTCCGTGTGCCTAATAATACACCATAAGTGTCACATTTTAAGTTGTAGCTTTATATTTAGATTAAGACTTTCTAACTGTAACACCATACAGTGTCACAGGTCCATATCGCGTGTTTAGAGATATATGCTGCTTTTTTTTTTTTGAATGTTACACATCTGCAGTGTTCTTGTCTTTTACACACAAATATATTTCCAGCTAACTGCACAACATATAGTTTTGATAGTTCTACACGTTGGTCGAAATATGTGGAAACATGAAAACTGTGTACTGCACAGTTATTTGGAAATAAATTTGTCTATACAGACACGTTAGCATGACGTTCAGTTTTGAGGGCCACAAGCTGAGGACGGGCGCAATTTACCCGAATATACGGCGTTAATAACATGAAAGTCACAATCCGGACACTGTCCATCGCGATACATTTTAAAATCATATGTTCTGTCACGTTTCTACAGGGAAATAAGAGAAAGCAAACAGCAAACCTGCCTGCAGTACATTACCATGCGTGAGCGCGTTTTAGTCCTTCAGACTCAGACTGCCATCTGCTGTTTCAATATTACCAAACCAATCAAGTAGTTTGCCGGTCCTAGTCCGCGCGTTTTAAGGCGTGTGTCTGCGGGCTCTCGCTTGTTGGGATTATGGGTTCGAATCAAATCTGCTTGCAGTAGTTGAGCGAGAAGGTTGTACAGTGAAGTACTTCCAGCCATCGTGCAGTGAGTGAGAGGCAGTGAGTTGCGTAGTGTGGTTTACCATACTGTTAGTGTGAGTGCAGAAGAGTGGATTATTAACAAGGAACCTATTAGTGAAAGACAGAACAATGTGGTCTCTTCGTTCGACCCTAAAAGACCCCGAGCTTCAGCCTTTGATATCCATGAATGGATTTACGAACAATTACACGTGCCGGAAAATGCAGTGAACATGGTACAGATAGAAGGGCCGCGACGCCAAGTGTACATCAATTTCCCTGAGTTACAGTGCTTTCAGAAAGTACTCCATTCAACTACCGGGCAGTCAGAATACAAACACGACAATGGGGAAATATCACAGGTGAAGATCGAGATGGCTGGAATGGGCGCGAAGCGGGTGAGGTTACTAAACCTTCTTCCTGAAATACCGGATGAGGCAGTACGTTTCGTCTTCTCCAACTGCGGTGAGATAAAGGAGATTCAGGAGGAGAGATGGTCCAGGGCATATCGTAATTCGGTCGCAAACGGCGCCAGAATTGTGGTGATTGCAATAAAGAAGCATATTCCCTCCCACATGACGGTAGCAAGAAATAGAGTGTATCATATGAAAGGCAGCCCACGACGTGCTTTGGTTGTGGCGAAACGGGACATTTATACCAGGTTTGCGCCAAGCGGCGAAGAATGGGAGTCACAGCGACCAAAGAGCCCACAGCATCATGGGTCGACATTGCAGTGAGTGGGAATAGGAAGCCGGGGCCTGAAGGTGGGGAGAAGGAGGATGAGGTAGATGAGAATGTGCATAGGCGGCCGAGGAGGTGAGCGGCAAGCAGAGTATGGGGAAACAATATACGCGGGCAACATGCACTCGACAAAGGTCTCATCGGAACAGAGCGAAAGACCGGAACGAGGGCGGTGGGCGACAGTGATTTCAGGGGTGAAGTGAAGGTCCCATACTTAGAGGAGAGGCGAGGCTTAGAAGAATCAATGGAGTGCGGAGAGGAGAGGTCAGAAGACCCACACACAGGGGAGTGCCAACCCCTGCTTAAGCAACCACAAGAGGACACGGGAACCAAGATGAAGTCGTGGGATGAACAGGAACGATGGAGGGGAAGGTAGGTATGAGATAGTGGGGGAGAAGGTGGGGCTCGCATTCAATCGGACGAGGAGATGAGGACCGCGACCACATCGAGCAGCCCAAAAGAACAAACAAGATGAGAATAGAGAGTAACGGGGAATGGACGCACGTACGTAAACGTAGTAGGACAAGACACGCACCCTCCAAACAAGTATAAAAATGACGGTCAGCCTTACATGGCTAGGATGGGCGTGTTCAAGATTGCTACCTTAAGCATCAATGGTTTGGCCTCGTGGACAAAGATGGCAATGCTAGAGGACTTCCTCCGACGAGAGGAGATAGATATTCTATTACTACAGGAAATCACACACCCCAACTTCGACGCATTTCTTAGTTACAAGACATATATTAACGTGGGGACGGTAGGGCGGGTTACCGCCTTGGTTTCAAGGGACGAGATAAAGATCACAAACGTCACAAGGCAACCATCTGTCCGTGGCATAGCGGCAGAATATAGAGGCATGTGTTTGGCCAACATTTATGCCCCGTCTGGAGCAGTCCAGAGACAGGAACGGGAATGTTTCTGCAACAGTGAACTCACCTACTTGCTGAGGGCCTCCCCTTCCAGTATGATTGTAGGATTGGACTTTAATTGTGTAACTAACAAGACGACAGCACTGGCCAATTCAACTATAGTAGAGCGCTAGACGGACTAGTCCGCGATTTTGAGCTACAGGACACTTGGCAAGCGGACCCCTCGAGGAATGTTTTCACGCACTATTCACCAATGTAGTGTCAACGATAGAACGAATATACACCACGAAAGAACCGAGTGCCAAGAAAATAGGGTGTAGACTGTAGTGGAAACCTTCACCGACCACCTAGCGGTGATATTGCGACTATCCGTAGATGTCCCTATCGTACCACGGGTCAGGGGATTCTGGAAAATGAACGCCTCTTTCCTTGACGAAGAGGCATTCAAAGAGAATTGCGCCAGCAATGCTCGATTTGGGGGCAGCAGAGAAGGCGGTACCCCGATTGGCCCACGTGATGGGGAAGGTATACCAAAAAAAGATTCGCTTTTTCTGCACCCAGGAAGTATCCGAACGCCGGGGAATTCATGAGGATGGAGAATTTCTACTATGAGTGCATTTATGACGTTCTGCGGAACACATACCCACACGGATAGAAGGTGACATTTCTCAACCGTCTGAAAGCTAAGACCACTAACCTACATGGCAACAGGTTGCAGCGGTTAATGCTACACAATGAAGATCGTAACAGGTTAGCAGGAGAGAGAGCAGGGCTCTTCCATGATCTTCAGATGCGAAAACGACAGGAAACCCGACTGATCCGAAGTGTGCAGCACGAGTACGGGAGCACCCAACGTACAACGAAATGTATAATGTGGGCGTTTATAACATTCCTGAGACGGAAATATGAACAAATAGCGGTGGAAGATTAGTGTGTCGCGTACATGACCAAAGCAGATCGGAGGCCTTTACTGACTGCTTGAAGAGAGCAGTTGGAACAGCCCATCTCACCGGAGGATTACACATCGCTGTGAGAAAAGGGGGCAAGAACAAAGCGCCAGGGAGTGACGGTATTGGGCAATGAACAAAGAAAACATAGGGGCTACGATGAACCAAATGTTCGTGGAGAGAAACGTGATCACCCAACAGAAGCATGGCCAAGTCAAGTGAACCGACCACACCGGCGGACTTTCGGCCTACCACCCTGTTGAACACTGATTACAAAATACTGGCTCGCATCGTCGCATACAAACTACACCCCATGACGGCAGAGCTGTTACAGCCGACCAAATTCTGCGGGGTGCCAGGGAAGACCGTCTTTGAGGCGGTGGCGACCGTGTGAGAGGCTATTGCACAGGCCGAGGTGACGCAAGCGCAGCTGTGCGTCCTTTCCTTAGACGTTCAGGAGGCCTTCGAGAGAATCTCCCACCATTCTGATGAGCTATAATTTTAGCAACAAGTTTATGGAACGCATCAAGTGCTTGTATGAGGATGCCGCATCCTCGGTACAAATCAACGGTCACATAGCAGGGCCTATCCCGATTCACTGTTCAGTTAGGCAAGGATGCCCCATGAGCATGATGGTCTTTGCTCTGTGTGTAGACCCGCTGCTCCGAATCTTTGAGCAGAAATTACCCGGTATCCAGATTTGAAAGCGACCCCAAAAGACAGTTGTGGTGGCATATGCTGACGATGTTATAATTTTCGTGACGACACCGACAGACTTACCTGTCATACGGGAAGCCGTACAGTGCTAAGAGAACGCAACGGCAGCACGCCTTAACACAAGGAAATCGAAGGCATTAGCAGTGGGACGATGGAGTGTAACCACGGATACTTTTTACATAACATAGCATACCGAAATAAAGATTCTAAGCGTCACCTTCACGAACACCATCGAGCAATCAATAAACAAGTGTTGGGCAAGCGTAACAGGCAAGGTTAGCGCCCAGGCAAGGGACACATACGGAAGGGACTTATGCCTCCTCAAACGTATCCGATATGCGCAAACATACCTCCTAGCTAAAATCTTACACAAGTCTCAGGTGTTCCCGGTACCTACGAGTGTACTCGGTAATTGATGACAGCCATCGCGTGGTAAATACGGAAGGAATCGACATACCGGGTACCAATATCAACGCTACAGAGACCGAAGAGACAAAGGGGGCTGGGGCTTGATAGACGTCGAGGCGAAATTTCGCGCCCCTGTGATCGGCCGCATGTGGCTACAAAACACAAAGAAGGGGTCCGCAACAGCGACATGGCTTCTAGAGTGGAACCTAACTGGGTCCAGGGCGAACCCACCGCAAAGAGGGATGATACCGACAACATTAGAGTACTTGTATCGATATGAGTTTGACATGACCTACATAGCACCTCTGGTAACTACGAAACACTCTGGAGATTAAAAAAATGAGAGTATCCAAACGAAGTCCCGACACAAATTGGACGTAAGTGTGGAAAAATCTACACACGGCCTGGGTATCAGAGAAAACAACATCAATGTGGTACATAGTGATACATGATATAATCCCGACCAATAAGCATCTGCACGCCATCAGGTTCGCGGAGTCGGACCGCTGCAGACACTGAGGGACGAGACACCATCGTACACCGTCTGATGGAATGTAACGAAGGAACGGCCATCTGGTTGTGGACACGGGAACGAATTGCGCGGTTGCTTAGAACAGACCCGCGCCGCATTCCCGCCGACTGGAGTTTCCGGCCCCAATTTCAACTCTGGCCACCACAGAGACATAGGGCGATACTGTGTATACTATGACATTTAGTATTCTACCGAATGCAGCAGCAACGACACCTATTGCCGTTATACTATACAGACTTCATGCGCCGCGCAAGATATAAGTCGTACCGGGTAGCCAGACGGACGCAGCAGGTGAGAAATCATCTATCGATACTCTATACAGCGCCCCGCCCTCTAGGTGAGAACCCAAGATAATTGAAATCCGGTTTCAGGATGAGACACGAGGCGAGAAGTAAGTGTGGGAAATAGGTGACAAGGTATAGGAGGTTACATAAGACACGAGGCGGATGGAACTTTCAGTACCTATGTATCTGTTTTGAGAGTTCAATAAATGTTTTAAAAAACCCGCCGGGAATTGGATTCTGTCTCTTGTGACTTTTGTGTTTTGTCAGGTAGAAGTCTTCGCGACGAGCTGATAACTATAAATGTATGAGTCGTATGAAAATGTGCATTGTTTTGTATCATTGTACGAACTCATAACAGCATGTATAAAGTAAAATATCAGTCAGGTTTTTTTAAAGATATCTAATCGTCAGATCCAATTAGCGTAGTTTAATTCAAAAATTCGTTTCACAATATCTGCTCTAATTTCCTAATATCGTCCTGTTTCAGACCGTCTCAACCTGCTCTAATTTCGTAATATCGTCCTGTTGCAGACTGTCTCAGCATGCGCTAAATTCCTAATATCGTCCTGTTGCGGAAGGTCTCAACGTGCTCTAATTTCCTAACATCGTCCTGTTGCAGAACGTCTCAACGTGCTCTAATTTCCTAATATCTTCCTGTTGCAGAACATCTCAACGTGCTCTACAAGAATAACTGGACACATCTGGTGCACGAACAGCTGCGCAAATTCGAGACGAACGTGGTCGCAGCCACCAAGGTGGAGGGCTACGACGGTAAGGAGCTGCTGGATGCCGACCGACAGTGGTCCTTCAGCGGGGCACTGCTGTACTCTGTCACCGTCATCACTACGATTGGTATGGCTTCGTATCAAAATTCGGCACCATGCAAGGGAGAGCTTCCCGGTATCTCCCTTCCATTTGTTGCGGGGGGATTAACTGTGGAATATAGAATATGTTCTGTCCTTGCGGGGAATCAAACGCTGATCCTGCACCCTGTAGTATAGTCATTATACTGACCAAGCTACCCCACATGACATCTGAGTTCACGTCCTCACAACCAACAGCTGGTTCGAGTTCTGCGCAGTCCCTTAAAGCTGAGATACTGAATCTGTTATATGCGGTTTAGTTATCCATTGAGGCAGGTGAAACGTCCGAATAAAAAACCATTCTTCAGAATTTTAGGAGATTTATTTATTGAACTACTCATTATTTGACAATGCGGCCAGTGACCTATGACGCACAGTGTCAAATTGTAGGCTAATTGGTGAATTCTGAATTTGCACGAATATTGCAGGAAATCTTCTTGGTGTGCTTTGATGAATTATCCTGGCCTTTTCGGCTGAGAATAAGGACATCCAAAACAAGGCTCTGGAGATTCGCTCCACCGGTGGATGTTTCAAACCGTAACCTCCATATAAAGAAACATCCAATCTGTCGCACTACTTATTCATACACTAGTTAGTATATTTCACAAAGGGAACTGACATATTAGTTCCATTCTTTATTCCGTATTTCATAATTCTAAATTGTTCACAATAAAACAGAAAATGGGTTGGAGGTGGACAAAAAAATCAGGAGAAAAGCTTTGATATTAGCGGTGTTGAAGGTTCGACGAAAAAACGAGGCTGGTGTGGTAGAGTAAATAGTGTAGCTGTTTGAACCCACTCTGACTGTCTGAGGCCTATCTTAAAGAAGACCTGTGTAAGAATGTGAACTGGATTAAAATTGCTCCGGGTATTTTCAAGTGACGGGTTCTTGTGGGTAAAATACAAATGAATATTTGGATTGCACTAAAGTTGGGGCATTTCTTCATTATAAGCCTACAATCATCTTGCCAGCTACTGCAATTTCTGCAGCTCATTCGTTATTTCTGGTTGCAATTCTAATTGCGTATTTCCTGAATTGTGTACGAGAAACAAACATTTTTTGTGTTCAACTACCCTTTCAAAGTAACCAATTTATCTAATCCCGTTACCTATAGGGCTTACATTCTTCCGGATTTTTCCAGGGAAATCCGGGATTTCGTTATCTAGACTAGGTGCCCCGATAGAGTTGCAATAGGACGCTAATAAATCGTGAATTAAACGTTAAGTTAGAGTACTTTTTAAATTCTAATTAAACCTAATGACATTCATTTCTGATAAGGTTCTGCCGTGTGCACGGAGCCGATTGGGCAGTAGGGCTCATGGGTTCTATGGTTACAGACATAAATTAGACAGCACTGCCCCAATGATGTCCTCCATGTGGCGGACCGTAAGAAGCTCCCTGCAACTCTACACATTTAAAATCTTTGATTTTATAGCTTAATACTCGCAGTGATCAGCAGATGACCGGAATTGAAATCGCGACTTCTAAGAGGAGATATATTTATTAATATTTCAGTGTTTTGAAAGACATAATGTGTGTCACATGTATACATTATTTGGCTCCGAAGAATAAGTCGTTGCTGCTCATGGGAACTGGCTTTTCAGGTGTTAACCTTCTCAGAAGTTTTCGACTCGGTGTGTAAAATACAGTATGGGGCAAAATACCCTCCGTACTTTCAGTAGGGCATTGTGAAGGGGGGGGGGAGGCCGTAGAAGTGTGGGGTTGGGCTCGAAAGATGCAGGTAGTTGGGAAGTTCCCGCTACAACACTCCGCAGTCGTGAAGATGGTGTGGTCCAACGAGCAGCGCGCATTTACCGTCGAAACCTACTTTTCGCAAAGACATTCTATGGTAGCGGTGCAGCATGCGTTCCGTACTCGCTACCAAATCCCCCCTCGGGACCGAGTACCGGACCGAAAAGCCATTCTGTTGTGGGTTGAGAACTTCAGGGAAACGGGAAGTGTGTCTGAATAAAGATGAGGACAACCACGGACCTCTCAAACACCAGAGAACTTCGAGGCTGTCAGACGGTCCGTTTTGCCGTCTCCCAAGCACTCTGCAAGCAAACACCACGCAAACAACGGCCACCACTTGCAAGATATTCTTTCTAAGACTATGTGATTTAAAACTTCCTATGTTGTAGTTTCAGAATCCAAAATTAAAATTTTTGTATCTCGAATAGTTTTTTTGTTATTCACCTTAAAATTTACGGAGGTTATTTTGCCCCATCCTGTATAATTCTACCTCACGTTCATGCCTCAGAGATGTAGAATATAAAGAACTAGCAGCTGTAAAAAAAGTCAGACGATGAAACCAGAGCTCCTGACCAACTGTCAGCTAGTTGACAAGAAGACTCATTAAGAAGGTTAAAACTGTAATATGAAAACTGGTTAATTTATTACGTGTTCGTAGTAAAATATACAGAGTGTTTCAGAAGGAATAGTAAATGTTTTTGGAGGTGGTAGTATGGACTTTTCCGAGTAAATAAGTTCAGATAAACATGTGTCCAATTTTTAATGGGTGTGGAGATACAGCTATTTGAATGTTACGCACAGAAAGCCTTACGAAATGTATGAAGGAAAGACAAATGACGTATTGATTGCATTTATTGGTTATATAAATGATCTCAATAAATTGCATCAGTCCAAAGTAAGTGTTCAAAAATCCCACCATCGACTTCAACGCATTTTTGAACTCTCTTTGCAATAGTAGGTGTAGCTTTCCTTAGGTCGTCTTGGCATTCTTGCTTTATGAGGGCAGCACTATTCATAATGCGAGCGACCAGTTCGTCTCTTGTGTTTACTTTTTCTTTGTAGACTTCGTTTTTCATCCATTCCCACAGACAAAAATCTGATCTGTACGTGCCAACTTCAAACAGCTGTATCTTCACACCCATTGAAAATTTGACATATGTTTATATGAATTTATTTACTCGGAATAGTCCATACAACCACCTCCTAAAATATTTTTTCTTCCTCCTAAAATACCCTTGGAACATTGGGTAGTTTTACTAAACTTTTAGTCATTGCAAGGAGAAAAAAAAGCCCGAGTTTTTCATTATTATAATCTGGAAGCCCAAGTTACTTATGGCTCATCGCGATATAGACTAATAGGCCAGAAGCTTTAGTGAGACTCACTTTCTTTTGGCACGTCAGAAATTTAGTTTTAAAATTACCAATTTTCCTGCTTTTATGTTTCCATTTGACAAATCGAGGCCTTTTTTTTTTTGTAAAGAAGCGTTAATAAAAAGAGACAATTGTCACCGGAAATTGCCTGAAACCAGACAGAACGACCAGGAATTATTTTACGCTATTATCCCGAAAGAAGTAAAAGAATGTTACGGAGAGCCGTCGTGTATTGTGGCACAATTCTGCAGCACGTGAGCAGCTGAGCAGTAAACCGCAGTGAGTTCAGACCCTGAGGGACACCTTCATACCCTTCCAACACAAAAATTAGGTAAACAATGTAAATTTTAAAAACAGCAACAGTGACATCGAGTGTATAATGTTATGAACGAAATAGTGCACCACTCGGTGCAATACACAGGCAATTGTAAGTCAGTGCGGCTCTGCTTTGCGACGGACTGGCCTACAGCTACTGCCCAGAGCCTATAAATGAGACCACTAGCTGACATACGTATAATAGAACCCCCTCTGGCTTGTCAACTAGCCACTCACCTTTAAAACTTTTGGGTTCCAATTAATCTTTCTCTTAGCTTTTTTCTCGTGTATTTAGATACCCCTGATGATCGCTAAATAGGCAGAAAAATGTAGTATAAACTATAGTAAATAACATAGTAAATAAAATATAGTAAATAACAATAGGTAAAAATTTGTTATTTACTCTATCGATATTCATTTGAATTTACGTATCTCTCAACGGGGCCCATCACACAAAATTCTGAACATCTTTAACGGCGAGGCTTATCGTCACAAATATTGATACAAAGCAGAACTAACGGGTGGAAATATGGGGGAGGAAATACACTGCAAGTGGGTGAAGAGCAGCTAGAAGAAACTACGTAGGGCGTCTGTCAAGGGGACTTTGTTTCTTCCGCAGTCTCAGTGTGTGTATTAAACGTGGCTACTTTTCGCTACGCTCCCTCTTGATTAAACTCGGCTAATAACCGTAAGAAAGTTGAGAATAAGAAGTGAGGAGCAGCAGAAGGGAACAGCTATAGCACTGTAGGTGAATAGCTATAGCACTGTAGGTGAATATCTATAGCACTGTAGGTGAACAGCTATAGCACTGTAGGAGAATAGCTATAGCACTGTAGGTGAACAGCTATAGCACTGTAGGTGAATAGCTATAGCACTGTAGGTGAACAGCTATAGCACTGTAGGTGAACAGCTATAGCACTGTAGGTGAACAGCTATAGCACTGTAGGTGAATAGCTATAGCACTGTAGGTGAACAGCTATAGCACTGTAGGTGAATAGCTATAG
>Ga0123353_10008266_pt1 | contig 14186 bp, 24 predicted proteins | sample TergutLab28metaG_3_FD_92763 | JGI IMG/M metagenome (GOLD analysis project Ga0123353, IMG submission 92763) | Labiotermes labralis P3 segment gut microbial communities from Petit-Saut dam, French Guiana - Lab288 P3 | ecosystem: Host-associated > Arthropoda: Insects > Digestive system > Gut ... | reverse complement strand
GCGCTACGGCTTGTGGGTGCCATCGGATATCTGGGCGGCTTGAAGCCGTCGGTTCCAACCGCCGGATGCGGAAAACCGCATGTCCGGTGGTGTGGGAGGGGTGACGGGCGTAATTCCGTCACCTCGACCCGATCAACGGCCGAACCAACCTTCCGAAGGGGCGGGAGAGGGGAACGGGTGTACGGATTGAAATCGAAAATGCTCTGGCTGCCAAAAAAACAAAAGGCTGCGGAAAATGCAGCCTTTTAATTGAAGGGGACTTATGACCCTTACGCCGCTGACGCCTCGGCTTCGGGCGCAACTTCCGGGCGGTCGAGCAACTCGATATAGGCCATCGGCGCGTTGTCCCCATCGCGGAAGCCGCATTTCAGGATACGCAGGTAGCCACCGGGACGGCTGGCATAGCGTGGGCCCAGTTCGTCGAAAATCTTGACGACGATTTCGCGGTCGCGCAGGCGGTTGAATGCCAGACGGCGGTTGGCTACCGTTGCATTCTTGCCAAGCGTAATCAGGGGTTCGACGACCCGGCGTAGTTCCTTTGCTTTGGGCAGGGTCGTTCTGATGACCTCATGACGTAACAGCGAGTTGGCCATGTTGCGGAACATGGCCTGACGGTGGCTGCTCGTCCGGTTCAGTTTGCGAAGACCATTACGGTGACGCATCTTTATTTCCTCACTTGTATCCGGTGTGCCTCAACCGAGCCTGTCCAGCCCGGCCGGTGGCCAGTTCTCTAGTTTCATTCCAAGCGTCAACCCGCGGGAGGCTAACACTTCCTTGATTTCGTTGAGCGATTTGCGGCCCAGGTTTGGTGTCTTGAGCAACTCGGTTTCGGTACGCTGGATCAAATCGCCAATGTAGTAAATGTTTTCGGCCTTCAGGCAATTGGCCGAACGCACCGTCAGTTCGAGGTCATCAACCAAGCGCAACAGCACCGGATCGACCACAATGTCGTTCTTGATGGGTACGTCGATGCAGGTGTCCTGCAAGTCGGCGAATACCGCGAGTTGATCCACCAGCACGCGGGCTGCGTAACAGACCGCTTCTTCAGGGTCGACCGCGCCGTTGGTCTCGATGTCGATGACCAGACGGTCAAGGTCGGTGCGCTGTTCGACGCGCGCGCTCTCTACCTGATAGCTGACCCGGCGAACCGGGCTAAACGAGGCGTCTAGCATGATGCGGCCAATGGACTTGCTCTCGGAACTGATCGGGCGGGTATTGCCCGGTATGTAACCACGGCCTTCCTCTACCTTGATCTGCATGTCGAGTTTGCCACCCGGGGCCAGATGCGCGATGACATGATCGGGGTTGATGATTTCGACATTCTGATTGGTCTCGATGTCAGCAGCCGTCACCGGGCCTTCCCCGCTCTTCGCGAGGTGCAGGGTCATCTCGCCCCGGTTGTGGAGTTTGAATACGACGCCTTTCAGGTTGAGCAACAGGTCGACGATGTCTTCCCGCATGCCGTCCAGCGTCGAATATTCGTGCAACACGCCTTCGATCGACACTTCTGTCGCGGCATGCCCGGGCAGTGACGAAAGAAGGATGCGGCGTAGCGCATTTCCAAGGGTATGCCCGAACCCCCGCTCGAACGGTTCCATCGTCACCTTGGCCTGAACCTGGGAGATGCTCTGAACGTCGATGATGCGAGGTTTCAGTAATTCATTGCTTTGCATCAACATTTCCTCGAAACCGTTAAGTCGCCTCCCGCATCAGCGGGAGTACAGTTCTACAACCAGGCTTTCATTGATCGTAGGCGGCAGTTCCTCGCGCACTGGATAGGCTTTGAAGGTGCCTTTGCCAGCCTTGACGTCGACTTCTACCCAGGCCGGGAAACCGCGCGATTCGCTGGATTCGAGCGCGGCTTTTACCCGCAGCGTACTGCGCACGCCTTCAGCGAGTTGGACGACATCGCCCGGACGTACCAGGTAGGACGGGATATTCACGCGCTTGCCATTGACCAGCACGCCGTTGTGACGAACCACCTGGCGCGCTTCGGCGCGGGAACCTCCGAAGCCCATGCGATAAGCAACGGAATCCAGACGCCCTTCGAGCAGTTGCAGCAGGTTTTCGCCGGTTTGTCCGCGGCGGCGGGCCGCTTCGGCATACACGCGGCGGAACTGGCGCTCCAGTACGCCATACAGGCGGCGAATTTTCTGCTTTTCACGCAGTTGTTCGCCGTATCCCGACAGGCGTTGGCCGGAACGCTGGCCATGCTGGCCGGGCGCGTAGGAACGGTGCTCAATTGCGCACTTGTTGGTGAAACATCTTTCTGCCTTCAGAAACAGCTTTTCGCCCTCACGGCGGCACTGGCGGCATTTTGGGTCGAGGTTGCGAGCCACGATTGGTTTACTCCTTGTCGTCAAATGCGCCGCTTTTTCGGCGGACGGCAACCGTTATGCGGAATAGGGGTGATGTCGGTGATACTGGCGATGCGGATGCCCAAGGCGTTGAGTGCCCGGATGGCAGACTCGCGGCCCGGCCCCGGTCCCTTGACGCGGACTTCCAGGTTCTTGATGCCGCAATCCTGCGCCACCTTGCCTGCGGCCTCGGCAGCCACCTGTGCAGCAAATGGGGTGCTCTTGCGTGAACCCTTGAAGCCTGCTCCACCGGAAGTCGCCCACGAAAGCGCATTCCCCTGTCGGTCGGTAATGGTGATGATAGTGTTGTTGAAGCTGGCGTGAACGTGCGCAATGCCTTCCGCGACGTTCTTCTTGATCTTTTTACGAACCTTGGTTTGAGTCTTGGCCATTGATCAATTCCTGTTATTTCTTGCCTGCAACCGCCTTGCGCGGCCCTTTACGGGTGCGGGCATTCGTGCGGGTACGTTGCCCACGAACCGGCAGGCCACGGCGATGACGAACGCCCCGGTAGCAGCCCAGATCCATCAGGCGTTTGACGCTCATGGTCACTTCGCGGCGCAGGTCACCCTCGACCACGTAGCGGCCTACTTCTTCGCGCAGCTTCTCCATGTCAGACTCAGTAAGGTCTTTGACTTTGGCCGAACGCGCGATACCGGCAGCGTCGCAAATTTTCTGGGCGCGTGAACGACCGACCCCATAGATAGCGGTCAGCGCAATCTCGGCATGCTTGTGGTTGGGGATGTTTACCCCAGCAATACGAGCCATCCGTGTTACCTCATGAGCTTAAATAGCGAAACGTTTGATTATAATTCAGATAGACGTAAGAAATCAACCTTGGCGCTGTTTGTGGCGCGGATCGGTACAGATGACCCTGACTACGCCCTTGCGGCGGATGATCTTGCAGTGGCGGCAAAGCCGCTTGACGGAAGCATGAACTTTCATGATTTTGCTCCTGTTTCTTAAGTGTTACTTCGTCCGGAATACGATCCGGCCCTTGGTGAGGTCATAAGGGGTTAACTGAACGGTCACCTTGTCGCCCGGCAGGATGCGGATATAGTGCATGCGCATCTTCCCGGAAATGTGCCCAAGCACCATATGACCATTTTCAAGCTTGACCCGAAACATTGCGTTGGGCAGGTTTTCGGTTACCTCACCCTGCATCTCGATTACGTCTTCCTTCGCCATCGTCATCGAACCGGAAAACCCGCCCCCTTGAAATCCGCCTTCTTAAGCAGGCTTTCATACTGATGCGACAGCACGTAGTTCTGCACCTGATCTTTGAAGTCGAGTGCCACTACCACCACGATTAGGAGAGAAGTGCCGCCGAAATAAAACGGCACATTCCACTTCAGGATCAGGAATTCAGGCAAAAGGCAAACCAATGTGATGTAGGTCGCACCTGCCAGGGTGAGCCGCATCAGCACTCTGTCGATATAGCGCGCCGTTTGTTCGCCAGGACGGATGCCGGGCACGAAGGCACCGCTCTTTTTAAGGTTGTCCGCAGTATCGCGCGGGTTGAACACGAGCGCAGTGTAGAAGAAGCAGAAAAAGATGATTGCCAGAGCGTACATGATCACGTAGACCGGCTGACCGGGCGAGAGCAGCGAGAAAATATCGCGTAACCAGGTCATTTTTTCCGAAGAACCGAACCACTGCCCGACCGTACCAGCGAAGAGGATGATGCTTGATGCAAAGATCGGCGGGATGACCCCGGACATGTTGAGTTTGAGCGGCAAATGCGAACTTTGGCCGCCATAGACGCGGTTGCCGACCTGGCGCTTGGCGTAGTTTACCAATATCTTGCGCTGCCCGCGTTCGACAAAAACAACGAAAGCTGTTACCAGCACCACCAGCAGGCAGATCAACAGCGCGGCCAATTCGTGCATGGAACCGGTTCTGACCAGTTCGGACAAGCCGCCGATGGCATTGGGCAAACCTGCCACGATACCGGCGAAAATGATCAGCGAGATGCCGTTGCCCAGGCCGCGCTCGGTAATCTGTTCTCCGAGCCACATCAGGAACATCGTGCCGGTGATCAGTGTTGCAACGGTCACAAAACGGAACACGACCCCCGGGTCGAGCGCTACGCCCTGGCTTTCCAATCCAATCGCTACGGCCAATCCCTGTGCGAAAGCCAGGAGCACGGTTCCGTAGCGTGTGTATTGCGTGATCTTGCGCCTTCCTGCCTCGCCTTCTTTTTTGATCGCTTCGAGTTGCGGGACTGCTACGGCCAGCAGCTGCATGATGATCGATGCTGAGATGTACGGCATGATCCCCAGGGTGAAAATCGTGAAACGCGATAGCGCCCCCCCGGAGAACAGGTTGAACATCCCAAGGATGCCGCCACTATGCTGGTCGAAGAACGACCTCAGGGCTTCCTGATTGATTCCGGGTACAGGCAGGTGCGCGCCGAACCGATACACGATGATTGCGCCAATCAGAAACAGCAGACGCCGTTTCAGATCGCTGAATTTTCCAGTGCTCCCTACCGTAGCGGCAGACTTGGCCACGATTTTATCCTTGCCTTGATCTGGATTACTCGGTTGCCACGGAACCGCCCGCCGCTTCGATTGCGGCACGCGCGCCCTTTGTGGCCCCAATGCCGCGCAGGACGACTTTTTTGTCAATCTTGCCGGAAAGGATGACCTTGGCCGAGAGTGCATTGCCGGGAACGATGCCAGCCTGTTTCAACGTCAGGAGGTCGATTTCTTCCACGGGCACGGCGGCCAGTTCGGACAGACGGACTTCGACGTTGCGGTCACGGGTCAGCGACACGAAACCGCGCTTTGGCAGGCGGCGTTGCAGCGGCATCTGGCCGCCCTCGAAACCGACCTTGTGGAAACCGCCGGCACGTGATTTCTGGCCTTTGTGGCCCCGGCCACAAGTCTTACCCAGGCCGCTGCCGATGCCGCGACCGACACGCTTGGCGGCAGACTTCGAGCCAGCGCCCGGTTTGATGGTATTCAGGCGCATGTCATTGACCCTCGCACTTGAGCAGATAAGACACTTTGGTAATCATGCCGCGCACACGCGGTGTGTCGGGCAACTCGACGCTGTGATTGAGGCGGCGAAGCCCCAGGCCGCGCACCGTGGCGCGGTGGGATTGCTTGGTTCCGATCACGCTCTTGACCAGCGTAACCTTGATCATCTTGTCGGACATCGCTTACCCCAGAATTTCTTCGACGCGCTTGCCGCGCTTTGCCGCGATCTCAGCCGGGGTATTTACCGCCAGCAGGCCGTTGAGCGTGGCACGTACGACGTTGTACGGGTTGGTGGAACCGATGCACTTGCAGATGATGTCGGTTACACCCATGACTTCGAACACTGCACGCATCGGGCCGCCGGCGATGATGCCGGTGCCGCCCGGGGCAGGGCGCATCAGCACGGAAGCCGCGCCATGCTTGCCTACCACGGTGTGATGCAGGGTTCCATTTTTGAGCGAGATTTTTTTCATTTTGCGTCGGGCTTCGTCCATCGCTTTCTGGACGGCTACCGGCACTTCGCGGGACTTGCCCTTGCCCATTCCGATGCCGCCATCGCCGTCACCGACTACGGTGAGGGCTGCGAAACCGAGAATTCGGCCTCCCTTGACAACCTTGGTCACGCGGTTGATCGCAACCATCTTTTCGCGCAGGCCGTCATCACGCTCTTCGGAGGCTTGCTTGCGCTGATTTTGCTGCTTGGCCATTCGTAAATCCCCCTTAGAACTTCAGGCCGCTTTCACGGGCGGCTTCAGCCAACGACTTGACACGACCGTGATAGAGGAAACCGGCGCGATCGAACCCCACGGTTTCGATTCCGGCGGCTTTTGCACGTTCGGCGATCAGCTTGCCCACTTCTGCAGCAGCGGCCTTGGTACCACCATTGGGTATCCGGGCACGCACATCCGCTTCGAGCGTGGATGCCGAGGCCAGCACTTTCGAACCGCAGCCAGAGATGATCTGGGCGTACATGTGACAGTTCGACCGGAATACGGTCAGACGCACGGCTTTCAACTCCGCAAGCTTGGCGCGGGTTTTGCGCGCACGGCGAAGACGAGATTCTTTCTTGTTCATGAATGAGCGCCTTACTTCTTCTTGGTTTCCTTGATCACAACCCTTTCGTCCGAATAACGGACGCCCTTGCCCTTGTAGGGTTCGGGAGCGCGGTAAGCCCGCACTTCGGCTGCGACTTGACCGACCCGCTGCTTGTCGATCCCCTTGATGATGATTTCGGTCTGGGTTGGCGTTTCTGCCTTTACCCCGTCCGGCAACTGGTGTACGACCGGATGGGAAAACCCGAGTGAAAGATTGAGCTTGTCCCCTTGGGCCTGTGCACGGTAGCCGACGCCGACGAGGTTCAGCTTTCTTTCGAAGCCCTTAGTGACCCCTGTCATCATGTTGTTGACCAGCGCGCGCGTGGTACCGGAGAACGCGTCACCGTTTGCCGCGCCTTCGCGGGGTTTGAACACCAGCGTATCGCCTTCGCGCTCCACCGTGACTGAATGGTGCACCGCATGGTTCAATGTGCCGAGCGGCCCCTTGATTGAGATGTCGGCTCCGGCAATCTTGACTTCGACGTCGCCTGGGATAGCCACCGGATTCTTTCCTACACGAGACATGGAACCCTCCTTCAGGCCACCAGGCAGATGACTTCGCCACCAACACGGCTAGCGCGTGCGGCACGGTCAGTCATCACACCTTTTGGGGTCGACACGATAGCTACGCCCAGCCCGTTCATGACCTTCGGTAGATCGTCGCTCCCTTTATAGACACGCAGGCCAGGGCGGCTGACCCGTTCGATGCGTTCGATCACCGGACGGTCGGCGTAATATTTGAGCGCCACATCGAGTTCGGCCTTACCAGCCACTTCGCGGACAGCGTAAGCATCGATGTAACCCTCGTCCTGCAAAACCTTGGCAATCGCCACCTTCAGCTTCGATGAAGGCATACGTACGCTTGTTTTTCCGGCCTGCTGGCCGTTGCGGATCCGCGTCAGCATATCGGCGATAGGATCGGACATACTCATCTTCTACTCTCCTTACCAACTCGCCTTGACCATGCCGGGCACTTCGCCATCGAAAGCGATTTCGCGCAACTTATTGCGGCACAAACCAAATTTACGGAACACACCGCGCGGACGCCCGGTCAGCTTGCAGCGGTTACGCGTGCGGACGGGACTCGCATTGCGCGGCAATTCCTGCAAAACCAGTCGCGCTGCCATACGCTCTTCATCGGAGAGCTTTGCATCCTTGATTTTCGCAATCAACTCGGCGCGCCGGACAGCGTACTTCGCTATCACCTTGCGGCGCTTTTCTTCGCGGTTGATCAGAGCTACTTTCGCCATATCACCCTCAATTCTTGAACGGAAACCGGAATGCGCCCAAAAGCGCTTTCGCTTCCTTGTCGGTCTTGGCCGTCGTCGTGATGCTGATGTTCATCCCGCGCAGCACATCGATCTTGTCGTACTCAATCTCGGGGAAGATGATTTGTTCTTTGACCCCGAGGTTATAGTTGCCGCGACCATCGAACCCCTTGGACGCGATGCCGCGGAAGTCGCGCACGCGCGGCAGGGCCACCGTCACCAGGCGGTCGAGGAATTCGTACATCCTCGGGCCACGCAATGTCACCATGCAGCCTATTGGGTAACCGTCACGGATCTTGAACCCGGCAATCGACTTCTTCGCCTTGGTAATGACCGGTTTCTGTCCAGCGATTTTCGTCATGTCACCGACTGCGAATTCAAGCACTTTCTTGTCACCGACCGCTTCGCCGACGCCCATATTCAGAGTGATCTTGGTAATGCGTGGCACTTCCATGACAGACTTGTAGCTGAACTGCTCAAGCAGCTTGGGAACCACCGTATCCTTGTAAAACTGTTGCAAGCGAGCCATTGCCACTCCTTACGCGTCCACCATCTCACCGTTCGACTTGAAGAAGCGCACCTTGCGCCCGTCTTCAAGCACCTTCACCCCGACACGATCGCCTTTTTGCGTAGCGGGGTTGAGCAGCGCGACATTCGAGACATGGATCGGCATCTCCTTTTCGATGATGCCACCCACTTCGCCCTTGAGCGGGTTCGGGCGCATATGCTTCTTCACCCGGTTCACCCCTTCGACCAACAGGCGCTCATCGCTGATCCGGCGCAACACCGCGCCACGACGGCCGCGGTCTTTGCCCGTGAGCACCACGACTTCATCACCCTTGCGGATTTTGTTCATCTCGGAACCTCTCAGAGCACTTCCGGCGCCAGCGACACGATCTTCATGAACCGTTCGGAGCGCAATTCGCGCGTTACTGGCCCAAAGATACGCGTACCGATCGGCTCAAGCTTGTTGTTGAGCAACACGGCGGCGTTGTTGTCGAACTTGATGAGCGAGCCATCGGGGCGGCGCACACCCTTGGCCGTGCGTACTACGACGGCGCTGTAGATGTCCCCCTTTTTGACCCGCCCCCGCGGCGCGGCATCCTTTACCGTGACCTTGATGATGTCGCCCACAGTGGCATAACGGCGTTTCGAGCCGCCAAGCACCTTGATGCACATCACCGAACGCGCGCCGGTGTTGTCGGCTACGTCGAGCCTGGACTGCATTTGAATCATGAATTTATCCCCAACTTGTCCCGCTTTAACGGCGGTCAGTATTGGAACCCGTTTGGGTCGATTAACCCGGATGAACCCCGGGACACGAAACCGCGCATTTTATTCAACCCTTGGGCGGGTTGCAAGTCTTTTTTTTGGGAGAGAACACGCTGGAGAGAAAGATGTCAGCATTCTGTCACTATTGTGGAAAAAACGAATAACATTCATAGGCATTCTATAGGAAACAACTAGGAAGCCGTTATGTTCCTGCCTCCAGATCGCGCTATGCTTCAGAAGTCGAAGCCTGATGTCAAAGCCCTGCTCGCTGGCCAGCCCCTCTTTAACACCCTGTCGCCAGAAGAGATCGAACGCATCACGCATAATGTACGGGATTTCCGACTGAAAAAGGGGGAAGTCCTGTTCAACAAAGGGGACGAATGCAAGGGGTTGCATGTGCTCCTCGTCGGGCTGGTCAAGCTGTTTTTCATTTCACCTCACGGGCACGAAAAGGTGGTGGAAATCATCCGCCCTGGTCAGATGTTTGGAGAAGCCCTGATGTTCCTGGAGCGGCTCTATGTCGTTTCCGCACAGGCGCTGGCCGATTCCTGGGTTCTCTACCTCCCCAAGAGCACCATCTTCGAGGAACTCGAACGTAGCCCCGTGTTGGGACGTAAGATGCTCGCCAGCCTCTCGATGCGGCTGCATCAGCTCATCAGCGACATAGAGGACTATTCGCTGCACTCCGGCAAGAAACGTGTCATCGGCTATCTGTTGCGGGAGGTTCCGAACGAATCCCTTTCCCCTGAAAACTACGTCCGCGACATTCATTTCAGCATCAGCAAGAATGTTATTGCGTCCTACCTCAGCATGACACAGGAACATTTTTCGCGCATCCTGCACGAATTGATGGAGCTTGGCCTGATCGTCGTTCAAGGCAGGGAAATCCATATCCCGGACATCCGCAAGTTACAGCAATACGAAGACTGAACCTCGTTCGGAACTCGCGCACGACTTGTCCCGCTTCCAGATAGTTCGCGCTACATTATTGCCGAAACCTCTACTGCTGCTGGCCAGTATAGTATACAACTGGTATACAATCCCATTTCAGCCGAATGTCGCGCCGTTTCCCCGTTTTTGCCTTTCCATTACAAAAATGAATACCGTTTCTACCCCATCTCCCCAACGCGCGCTGGAACTGGGACGCCGCGTGCTCGAAATCGAGGCACAAGCGGTTGCCGCGCTTGTTGGACGGATCGATGAAACCTTCGGGCAAGCCATCGACATGATTCTCCGGTGCCGGGGCCGAGTCATCGTCAGCGGCATCGGCAAATCTGGCCATATCGCGCGCAAGTTTGCTGCCACCCTGGCGAGCACGGGAACTCCGGCTTACTTTGTGCACGCGGCCGAGGCTGCGCACGGCGACCTTGGCATGATCGCCGCTGAAGACATCGTGATTGCCATCTCCAACTCGGGCGCGAGTGAGGAACTGCTCGCCATCGTGCCGCAGGTCAAGCGACGTGGGGCACGACTCATCGCCATGACTGGCAATGCCGGTTCGCCGCTTGCGCGTGAAGCCGACATTCATCTCGATGCTGCCGTCAGCGAAGAAGCCTGCCCGCTTAACCTCGCGCCTACCGCCAGCACTACCGCCGAACTGGCCCTGTCTGACGCGCTTGCAGTGGCGCTGCTTGACGCACGCGGTTTCGATACCGAAGATTTCGCGCGCTCACACCCCGGTGGCAGCCTCGGACGGCGGTTGCTCACGCACGTGTGCGACGTCATGCGCCCACGCGAACGGGTGCCGGTCATCGAGAGCGGCGCCCTTTTGAGCGAGGCGCTACTCGCCATGACGCACGGTGGCATGGGTATGACAGCAGTATTGGGATCCGATGGCAGGCCGGAAGGCATTTTTACCGATGGTGACCTGCGCCGCGCCCTGGAAAACGGTATCGATGTGCGCACCATGCGACTTGCCGGCGTACTGACGAAAAATCCGCACGTCATTTGGTACGGCACCCTTGCGGTGGAAGCCGCTGAAATGATGGAGCGGCTATGCATCAGCCAGTTGTTGGTCGTCGATGAAACCGGCGTGCTCGTAGGGGCGCTGAACATGCACGACCTTATGCAAGCGCGAGTCATCTGATGTACAGATTTCTCAACTTTATCTACCGCTTTTATCCTCTGGCCATTGCGATGCTGCTTGCTGCCGGAGCGACCTGGCTCGAATATGCAACCCGTAGTCCCGAATCCTCCACCGATGCCGTTGTCACTCAAACGCCAGACTTTATTGCCGAAACGGTGCGCGTTACGGGTTTCGCGAAAGACGGCAAGCTGAGCTTCACGCTCGTTTCCCCACGTCTCACTCATCTGCCGGCTATCGACTTGACCCACGTCGAACAGCCTCAGCTGCAATTCATCGCCCAGGGGCGGCAAATGTGGATCAATGCCAACCATGGCAAAGTCGGTCCCAAAGGCGAGCGCATAGACTTCACCGGCAACGTCGAGGCCGAACGCGAAGGCGCTCCCTCCGACCCACCCATGCATCTTTCTTCGGAGCAACTCACGGTCTGGCCGCAGGAACAGCGTGCCGCCAGCGATGTTCCCGTGCGCCTCACCCAGGGAGAGGTTCGCGCCAATGCCAACGGTTTTGAAGCCGACAACGTATTTGGCGCCATGAAACTGTCCGGAAAAGTTCGGATGTATCTTCCCAGCCGCCATCAGAGAAAATCATGATGCGTATCCTTTCTGCTGCCATTATTGTCCTGCTGTCGGTTGCCATGCCCGCCCATGCCCAATCCCCCGACCGTAGCCAGCCGGTCAACATCGACGCGGACAAAGTGACTGTGGATGACCGCAACAAGGTTCACGTCTTTGAGGGTAGCGTCATACTGACCCAGGGAACGATGATGCTCAAGGGAGACAAAATCGTCGTCACCCAGGATGGCGCCGGTTTTCACAACGGTGTTGCTACCGCCGGAAGCGGGCGGTTGGTTTCCTTCCGTCAGAAACGTATGAGCGATGGAGCCTGGGTTGACGGCGAAGCCGAGCGTATCGAATACAACAGCCAGAACGAACGAGCCAAACTTTTCAACCGTGCCCAGATCCAGAGTGCCGGCAACCTGGTGCGGGGCCAATACATCGAATACGATGCTGCCTCCGAAAATTACCTCGTGACCGATGTGCCTGGACGTCCCAGTGGCAACACCCCTCCCGCCGGAAGCCGCGTGCACGTCACCATCCAGCCCAAGGACACCGGCAGCATCGACAAAATCGCCCCGGCTGCTACCGGACACTGAATACGTCCCAGGCAGGCATCCTTCATCAGATGTGAGATGACGGAGGTGCAATGGATGTGGTGAAAAGTGTGAAATTTTTCTTGTGCAGCGCACAAGAAAAGCTTGACATTCCGGGTTTACTGGCTAAAATCCACAGAACATGTTGCTATGCAGCAATACAACGTGGCATATCGCCAACCCCCCCGACCTGGCAGTAGAGAGTACTTTCGTAGTTTTTGCTGTTGCCGTTTCCACATTTTATTCTCTGAGGAGAGTCCGATGACTACATTCAATCCTGAGCAGTTTGCCGCCACCAACAAGGCCAACATCGAAACCCTGTTGAGCCTCACCAACAGCGCTTTTGCCAATGCCGAGCGTCTGGCTGCTCTTAACCTCAACACCGCCCGTTCTGTTCTCGAAGACAGCGTCTCCAACACCAAGGCCTTGCTGGGTACCAAGGATGTGCAGGAACTGGTTTCTCTGCAAGCCTCGCTGATTCAGCCCCTGCTGGAAAAGTCTGTTTCCTACGCCCGTAGCGTTTATGAAATTGCCTCGCAGGGTCAGGAAGAACTGGCGAAAGTGCTCGAAACTCAACTCGCCGAGTTGAACAAGAACGTTTCTTCCGCGCTCGACAAGGCCGCCAAGTCTGCCCCGGCAGGTTCCGACGTTGCCGTTGCCGCCGTCAAGTCGGCCATTGCCGCCGCCAACAGCGCCTACGACAACTTCTCCAAGGCCGTCAAGCAAGCGACTGAAATCGCCGAAGCCAACGTTGCCGCGGCCACCAATGCCACGGTCAAGGCCGTCACCACCACTGCCAAGAGCACGAAAAAGTCTGCCTAAAAGACTTCTCTCGTAGTCGGGTGCGCCGCTAGGTTTTTTCGACCTGATAGCCCCGGCGGCAAGGACAACAGAGGGGCCGGGTTCCGTTTATTCGGAAGCCGGCCTTTCTGTTTTGGGCACAGATGCTTTCAAGTTGTCGAAAATGCCGCACAATGTATAAAAACCGGAGGTTCGGCCATTCCTGCTAAAAACAAGGATATCTTCATGACACAACCTGTTCTTTCCCTAAACGACGGATCACAAATTCCGCAATTCGGATTCGGCACCTGGCTGACATCGGAAGAGAAAGCCGCCACTGCTGTTTCCGTCGCGCTTACGGCGGGCTATCGCCTGATTGACACAGCTTCCATTTATAGCAACGAAGGGGGCGTCGGAGAGGGGATACTTGTTTCAGGTGTGCCGCGCGAAGAAATCTTCGTGACCACCAAGTTATGGAACAGCCACCAGGGATACGATGAGGCGTTGCGTGCCTGCGATGAGAGCCTGCGGCGGCTGCGGCTCGATTACGTTGATCTTTATCTGATACATTGGCCGATGCCGCACCGGGGCCGCTATCTCGATAGTTGGCGTGCGCTGATTACATTGCAAAATGAAGGGCGTGTGCGTTCGATTGGCGTGTCCAATTTCCAGATTCCGCATCTACAGCATTTGCTGGATGAAACTGGCGTAGTTCCGTCGGTAAATCAAATCGAGTTGCATCCGTATTTTCAGCAGCATTGCCTGCGGGCATTTCATGCCCAGCACGGGATTGTCACCGAATCCTGGAGTCCGATCGGGCGGGGTGGATCATTGTTGCGTGACGAACATATCCTGCGCGTCGCGCACAAGCATCGGAAAACGGCAGCGCAAGTCGTGCTGCGCTGGCATCTCGACAACGGCCTGGTCACGATTCCGAAATCGATTAACCCGGAGCGTATCCGCGAAAACTTCAATGTGTTCGATTTCCGGCTCGAAACCGAGGATATTGCCCTACTGAATGGTCTCGACAATCTAAAAGGCCGTATTGGCCCTGATCCGGATACGGCGGATTTTTAGCAGGGTGCTCAAAAACTATTTTTTCAGGTGCCAGAGTCCACAAGACAGGTCAAAATCAGTCCGAAAAGCAGCTTTACAAGGTAGTTTTCGGCCATTTTTGGCCTTGTAGACATAGGTT
>Ga0123353_10008265_pt1 | contig 14188 bp, 13 predicted proteins | sample TergutLab28metaG_3_FD_92763 | JGI IMG/M metagenome (GOLD analysis project Ga0123353, IMG submission 92763) | Labiotermes labralis P3 segment gut microbial communities from Petit-Saut dam, French Guiana - Lab288 P3 | ecosystem: Host-associated > Arthropoda: Insects > Digestive system > Gut ... | reverse complement strand
GCAGATGAGGCAATAGGAAACAGAGTCAGGGTAAAAGTTGTAAAAAATAAAGTTGCCCCTCCATTTAGAAAAGTAGAGCTTGAAATAATGTTTGGCAAAGGGATCTCTGCAATTTCATCTCTTATTGATGCTGCTGTCAACAATAACATTATTCAAAAAAGCGGAAGCTGGTATGCTTATGGAGAAGAAAAAATAGGGCAGGGAAAAGATAATACAAGAGAATTTATTGAGAAAAATCCTCAGTTTATGAATGAGATTGAAAAGAAGGTAAGGGATATACTTTTTCAGGCAGCTGATTCTTCCAGCACACCTGCTGATACTTCTTTGACTAAAGATAAAAATGAACAAGAGTAAGTCTGCTGGAAATGCTTCATAGCAACAGAGATTCTCTACCTGAAAATACTTCACTGCCTATTGGAGCTTCGCTGCCTGAAGATAATTCGCAATCTGTCTATATAGGAGTTGGCTCCAATATTGGCAATAGAGAAGATAATATCGCTAAAGCATTTTTATCACTTAAAAGTCTTTTTTTATCATTAGAAACAGCATCTCTTTATGAATCAAAACCATTATATTTTGAAAAACAGCCTGATTTTCTAAATACAGTTTTTAAAGGAATAATACAGGAAGATGTAACCCCGCATCAGCTTTTATCGCTCCTTTTTGAAACTGAAAAAACACTTGGAAGAGAGAGAGATGAGGCATTTCCCAAAGGACCAAGAAATATTGACCTTGATATATTGTTATTTGGAAATCATGTTGTTGACAAAAAAGATCTTAAAATACCTCACCCTGGCATTTCTAAAAGACTTTTTGTTCTTCTTCCACTTCTTGAATTTGATAAAACCTAAAAGATCCTGCTACAGAAGAAAAATATAGTAATTATTTAAACTCTCTTGAGAAACAAGGTATATACTTTTATAAATCTAACCAGTATATTGAAAAGTATAAAAATAGTTAAAAAAATGAGAGTGTAAGGATGTCTTTAACCCTGACAGAAGATAATTCAAAACCAGAAAATGTTTCGGAACCTGAGGGTACTTCACAAAAATTTAAAATAAGAGAATTTGAAGGGCCTCTTGATCTTCTCCTTTTTCTTATAAAAAAATCAGAAATCAATATATATGACATACCAATAGCTGAAATTGTTGAACAATATCTTCATTACCTTGAATATGCTACAAAAAAGAATCTGGATAATCTTTCTGAATTCTATACAATGGCAGCCACATTATTATATATAAAATCTAAAATGCTGCTTCCTATTGAAATTAACATTGATGAAGAGTTTGAAGACCCCCGCAGAGAACTTGTTGAAAAACTTATTGAATATCAGAAATTCAAAAAACTTTCTGAAATAATGAGCGACAAAGAAAAAGAGTCTGAATTCATAATCGAAAGAACCAGTGACCAGAGAAATCTTCCGTTTGTTAATGATGATGAATTATGGGAAGAATTTGATATATGGGATCTTCTGCAGACCTTTTCGTCGATAATAAGCAGTCTTTCAAATGAACAGATACTCGATATATATGAAGAAGTTACACTGAATGAAAAAATCACTTTTATGAATGAACTGCTTGATAAAAACCAGGAAATACTTTTTACTCAACTTATAAGAAATAATTCATCTATCATGGAATTTGTTTGCGCATTTATGGCTATACTTGATTCTGTAAAAAATAAAGTAATAACTGTTTATCAAAATCGGATGTTTGGCGATATCCGGATAAAAAAATATCAGCAGAAACCTGAAGGCATTTCGCAGGCTGAAGATGCTTCGTTGCCTAAAGGTGATTCAATAAATAATACTGTTGCAAATGATGCGGGCAGGGAAAGTTAATGGAATTAGAAAAAGAAGAAGCGCTGCTGGAAGCAATTCTTTTCCTGGAAAGCAGCCCTATAGATCTTGGTTCTCTGGTAAAAATAACAAATCTATCCAAAGAAGTTGTACTTAACGCAATTGAAAATATAAAGGAAAAACTTGCAGATACACACAGAGGCCTGGAACTATCTGAAATAGGGGGAGGCTACCAGTTCATTCCCAAGATCGAATACTGGGAATATTTAAAAGGAAAATATGGGAAAAAAAATGATAACAGGCTTTCCCGCGCAGCAATTGAGACCTTGTCAATTGTTGCATATTCACAACCTGTTACACGTTCAGAAATTGAAAATATAAGAGGTGTTTCCGCAGATGGTATGATAAGGCTTCTCTTATCAAGAAAACTAATAAAAGAAGTTGGAAAAAAAGATATTTTTGGAAAGCCTGTTACGTATGGAACAACACAGGAATTTTTAACACTTTTTAAACTTAAAAGCATATCTGATCTCCCAAAATTAAGCGACACAGATACAAAGAGGTTTGAACTTAATGGCTAAAAGTAAAATAACAGAAGAAAATGAATCAGCAGAAAAAGGGATAAGACTTCAGGTATATCTTGCAAACTGCGGCCTTGGCTCAAGAAGAAAATGCGAAGAATTTATTAAACAAGGTATGGTTAGAATCAATAACACTGCGATAATAAAAATGGGGGAAAAAGTATTTCCCGATGATATTGTTTATTACAGAAACAGGGAAGTTCATCCTACTACAAAAAAAATATATCTTGCTTTTTACAAAACCAGCAGAGTCATATCTTCAAACAGCGATCCTGAAGGAAGAACTAATATAATGTCATTTTTTAAAGAATTTTCAAGCTACAGGCTTTTTACAATTGGAAGGCTTGATTATATGTCTTCTGGTCTTATTCTTTTAACAAATGATGGCAATTTTGGAAAGATCGTAGCTCACCCTTCATCAGAAATAGAAAAAGAGTATATTGCAGAAACAAGTGAACCTTTAGGCGAAGAAACTCTCAATGATCTATTAAAAGGGGTAAGAATAAACGGAGAGTTATATAAAATAAAAAAATATACAATCAAAACCAGTAATAAAATCAGCCTTATTCTTGTTGAAGGTAAAAATAGAGAGATCCGAAATATTTTTTCCCATTACAGGATAAAACTAAAAAAACTCCAAAGAGTAAGAATAGGGTGTGTAAAGATATCAGGGTTACAGCCAGGAACATACAGAAATCTTTCGGAAAAAGAAATAAAATGGTTTCTTGAAGGTAAGAAAAAAAATGATAGTAGCGATTGATGGTCCTGCAGGCGCCGGGAAAAGTACAATAGCGTCTAAAGTTGCAGAAAAAACAGGCTTTTTTTATCTTAATACAGGCAATTTTTACAGGGCATTAACCTATGCTGTTATCAATGAAAAAATAGATATTTCAGATAAAGATGGTATTATAAAAGCAGCAGAAAAACACAAAATTGAAATCATAAACAAAAGAGTCCATCTTGATGGTATGGATGTTGAAAATTTTCTCCGTAGCGATGCAATAGACGCTATTGTAGCCCAGATTTCAGCAATAACAGAAGTTAGATATAAAATAAACGAACAGATTCAAATAGCAGCAAAAAATAATAATATAATTGCAGAAGGAAGAGATATGACAACTGTTGTATTTCCAAATGCAGATGTAAAAGTATATCTCGATGCTTCGATTGAAAAAAGGGCAAAAAGAAGGCTTGATCAGGGAACTAGCGTCAAAACTTTGGAAGAAATAAAAGAAAATATAAAAACCAGAGATGATATAGATAAAAATAAAGAATTTGGAAAGCTAAAAATATCAAAAGATGCAATTTATTTAAATAGTTCGGACTTGACCATAGACGAAGTTTGTGAGAAAGTATTGTCTGAAATAAAAAATCGTAGATAAATGAAAAGTCTATTTAAAATTAGGAGTTTTTCCAACTATGGAAGAGAGAGAAAACACAAAAAATGAAGAAACAATCAATCAAACAAATCTTCAGGAAGAATATTTAAAATCTCTCGATGAACTGGAAGAAGGACATGTAGTAGAAGGTCATGTTATTCAAGTCACTGATGAGACTGTTTTTGTAGATATTGGATACAAATCAGAGGGGAAAATTCCCTTATCAGAATTTGAAAAGACTCCTAAAGTAGGGGATAATGTCAGTGTTATTCTTATAAAAAAAGAGAGTAAAGACGGCAATATTATTGTTTCAAAAAGAAAATTTGACGAAAAAGAGTTCTGGAAAAACCTTAAAAAAGCATTCACAGATAAAACTCCTGTAGAAGCAACAGTAGTAAAAGATGTAAAAGGCGGTTTTGAGGTACTTTTAGGATATAATGTCAAAGCTTTTGTACCTATATCAAAAATTGATATTACAAAAGTTGAAAAACCTGAAGAATATATCAATAATCAATATAAATTTTATATCGAAAGACTTTACAGTGATAAAAAAATCAATATTGTCTTAAACCGCAAGGGTTATATTCTTGAAGAATTAGCACAGAAAAAAGAGGACTTTTTCAATACAGCAAAAGTTGGAGATATTGTTGAAGCAACTGTAAAAAGCATAGCATCCTTTGGCGCATTTATTGACCTTGGCGGATTTGATGGACTTCTCCATATAAATGATATGAGCTGGGGACATGTTGTAAAACCAAAAGATTATGTAAAAAAAGGTCAAAAAATAAAATTAAAAATTATTAATCTCAATAAAGAAAATAATAAAATCAATCTCTCATTAAAACATTTTTCAGAAAATCCATGGGATACTTTCTTAACCAGATATACCATAGGCGATATTGTAAAAGGCAAAGTAACAAAGCTTACAGATTTTGGAGTATTTATTGAAATCGAAGATGGTATTGAGGGAATGGCCCATATTTCTGAATTTTCATGGGTAAAAAAAATAAATCATCCAAAAGAGCTTTTTGCAATTGGCGATGATGTTGAGTGCATGATTCTTAACTATGATATTGAACAGGGAAGAATATCACTTGGAATCAAACAGGTTCTTGAAAATCCATGGGATTCAATGGAACAGAAATATCCTGAGGGAATGCAGCTTGAAAGAAAAATCATTAAGGTTACAAATGCAGGCGCATTTATTGAATTGGAAGAAGGGATAAGCGGTTTTCTCCATATCGATGATATTTCCTGGACAAAAAAGGTAAAAAATGCTTTTTCGATTTTAAAGATAAACGATCCGATCAATATTGTTATTCTCAACATCGATAAAGAAAATAGAAGAATAAGACTTGGTGTAAAACAGCTTTCAGATAATCCCTGGGATGTTTTATCAAAAACATTTACAAAGGGCAGTGTGATAGAAGGAAAAATAACAGGTAAAACCGATTTTGGACTCTTTGTAAAAATTCAAGGTGATATTGAAGGGCTCATTAATAAAAGCAATATATCAGAAAAATTCAATGAAGAACTTGATGCAGAAATAGAGCAGTTTAAAATAGGTGATGATATAAAAGCCATAATAACAGAGATAAATCCAAAGAAGAAAAAGCTTGCTCTTTCTATTAAAGAATATAAAAAGAATATCCAAAGAGAAGAAATTTCAAAATATATGCAGTCAGATAATGACACACCAATGGCAACTCTTGGCGATTTTATGAAACAGTGAAAAATAAAGTAATAAAACATATTCAACCAATAGAAAATGATAATTATGAAATAATAGGCTCTTCAAAAGTTATTGCCAACTGCAAAAATAATGCTTCAAGAATTGCAAAATCAGATGCACCTGTACTTATAACTGGCGAAAGCGGCACTGGCAAAGAACTATTTGCCCACTTTCTTTTTAGAGAGAGCAAAAGAAACAAAAAACCATTTATACAAATCAACTGCGCAGCACTTCCTGAATCCATGATAGAAGCAGAACTTTTTGGTCATGTAAAAGGGGCATTTACAGATGCTGTTTCTGATAGAAAAGGGAAATTCATAGCAGCAGACAGCGGAACTATTTTCCTTGATGAAATATGCGAACTTCCTTTTCATACTCAGTCCAGACTTTTGAGAGTAATAGAAAGAAGCCTGGTCGATAGACTTGGTTCTGATACTCCATATGAGATTGATGTAAGAATAATATCTGCAACAAATAAAAATATTGCAGAAGAAGTAAAAATGGGAAATTTTCGCAAAGATTTGTATTATCGACTTAATGTTCTTTCTTTGCATATACCCCCATTAAGAGAGCATAAAGATGATATCCCTGAGCTTGTAAAATACTTTACTGAAAATAGCGGAGAAAACAAAATACTGGATAAAGATGCTATAAAAAAACTGCTTTTATATGATTGGCCAGGTAATGTAAGAGAACTAAGAAACTTTCTTAAAAGACTTTTAATTACTTCAAACAGACAAATTATAGATGAAAGCAGCATAGATATTGAAATTAATGAAAAAAATAGCTTTTTACCTTTAAAAAAAGCTATCAATAAATTCAAAAAAAAATATATAATGGATATATTATCAGCAAATAACTGGAATCAAAGCAAAACATCAGCTGTGCTTGATATCCAAAGAACATACCTTTCCAGATTAATAAAAGAACTGGAAATTAGCGTAGCACCATCTGGTAGCATAGCACCTAATGGTAGCGTAGCACCTTCAGGTAGCGAAGAACCAGGTAGCAAAACGACTTTAGGAGATGTTAAATTTAAGGAGTAATTTAATGCAACAAAATGTGTTAACACCAAAACAGAAATTTTTAAAAAATTTTTCCTCTTTTTTATCAAGCCGTGGTAAATTATTGCTTTTACTTTTAATTCTTTTGATATTAACAATAATAGGAATAGCTATTTATAGTGAAATGAGATCATCAATAATTGAAAAATCAACAGTTCTTCTTGAAGAAGTTGAAGATAAATATGGTTCAGAATTCAGCAATTTGTCAGAAAACATGGATGAGAAAAAGAAAACAGAAATTATGGAAACTATTTTATCTTCTCTGGATGATATTATCGGAAAATACAGCAATTACTACGCAGGACAAAGAGCATTATTTATGAAAGGTGAAGTATATTTTGCAGACAAGCAATATGACAAAGCTGCAGAAAATTATTCAGCTTTTGCAAACAAATATAAAAAATCTTATCTTGCCCCTATTTCTTTAAACAATATAGCTGTTTGTCATGAAGAACTTGGAGATAATGATGCAGCAATCAGCTATTATAAAAAAATCACTGAAGCATATTCTAATGACTTTCCAAATATTCCCCGTGTTCTTTTTTCACTCGGAAGACTTTATGAAACAAAAGAAGACTTTAATACTGCAATGGAATATTATAATATGATTAGCGATAAGTATGCGGATAGCGATTGGACAATTTTATCAAAAAACCGTATAATTTTTCTTAAGGGAGCAGGTAAAATCAAATAAAGCATTATTCCTGAAAATATTAATATAAAGGGAAATTTTGAATGAAAGAAAAAAAATCTAAAAGATTTAAATTTTTTGAGACAAAATATTTTGGCATAGTAATAGCTCTTTTGATATTTGTACTTATTGTTTGTACAAAAAATTTTACTGATATTACAAATAAGCTTGACCTTAAAATGCTGGACTTTAATTTTTATTTAAAAAATGTAGTTCAAAAAAAATATATTCAGGAAGGCGTTACACAATCATTTCAGAACCCAAATATATCTCCTGACATTTTAATTCTTGGTATTGATTTCAGAAGCTTAAACAGATTCGGGAAATGGCCTTTTCCCCGTTATAGGCACGCAGATTTAATAAAAAATTTAGCTCGTATACAAAATCAGAATGATCGTGAACGGGCTCTTTTCATAGATATTTTTTTTATAGAACCTGATAATATCAGGCCTTATGATGATGCTCTTCTTGTCGAAGCAATGAAAGAAAATAAAAGAGTTTTTCTTGAAACTGTTTTGGATGAGATTGCTCCTTCAGAAGCAATCAGAGATGATTATATTGCACGACATGAGATTTTATATGAAAAATATGGCAAGATTACAAATGTAACAGGAGATTGGCATAGCGTTACAACCTATTATGGATTTGAACCTCCTTTGCAGCCTTTGGCAAGAGAAATAAAAGGTTACGGACATGCAAATTTTAGAGAAGATTTTGATAAAGTCTACAGAAGGCAGGGGCTTATAACAAAAGTTTCACTGCTTATTGATACGATAGATATCGAAGAACTAACAGTAGATTATAAAATTAATGAATCAGCTTTTGAAAGGCTTGGCTGGACAGATAAAAGCGGAATTGATCATGCAATAGCATATCCATTAACTTCAGATAAATTAAGAACAATACAAGAAGAGATTGTAAAAAATTCACCTCCTGTAAAAAAATCAGGAAAAGATGGGGAAGGGGAATATTTTTTTATTGTTAAAAAATACAAAGATACTTTTGTTCCTTCAATTACGTTATCTCTTGCTATGGAATACTTTAACAAGAAACCAGGTGATATTGAGATAAAAGTAGGGGAGTATATAAAAATACCTTCTCCTCAATATTTTAATGTGGAAAGACAACAATGGGAACCTTATCAACTTGTTGAGAAAGAAGCAAAATATAATAAAGATGGTACAGTAGAAAAACCTGAAGTAAAAAAGGTAGTTGAAGATATTTTAATTCCTATTGATAAATATGGTCAAATGCTTGTTAATTTTATGGGAAATCCTTCTTCTGCAGATCCAGGCGGCCATCAGACTTTTCCTGTAAGAACATACTCAACATACGCATCAAATGTTCCATCCAGTGATCCTTCCAAATGGCCAAAAACATGGATGGTTGCAAATAAGATTCTTATGCTTGGTCCTTTTGCAAGGGGAATCGCTTCTGACGAAAAAACTACACCTTATGGTCTTATGTATGGTATAGAGATACATGCAAATTCATTAAATACTATTTTAATGAACAAATTTTTAAAAGAAATACCAACATGGTCATATTTTGCCATTTTATTTATTGTCATATTATACACAGCATTCATAACATCAAGACTTTCCACTCTTTGGGCAGGTGTTATAACTATAGCTTCGTTATTGGGCTATTTCTTATTGACCAGTTTTATATTTGAAACAAAAAATTATATAATCCATTTCCCATCCATTGGTATTGGTATATTTTTTACATTCCTCACCATTGTTGTTTACAGAGTTATGACAGAAGAGAAAGATAAAAAAAGAATCAAAAATATGTTTGGTAAATATGTAAGCCCGGCAGTAGTTGATCAAATACTGGATACTCCAAACCTTGAGCTTGGCGGTGTAGATAAAAACCTTACTGTATTTTTCTCTGATATACGCGGATTTACGACACTTTCCGAAAGCATGACACCGCAGGAACTTGTTAATCATCTCAATCTCTATCTTACTGCAATGACAGATACAATCATGGCATACAATGGCACTCTCGATAAATATGTAGGAGATGAAATAATGTGTTTCTGGGGAGCTCCATTACCTCAGGAAAACCATGCAATACTTGCATGTAAATGCGCATTAAAACAAATGGATACACTGCATAAATTGAATGAAGGCTGGCCAAAAGAGAAGCGTATAAATATAGGTATAGGTCTTAACTCAGGTATAATGACTGTAGGTAATATGGGTTCTCTTGGAAGGATGAATTATACTTTAATGGGTGATAATGTTAACCTTGGTGCACGTCTTGAAGGTACAAATAAAGAATATGGTACCCATGTAATAATAAGCGAATTTACTTATGCACTGGTTAAAGGTGATGTTATTGTCAGAGAGCTAGACAATATAAGAGTAAAAGGAAAGAATAAACCGGTACTTATTTATGAACTTCTTGACGTTAAAGGCGGGTATGATACCCCCTAATTTAAAAAAGAAATCATATTTATTATTTTTATCATTACTTTCGTTACTGCTTCTTCAATGTGGTTTAAATACTTATCCATATTTATATCCTCCCGATACAGTAACCCGGTTAACAGGATCTGACGGTGTATTTATTATTAATAACAGAAGTGATAATGATCCTGATGTATTTCTAGGATATGAACTATACTATAAATTCTACAATGCCAGTGATGCGATCGTTGTTATGGCAAGCGATGACAGAACTTTATTTTCTGTTGAGCAGCCAACACCTACTGATATTACAAGATTAGGGTTTAAAAGAGTAAATACTGTCCCTGATAGATTAAAAACAACACGTACTCCAATGATACCAATAAGTTTTAGTGACAGAAATAGCAGTTTTAATATTAATTTTGATTTTTTTGGCGTTGCAGGCAGCGAATCTCCTATCATCCCTGAAGTTACTTATTTAAGCTATCCTGGTGTTCCTTTATACAGGCAAGTACTTGATCCTGATGTTGATAGCGCTGATAAAATTAATTATAAATCTTTTGGAGATATAATTAATGAACTCTCCAAAATACAAGACTCAGATGTTCCAGGTACTTGGGTAACGCTATCTCTCTATGTTTTTGCCTATGGCAAGTATAATAGAGTTTATAATATTTACAGCAAACCTTTATGGCTTGGCTATATAAACTACGCTGATCGATAGGTGGATAAATCTTATGTTTTCTTATTATTTTAATATTGGTCTTATTTATATTATTATTGGCTTTGGAGCAGCTCTTATTCTTTATTATGTTTATAATAAAGCTTTTATAGGCAACTTCCTGGGAGTATTGATCGTATCTATAATAGGATCTTTTCTTGGAGCAATCATTGAATATTATTTTGGCAATATAATCGAAGCTCTTACAAAAGTAAATGGTGTCGTAAATATCTTTCCATCTCTTACAGTTTCAATATTTGTTATATATATATATCATAAAGTAAGTGAAAAAAAATAAAGAGGAAGAATGAATCATTTTATTATGCCAATCGTAATTCTTGTCTTTATTTCCCTTGCAATATGGTACACAGCTTATCGATTACATGCACATTTCAAATTTATCCCTTTTTGGAAATTACAAATTACAACCATAATTGGCTTAATAGGTTCTTTGCTGGTTTCGGCAATAGCAATAAATTTTTCAAATCTGTTTGCCTCTTTTTTTAACATCGCCGGCGGTTATATATTTTTATTTTTCTTATATTTGTTTTTTTCTTTAGCAATTGTGCATATTATCAGGATTATATTTAAACCTTCATTGATTTGGAGCGGGGTAGCAGCGCTAGCTATTTCTTTTATTGCTGTTTTTATCGGAGCTGTGTTTGCATCATCTTTTTCTGTAAATGAAACTGAAATAAAAATCAAAAATCTTAAAAAAGAACTGACAGTCATGCATATTTCCGATGTACATATCGGTCACCATCGAGGACAAAATTATTTAGCTAAAATTGTTAAAGAAACAAACATACAAAATCCTGATCTCATACTTATTACAGGTGATTTGGTAGATGTTGAATCTTCTTTAAAGCCTGGAGTATTGGAACCGCTTTCTGATTTTAAAGCTCCTGTTTCCTTCGTAGAAGGCAATCATGAAAAGCACTTTGGCGCAGAGCGTGTGTTAAAATTGATTGGAGACCACAATATTCGCATTTTACGCAACGAAGTTATCGAAACTCATGATATACAGCTAATTGGTATTAATTATATAAATATGCACCGTTCTGGCTATGCTGGTGATGTTAAGTCTGTTTTAAAAGAGATTTCCTTAAAAAGCGATGCTCCATCCATATTAATCAGCCATAGTCCTGCTGGAGTCAAATACTTTGAAGAAGCAGGGATAGATCTTATCCTGGCAGGTCATTTACATGGAGGACAATTCTTTCCTCTCTTTCCATTATCAAAGCTAAGTTTCAGTTTCACAAGAGGGTTATATCAATATGGTAATACCAAAGTTTTTGTCTCAAGTGGCGCTGGAACCTCTTTTATGATACGAGTTAGATTAGGGTCATTCAATGAGATCAACCTGTTAAAACTGATACCTGATAATTAATCTTAAAATAAAAAGGAGATTAATATGCAATACAGAACAATGCCAAATTCCAATGAAAAACTTTCTGTCCTTGGTTATGGATGTATGAGACTTCCTGCTGTTAAAGGCCGTCAGGCTTCGATGTTTTCATCGATTGATAAAGAAAGAGCTGCCAGACAAATAAGATTTGCGATCGATCAAGGTGTAAACTATCTGGATACTGCATATGTATACCATGCAGGGACATCAGAAAGTTTTTTAGGCGAATATGTATTGAAAGATGGTTACAGAGAAAAAGTCAATATTGCAACAAAACTTCCCTGCATGACAATCAACAGAAAAGAAAGTATAGAAGATATTTTTAATAAACAATTAAAAAAACTTCAAGTTGAATATATAGATTACTATTTGCTTCATGGTTTAAGCGGAAGCATATGGGACAAAATGCTTTCATTGGACATTATCAATTTTATGGATAATATCAGAAAGCAGGGTAAAGTACGTCACATGGGATTCTCGTTTCATGGTTCCAAAGAGGATTTTAAAAAAATTATAAACAGTTATTCCTGGGAGTTTACGATGGTTCAGTACAATATTCTTGATGAACAAGCCCAGGCAAGTATTGATGGGATCAAATATGCCCACAGCAAGGGACTTGGTGTCATTGTCATGGAACCTTTGCGTGGAGGCACTCTTGCAAGAAAAATACCAGGTGAAGCGCAAAAAATATACGATAGCGCTCCTGTAAAAAGAACTCCTGCTGAATGGGCTTTGAGATGGGTATGGAATCATCCTGAAATAACTATGCTTTTATCCGGAATGAATGATGAGTATCATATCAATGAAAATATTAAAATAGCATCTGAATCATATCCTGATTCTTTAAGCGAAGAAGATTTATCAATTCTAAAAAATATCAAAAGCGCTTATTTATCAGCTATGAAGGTAGGTTGTACAGGCTGCGGTTATTGTATGCCTTGTCCTGCAGGTATCAATATTCCCAGTGCTTTTCTTAATTTGAATAATTATCATATGTTCTCGAAAAATGAAGCAAGATTGTTTCATATGTTAAATGCTGGTGTACAGACTAAAGATGGAAAACCGCATTGGACAAAAAGCTGTTTGCATTGCAGAGAATGTGAAAAGATATGTCCACAGGGAATAAAGATTTGTGACTCATTTAGTTTAGTTCAAAAACATTTGGAAGGAACTGGTGTAAAGGTTCTCTCAAAAATATTTAGAAGTTTTGTAAATAGGAATAGTAAAAAGCATAAATAAGCTCTTTTTTTTGCCTATAACTCTTTATATTAACTTATTCTTTGTTGTAATTACAACATTTTACTTCCGATAATGGATATTCTGTCTACTTAAATAAAATATATACTTTTTCCCATGTAAATAAGTTGTGTGCCAAATAAAAAAGGCTGTCCACCACTTAAAGTGAACAGCCTTAAAACTTTAATTATTATTTAAGATTATTTGTTATTAAGAACAGCTCGTGCAGCAGAAAGCCTTGCAAGCGGAACTCTGTACGGAGAACATGAAACATAATTAAGTCCTGTTTTATAACAGAATTCAATTGATGAAGATTCTCCACCATGCTCGCCGCAAATACCTAATTTAAGATCTGATTTAATTCCTCTTCCTTTTTCAGCTGCCATTTTTACAAGTGCCCCTACTCCTGACTGGTCAATTGCCTGGAAAGGATCTCTTTCCAAAACACCTTGTTCAATGTAATCAGGGAGGAATGAACCTATATCATCTCTTGAATATCCATAGGTCATCTGTGTAAGGTCATTAGTTCCAAATGAGAAAAAGTCTGCATATTTTGCAACTTCATCAGCTGTAATTGCTGCTCTTGGAATTTCTATCATTGTACCTATTGTATAAGGAATTTCCATCTTTGCTGTTTTAAATACAGCTTTAACAACATTTTCAGCATTTTCCCTAAGCATTTTAAGTTCCTGATATGTTCCAATAAGAGGAATCATAATTTCAGGAATTACTTTTACCCCTTTCTTGGTTTGTGAACATGCTGCTTTCATGATTGCCTCAACCTGCATATCATAAATCTCGGGATATGTTATACCAAGCCTGCATCCTCTGTGTCCAAGCATTGGATTAAGCTCATGCAGAGAATCAATTTTTGCTTTGAGTTTATCAACAGTTATTCCTGCTTTTTTTGCAAAAGCTTTAATATCTTCAGATGTTTTTGGAACAAATTCATGTAGCGGAGGATCAAGAAGTCTAATTGTAACAGGAAGGCCATCCATTGATTTAAAAATACCTTCAAAATCTCTCTGCTGGAGAGTTAGAAGTTTTTTAAGAACAGCTTTTCTTGTTGCAACATCATTGGCTACAATCATTTCCTGGAAAATATCAAGTTTGCCTGCATCAAAGAACATATGTTCTGTTCTGCAAAGCCCGATTCCT
>Ga0123353_10008260_pt1 | contig 14191 bp, 14 predicted proteins | sample TergutLab28metaG_3_FD_92763 | JGI IMG/M metagenome (GOLD analysis project Ga0123353, IMG submission 92763) | Labiotermes labralis P3 segment gut microbial communities from Petit-Saut dam, French Guiana - Lab288 P3 | ecosystem: Host-associated > Arthropoda: Insects > Digestive system > Gut ... | reverse complement strand
GGGAGCCAACCAACCCGTGGTCAGCATCTGCCCGCCACCAAAAGCGAACTGCGCCGGAGCCTGCGACGAGGCAACCGTCTGCACATAACCAGCACCAGAGAAGTCGATGGCGATCGGGGTGGTCCAGCCTGAGGCGACCTTGAGCCTGGCGCCGTCAAGCCCGCAGTCGGACTTCACGCCGACAACCTGCCAGACACCGTCCTTGGGCAGCAGACGACCACTGTTGAGGTTGTCCAGGCTCCACTGGACCTGGGTCATCGGGAACGCGGACCACGGCACCTGGCACGACCAGCTGCCGCCGGCCGACACCGTCGCCGTGCAGGTGAACTCAGCACGGGCCGAGACCGGGTAGACAGTCACGACGGTGCCCGGCTGGCCGGTGCCCTTGACCGTGACCGGACCCATCGAGGAGATCCCGAACTGGGACCACAGGACCGGGTTGTAGGTGACCACCTGGGCCTGGCCGTTCTGCACCGTCGTCGGCAGCGGCCTGTTGTCGTAGGTCACCGAGTTCAGCTGAGGGATCAGCGCGGTGATCGCCGGAGCGATGGTGCAGGTCGGGGTCGGCGGGCACGGAGTCGTCGGCTTGGGCGCCGGAGGCTTGGGCGTGGCAGTCGGCTTGGGCGTGGCAGTCGGCTTGGGCGCCGGAGGCTTAGGCGTCGCAGTCGGCTTCGGCGCCGGAGGCTTGGTGGCGGTCGGCTTGGGCGCCGGAGGCTTGGGGGTCGCTGTCGGTTTGGGCGCCGGAGGCTTGGGCGTCGCAGTCGGCTTCGGCTGGCAGGCGCACGGGCAGTAGCACTCGCCGCCTTGGCCCGCCGGGGGCTGCCCGGTCGGGTCGTCGTGCGGGGTGTACCCGCCGAGGGCGGGTGCGAGGCCAGACGAGGCCGCCGGTGCGGTCTCAGGTGCGCTCTGCCAGGCGAACCCGGCGACGCCAGCGCTCCCGACCACGATACCCAGGCCAAGACCCAGCGACCGGACGGCGATACGGCCGAAACGGTCCTCCAACCGGGACAAGATGTTGTGCATGACTCCAGATCACTCCCTCGTCGGTCGATGCCCCAACGCTGCGATCAGGGACGACGCCGTTGTCGTTGTGTCGCGTCAGGATATATCCACTATGCACCTTTCGTCCAGGACGGAGAGCCCATTCGTCCACTGACGGTCGTGGGATATATCGCCGGTCGCGGACGGCATTCGTGGGACATTACGCCGTCCGGGGGGACAAAAGGTCCTGCGAATGAGGAAGGATCTGCTTTCTGCCACCCCTGCCCCGAGCAACAATCATGGGACATTGCGCCTTCCGGGGGAATAAAAGTCCCGTGAATCTCGTAGCGCCTGGGCCCAGCCGCTAGCTAGACACCCAGGGCAGAGTCCAAGGGCTGGCCCAGGGCGGCGGCCCAGACCACCCGGGACGTGGGCAACCCGTCCAACCACGCCACAGGCCGTCCCAGGCCCAAGATCGTGCCTGGGGCGGACGTGTCGGCCAGGGCCCGCACCGCCAGGGCGTCGATGGGTTGCTGCGAACCGACCTGGTCCAACCAGCGCGCGGCGTCCGAAGGCTTGGTGCGCGCGTCCACCACGGCCCACAGCTGGGTGGGACGGGCGGTGAACGCCAGCTCGGCTGCTTCGGAACGGGCCTCGGCGTCTCCGTCGACAGGGATCAGCACCAGCCACGGGTGACGGGCCATGGGGGCACGTGAGCGCCAGGCCGACAGCGACGGCAAGGACGCGACCCGCGTCGGACGGTCCGGACCCATGGCCGAAGGGTCGTACCGCATGGCGTTGCCCACGTGCACCACGTCCGAGGGTGCCAGGCGCATCCGTTCGACCAGGAGCGGTTCGAGCACCGTCAGGTCGCTGGCCGCACCAATGACGGCCAGGACCTCGCCCGGCCGGCGCGGCATCGGCGGCGCCACCGGGATCTGGTCGAGCACCGTGGACAAGGTCATCGGGTGCACCGCCAGCAACGAGGCGGGCACCCCGAGCTGGGTCAGGGCAGAACGCAGCTCAGCGCCGACCGGCGACAGCGCAACCTCCACAGGCGCTGCGACGGCAGGCGCGACAGGCGCAGGCGCACGGACAGGTGGGACGACGTCGTCCGGGTCGTCGGCCAGCGGTGCGACCGGGACCCCTCGTGCGGGGGTGTCCTCCTCGCCCGCAGCGGGTGCGACCGGTGGCAGGTCCTGGTCGGCCAGAGCCCGCACCTGGTCCAAGACTGTGGCGAACTGGGACCCTGCGGTCGCTGCCCGCGGGGTGGCGGCCTTGGCCGCAGCCGACGGCGCGGCGACGATCTCCTCACGCGCCTGGTCAGGGCTCGGGGCAGGCACGATCTCAGGCGCCGGGACCACCCCAGGGGCGACGTCGGCGGCGTCGGCAGCAGCGAGCAGGTCGTCCATCGACGAGGCCGCAGGGGCAGGCGGCGGCGGACGGTGCGGACGCAGCGGACGCACCGGGGTGCGTTGTTCGGGGACCTCGACGGTCAGCTCGTACTTCTCCTTGGCGAAGAACCCCGCAAACCCACCCTGACGGACACGTTCGGCCTGCACGATCTTCGCGCCCGGGCCGAACTCGGCACGTACGTACTCCATGAGCCCGTGCAGGTCAGCGCCTTCAAGCAGCAATCGCTCGGCCACCGCTCACCACCCCGGCAGTCTCGACGGTGACCCCAGCGCCAGTCACCTCTGGATAGGACAGCACCGCCAGCCGCGGCAGCGCAAGAGCCACGAGCCGGCACAGCGCAGGACGGATCGCGGGGGCACAGGTGACCACGACCGGCCGCCCTGAGGCTTCGGCCTTGTTCACCGCGTGCTGGAGCTGGGCCAGCATCTGCTCCATGATCGACGGGTCCACCATGAGCTGGGTTCCAGCCTCGGACGGGCGCAGCCCTTCGAGCAGCAGCTGTTCGAGGGTCGGGTCCAAGGTCAGCACCCTGATCGTCCCCTCGGCGATGTACGGCTGGGCCAGCGCTGGACCGAGCCCTTCACGTGCCGCCTCGACCAGGGCCTCAGGTTCCGTGGACGCTTTGGCCCGTAACGTCAGCGCCTCGTAGATCCGCCCCAGGTCACGGATCGGCACCCGTTCGGCCAGCAACCCTTGCAGCACCCGCTGCACCTCCCCCAGCGACAGCAGCGCAGGGATGAGCTCTTCGACCACCGACGGGTTCACCTTCTTGAGCCCCTCGGTGAGCACCCGCACGTCTTCACGCCCCAGCAGCCGCGGCGCGCACTGGGTGATCAGCGCACCCAGGTGCGTGATGAGCACCGACGCACGGTCGACGACGGTCGCACCCGTCATCTCTGCGGCGTGGCGCAGCTCCAGGGGCACCCACTTGCCCGGCAGGCCGAACACCGGTTCTGTCACCGACGGACCAGGCAGGGCTCCCAGGTCGTCACCAAGGGCGAGCACTTTGCCGTTAGGGGCCTCACCGCGGCCGACCTCCACCCCGCCGACGCGGATCACGTACGTCGACCGCGGCAGGTCCACCGAGTCGCGGGTCCGCACAGGCGGCACGACGATCCCCAGGTCCATGGCGATCTTGCGGCGCAGCCCGCGCACCCGTGCCAGCAGGTCCTGCTCCGGCCCGGTGCCCACCAGGTCGACGAGGTCCGGGGCGAGCAAGATCTCCAGCTGGTGCACCCGCATCTGCTCGATGAGCGCTTCGGGCGAGTCGGTGGACGGCGCCTCGACCTCAGGCTCCTCCTCTTCGGCCTCGGCGGCCTGTTCGGCCTCGGCTTTCTTGCGCCGCTGGGCCAGCAGCAACAACGACGCCCCGACCAACGTGAACGGCAGCTTGGGCATCCCCGGCAGCAGGCCCAGCCCGATCGCCCCGGCCCCGGCAATGAGCAGCGCCATACGGGACTGGAGCAGCTGGGCGGCCGCGGAGGTCCCCAGGTCTCCGTCTTCGCTGGCCCGCGTCACGACGATACCGGTCGACACGCTCAGCAGCAGCGCTGGGATCTGGCTGACCAGACCGTCGCCGACCGACAAGATGGCGTAGGTGTTGATGGCCTGGCCAGCGTCCATCCCCCGCTGGACCATACCGATGACGAACCCGCCGACGAGGTTGATCACCGTGATGACGATCCCCGCGATGGCGTCACCTTTGACGAACTTCGAACCACCGTCCATCGCACCGTAGAAGTCGGCTTCGGAGGCGATCTCCGCACGCCGGCGCCGGGCGGTCTCCTCGTCGATCAGCCCGGAGTTCAGGTCCGCGTCGATAGCCATCTGCTTACCGGGCATGGCGTCGAGGGTGAACCGTGCGCCGACCTCGGCGACACGTCCTGCACCGTTGGTGATGACGACGAACTGGATGACCACGAGGATCAAGAAGATCACCAGGCCGATGACCAACGACCCGCCCACGACAAAGGTCCCGAACGCGTGGATGACCTCCCCGGCGTAGGCGTCGCGCAGCACCAGCCGGGTGGCCGCCACGTTCAGCCCCAGCCGGAACAACGTGAACACCAAGATCAACGAGGGGAAGACCGAGAAATCCAGCGGACGTTTGACGTACATGCTGGTCAGCAAGATCACCAGCGACGAGGTGATGTTCACGGCGATGAGCACGTCGAGAAGGCCCGGTGGCAACGGCACCACGAGCATCATGACGATACCGACGACGCCGACGGGCACCGCGAGCTGGGAGACAGAACGGTTCTTCATCACGGGGCCTCCCGCACGCTGACAGCACCAGGACGCAGCCGCGCGGCCCTGGCGGCGCGGGCGTGCTCACGGGCGACCTTGGTGTGGTCGGCACCGACGTACTCGGGCAAGGTCGTGCCCCCTGGGCTGCGGTGCTCGCCGGAAGCCGCACCGCGCTGGCGCAACGACATGACGAACGCCAGGACACGGGCCACGGCGACGAACAGGTAGTCAGGGATCTCGGCGTCGACCTCGACCGCCGCGTACAGCGCCCGGGCCAGCGTCACGTCGCTGACGGTGGGCACCCGGTTCTCGGCCGCCCGTTCTTTGATCTTCGCGGCCAGCACGTCCGTGCCCTTCGCCACGACCTTGGGCGCCCCGACCCCTGGTTCGTAACGCAGCGCCACGGCCACGTGGGTGGGGTTGACGATGACCACGTCGGCGTCGGCGACCTCCGCCATCATGCGGTTGCGGCTCATGGAGCGCTGCTTGGACCGGATCGCGCCCTTGATGTGCGGGTCACCTTCGGTGCGTTTGTTCTCGTCCTTGACCTCTTTGAGGGTCATGCGGGTCTGCTTGCGGTTACGCCGGATCGTCACGGCCAGGTCCACGAAAGCCAGCGCCAGGCCCGCGGCGATCCCTGCCTGGACCAGCGACATCACCGACGCGCGGGCGATGGTCAGCACCGCTGGCATCTGCAGGCGTCCTGAACCCATGAGGGTGGGGATCGCCGCCTGGGCGACGGCGAACACCACCAGGCCCACAGCCGCCGACTTGGCCAGGGTCTTGACCGCCTCCCACAGGGTCTGCTTGCTGAACAGCCGTTTGAAACCCTTCTGCGGCTGGAACACCTCTTTCTTCAGCCGGAACCGCGGGTACACCTTGCCCTGCGAGACCTGGGCCACGACGACGACGACGACGAGCACCACGAACAACGGCAGCAGCAGCCCGACGACCTGGCTCAGCCCGTCGGTCAACAAGGCGGTGACACGGTGGTCGGACGGGTCTTCGGCGACGATCGCCACGTCCCGCAGCTGCCCTTCGACCACCGCACGTGTGTTGCGCGCCAACGACGGCAGCAGCGCGGCACCCGCACCGAGGGCCAACCACGCCGACAGGTCGCGCGAACGGCTCAGCTGGCCCTTCTTGCGGACCTCCTTCATCCGCTGGGGGGTTGCCTTCTGGCTGCGTTCTTCTCCGCTCATCCGCTGACCACCCTCCCCATGAGGTCCAGGGCGTCGCGGGCCAGGCCGTGCACCACCGAGTCCATGGCCAGCAGGGCGAACCCGACCATGACCAAGGTGACGAGGATCTTCAGCGGGAAGCCCATCATGAAAGCGTTGAGCGCTGGGGCGACCTTGGTCAGCAGGCCCAGCCCGATATCGACGAGGAACAGCACGATGATGAGCGGCCCGGCGATCTGCAGCGCCCCGGCGAACATCCCCGCCATCGAGTCAGTCAGCTCTTCGGCGAGCTTGACCGGGTTGAGCGCGACCCCCAGCGGCAGCGCGTCGAACGTGCGCACCAACCCGTGCAGGACGATCTGGTAACCGTCGGAGGCGAACAGCAGCGTCGTGGCCAAGATGGAGTAGAGCTTGCCCATCTGCGAGACCTGGGTCTGGCTCATGGGGTCGAACGCCTGGCCCATCATGAACCCGCCGAACTGGTCGAGGAACGACCCGGCGACCTGCACCGCCGAGAGCACCAGCTGGACGGCGAAACCCAGCGACAGCCCGATGACGGCCTGCATGACCAACGAGCCGATGAAAGACCCGGTGGTGTCCGACGGCAGCGGTGCCAGCCGGGGTGCCACGGCAGCCCCGACCGCCAGCGACAAAGCGACCTTGACCGTCCCGGGGAACCCTTTGGCGGAGAACGGCGGGGCGACGACCAGGAAAGCGGCGACCCGCACCGACGCGAGCATGACGGTCTGGACCGACCCCAGGGGCAACGTCACGGCGATAGGGTCCATATCAGCCCGCCACCAGCGTCGGGATCCGGCCCCACAAGGACGTGGTGAACTGGACGATCGACTCGATCATCCACTGCCCGGCGATCGCCAGCGCCAGGGCCGCGGCGATGGCTTTGGGCACGAACGCCAACGTCACCTCCTGGATCTGGGTGACCGACTGCAGCAACGACACGACGAACCCCACGACGAGGGCAGTGATGAGCACCGGCGCAGCCAGCTTCGCCGCGAGCACCATGGACTCGCGGGCGATGTCGAGGACGGTTCCTGGGTCCATCAACCAGCCCCCGTGTACGTGCCGATGAGGGCGCGGATCACCAGCGCCCAACCGTCCACCAGGACGAACAGCAACAGCTTGAACGGCAAAGAGACCATGACAGGCGGGAGCATCATCATGCCCATGCTCATCAGCGACGCAGACACGACCAGGTCGATGATGAGGAAAGGCACGAAGATCGCGAACCCGATGATGAACGCGCTGCGCAGCTCTGAGAGCATGAACGCCGGGGCGAGGGTGGTGAACGGCACGTCTTGGGGGCTGGCGGGGTTCTCGGCCCCCGCGGCACGGGTGATGAGCGCGATATCGGCCTCCCGGGTGTGGGAGACCATGAAATCCGACAACGGCTGCTGGGCGGACTCCACCGCTTGGGAGAACGTCGTCTGGCCCTCCAGGTACGGCTGCACCGCCTGCGAGTTGATCTGCGACAGCGTGGGCGACATGACGAACAGCGACAAGAACAACGCCAACCCGGCCAGCACCTGGGTCGGCGGGACGGTCTGCAGGCCCAGGGCGTTGCGGACCAGGCCGAGCACGACGAAGATCTTGGTGAACGACGTGGTCATGAGCAGCAACGACGGCGCGACAGACAGCAGCGTGATCGCCAGGAGCACGACGATCGAGCTCGACGGGGTCCCGTTGATCCCGTTGATCGCCACAGAGACCGTGTCCCCGCCGTCGGGCGGGACTGGAGGGGTAGGGATCATCGGCGCACCGTCTTGTCCTGCAGGGCACGCATCGCGTCTTTCCAGGTCTGGGGGTGCAGGATCGACCCGGCCAGCCGCGAGCGCTGACCGGGCTCCGGTGGGGTCCGGCCAGGGATCCGGCCAGTCCACCGGCCACGGGGTGCTTCGCCGTCCTCGTCGTCGTCGAGATCGCTGATGGCGATCGGTGTCACGACCGGTGCCAGCTCGGAGAGCAGGTTCACCTGCTGGTCACCGAAACCCACGAGCAGGCGCCGGTTGCCGATCGCCAGCACCGCCACACCCGAACCGCGGGCCAGGGCGTGGCGGTCGACGACCATGACGTGCGGCTCAGAGCTCGACCGTACGACGCGTCCGGAGGTCAGCCGTCGTGCCCCCCACCAGATCAGGCCCAGCACGCACGCCAGCGCGATGGTGGCGCGCAGCAGGAGCCAGACGACGTCCAATTGACACCTACCCTTCGGACCCCGCCACGATCTCGGTGATCCGCAACCCGTAGTCCTCGTCGATGACGACGACCTCGCCACGGGCGATCAGACGTCCGTTGACCATGACGTCGGCCGGGGACCCGGCTGTGCGGTCCAGCTCGAGCACCGCACCAGGAGCCAGGTCCAGCACCTGGCGCAGCGGCAGACGCGTGCGGCCCAGCTCGGCGGTGAGCGTCATGTCCACGTCGTACAGCACGGCGATCGACGCGCCGGCGGACGGTGCCCGCCGCGGTGTGGGGACGCCGGAGGCAGCCGGCTCAGGCTCGACCTGAGGTTCGGGTGCTGTGACCTGCTCGCCGCGCAGCCGGACGGTGAACCACGCCACGTCGTCACCACCGGCAGCGTGCAGCAAGAACACCTGGGTGTCAGCCCCGACGACGTCAGCGACCTGTTCGGTGCGCGCCGGTTCGACCGCACCAGGACCCAGGGCGTCAGCAGCAGCAGCCAGCGCAGGGGTGAGCGCATCAGCCAGCTCGATAGGGGCACCTGCGGCAGCCCCGGCTTCGACGGCTTCGACCACCGCGTCGGCGGCGACGAGGGCCAGCTCGGCGCTGACAGCCCCGACCAGGGACACCACGACCGCTGTGGCCTGCGGTGGTGGCAGCACCCCAGCAGGTGCCGGCGCCGCGCTGAGCGGGGATGTCGCTGGGACGAGGGCGGCGGCGGCGTCCGCAGCAGCCTGGAGGGCCGGCTCGACCGCTGTGGGGTTGGTGGGGCTGGTCGGGCTCATGACAGGCACTCCTCGACAGAGACGATCTGGCAGGCGAGACGGGAGCCGTGGCTGCCAGCCGCGGCGTGGGCCAGCACGACACCGTCGACGACGACGTCGAGCGGCCGGGTGGCGGGGTGCTCCAGGGGCAGCACGTCGCCGACGCACAGCCCGACGACGTCACGTGGGTGCACCACGACCGGGGCGAACTGCACAGCGACGTCCACCGGGACGCTCTGCACCAGGTGCTCGAGGCGTTCGCGGGCCACGCGGCGGGTCCGGGCCAGGTCGGCGGCACGGTCAGCGTCCATGTCGTCGCTGGTCGGTTCGACGAGCATGAGGTCCGCGGGCATCATGAGCGTGGCGGTGTCGGACCGCTGGCCCACCGCGAGGGTGAACGACGCGACGATGACGGGGTCAGCAGCGGAGGTGGCCTGGACGAACTGCGGGTTGTACTGGACCGAGCGCACGGTCACCGCCAGCGGCACCAGCGACGAGAACGAGTACGACAGGTCGTCCAGCGCCCGTTGCATGAGGTCGCGCACGACGACCAGCTCGATGTCGGTCAGCTCGCGTTCGCGCTCGTCGCCCAGCCCGCTGCCGCCGAACATGTAGTCCACCCACACCAGTGCGCAGGGGATGGGGAACTGGGCCATCCCGGCCTGGCGGGTCGCGTCGACCTGGCACAGCACCAAGACCGTGGGGTTGGGCAGGGTCGACACGTAGTCGTCGTAGGTGCGCAGCGACAACCCGTCGTGCACCACCGAGCACGGTTCGCGCAGCCGCGAGCTGAGCTGGGTGGCCCACATCCGCGCGAACCGTTCGAAACCCATCTCCAGGCGCCGGGCGGTGTCGCGCCCGAGGGTCAACGGGCGCCGGAAGTCATAGCTCTGCGGTTCGGACATGCGACCGCGTGTGTGCTGCGCCGAGGCAGCAGAAGACTCGAACGAGGTCACGTCCAGCTCATCGGTGGCCTGGGGTCGTTGCTGAACGATCCACCACAGCTGTTCTCACTGGGTGACGTAGTCGCTGAACTTCACCCCCATGACGAGGTCTTCGCCGTAGATCTCTTGGATTTTGGCCAACAGCTCGGCACGCAGCTCTTCGCGGATCTCGGGGTTGGTGACCTCGGCGACCGTCCGCCCGGAGAACACGATGATCGCAGCGTCGAGGGCCGGAGCCGGGTCCAGCTTGGCCTCGCCGCCTTTGGACAGCTCCAGGGCGAAACCCAACCGCAGGTAGTGGCCGTCAGCGAGGTTCAACGAGTGGGGTTCGAACTGCACGATGGCTGCCGGGCGCGCCGGACCGTCGTGCTCCTCGCCGCCAGGTGCCAGCACCAAGAAGTACGCGGCCGCGACAGCGACGAGCGCCACGACGCCAGCAGCGATGATGATGAGCTTCTTCTTGCTGCGGCCTTTGGGCTTGGGCTCTTCACCCGGTGTGGCCTCAACCTCCGGCACACCCTTGTTGGCGCCGATCTTGCCGCCGCCGATCTTCTTCGGTGCGACGACGCGTTGTTCGATAGGCATGGCGTTCTCCCCTCAGTCGGCCAGCAGCGGCAGCAGCGCCCGCACCGCTTCGGGGGCTGCGGACACGATGACGACGTCGACCCGGCGGTTGGCAGCCAGCGACGCCTCGTCCTTGCCGAGCTCGAGCGGACGGGTGTCACCGAACCCCACCGCAGCCACCCGGGTACCAGGCAGGTTGTTGGTCTCGACCAGGTGCCGCACCACTTTGGCCGCACGGTCGACCGACAGCTCCCAGTTGGTCGGGTAGCGCGCGGACGTGGGCACGGTATTCGCGTGCCCCTCGACCGAGATCTCCTCGTCGATCGACAACAGGGTCGGTGCGAGGGTGTCGACGACGCGGTCCGCGGTGGGTGTCAGGACCGCTGACTCGGCAGCGAAGAACACGTCGTTGGCCACCAGGCCGACGATGAGACCACGGTCGGTGATGCGGAACGTCACCTGCTCTTGCAGGCCCTGGTCGGCCAGGGCTTGGGCCATGGATTCTTTGATCTCGTCCAGGTGGGCCAGCTCGACCTTCGCGGCGGCGACGTTCGGGTCAGAAGCGTCCAGCGACTTGGGGCTCGACCCTTGGTGGCCCAGTCCCTGGTCAGCGTCGACGAGGCTGGCCGTGGACTCTGCCACGTCCCGGGACGCGGGGGTCAGCCCGTCCATGGTGCCCGCGGTGCCGTCGAGCACCGACGGACGCTGGGACCCTGGGTTGAACCCAGCAGCCAGCGACTGGCGCAGCGCGATGTACTTGTCCTGGTCGACCTGGCTGATGGCGAACAGCACGATGAACAGGGCCATGAGCACAGTGATCATGTCCGAGTACGAGATGAGCCACCGCTCGTTGTTCTCGTGCTCCTCCTCCACGGCGCGCCGGCGCCGTTTGCCTGCGGGCGCGCTCATGCAGCCTTCTCCTGCTTGTTGTCCTTGGCCGACGCTGGCGGCAGCATGGACCGCAGCCGTTCACCGACCAGACGCGGGTTGGCCCCGGCCTGCAGCGCCAGCAGTCCTTCCAAGGTGACCTCCATCTGTGCGCACTCCAGGTCCGACAGGCGGCGGATCCGCGCCGCCAGGGGCAGCCACAGCACGTTCGCCGACAGCAGGCCCCACAACGTCGCCACGAACGCTGTGGCGATCGACGCGCCCAGCTCACCAGGGTTCGCCAGGTTCTCCAGCACGTGGACCAAGGCGATGACGGTGCCGATGATGCCCAGGGTCGGGGCGTAACCGCCCAGGTCGGCGAAGTACTTGGCGTGGACGCGGTCTGCGGTGCGTTTGGTCGCGATCTTGTCTTCGAGGATCATGCGCAGGTCTTCGGGGTCGGTGCCGTCGATAGCGGCCTGGAGCCCGGACTTGAGGAACTCGTCGTCGACGTCCCGCGCAGCGTCTTCCAGGGCGAGCAGCCCTTCGCGCCGCGCCCGGTCAGCCAGGGAGATGACAGTGTCGATCGTCGCTCCCGCGTCAGGGGCCTTGGCGCGCAGCGCCACAGGGAGCTTCGCGAACGAACCTTTGGTGTCCGCGAGGGTGTGCCCTGCGACACCTGCGCCGATCGTGCCCAGCCACACCAAGATCAGCGGCCCAGGCAGGACGATCGAGGTGGGGTTGCCGCCCTCGATGAGCTGGGCGCCGAAGATCGCGACGATCGCCAGGACGATCCCGACGACACCTGACGGGTCCATCACTGCCCCCTGGGGCGCAACGGGACGGCCGGTGCGATCGGACGGTCGTCGATCTCGCCCGGACCGTACTCGTCGTCGTCTATCGCGTCAGCCAGCACCCGGGCGCGCGCGAGCACTGACGCACGGTACTCGTGCACCCGTGCGATCACTTCGGCCAGTGGTTCGGCGACGATGTACTTGGTCCCGTCGATAAGGGTCAAGATGGTGTCGGGCGCGGAGTCGATACGCTGGATCAGGTCAGGGTTGACCCCGAACTGTCCACCGTTGAGCCGCGTCACGACGATCACTGCAAACCCCGTCCTTGGTACGTGTGTCCCAGCCGCACGGACTGGGTCGGCCCGTCCGTGGGCCATGTCCTCCTGTTCGGCAGCCCCCCCGGCCCCCTGAGCCATCCCTCTCACCCATCCCCCCTAGTAGAGACAGGGAAATTGGGCGACGACGGGTCACTGCTCCCGCAATGGGCTTTTCTCTCCTTCTGCTGCCCAGGGCCGTTCGGGTCCTTCGTCGCCAAGACCCTCACAAGTACGCTCACGACCTCGTCCGCCTGGGTCGAGACCGTCCACAAAGATGAACGGTCTCGACCCAGGCGGACGAGGTCGTCAGGCAGGTGACATGACGCTGGCCGGGCCCGTGGGGACCCGGCCAGCTGGGGGGTGGGGCTATTCGTCGTCGGACGGGTGCAGGGAGCCAGAGTTGATGACCAGCAGGAGCCAGGGGGCCTTGGTGACCTCGACGACAGCGTCCTCGACCTCGACGGGGTTGCCCTGGGGCTCTCCAACGGGCTCTGCGGCGGCCAGCTCGGTGGACACCTCAGGTGCCGCTTCGATGACGATGCCGTGCTCGGCCTGGTACTCCTCAGCCGAGACGGAGCACTCGATCATGGTGAAGTTGGAGTCTTCCCATGCGTCGACGAACACCTCGATGGGGACCGCCTCCATGTTGCCGGAGGGAGTACCCGTGTCGGACAGGTACACGATCCCGGCCTCGTGGTCGATCGCGGCGACGGCGACCATGTGGTCGGAGATGTCGTCACCTTCGCCGTACCAGATCTCGTCGGAGTCGACAGCGACCATGACGCCGTGGCCTTGGGCCAGGGCCTCGTCGAGGGCTTCCATGGAGCCGTAGGTGACCTCGGCGGGGATACCGACCTCGTTGAGCAGGGCCACAGCACCTTCGGGGTACATCCCAGGGTGGCCTTCGCCCGACCCGTTGGCCCAGCACTGCATCTGGTTGGCCAGCTCGATGAACTCCAGGTCGGTCAGGTCGGTACCGGTGTAGTGGGCGTAGACCATGGCCACAGACGCAGGCGCGCACGAACCGTCGAACGACTGCCAGAACCAGTCGTCGGCGTACTGGGTCGGGTCACCGACAACCATGCCGTCCTCCACCGACGGGTACTCGGGGACGTAGACGTGGTCCGGGTCGATGTCGACCGCTGTCAGCAGCTCGTGCAGCTCGGGGTACGTCTCGGCCATCTCCTGCGCGGACAAGGTCGTGTACGAGTCCCAACCACCGTCGTGGAAGTCCCACTTGACGTTGAAGGAACCGTCGCCGTTGGGGGTCACCACGATGTCGGGCTCGCCGTCACCGTCGGTGTCCACCCACACCAGGTCTCCGTGGCCGTCCTGCTCGTAGTCGACAACCCCGAATTCGACCCCGGAGTCCAGGACGCCCAAGAGCGTGTCGGCGATCCCGTCCCCGTCAGTGTCGTACCTGTCGTAGGTCGTGGCCAGCGACTGGTCACCAGGGTCGGGGGCGCCGAACCCGTCGCCAGCACCAGCGTCGTCGACAGCCGGGTCGGAGTCGGCCTGGGGAACGTCGAAGTCCATAGCTTTGCCTCTCTCGAAGTAACAACAGGTGTGAGGGCCACAGCCGAAGAGATGTTCCCACCGACACCCCCACAGGACGAAAGCGCGACGACAGCACCAGCGACTCCCCTGCTGTTCTCGCACGTGGAGTGGTCGCGTGGACTCCTGACGTCCATGTGTGCGAAAATCGCACACATGGACAAGGAGGTGCTCGGGCGTCGGCTCGCGCAAGCCCGCGAGGATGCCGGGGTGACGCAGGAGGCCCTGGCCCGTGCTGTCGGCCTGGACCGCACAGCGGTCGTCCGGCTCGAGAAGGGCGAGCGCAGGCTTTCGGTGCCTGAGCTGGTGGCGGTCGCCGAGGTCCTGCGGCGTCCGTTGGCGTTCTTCGTCGCCGAACCCCTG
>Ga0123353_10008256_pt1 | contig 14194 bp, 8 predicted proteins | sample TergutLab28metaG_3_FD_92763 | JGI IMG/M metagenome (GOLD analysis project Ga0123353, IMG submission 92763) | Labiotermes labralis P3 segment gut microbial communities from Petit-Saut dam, French Guiana - Lab288 P3 | ecosystem: Host-associated > Arthropoda: Insects > Digestive system > Gut ... | reverse complement strand
AGTTACAAATTCAGGCTACTAAAAGCAACCTTATTTTATATTACTTTTCAGCAATTTATCCGAATTGAATATAATCTATGTTTCACGCTACTAATTGCAACCTTCTATAAACTATACAATTATGATTAATTTATTTATAATTAATAAGTTACAAATTTAGGCTACTAAAAGCAACCTTATAATTAAACACAATTTAAAATTTCAAACAAAGTAAAATGCTATTCCTGAAAACAATTGTAATTATTTTTGAACAAATTGATAATTAACAACAAGTAATAATACTCTTAATAAACCAAATATATATTATGTTAAATATAATAATATTTTTCCCCACTATATTTTTAAAATGGATGATTGATTATTTTTTGTTTAAATTATTTGATTATTTGTGGCTTTTTTTATAAATTTGTATGTTGTTGATATACATAAATATATAATACTAGTAAATTATTTTAATGCTACAAAAAGCGACCTTACAAGCTACTAAACGCTACCATATTGGCTACTTAAAGCAACTTTAAAGGCTACTTAAAGCAACTTTAAAAAATTTCAAGCTACTTTAAGCAACTTAATGGTTTTTTTATTAACTTTGTCGAAAAATTTTTGGCATAGAATTATAAAGTTATTAGAGTTAAAAAAGACTTGAATATTGTTGAATCTTAACAAATTAAACATATAAATATGAAAAGAGTTACTACTCACACAAAGAAACGTAAGGTTCAGATTACAATTCCCGAACTAAGAAATTACGTTGTTCAGCCAAATCAAGTAACTAATGCTCGTTATGAATATACTTTAATTCAGGAAAGAGTATTTACTGCGATAATGTATAAATTGCAAGATGTTATAAAGAAAAAAATTAATTATAACCCTATTCAGAATATGCAAACAGATTTATTTGCAAATCATTCGAGCGAAGATGTCGAAAACACAATAAAAATTACACTTCCTTTAAAAGATTTAGCAGATAAGTCAAAATATAATACAGTAATAGAGTCTGCAAAAAAAATGGGAAATATCTCTATTGAATTTCCTTCTTTTAAAGAAAACATTGATCGTACATATTATTTGTTGAGAGCGGTTGATACTCCTGCTATTGGTAATCGCCATCAAAATTTAGATGTGTATATAAATCGTGATGTTGCTGAAATTTTAATTAATGTAATAACTAACAGATTAGGGCAACCGGTAGAATACACCAGATTTATGTATGAAATAGCGCAACAGGCTTCAAGTAAGTACTCCTCTTTGATGTATAAAAAAATATGTTCTTGGAAAAAAAGAGGCGGATTCACAATTTTATTGGAAGAACTTTATAAAGATTTATGTGTTAATAATGCCTATCTTCTTCCTGATGGTAGAATAAATTACAAAAACTTTAAATCAAAAGTATTAGAAAAATCAAAAGAAGAATTATTTCAAAAAGCAGATTGTTGGTTTGAATATACTGAAAATTATAAGGGGCGCAGCGTACATAGTATCAATTTCAAAATAATTACTCCTCAACTTGTAGAGAAAATAAATGAACATAAAGATTATATTAAATATCTGCTAAAGAATCATTTTAATATCAGCTCAGATGATATTTCCAAACATCTGTCACCTTTATTTACAGAAGAAAATTTTGACCATGTAAGATTAAGTCAAAAAATACTTGAAATACACGAAGCTATGCATAAAATCAGATATGAAAATAAGAATAAAGTTTTTGACCCAAAAGCTTATGCTATGAAATCGTTGATAAATTTTGTAAATGAAATAAAGAATAATAAAAAACAAAGATAATATTATTCATTAAGCATTATTTCCTTAGTTACACTTCTAATAATTAAATCTTTAATAGAAATTTCATAATTAGCGCAATACTTTTTTATTTCTTTTTTTAAGCTTACCGGAATAACAATAGTTATCATTTTTCCCTTTTCCTTATGTTCTTTTTTTGGCTGCTCTTTAACCTCTGTTTTAATATCCCGATTATCCTTTTCTTCTACGATAGCAGTATTTTGAATAATCATATCCAATCCGGATTTAAAATCTTTACTTCCGCTTTTCATCTTTACCATTTTTTACATTTTAAAATTTCATTACAAACACTTTTATAATCTTTTGCGCCATTTGATTTGCTGTCGTATGTAAATATATCTATGCCTTTCATAACTGCTTCCTCTAAAGCAACGTTTGTTCTTATTACCGATTTAAATACAAGTTCTGCATAGTTATCTCTTATGATTTCTTCTGCGTTTCTATGTAAAATTTTAGATGAGAAAAAACGTGTTATAAGAATTTTACAACCATTCAAATTACTATTAATACGTGTACGAACTTTATGTACCGCAGTAAAAATATTACTCATTCCTTCAATTGAAAAAAGACTTGGTTCTACAGTAACTAAAATACTTTGAGAAACAGACAGCGCATTAACCGGCAATAAATTGAGTGAAGGCGGGCAATCAATAAGTATATAATCGTATTTATCCGCTACCGGCTCAATTATTTCTTTTAAAAATAATTCCCTTCCCGGTTCGTCTGATACTTTTTTTTCCCATCCAATCAAATCCTGATGTGAAGGAACTATATCCAATCCCTTTTTAATATTAATTATTGGTAAAGGATAATCACCATTTAATGCTCCATAAATAGATTCTTCTAAAGTTTTAGAAATTCCAAAATGCCTTGTTAAATTAGCCTGTGGATCAATATCTACCATTAGAACTTTCTTTTTAAGCAGACTTATACCTGCGCCAATATTAGCGGTACTTGTAGTTTTTCCCACTCCGCCCTTGTGGTTAATTACAGAAATAATATGTCCCATAAATACAGTTTTAAATTTTGCTGCAAAGATAGAAAAATTTATTTATATAAAACAATTTTTATATAAATATTTATTTTAGTAATAATGTAAATGTGTGTTTTAATAATAGTATAATTAAGTATTTCAATAATTATGTAATTATATATTAATGTAATATTATATTATTGTATTTGTTTGTTTATGTATATATTGTAAATATTATTTATGTATATTTATATATATGTAAAGATTGTTTTTAATAATAGTATAATTATGTATTTCAATATTTATGTATTTATGTATATATTGAAAACTATATTTAAATCCTAACTTCGCTATTTTAGTTAGTCTATTCCAATTTTAGCGAAAAGTTTTCTTGTTTTATCATTTATTTCCGACAGATTCCACTAACCTCTGATTTTCATTATCGAAATCGCTTTCGAGATTTCGATAATATCCTTAGGTGAATATTTTGAAAGGAGTTCAGCTTGTCTGAGCCTAACATTTAATTTGTAATAAGCCATCATCGCGATAAAATTTGCAAACAACTATCCTTCAAATACACACCAGTTCTGCATATAAGAAATATCAGAATCAAGATAATTTTTATAGATGTCCGAACATTACTTCAATTTAGTTTCGCTGTTTTGTAAGATTCGTAAACTATTTATTCAAATAGATTTTCCTTTTGCGGCTTTTTCTTTCTATTAGATTTGTTTTTGTTCTTTTTCGGTTTTATCTCATGAACGATTGTCAATGTGCCGAAACCATGTAATTTGTCTTCGAATTTCTATTTGAAATATGTTTCAGGATGGTACCCAATACGGCATAAGTAATCCTTTTCTTTCTTTACTCTCAAAATCTCATCAAGAAACGTAATCAATTTGTAATCTTATTTTTTGGAACATATTGAACCGCCTTATGACAACAATGCAAGTGAACGATCAATACGCCCGCTAAAAGTCAAACAGAAAATCAGCGGAATGTTTAAATCCGAAAATAGTGCGGATGCTTTCTGTCAACTCCATTCCATTGTGGATACGGCTAAGAAAAACAATCAAAATCCCTTCCTGGCATTAATTGATGTAGCGGAAAATATTACAGATTAAAATACGTTTATCTTAAAAAAAATTCCCCTTGATTGCGATCTTAGAAATTAGGGGGTGAGTAGTTACAAAAACCGAATAGCCCGTATGGCTATAAAATTTTTAAGGAAAAATGATTTAAACTATGTTACGAAAATTATATTATTTGCTAACGCCGTCGCAACGCTTGATTGCGCGTAGATTGTTTTATTTACCAATTGACATTTTTGATTTAATTACAGGCAAACGCAATAAAATTATGCCTCCAAAGGGACTTATTTTTATTGGTGGTGGCGATTTTGTAAAAAAAGGAAAAAATATTTTAAAACTTATCATCCACCATACCGGATTAAAACCTGACCATAGGATTTTGGATATAGGAAGCGGTATTGGACGTTTGGCTTTCCCTTTGACTGAATATCTGAATAATGAAGGCTCTTATGAAGGTTTTGATATTGTAAAAAAAGGAGTTGATTGGTGCAATAAACACATAACAATGACGTATCCTAATTTCAAATTTTTTCATATTGACTTAAAAAACAATCTATACAACCTGAAAACTGAAAATAAAGCCGAAAATTTTGTTTTCCCTTATCCTGACAATGATTTTGACCGCATTGCATTAGTTTCAGTTTTTACTCACATGATGCCGAATGATGTTGATAATTATTTAAGCCAAATTAACCGCGTAATGAAACCTAATGGAAAATGTTTTGCTACTTTTTTTATTATAAACGAAAATGTTAAAGAAATAATTCAAAAGCCTGATTTTGACGGTTTTCGATTTTCATATAATTATGGAAATTATTACTTGCTAGATAAAAATGTAGAGGAAGCAGACATTGCATACGATGAAAACTATCTGCACGAGTTGTTGTCTAAAAATAATTTGAAAGTGGAAGCCATTGTTCGCGGTTGGTGGACAGGTGGCAATAGGGATGATAATTCTGATTTTCAGGATATTGTTGTTATTGGGAAAAAATTATTTTAAAAGAACATTTTTTTAGTAGCCGACAGCACGTGTCACTTGTAAAAATTATACTTGTGTTGGTTATAACGACCACAAGGGTTGCCCAATCTCACCCCAATTCATAATGCAATTGATAGCGGTTGGTCTTGCACCGACCTTATAAAAAATGGGAAATTTTTTTGTAAATTTGTTATATAAAAATGAACTAGTAGATAAAGTTTTTTGAAGTTTAACTTTTTTTATACAATTATTCCATCATAAAATATGCATATAATAAAAACTATATTTTATTTTTGCACTTTATTATTAACTAAATTTTCAAAAAAATTATGAAACACAAATTTATTACAGTAGCCATTTTATTGGCATTATCAGTAAGCGCTATTGCACAGAGGAAGGCTGCATTGTTAGTACCTGATGGAGTAAATGGCATCGGTGATACAAGAGACGATGTTATTATTACTACAAACCTTATTTTAGATGGAACAATAACAGGAAATCAGAATGGTGCATTAAGGATAAGTCCTTCAATTGGATATGTTGATATCGGAACAGCTACAAGAGCCATTGATACTTATGCGTATTTTAATACCGACAGAGTTTACTTCCTTTTTAACAAATATATCAAAACAGACGGAATACAAGCAAATAGCGGTAATATATTAAGTATAACAAGCGATCTTCACTTAGATGGAACAATAATGGGCAATCAAAATGGTGCGTTAAGAATTAGTTCAAGCACAGGATATGTAGATATAGGGTCACAAAATACAACTTATGCAAGTATAAATACTGACAGAACGTACTTTCGCTTTAATAAACCGATATATACAACAGGAATCACACCAAGTAGTGGCAGTTTATTAAATATTAATGGTAACCTTAATCTTTCAGGAACTATAACCGGCAATCAGAGTGGAGCATTAAGAGTTAGTTCGAATACAGGATATGTTGATATAGGTTCACAAAATGCAAATTATGCAAGTATAAATACTGACAGACCATACTTCCTTTTTAATAAACCGATTTATACAACAGGAATTACGCCAAGTAGTGGAAATTTAAGTATAAATGGAAATCTTAATTTAGCAGGAACCATTACAGGTAATCAAGGAGGAGCGCTAAGAATTAGTTCGGGTACCGGATATGTTGATATTGGCTCGCAGAACACTGATTATTCAGTAATTAATACGGATAGGCCCTATTTTCTTTTTAATAAACCTGTTTATTTAACAAGACTTGGAACTTCTACGGCTGTTTCGCTTGAATTGGTAACAAATAAATCAACGCGGATGGTAATTGATCAATCTGGAAATGTTGGAATAGGTATAACAATTCCTTTAAAGAAATTTCATGTTGCAGGACAATCATATTTCAGTGATAGAGTGGGTATAGGTACTTCAAACCCTTCAAAAGAATTGCATGTTCAGGGAGATTCATATTTTTCCGGGAAAATAGGTATAGGAAAAACCAATCCGGAATACCCGCTTGATATTAATGGTATTATTAGGGCAACAGAAATAGTAATTAACAATCAAGGAGCCGATTTTGTCTTAGAGGCAGAATATAAACTACGACCATTAGAAGAAGTTGAATCTTTTATTAAAGAGAACAAACATTTACCTGATATGCCAAGTGCAACGCAAATGGAAAAAGAAGGAATTGGGCTTTCGGAAATAAACAAATTACTTTTGCAAAAAATTGAGGAGCTAACACTATATTTGATTGAACAACAGAAAACAATAGAAGAACTAAAAAAAGTATTAGAAAACAATAAATAAAAATTTACAGATATGAAAAGAATTTTGAATATTTTCATTCTTTTATTTATGGTATGCGGATTGAAAGTTTCCGGACAAAATAGCGGTATGGGGGGCGACCCTTCAAAAGTTTATTTGGAATATTATTATGACAATTCAGGAAATAGAACCACACGACAGCTAATAACTTTGATATCAAGTAATTCTAGTGAATTTGATGAAGAAGATGAAGAAAAAAATAAAGATTTTTTAAATAATAACTTAGGAGAACGGGAAATACATATTTACCCAAATCCTGTTAAAGTTGAACTTACAGTTGAAATACAAAACGGAGATGAAGAAGAATCATACTATTTCTTTTTGTATGATATTCAGGGAAAACTTATAATGGAAACTAACAGACTTGGGAACGGTAGTCGAACTTTAAACTTGAGCGCTTATCCTGACGGAATATACATTCTCGTATTAAACGCAGGGTATGATAAGATTGAATATAAGATAGTAAAGAAGTAAATTTATTTAATTAAGATTTTTGATTAATTGATAGAATTATGAAAAAAGAATAAAATGAGATTGTTTTTTATATATTTATTTTTTCTGTTTTGCTTTTTTGTAATAACAAAAGGGCAAGATGTAGTAATATTAAATACTCCACAATCACCTTCCCTAAACCAAGAAATAAAAGCACGTGAAGAAATAAGATTGAATGGAAATTTTTCTGTAAAACCCAATACAAATATTACTTTCAGTGCAAAAATAGATGAAGCATACGTTGGGGAGACTAATTACGAGGAAGAAATTTTTGATACTAACAATACAGATCATCCACACAACCGTGTACTTGACACCTCCTTACCGGTTGGAAAAATAGGCTGTAGTTTTGATGTATCTCCGATGGGTGGCGCCATTTATAATATCCCGATTGAATTACCTGAAGGCGTTAATGGTATGACACCAAGTCTTTCAATCACTTACAACAGCCATGGAGGAAATGGAATTATGGGAATCGGGTGGAATCTGAATGGACTTTCTGTAATAACTCGAACGGGAATGACAATTTACCACGATGGAATATCATTGCCAATGAGTTTTAACCCCAATAATGACCGTTTATTACTTAACGGACAAAGATTAATCAGCATTGACCCTAATTATGACGGACTTGAAGCAGAAGAATACAGAACCGAAATAGAAAGTTTCTCAAAAATAACTAAAACGAACAATGGAGCTAACCGTTATTTTACAGTAAAAACAAAGGATGGCAAAACAATAGAATACGGCAAAACAACAGATTCAAGAGTTATGGTTAGCGGAAGCGGAACTGAAAGAGTTATTGCTTGGATGATAAGCAGAGAAACAGACCCTTACGGAAATTTTATAAATTACATTTATCATCAAAACTCAACAACAGGAGAACATTATGTACAAAGGATAGAATACGGTTACGGAACAACCGTAGTAGGAGCAGTTTATTTTGTTTACGATAAACGGGATGATATTTGGAAAAGCAATGTAACTTCGCTTGACAAAGGAATTGTGCAAACAGTACTGTTAAGAAGAATAACTATTCTTGACAATGGATTACGAGTTGGAAGATACGTTTTTAATTACCATGATACAAACGGAATCAGCAAATTAGCAGAAGTTATTAAGGAAAACGGAAAAGGAGAACAACTTAATTCGACACTTTTTACGTGGGATAAGCCTGATGTGAATCTTAATGCTGCATCAAAAAGTGTAAATAATCTCATTTCCGGATTTGAATATATTCCTGTTAAAATCAGCTACAATGGACAGATGGGGCTTTTAGGAGTATCTACAACTGATCCAAATAAAATTACATGGAGAATGATTACATCAACTCCCGGGACCTCTGATTTTAGTCAGGCAGCTAATTTTACAATAGATGTAAATTTTGGGAGTCCTAATATACATCCTCTTGATGAATATTGCAACGATCTTGATCACAATAGTAGATACGATAAAGTGGTAAATGATATGCAAAGAGTATTTGCATACACAGTTGGAGATTTTGACGGAGACGGGATAACTGAACTTGCGGTATTATCGCATACGTATTATATTACAAATGCTGTATGTGATTATATTAATAACGGTGCTCCAATTTTTAACATTGATAATTTAAGTAAGAAAACTTCTAAAATATCACTTTTCAGAATTTCAAATGGAATAAATTTTATTTATTCTCAATCTTTTAATTATAATCCATATATTAATCCCACCTTGCTAAACAAAACTATAGACTTTAATCATGATGGTAAAGATGATTTAGTTATAAGTAATGTGATATACGATTATTCTGGAAAAACTACAGGTTTTGTTGTAATCGGCTACTCTTTTGATACACCTACTAATGAATCTGAAGCTCAATGGGGTGATTTTAACGGAGATGGGCGATTGGATTATATTGCTAAAGAATATATTTCGCAAAACAGAAAAGTATATATACAAAACGCAGATGATTATGAATTTACACATATATTAACATTAAGTCAGGATAAATTTTTGGGAATTATTGATATAAACAACGATGGTGTTTCAGAATTTATTATGCGAAGCGCAACTCAGGTAAATTCATCTTATAATATATACATTGTCAATTTAAATAATGAGACTATATGCGAACTTCCACCCTATACCGGCACAGGTGAACCTTCTCATGCCATTGTTGCAGATATTGATGCAGATGGTACGCAAGATATTATATTATGTAGAACTAACGGAGATAATGTTTATGGTGAAAAAATTTATTACAGGATACGATATTCTGAAAGTTCAAATAGTTATACATGTCAGGTAATAGATCGTCATTTCAGTGTAGAAAAAGCCATACAAGGTGACTTTGACGGAGATGGAATCATTGAAATTATTTCTAATAATACCTCTAATAACAATGCATATTTATACAAGTTTACAACAGGAAAACCAGGTAATCTTTTGTCGTCAATTGTTGATGGATATAATCAAAAGACTGTTATCGAATATAAACCATTAAGTAAAGGTGGAGATTTTTATGAAAAAGTTAATAAAACCTATCCACTTATTGGATTGACTGGTCCTTTTTATGTAGTTAGCAAAGTAACTCTTGACAACGGAAGCATTTCTCCTATAGAAGTGAATTATTCATATAAGGAAGGTATTATTCATTTGCATGGAAAAGGATTACTCGGTTTTGGAACAATTAAAGCAAGTAACGTAAACACAGGAATTGCGATAGAAACAAAAAATACTTTTCATAGTACATGGCATTTACCATCAAAAATTGAGATTACAACTACTGCAGAAAACTCTTTTATGTCTGAAACAACTACAGATATCACTTTTAACACAATATCGGGAAAGAGAATCCATATTTACCCAAATCAGCAGACTGTAAAAGATATGTATAACAATCTTACTACAACTACCTATACCGTAAATACAGACGGAAATGTAACAAATGAACATACAGCGTTTTCTTATGACGGTTCTTATACCACAACCGTTTATTCAAATTATACAACTACTATGGGAACGCTTGTACCAAACAAACCTCAAACAATAATTTCTAAAAGAAAACATTCTGACCATACTGAAATATCAAATACAACAAAATTTGAATATAATTCTACATTGGGGCATATAACAAAGAAAACAGAAAATTATGGAATAGTTGATAAAAATATTATCTATAATTACTTGTATGACAATTTCGGTAACGTAAATAAAATAACCCATAATTTTGCATATCATAACGGAACCGGATTTGAGAGAAAACAAACAGAGCAGACTTTTACCTACGATGTAAATAATCGTTATGTTAAGACAATAACTGCAAAACCTTTTGACAATGTAGAGAAAACAATTGAGTATGAGTATGATAATAAAGGAAACATTACAAGCGAAACCGATTTATATACAAATCTTACTACTTCATATACTTACGACAGTTGGAGCCGTTTGACAGAAACTGTTTATCCTGACGGAAACAATGAAACGACCATAATTGGATGGAAAGACGACCTATCGGGATATAAAATAATAAACGCCGCTACCGGACAACCCTCTATAACAACAATTTACGACCTTGTCGGTCGACAAAAGAAAATTGAAACCGTTGGCGAAGGGGGAATTGAGATTACAAAGCAATACCTTTACAACAACAAAGGTAAATTACAATCAGAAAATTCAAAACGAGGAGATTTGAATAAAAACACCATTTATTATTATGACAATTATGGGCGATTAACTCAAAAATACAGAACAAATGTTTTTAATATAACCTACAACTACTTCAACCATTACACTACAACTACCCACGATGGAAAAACAACTTTCCAATACTACGATTCATGGGGAAACGTAAAAAAAACTATAGACAGGTTGGGTAATGAAACAGATTATGTTTACCACTCGCTTGGGGTCCCGAAACAGATAACTGCAGCAGATGTGGTTAATAATATGGAATATGATCAGGTTGGCAACCAAACCAAACTGATTGACCCTAATGCAGGCACAATATACTATGAATATGACGGTCTCGGAAGACTGTTTAAACAGACTGATGCAGAGCAGAATATACAAACAATAAAATATGATGCATGGGGTAGAACTGACGAATCAAAATTAAACGGAATAACCACGAAATATACATATATAAATGCAGGATACGGCAAAGGACAGGTTAAAAAGATTCTTGATCAGAATACTAATCACTATTTTGAATACGATTATGACGAATTGGGAAGACCCTTACAGGAAAAGAGATATATTAGCGGCTCAGGAGCTTTTACAACTTCATTCACGTACAACAACGAGGGTAAAGTTGAATCTATAACCTACCCACAAGAGATAGTTGAAACCCTTTTTTATGACTCCAATGGTTTCCTTGATGAAGTAAAGGTAAACAATAATCCCGTATGGAAACTTGAAACTGTTTCTCATACAGAAACAAAAAGTACTCTTGGCGGAATTATGACATCAAAAACAAAGTATGATGGTAATAATGGACTTTTAACAGGGCTTGAAACAAAAATTGGCAATAGCCAACCGTTAAGGAATTACGTTTATGATTTTAACCCTACAACAGGTACTTTAAACAATAGAAGCGGAATATATAATAATATAACCGAAACTTTTGATTATGACGACCTTTATCGCCTTACACAGGTTACAGGAGGAGATGAAATGACAGTAATTTATGAAGATAATGGAAACATATTACATAAATCAGGCGTTGGAAACTACGCATACACATCCAAGCCTCACGCCGTAAAAAAAGTTACCCACCCTTCAAATACAATTTCTGCAGAAACACAACAAATATCATATAACTCTTTTAACAAAGTAAGTTCCATTTCCGAAACAGTAAATAATCAAGTTTACAACTTAGCAATAAGTTACGGACCCGACCGCCAACGCATTAAATCAACACTTAAAGAAAACGGAACAACAATAAAAACCACACTTTACGCCGGCGCTTACGAACGAATTACAAAAGGAGATATTAACACACACCTTATTTATATAAGCGGCGGCGAAGGCTTATGCGGCATTTATGTAAAACAAACTCAGGGAAATACAATACTTAAAGATGAAATGTATTACGTACATCCCGACCATTTGGGTAGTTTTACATTAATAACAGACGCTTTAGGCAACATAATTCAAAAATGTACATTTGACGCTTGGGGTAAGCGTGAATTTGTAACCAAAGACCCGACGTTTGTATTTGAAAGAGGATATACTGGACATGAGCATTATGATGAGTTTACTTTAATAGATATGAATGGAAGAATGTACGACCCTGTGCTTGGCAGGTTTTTAAGCCCGGATCCGTATGTTCAGTCGCCGCTTTATTCTCAGAGTTATAATCGGTACAGTTATGCAGTAAACAATCCGCTTGTTTTTATAGATCCTGAAGGGTATAATTTTACTCGTTCAATAAATGATGCGCCAGAAAGTTATGGTTCATTTCCAACACTTTATCTATACAATGGAAAAGGCGAGATAGTAGGCGGTGGTGGTGGGTTCCACCAATTTGGACATTTAGATTTTGATTCATATACAGATAATAATTTTGGTAAAAGTAGTATAGGTAGTTTCTTTATAACTGTAGGTGATTTTTTTAGGATTTTATTTGTTTTTGATAGTAATACACCAAAATTAGGGGAAGATTTTTGTGGTTTGGTTGACTTTCTTTTTGAAAACTATGATGAATTTGATTATGTACAAACAGATGATAACAATATATCAGATTCAAAAAAAACAAAATATTTTTCAAACTTGATGTTAGCATTCGAATATATGTGGGAAAAGACTTTTGAAGATTGGGTGGGGAAAAGAGAAGTTTCAGGGTGGATTACTAAAAGTGGAGGAGTTATAGTACTTCCTTATGATAGAAATAGTAAGAGTTTAAGTTATAATGATGCATTAAAAACTAAAATTGTTAATTACAAACTTCAAGTTTTTTTTAACAATAGATGGGTTGATGTTTCTTCTCACGTGCATTCTCATACTGAAAAAGAATATCCTACTGCTCATCCTATTGGATTGTCGAAAGAAGATTTGAATTTTATGAAAAAATATAGATTTAAAGTTATATACATTTTACACAATGGAAATGCTTATACTGTAGATGGAAATTATGATTGGAAGAAAAATAATTGGAGTTATAAATATTATGGAACATGGTAAGAAAATGTGTAATTTTTGCATTATTAATGATTATTTGCTCTTGTTCAAATAATAAAGATAATCTAACTTATCATACCATTAATAATGAAGATTTAATTCAACAAATTCGTAATTATGTTGATAGTGTAAATATAGGTTGCGAAGAAAAAATGTTAAGTGTTGGGATTCGTTTTCTTGAAATTGAATCATATACTAATAATTACATATCGAAAAGTATTACGCAATACGATTTAGATTATAAAATATTCGCTTATGATCTACTGTGGTCTCACTTTCTTTTTGCAAAGATTGATACATTTGTTGTAGCATTTCAATTTTACAACATAGACAAAAATATTTTTCTTTCAGATGAAATTGGATGGAAATATCTGAAAAATACATTTAAAAAAGATTATATTTATTATTTGGATAGTTTAAAAACAGACTCAATAACTTCATATCCTTTATTTTTTGATAATAATATAAAAATACCTAATTGGACACTAATTTTTGAAGATGATAAACTAATAATGAAAATAGTATCTGACACAACTAATAAAGATAATTTTTTTGTAATTAATTATTAACTCAACTTTCCAAATGGATTCTTATAATTGTCTTTGTGGAATGGGAAGACCTAACAATGGAATTTATAATTACAATATGGTCTATAAGTTGGGACAAACAAGATTTAACACTTTATATTTTACTTTTTTTAAATAACCCTTTAATGCTTTATAATATGTACAAGATAAAAATCAGTGTTTTATTATTGTTCTTGGTATCATCAAAATGTTATTCTCAAAAAATAAGTAATGGATATTACAACAATATTGAAAATAAAACATATTTATTTGTTCATAACGATACTATTATACTTCCATTTTATAGCGGTATGATGTATATAAATATT
>Ga0123353_10008255_pt1 | contig 14195 bp, 11 predicted proteins | sample TergutLab28metaG_3_FD_92763 | JGI IMG/M metagenome (GOLD analysis project Ga0123353, IMG submission 92763) | Labiotermes labralis P3 segment gut microbial communities from Petit-Saut dam, French Guiana - Lab288 P3 | ecosystem: Host-associated > Arthropoda: Insects > Digestive system > Gut ... | reverse complement strand
TTCCGATGTGAGATGGACTTTGAGATGGTCTGTGTTGAGTTTCCTCGTTCCGGTTACCATTCTCTTCAGTGCTGTCAGAGGACCTCTGCTCTTTCCTTCTTCCAGGTTGTGTATTACAGTTTTTTCTAATCGTCATCGCTGTCCCACGAGTAGCTAGGGATGTCTTCTGTCCACTGCAGTATAGCCCCGCCTACCGCAGTAAGGCTGCTTGAATCTGAGGGTCGTCACTTCTCAAAGTTAACCGTTCTAGGTTTCTTACCCTCCACCACAGATGCATCAGTAGTCCCTCGGCACGGTAGTGTACACCTTGGACTAGGGGATTTTTTTTCGAAGTTTACTCCTCTAGATTCGCCGTGTTCCGTTTAAACAGGCTCTACTCTGGTCGGATGTAGTTACTACGCACGGACGGTCTTGTGTGCAGGGAAGTGAGTGGCTGGTGCCTCAAGTTGCACTGCTGCACACCTGGGCTGGTGAGAACCAGTGCAGGGTCAACCCCTTACAAGGTACTACCTCTCCCATACCTATTGAGCCCTTATTATTATTATTATTATTATAAACGTGTGCAGGACTAAACTTGGTAACACATCAGTTAGCAGAGACAGCATTTCTCGTCCTGGCGACTTCGGCTGGATCCATGGATCATGTGAATCTCAACACGTCTCATGCATCCATCCTGAAGTATACGTATTAGGTGTTTGATAGTGGTGCCAGTTGTAGTATGATGTATTACGGCTGTAACATTCTTTCATATTTACTTTTACATTCTATTTCGATATTTTTTGTTTTGCTGGAAACTGTTGGTCACACTGTCCGATAGTTTTCGAATTTATCATGTGATGGCGCTGGTGGTGTTTGTATTACTATACTAGACTAAGTAATTTTGTGCAAGCACGGGGCGCGGAGTAGTGAAGGTTGGTGACATTAGTGCAAATTATCATGTCTGAATCTGGTATAGACCTTGGATTCGATTTGGAAGAATTCTTGTTAAGTTCTGAAGATCTGGCCGCATGCAGTGATGTACTCAACCAAGAAGAGCCAGTGGCAGTTTCCAGTTCATTTTACGAGCTGAAATCCAAAACAGTGCCAGAGAGGTTAGTTCGTGCTTCTTATTTGTGGGCGATGGTGACACTTAAAGAATTATAATTTTTTGGGTCTAAAGTGATCGCTCACTATAATGTTTCAATGTCTAGAACTGCAACATCGCCAGGAATATATGAGAATTGTAGCAAATTACCAAAGACCTTGATACTTAATAGAAATTTATGATGTCTGTAAGGCGTTCCTTGTAAAGTCATGACGGGACAGTTTTTCGATATTATGGTGGGTTAGTTCCATTATTGTTATTGATATTAATCTGCAGATAAAGGCGGCGGTCATGGGCAGCTGACATCAGATGGTCTGACAGGGTGTTCAGCTGGAAGGGCAAAATCTTCTCCGTGCATTCTGACGGTTAAATGTGATGTACTTCTTTCGAATTTGTATACTGTGTAGTAAAGGTTGCTACGTTTCAGGTTAATGTACTGACTCCATCTTCAGGGTGACAGAATATGGTCCAGGCAGGTGGTTAACGTTTATTGCATTATGTAACCATCCTCTTTCCGAATACCATCGTTTGAACAGCTTCCGTGAAAACCTGTATTTTTTCGAGCGTTTTATGGGCCCTTGGTGATTTTGTCTGCTGGAAATATGGAATTTACACATGCTGTAGACAAAACTGTGTTCATTATTTTTAATTTTAGATTACTAGAACCATACTGCAGTTGCTGATATTTGGTGTATCTTATGCCCGGGTTCTCATAGGTATTTTATCCAAGTGACCATTACTCAGAATTGACTCGTTCTTCACTGTTAAGTGTACAGAACATGTCTTGAGCAGTGGACAGTTACAATGCTTGCATGAAGTTCTTCAGCAGCATGTGGGTCACCAAGCAGAAAGTTTCCATCACACCTTCAGAATAATTTGAGCCCTTTGACTTATGAAGAGAATAATTGTTTTAAAATTATGTTTACTTTATTATATTTATTTGAAATTATGATTTTTGTTTGTAATGAGCATCTTGATTCTTGCAAGGACACATGGGCTGAAAGAAAAGTGAATATCAGGTGTTAACGAGTTGAGGTTTTCACAGTAATGTTGATGTAGTTTCAGGTCTTTTGAGATAGGGTGCTGTGTTAATTGGTATTTATTATCTGATATTTTGGAGGAACTTATTGCCTCCTTTGCCAGGGTTCAAGAGTCAGGAATACTTGAATGTTTGGTGTAAGGTGTTGCTTTTCAAATAATTTAATTGGTATCCTGATATGTGGAAGAAGTGACTAAGGAAAACTGAGGGAACTTTGATTATCATATACCACTTAGCTTGACATACTGTAACTCTGGAATATGAAACAAGTCTGCTAATCATTATAATCATATGTTGCCACACCTACAGGATGGGCAGAAATATTTGATGGTTTTTGAAATGAAATAACCAAGGAAAGAATAGTAGTAGTAGTAGTGTATTAACACTCATAGATATTCATAAATGAGTGGAGAATTGACTCTAAATGTCAGCATTTGAAAATCCATAGCTGTAAGAGCAGATGAGTGAGGAGAACAGTTAATGAAATTAAGTAGGGACCGTGGATGAGTCACAGGGTACCCCCGCCCCTCTCCGATCTCTCGGGTATGAATTGTGGTAACGAACCGGTGAGCACGCTTGGTGTAAAATGTAAGTCACCCGGCGAGAAGCGACGATGGAGTTGGGTCGTCGGAAATAATGGCGCTGTATATTCTCTTGTTAAAATTTAAGATCCATTTTGTTGAAGTACTGTGAGTAGTGGAAATTTAAATGTTATTCCAGTGGATGAAGTTAACTGTCACTACCTAACAAAGGACGACAGGCTATGGGCTGGACGGTCCGGGGATCTAATCCCGGTGGGGGCGAGATTTTCCGCACCCGTCCAGACCGGCCCTGGGCCCACTCAGCCTCCTATACAATGGGTACCGCGTATTTCCCGGCGGTAAAGCTGCCGGGGCGTGGCGTTGACCACCCACCCCATCTAGCGCCGAGGTTAAAGAAAGAGTAGAACTATACCTCTACTCCACCGCTGGACCTTCGTGGCTTGTTATAGGGTGAACCTAACAAAGGAACCACGTGGAGCAGAGTGCTTCTTGAGAGCTAATAGTTTTGCAACTAGTGAAGCAACTCCCCACATTTTATGGATCCCGAAGATTAATTACCATGTTCACAAGAGCTCACCACTTGTCCGTATTTTCTCTCATTAATCCAGCCCATGTCATGCTGTCCCTTTTCTTTAAGATCTGTTTAACCTCTATCTATGCGTAGGTATTTCGAGTGGTCGCTTCGGGTTTCCCCATCAAAGCCATGTACGCATTTCCTTTATCCTCTATACATGCCCGGTCCGATCCTCCCATGTTTGATCTACCGAACAGTGTCTGGTCAGGAGTGCAAGTTGTGCAGCTAATCGTTGTCTCCTAGGTCCATATTCTAGAACACTCAGTTTGTATTCTTCCCTTAATATGAGAGGCCCAGTTTTACACCCATACACAACTACAGGCCTTCCCCCCTCCCCCCAAGTCTCGACATCCCTAGTGGGCCTACACTTCCTCCTCGTCAAGGTTTCGAGGTCACATTCAGACACGCCACACTCGGTAGGACTACTCTGGATGAGTGATCGGTCCGTCGCAGAGACCCCTACCTGACAACACACGCAGGAGATAAACATCCATGCCCCCGCGCGGGATTCGAACTCGCAGTCCCAGGAAGCGAACGGCCGCAGCCCCACGCCTTAAACCGCGCTGCCACTGGGATCGGCGCATACGATTTATGGTTCCTTATATTCTAATGGGTTAAGGTCAGTAAAATCTAAATGTGGAAGAGATTGGAAGGCAAGTTCAATTTACGCGTGTGTCGAGCCGCTGTTTCGAGGGGGGGGGGGGGGGGGGATATAAAGAGAGGGTGTTGGGTGGCGATAAAAGCTGTGGCGCAGGGGACATGAAGTTTTCCGTTTTGTAACCGAACGGTACCTCGTAAAAAAATTTAGCAAGGAAAGCTTATTTTTCTTCAGTACACTGTGATTGGTTTAAGAGGACACATGGATGTGAACGTTTTTAGGCACGTTCGAAAACTTGCGAAAAGCGACTATTGGCATCCGTCGGTATGGAACGACTCGGTTCCCACTTGACGGATTTTCATGAAATTTGGTATTTGGGACCATTAGAAAATTTGTCGAGAAAATTTAAGTTTGATTAAAATGTGACAAGAATAACGGGCACTTTACATGAATGCCTGTGCCCATTGGTGATAGTATCTCTCTGAATTCTTTTGAGAATTAGAAATGTTTCAGAGTTATAGAGAAAGTCAAAACACACATTTTATGTTCGATAGCCCCCCCCCCCTCCCCGTCCTCAGAAAATCGTGCCGTGTATAAGACAGTATGGAATTATGTAGTCAGTGGCGTACCGGGGGGGGGGTTTGGGGTGTTCAACCCCCCCCCCCCCCCGAAGTTCCGAAGGCCCTTCAAAATCGTGTCAAACTCAACCCGATTGTGAAAACTGTTAAAAATTGCTGAATTTAGGACGCCAACACACCAAGATATTTGGAAAAAAGGCAGTAAAATTCTAAAATGATCTAGGTTCCTAATTGTGTTACATTAGCAATGACAAATAAATTGGTTGCCATCATAAATAGTCTTAAAGTACCAAAAGTTAAGAAAATTTTACTATATGAAGTGAAGTGTCTTGTACGAAATTAGAGCTGCCTCCAGAACCCCTGACTAGGAGGCTACCGCCCCCAGATCCCCGTTCTATCCTCTGTTCTCAACTGAATTTGTTGACCCCCCCCCCCGAACAAAATTCCTGGGTACGCCACTGTGTATAGTAGAGCGAGACAGGCCACAGATTGCAGTACGGCACGACGCAGAGAAGGTTTGATTTGCATGACAGGTAACTAAGAAAAGAATGCGAACTCAATCGCGATATTTAATACTTGTTACTTTTAACAGCAGTACGGAATATTCTGCAGCGCGATAACAGAAGAAAGGGAAATGAATGTTGCGTTTCCGTGGCAGAACTGAATGCTGTTATATTGTTACAGCTACGTACAGGCCAACAACAATAAAAATGAAACGAACGTCTTGCTTGGTTTCTATGCCAGCAGTGGTTACAGAACTTATGGCAGTGTTACGTTATATACGGATAACTAAGGCAAGAATACACACAGTCATAATACAAATACTTATTGTCTGTCCACGGCAAAAAATGGTTAGGCGAGCGCGCGTCAGTATGTTTTATGTACTGTATGTACATTGCCTGTGTTGCAGAATATGTAGCTTCTAAGTCTGAACAGGTAATCCATCGTTGTATTGGGGACCGGTATATTCGGCAAGTTGGTTCGTTAGTCCGTAAAACAAAGTGGCGTCAATACGATCAGTTCTTGAGGATTTCGTGTATCAGTGTGCCGACTTTTAGCGGACATGACGTTCACTCGAACCGTTGGGATCCGGTTACACATGACACATCGCCATATCCCAGAAGAACGGAATTCTGACGGCTGTGACTGGAGATCACTCTCTTTTTGAGATATGACGACGTGTAGTTTGGTAGATAGGTATCAAAGTTTCAGCGGAAACCGTTTACGAAAACGCACAGAGTTACCATTCGGAGGGTTCTTACTTGTTTGTTGGCCTCCGGTTTTGAGCATTTTGTTACTTATTACTGCTTTTGTGTTTTTGTGTGGGACCTCTTGACCCTGAAGATGAAGGCAGTACTACCTTTCGAAACATCTTGAACTATTTGCCCGTCGACAGAGTGTAAGGCCCTAGAAGACCTGAATATTTAGCAGCACCATTATTATGACCTCAAATCTCGCAAAGGAAAGTTAAGTTGAAAAGATAAACTATGCATGTCATTGGGACGAAATAAAGTAGTGTATGAACTACATTCGCGAGAATGATTGAACTTGATAGCTTGCATTTTGCCACCGAATTACAATTCATAATGCGCACTATTTTTGGAAAACAACAGCCTTCAGTAGAGCAGTTTTTTTTCCAGTTGAAAGTGATTTATTTTGGAATGCTTGTTAACCACAGTTGCTTTTCATATGAGTTTGTGCTTTCTTGATATTTTTATGTCTTATTCGGTTTTGGTATGAATAAATTTAAAATTTCCTAGCGTCTGTCCCCCTTTTTAGGCACTTGTATAACGTATCTTATGAATCTTCGTACAGTGACTAGAAGGGCATATTGGTGGCATGGAAGAAAAAAAGTTACTCAACGATTTATTTATTTGTGGTTTGTTTGACGACGTCAGTACAATAATAGATTGTCGAGTGAAAAATGATTTGGAAGGGATATACAAGGAAGCAGTCGTGTCCTGATTTGGAATAGCCTGCTATCCTGACATTGGCCCGGAGGGGTCCAGGTAAGCCATGAAGAAAGTAAGGACAGTGTGTGTCCGGGCAGTGACTGGAACCCAGCATCTTCCGAATACGAAGTGGGAGTTTTAAGCCACTGAACCGTGACGTCCGTTTATCGTATTTTTATTTATAACTTCATTTCTACGTACGTTGCAGTTACATTTCATGTTAATGTAGTCGCATGATTTGAGACAGTATATTTATTTTGTACGCATAAGTTAGCCTAATAATTTTTAAAGGGGCCGAGATAGCTGAGTATATTGTCTAGGCTGCGGACTGGACCGAAGAGTGGGGGTTCGGCTTCCTGTCTTGTCTTAAGGGTCCAGACCGGGTGTGGGGGTCAGCATTGCTCCTATCCAGAGGAAGGGCTCGTTCTCCATAAGGCCAGCGCCAGGGGCGTGAGCTGACTACCCACCACCATGTGTCGAGATTAAGCAGGACCCCCATTCCCCCCGCGTGATTTTATGACGTGATGCGTAAGTAGAGGGACAGTCGTACATTTAATGTTCCGTTTCAGTCGACAGTTCTCTTTCCGGACTTGTTGTTTATTCTTATCACTTCATCGAAACTGTTATTAACTCGAAGCAGGGCGACACTGGGGAGTGACTGTTGCCGCTTGCGTCAGCCATTTTCACCCGAAAAGTTGGAGTGGACTCAACAGTCTGGGACTGGCGAACTGCAGGAAGAAATTAGTTAAGTTGGCGTGCTTGGGCAGAAAATAGCTAACTCGCGTCTTCACATCCCAGACACTCAGACTGAGTCCAGTTTACGTGCGTGAAGAGGAATCGCGAAATCGTAGTGTCGCTGTCGTTTTCTGGAGCTGTGACGGTAAAAAAAAAAGGAACGTTTTTTAGTGAATCAGAAATGGAGGTTGCTTTCCAACCTTCGTCTTCTCATCCGTCCGACGGCCCACGTTCAAGAATTCGTGACGAGTGTAGTTTATTGACCACGAACGAGCAGTTGAGTGAATTCGAAGATATAATTCAGAGAATGGATCGTATCTTAAATGAACCAGTTGTAACAACAACGTCGAGTTATAGTGGTTACTCCAATACGCACATATCTTGTGATAATCTGACGAACAGAAGTACCCATCTTGTTGTTGGAAATTGTTGCGTGCCAAATCACCAGCAGTGCCGTAGCGCCCCTGCAGCAGCTGCTGTCCCAGTAGACTTGTTGCACGCTACCCCTGAAACACGAACATCATGGGCAGGTTCTCCTGTTGCGATTAAAGAAATCCCGGCGACTGTTCGGGTGAATATCGGCATCGACGAAGATTTGAAAATGATTTTGGATATGGATCCCAGTATTATGGATGTGGTGGCGACGGACGGCAATCGACAACAGCAGGTGCCACCTCCGGCTCCGCCCCATCCACCGCTGGTCCCACCACCTTCTGACAAGGTGCTAGGCCTACCGCCGTGGGCTGGCGGGTATGATCTTGTAATGCCGTGTCCCTGTCGCTAGACAAATGTACTTTATAGTTAGAAAGTCTGAAGTAAATTAAGTTCATGTTGATGTCAGTAACATATGTACAGAGTGGACGAAAAATATCTTAATTTTCAATTGAGGGTTTTCATAGCAATGATTACGCATATGCTTTCTTTCGATTTGTGATGACGTGTGTTCTGGTAGATAAGTACCGATGTTTCGGAGGAATCATCTGCTTCTTCTTCAGAATAGAAACAGTTAGGTCTTCACGGCTTGTTTTCTGTTCTCAGAAATTGCTGTTGTTATGGACGAGGCAGACTGGAAATGAATATGTGGTGTACACTAGCGAAGGATGAACTAATTGGCCCCGTATTTTTAGACCCGTTCACACAGTCGCAAAAAGCTGCTTTTAAGCTTCGCCATGTTCGTCCGTCCATCTCCCTTTCCGTATGTATAATCGCTGCTCCCACTGGACGGATTTCCATGAACTTTGATATTGAGGACTTACGAAAATTTGTCGAGAAAATCCAGATTTGGTTAAATCGGGCCAAAAAAAAAAGGTCGCTTTACGTGAAGAGCTAAGTACGTTTTATTGTAGCCGGCGACATTAGATCGCTATAAAAGGCCCCTGTTTGGTGAGATGATATCCGGCTGCTGAGAGTACCGAGAAGGAATAAACATTACGCGAACGCTCCACATTTTTACATTATATGTCCATTGTGTGTCTTGTTCTGTGAAGTAATCATAACGAAAGGGGCTGGTTAAGGTAGGCCTTTGCCGATGGGCTGTGTTATGTCTAAAATCTAAAAAGATCTTGCCCAAATTTTCGAATTAGGTGATGCATTTCTTTTGCAATATTAAGTGAAATCTTGAACAGAAATACGGCGTGGCGGACTATGATCTTCTTGGCCATTTAGGTGTCCTGATCTAACTCCATTGATTATATTTAATTTTGGCTACTTGAGGAACTGCGTCTGTTGAAATGAAAATTCCCTTCCTGGAAGAGCTGAAAGCCAATACCAGTAAGTCAGTGCAGTAATTCCGGTAACAGAGAATACGATCACGTCTGGCGGGAATTGGATTGGTATCTGGTTGTTTACAGCGCTGCAGAAGGCGCACACTTTGAGCTTAAGGCCGCGTAACAAAATTCAGGGAGCCCAAACCACTCATTGTGTTCTACTGAAACGTGTCATTTCTCACACAAAGAAGTTTTCGAATTGCAGCATTTTTCGTCCATTCTGTATGACGAAACCCCTTGGTAGACAGCTGCTAGCAAACCAGCCCCTATTCCTGATTTGTGTGCGTGGAATATGTCCAGGTTATGTTTTGTGTACCGTAAAAATTACCGAATTATTCATTATTTGTACCAACAAATGCACATATTTTCATTTGTTGGTACAAATAATAAATAAAGAATGCACGGTTTGTACATAAAAGTACCACCGAACTAGTTTGTGCCGACTGTTCCATGTGTACTTCATAGGTTGCACACTTGACTGTTAACTAACATGTAGGCTCTTCGCCATCCCCACAAAAAATCCGCACTTCGAACCTGTTCTGAATCAGTTCATTCGAATTCACGTAATTTTAACCAGGTCCTTTCAGCCCAGTTTTAGTGTTTCACTCTGATCTGCATGCTCCTTCCTGTCGGCCACTTTTTGTAAGGACTCTGTAAAAAAAACTGCTTTTTTTTTGTAGCTCGTAATTTTAAGGTGATTTATCCCCTTTGTGTTTACAGTATACAGTAACAGGAAGTGCTGATACACTCGGTCTAAACACAACTTTATTTCACAGATGAAACCGGCTACGTGTTTCGGCCAATGACGGTAGCCATCGTCAGGCTAATCACAAAAATACTAAAAGGAAATGTTTACAGCTGCGTTGGAGGTTAGAGATCTCGAACCTTACGCTGTAGTTTTTTTTTTCATTAAGCGAAATGTCGGCGCTTAATTACAATAACACTTAGTCTTAAGACTAACCAGCTTCTTTGCTCTGACTTAAATTGCTAAATGAATATTACCTTCAGGTGTCGCCCAACGGTTCTACCTGTTTAGGTTTGTTTGCTTACGCACTGTCTTTTCCTTTGTTGGCGGTGATTACTGCACTAACACTGTGCCTTGTTTTTATCACACACTAATAGTGTTTATGGTGCACTTCACTGTGCTCTATTTTTAATGATCACTACACGAGCCTTCTCACTAGTTCACTTTTGTCAGCAGCTGGATCGCTTCGACTTTGACGTGGTGGAGAAGCCTTTCATCATGCTTCTTAGCGAACTTTCAAATGCCATTCGTTAACCGTCTCCATTTGACGGTCCCTATGAAGGTCGGCGTTTCTGATATACCAAGGTGCATCAACGATGTTCCGAAGTACCTTGTTTTGAAATCGTTGAATGATGTCAGTGTTGCTCTGTTTCGTGCATCCCAACAGCTGTATGCCGTAGGTCCACACAGACTTCAGTATTTGTTTGTACAGCATCAGCTTATTGTGTATCGACAGTCCCGTAGTGTTATATAATACACATAACATTTAAGAGACGCACCTTCAGGAATGTTAATTTATGAAGTTTATAAAAAATGGTTCATTTGTATTGTTTATGAAATTTAAATAATTGCAATGTGTGTTGATTATATAATAATAATAATAATACAACGTAGTATTTCTAGTGATTAAAACTGGAGTAGCCTAGGCGAATTTTGGAGAGACTGCTGGTATATATTTATTTCGCTTGTACTATTTCTGTAGCAATGCTTTGGCACGTAGTTAAATTTTCTCGAGGAGAATGGTGTCAGTTAAGTTGTTTTTTTTTATGTATATAAAACGTGTTGCTAAACCTGGATGGAGGTTCATATATGTCTTAAAAATTAATTTTTTCTTGTTGGCTTTGCCTTGAGCACGTTTCTATATATACTTCATGGATTTTTGAAATTCAATTCTCACGAGTTCTCGATAGTTTTGAGCGCATTACTTTCTTATGGAGTTTCCAGAAGTCCTCAAGAACAAAGTTTCAAGTCGAGCTGTAGCGGCGCTTTTGGAAGCAAAACCTATCCGCTACGGACTGCATACAGTAGTTAAATTCCTGCCCTTGCTTCCGGGAAGAACAGTTATTTCAGTGTCAATATCGATAAGCCACTCCTGACATGCAGCTTCAGCCATGGGACTATTGCGCAATATCCCGTACTGAGAAACGTTCCACGTCCTTTGTGCCACGTGTGAAGGTCACATTAGTGGGGGACTTAAGGGAAAACATGAATTAAACAAAAGGTAACGACAAGCCACGTTCGTTATGCCTCCATTTAGTGCGTATCTTTCGAGTCTGGACGAGCTCCAAGGGTCGGCTGTATGAAGAATTTGTATCTCTTTTTAGCCAAAAAAAATTGATTTGGCAGCAGGCGTTTTTAGTCCAGAAAAACTGAAGGCCATGAAGACGTAATATTACAATTTTGCTGTATATTCATATATCAGCTAAATATAACTACTGGTACAGCACACACTATCAGTCACTTCATTAAAGTATTAAATTCACTGTGCATATTTCGTCTGAAATTTTGCCATCTTCAGATGTGTCTGATTACTGAAGTACGTAAACCTTTGTGTCTTATTTTAAGACACTGTTAATGTCGCCGGCTGTGTAGCTTTGTTGGTTCTGTGTTTGGTGAATATTGAACTGGGAGGTTTTGGAAGGAAGGACCGTGACGTAATACAGGTACCACCCGGGTATTTGGCTGGAGAGACTGAGGAAAGCCACGAAATAGGGTAGCAAGTTTCCTGGCAGAGATTTGAACCGGGCGTCGCCCGCATCATACAAGTCCACAGCATCATCACTTGCTCGCGTGCTTGCTTATCGTATGGGTGCTTGCATTTCACTTTGCATGATTGTTTTATAACCCAAATGTAGGTGAGTACTTACAATCTTATTAGTGTTACTTACGTGATTCGTGATGCATAAAAAGAAATTCAAGGTCCTTCGGTGTCCTTGGAATATGTGCAGGGAATTCAGTTGAAAACTGAACCCAAAGACACGGCAGATTTAACAGGCTTACATTTCTGCATACAATATTACATATTGTATGCAGAAATGTAAATATATAAAGCATGTTTGAGTATGTGTTTGAAATGAGTTTCTTCATATCTCAGACGTGCTGGGTTTCGAAGGAACTGAAACACCGGGAAAACGTGTTCTAAATTTCCCACGACACTTTTCATACGATTTGTTCCTTATAGTATTAAACAGTACTGCATACTCACGAACAAAAGAAATTGTTATCTTTTTTTTTCACACGTCTGTCATACAGCCGATTAAGCTGCACCGTGTGACGAAAGTAATGTACCGTAGTGTAATCGTACGCGAGACGATAGTACTGTTGGTGTATGGGCCATCCAGGGGCCGTTTCATTGGGCGTGCAGTGTCGGAAGGTTCTAGACAATAACTTCAGCAGTATTTAATAATGTGTGCGCCACTTGTGGAGCATATCTGAGAGTTGGAGGTCTTTCCAATGCCTGACTGAACATGTGTTTGTTATATACTGTGTAGATGGGGATTGTAAGGATTAAGCATGCCGTATATTGGGGATCGGCTTGAAATTGTCCTTTCTGTAAAACACGCACAGTAATAGTGCGTACTTTAAATTTGTTAAGTATAACCGATCATTATCCTGTTAAATTCTAGTGGTTACCTTACGTGCGATCAGGTCTAACATGGAACAGTTCTACCTGCTGCCCACGGAGTGCATTTTTGAGTCTTAAATGGTTCTCAGAGCAAACGGCGACTGTTTCCGTCTACAGTACGAACTGATTTTTATAATGGAGGTGGGTGTGTTCACTGCGCGGTACAAGGTAAATAATTCAGTTTAATCGCAGTCTTTAAATGGTTATTTCACCATTCCTTGAACTATGTGATGCACCATTAAAATTATGATGGATTGTTTGTATTTAATTTTAGTATATTAGATATTCGCGTAATGTGAGTTTATAATGGCTTATGTACCCAATTAGACACACCATAAGACGGCGATTTTTTTTCTGAATCCTGTAAGGTGAATTATTTTATTAGAGGGATTTAAAATACAAGTATGTTGTGTCACGTGCTTTTTACTAAGTTTAGACGAAGTTCGGCTACGAAATAGCGAGATTGCACGCCCAGTTTCTTATATTGACCGCTGATCATCAGAGTGAAGTAGTTACTGCTAAACCATCTTCCACTCGCGTGCCAGACTAATACCTGTTGCGATGACGTATCGAGAAGGAACTTTCTATGCGCTTTTACAAAGTTGCGAAAAGCGACTGTTAACTGGTCCTGTCTGGTCGTCCGCATGTAGAAATTTGGCTCCAGCTAGACCGATTTTCGTGAAATTTTGTGTTAGGAAGGTTTGTTAGAATCTGTCGAGAAAATTCGCGCTTTTTAAAATCGAGTGTGTCGAGCACGTCGCACGAAAAGCTCAATACGTTTGTGATAGTATCTCCACGGATTCCTTCTGGAATGGGAAAGGTTTCGGGTACAAGTTGTAAGTAGTAGAGAATATCAAAATACATCTCATATGAAATCCACTTTTCTTCCGAATATTATGCCGTTTGCGAGATAGTTGCGAGGAAAGGTACGGCCAAGTTAGACAGGCTGTGGATGATCGCACATAATATGGCGCAAAGAAGACTGATTTGAATGCCGGGTAATAACATCAAAAATAAATATTAAAATAGTAGTTAATACTTAGGCTTTCGACAGTATGAAACTTCGAAGTTTAGATGTATTTTGGCATGACGGGTAATAACGTTAAAATACAGTCATAATATTTAATACGTATTGCTGTTTGCTTGATTATAATTAAGTAATAATATGACGCCGCATACCATAGATTGGAATTTTTTGTGGTGTGACGTAGTAATCAGTGACATAGACGTGCTGCTGTGACGTCACGGCGTTATTATGCAGTTGCTTATATTATCTTGCCATGTATATGATGCAAGATTGAGGCAAATGAAAACGTGCCATCATTATATGTAATACTAATTGCTTATATCTATGAATATGAATTTTTGGTATGTGGATAGATTATGTATTTGCCTGTGAATTGTTGAATGAATTATTTTTAAGTCAGAAATTACAAAATATTTCGTCGGCCTGAAATGTTGAGTTTATGCATGAACAGTGAATTTGATGAAGCCATATCAACCTAGGCATGTAAATAGTGTTTTCAAAGCAACGTACTCGTAACAGCATGCCCGAATGGTAGCATTACGATGCTGTAATACAGAGTGTACTGTGTGACACGCAAACCACGGAACACACTGGTATAAATTCTAATAGAAGCATAGAAGAAGCTACCCCACCCCCCCCCCCAAAAACAC
>Ga0123353_10008254_pt1 | contig 14195 bp, 5 predicted proteins | sample TergutLab28metaG_3_FD_92763 | JGI IMG/M metagenome (GOLD analysis project Ga0123353, IMG submission 92763) | Labiotermes labralis P3 segment gut microbial communities from Petit-Saut dam, French Guiana - Lab288 P3 | ecosystem: Host-associated > Arthropoda: Insects > Digestive system > Gut ... | reverse complement strand
TGAAAGTTCACTACTGCATCACCTCTTGGGAAATTAGGAATTATATTTCTGTTCTCAACCATTTTCTTCCTGGGTTTGTGCTGGCTTTCAGTGGTATAATATCTTGAAAAGTCTTTTTAGTCTTGTAGGTGTATAGTAATATTTCGGAGGATCAAATGATTTAATTGTGTTGTGAACAAGGCTATTAAAGTGATGAAATATTGGTGTCTTCTTGGGTTGTTTTATCTTTTGATTGTATGTACACCATGTTATGTAAATAGTGTTGAAAAGGTAACAGAAAATGTGGCAGGGAAAACAAAACAGTGTGAAAAATTACAGATTACCTAGATGCTTAGGTCTGTCCATATAGTTGCTAGGTACACTAAGATGACCTTTAGGTATAATGTTCTAATATTCAGAAAAGTATATTGTCTGGCAGCCCTATGGTCCTGAAAGTGCCAAATTTTGTGACTTATACTGTACTTTGAATCCTTAATGACACTGCTCTGAGAACATCAAATCTTGTTGTGATGATGTTGTTTCTGTGCTACATTTTGTAGGGAGATAGAAAAGCTCTGAATACTTCAGCATTCAGTAGTGTTTTCCCCTGCCACTATTGTACCTAGCAGTGGACCACTTAAATGCCACATTATCAGCCATTTATGAGCTATTACATGTATTGTCTTCTTCATGCATCTAATCTACATACTGGTTGAGATATTAACAGCTCAGGTAGTTGATACTAAAACTAGAATGACACACATTCTCTTCTAGAAAATGCTCCATATAGAAATTTTGCAGTTACTGTGAAGTGTGGCATATTGATCTGCAGTGTCATATGAATTTTATGAAAGACTAATGGGCATTGTTATTAAATTTCTGTTCCATAATATATGAATGGAGGTAAAAACATTGTGCTTTCCCCTTTTTTAAGTCTTTCTAAATAGGTCCACTGTAGGTTTATATCAAGTAAATGATATGTATCTTCAAAAGCTTTGTATTTCATACAGAGATTTCTTATAAAATGAAATTAAATCCTTTTTATTCTTGTATCTTAAAATTATTCCTTTACACAGAATAAAATGGAAATGTTTCTTGCATGACCCAGGCATTATGCAGGCTATAAACAAGGTGACCCAGGATATGGGGCGAAATCCCTGGCTGAACTTGAAAACCAGCGCAATAATGACCAGCAAGGGGGGAATCATGGCCAGTCAGGGCAGCTATATTCACCTTCTCCTGCCAGGAAGGGAGACTCATCACTCAGTGGACAGAAGGGTAGTGACACTTCAGGTACAAGCAGCCCTGCAACATCTGATTTAACAGTCAAGTGTTCCACGTTGTTTCCTTGCTGTTTATTTATGTGTTCCAAATGACTCTTAGAATAAACATGGATTGTTCCCATATGCATCATTAACCATTTGGTCTCGAAACGGAGATGAAGGGTGCTGTCTCGAGTCACAAACTAAATTTTTTAATATAATTTATATTAATTTCTTGCTTAAAAGAGTAAGATACCAATTACATACTAGTATGTATAATTATTTGGACTGAAGTAGACCAGTATACATAATCAGGCTAGCCATATGCTTTAAAGAAAGACCATACAAGTTAAAAGAAAGATAGTAAGCAGGAAGTGGGAACCTGCCACTTCTCTAAATATAAAGCTGGAGCATTCTGCCCTTAGCCACAACATTTGAAGCTTCTTCTCCAGAAGCTAGTAGCTGTTTGGCTAATCAAAAGAAATTCCATCCAAAATTTTTATTACTGCTTCACCAGATCTTATTTCAAACTAGTTTAACTCTGTATTATTCATTTTTTAAGTTTATTTTATGACTGTGAAGATCTCAGACTCCATAGCTTCAATATTAGGGCGAATGATGACTAATGAATTGGAAAGCATTTGGAAGAAAGTGGTCATGGCCTCGTTGTGGTACATTGCCATCATTTACCTGGAACGAATGGGAAAAATTACAGAAAACAAGTCTGTCAGGGTAACTGATGTCCTTCTGGTATTGAACTGGGCACCTCCCAAATACAAATGTAGATAACTGCCACAACACCAACCTGCTCGATTGTGTTATCAATGCTATAAAAAAACCTTAATAATTATAGTAAAATTAAGAGTATTTGAATCTAATAACAAAATACTATTAAGACAGCCTGTAAAGTAGCTCATCATATGAAAAATAATATACGAAATATCAATTAAATTTGGGAACAACTTTCACTTCCCCTCTTCACTTGTTTTGTTCCTTTTGCTACTTCTTACGACCTCCTGAACACAGATACCGTACAGAGTATGTCTAAAATACTTGGACAAATTTCAGGAGTGAGTTTTCTACGGCAAAACAAGGAAAAAAGTTCATATAAAAATGTATCCTTTCGTGGTACAGACCGGCAACATGTTGACATCAAACCTTTGGATTTTTATCTGTGGGGGCACTTAAAAACCCTAGTGTATTCAGCTCCAATTGAAAATGGAGAGGTGCTTAACCAACACATTTTTATGCCTGTCAATTCACAACAACACCAGTACCTTCAGAAAGTTGCAGCAATCCATGATCAGACATGTCCATGCATGCATTTATTCAGGCAGAAAACATTTTGAGCATTTGTTGGGAATTTTGTGACTTTATAAACAATAATAACTCAACAGTAATTAAATTGGGATTGTATACTGAAACTATATTGTGCCAGGTGTGAACAAAGTGTTACATAGTTAACGTATTTATTGTTGAATGTACTATTGACATAAAACTAAAAAATCACTCATTTCCAGATATATTTCTATATGAACTTTTCTTGATTTTGATGTGAAGAACTCACTCTGCATACATTGCAATAACTGCTACTTTAATAAGGTTTGTTAGCGTTGATAACATCGCTTAAAAAATTAGAAATGTGCGCTATGCTTCCAGCATGTGAATGATGATGTAAGTAGTCAGTGCAGTGAGATGTGAAGGAGCATGAGAATTACAAAATCAGGAAGACTGGAACCATACTTAGAAGAACTGTAAATGTGGGTAACAATAGAGTTCTTTGTTAAAGATTACTTATAATAAAACCAAGCTGTTCTCTTCTACACAGTATAATAGGTGGATTGGTGAAGAGTGGCTTATGTGAGAGTTTTCTATTTCTGATCACCTAACATTTCCTCTTCTCATACCTATCCATCACCTTGTCATGTGTTGGGAGTGTGTACTGTTACATTCACAATTTTTTTTGTGTGTATGAATTACGATCAGTGCAAGGCACATCAGTATTTTTCAAGTGAAAACCAGTAGCTAGAGCTTGTTACACTTTAATGTTGTGAATATGGTATTGCATGTGACACAGAGTGTAGAATCATGGGCAGTTACATTATGATTCTAAGTGGTAGATTTTATACATGAATGAAAAAAATAAGAGGAAGAGGCTCTGAAACCAAACAGTGGACAAATTATTTTCACAAATTCTACTCCATTCTTTGGCATTCGATTTAATTAATTGAATTGCTGGAACCAATTAGTGAGTACCAAGACACATTTGTGCCACTCCTGGTGGCTGTGCTAAGGCCTAGGTCTGCAGCCTCTCAATTTTGGAACTGCATATCCAAATCCTGCTGAGGACATGAATGCTGATCTGTTATGTTTGTTTTGTGTTGTGAAACTAGCAGTCTCTGCAACAAGCTAGTCACTTGTGCAGAGGAGGCCAACCATTCATGTGTGTATCATAGTTGTGTGTGATCTAGCAAACACAGAAGAGGCAGCTTAGGCCTGATTTTGAATGTAATGCCACAGAAAAAAAATACATTTGTTCATTTTATTGTCATTGGTCATACAGTGCACAAGTTGAACAGAATTTTGTGAAAATATGTTGTTGGTTTCCTGGTGTTTTGAAACCCTATTTTCCATGTGTATTACATCAGTTTTGTGATTTGCCATCATTATTATTATTATTATGATTATTGCTATTTCATAAAATACAAGTTATAAATGGTTTTAAAATTTTATATAAGGTATTAAATGAGAATATAGAAATGAATGTTAATGTTAATGAGTGCATTCACAAAAACTTACCTTACATTACAGTGATTAGGTTTCAGGGCAGGATATGGAGGCTAGCATTTGAATTACAGATGTGGAACACAAAGCAACATTGAACTACATAGCTGTTTTTCCTCCTCTCCAAATCAATAGATAATAAGTAATATAGATTAAAAGACAAGCATTTTAATGGTGATCAGTTCAGTTATTGCACCAAAAATGGACTCATCATTATTCTACCAATTAACATTGTAATACCTTATACAAATATCAAATTAAGACACAACAAAAAAAAAAAGTAATTTTTGGGGAATGAGATTTAGATAATACGTATTGCATTAGACAGAAATGAAATACGTATGTGTACAGTGTATTTAGTTTGTCTTGAAAGAGAAAAAAGGTGGTATTAATTATGTGCAACATATAGCACCAACATTTTCTACACTGATCATAACTCTTTGTGATATTGTGAAAATGTGATGACCAAAACAGGTCAGGACTACGAGATCTGTCCATATGCAACATTCAGCCTGCCTGGTGGCACCAACAGCACTCAGACAATGGACTACTCAATGCAGTTCCAGACATTCAGTCAGCAGGAATGTTATGCAGGGCAGCCACGGCCTAGTACTTCAGGATATGGTGGCAGCAAGTCCAACAAGGATTACTATTCACGAGTTCGAGCGAAGTCCAGCAGCACATCACGTACACCAACTGACTGCAAGGTTACAAGGACATCTAAGAGCCCTCCAGATGGGCTAAGCCTTGGTAAGTCAGAGTAGCAACACAACAGTTAGTTACACATTTGACTTGACTGCATTTATGCTCAGGAAACTTAAAATATAATAGCTTTATCATAAAACCTTTGAACATCTGATTGAAGTATTAATAAGAGGACTTTTTACATTAAATATGTTATAATTTTCTTATAATGTATCCAGTCAATGGGATAATTGACTGTAGTGTTTCCCCCTTCACAATATTTGTACTGATGTTACTCTTTGCATTAAAAAATTCTTTCATCACTCCGAAGTCATAATATGTGTTAAGTAACGTGGTTGGATGTCCTGTGAGGTTAAGTTGGAGACACTGTACATGAAGAACCCAGGTGGCAGTGATGAAAATATGGACGCTGTTTATAGTGGCAATAGACAAAGGAGTGTGGTGTTAGACATGCGTTAGGTTAAGACCAAGTGAACCAGAAGCCGGTTAGGCTATCTAGAAATAACATTTGGCGACCGTGACAGAACTTTGTCTAAGAATGAGTGTGCAACCAACTATGAATATTTTAAAGAATAAGCGAAATGTGGTGCAGGGAGCATTCGCGTGTCTGTGTGGCACACTGGAAGAGGTTATGTCAAGAGAACACACAGATAGAAAGGGAGATTCCAGAATCCTCGCGGATGTAGAGTTGTTGAGAGAGAAGGTGGACGATTAGAAGAAACTGGACGAGGAGATTATGGATCTGTTGCTCCGAACAGATATGCGGGAGGATGAGTTGGAGAAAGAAATGCAAGGTGCAGATGAGTAACCACATAGGTATAAAAGGCTCAATCTACTAGTGCAGAGACATTTAGACACTACCATTAAAATGGAAGATTGTGACAACTTTCTGTTGAACATCGCGAAGAGAAAATTCAAGTTGCCTACGATCGAATTAAAAAAATTTGGCGGTGACATCAAAGATTGGCTGACGTTCTGGGAGCAGTTCAAGAAGATTGACAGAGATTCTGACATTGATGAGGCAGACAAGTTCCAATATCTTCTGCAGGCAACCTCACCAAACACCAGGGCATGGGAAGTAGTAGAGAGCTTTCCCCCCCGTAGCGAGTAATTATAACAAGGCAGTTGAGTGTTTGAAGGCACTTGTGATGCAGCGGGTGTTTGACCCTATCAGGTTTACATGACCCATTTCGTTGTGCCCCAAGCTGTTGTTACAACAGTGTTGGGCACTGAAGGCCGAATGGGATCAAGAAGTTCCGGACGATGTGAGGAAGTGTTTTCTACGCTGGATGCAAGATCTTCCCCTGCTGCAAGAAGTTAAGATTCCTAGATGGTTGAAGGGTATGTCAGAACGTGTAATAAGCTGCTCCTTGCACACGTTTTGTGATGTTAGTAAGATGGCTTATGCGGCAGCAGTTTTCGCATGTTACGAATGCGGCACCTGTGTACAAGTGCAGCTGGTTCAAGCCAAAACTCGTGTGGCTCCAGTTAAGGCGGTGACGATTCCAAGGCTAGAACTGTTGGCCACGACCATAGGGACCAGATTAGCAACATCCATAGTAAAGGAGCTCAAGCAAAAGGATATCCAGTTACCGTTTTGGAGTGACTCATCAACAGTGATAACCTGGATCAAGAGAGATGACCACTGGGGCGTTTTTGTCTGGAACCGAGTGCAGGAGATAAGAGAGCTGACTTCGAAAAAGTCTTGGCGCCATGTACCGGGGTCATGAATCCTGCGGATCTCCCTAGCAGAGGATGTACCACTCCTCAACTGCTGCAGACCAGGTGGTGGGAGGGACCCACCTGGCTGAAACAGTCTGCTGAAGCCTGGCATTTGGGAGAGCCCCAACCAGATGAGGAGATGTTAGCCCAGGAAAGGAGGAAGGGCATTGTTTCCTCCCTTTTGTGTGAGGAGAGCCCGACTGACTGGTACTATGCCTATTCCCGTAATTATGACAAGATTGTGAGGGTCCTGAGATGTGTCACCCGCTGTTGCAAGATCGAAGCGACGCAAGGCTCGGATAAGGTTGTTTGGTGGGAGGAGATCACGCTTGCTGAAAAGTGTATAATTAGATTCGTACAGATACAGTCTTTTACTGGACCCCAAGATGAGAGGATTTCTCGTTTGTGTCCCTATATAGACAGTGAAGGTATCATTCGCATTAGGACCAAAATCCTAGACAGAACGGACCTAGGAGATTTAGGAATACCTGTGATCTTACCTTCCCACCACCCTGTGGTGGAGATGCTCATGCTGCAGGCCCATAAAAAAGCGTGTCATGTCGGAGTGCAGGGACTTTTAAGCCTTTTGAGGGAGAGGTTCTGGATATTCAAAGGTAGAAAAACCATACGAAGCATTCTCAACAAATGTGTTGTGTGCAGGAGACATGGTGCTAGACATATCTCCACGGTGCCATCGGCATTACCTGAACCGCACATACGAGATGCTGCTGTGTTTGAAACAACAGGCATTGATATGGCAGGCCCTCTCTTCCTGAAAGACGGACACAAGGTGTGGGTGTGTTTGTACACCTGTGCAGTATATAGAGCAGTGCACCTAGAGTTAACTTCATCGTTGTCTACTGAGTCTTTTCTTCAAATGCTTAGGAGATTCATGGCCCACAGGGGACGACCGGCGATTGTGTATGGTGACAGTGGGACCAACGTTTTGGGTATGGATCGGGCCTTACGTCAATTGGACTGGGAGAAGATCCTAAAAACCAGTGTGATTGAACGAATCGATTGGAGGTTCAATCCACCGACCGCTGCATGGTGGGGAGGCTGCTGGGAGCGCTTAATCAGGCTCCTCAAGCAACTGCTTAAGAAAACGTTGGAAAGAGCTTCGCTGACTTATGAAGAGTTAGAAACTGTCTTATGTGATTGCAAAGCTGTTATCAACTCTAGACCCCTGACCTACATATCGGAAGATGTTGCAGACCTACATATCGGAAGATGTTGCAGATCTTGCTCCACTTACGCCCAGTATGTTTTTGATAGATCTTAGAGGAGTGGGACTCCCAGACTGTGATGCAGTGGTTTCATCTAGACTCACAAGATGGGGCAAGTATAGGCAAGAGATCAAGGAAAGGCTGTGAAACCGATTCCAGAGAGAGTACTTAGGCCAGTTGAGGTTGACTGCTACGAGGACAACCTGTGAGTTGCTACCTCGAGAGGTTGTACTGATTGGAGCAGATAATATAAAAAGGGGAGACTGGCCACTAGCAGTGGTGGAGGAGCTCATCCCCGGCTGGGACGGTAAGGTACGGCTCGTGAGATTAAGGACGGCATCAGGCACATTACTCCGACCTGTACAAAGGATCTATTCTCTGGAGATCAACGTGAAGGGGTACCTGTGGTGATACCAGCTTCCATGAAGGTGGACCCAAAAAAGGAGTTGACGCCCTCTCTCAGAGAAGAGGGGAAGGGGAGGCCCAATGTGGTAGAAGTGTTCACTAAGGGTGGAAGAAAAGTGAGGCCTCCTCCTCAATTTCTTGATTAGTGAGGTACTATAGGACATCCATTACGGGTTTGAGTCAAGTGTCTCTGATTCGACTCAAAGGTGGGAGTATGTTAAGTAACGTGGTTGGATGTCCTGTGAGGTTAAGTTGGAGACACTGTACATGAAGAACCCAGGTGGCAGTGATGAAAATATGGACACTGTTTATAGTGGCGATAGACAAAGGAGTGTGGTGTTAGACACGCGTTAGGTTAAGACAAAGTGAACCAGAAGCCGGTTAGGCTATCTAGAAATAACAATATGAATAAAAATTGTATTTATAAAGTGTCTTAATAGGAATTGTCATTGCCTTTGAAAGACATGTTCTTTTGTTTCTGGATTTTACCAGTGAAAGTCATTCCCTCTTATACTTCAGTGGTCTGTCCCATACTTATTAAATATCACATTTTTTACATGTCAGTGTGATGAATATTCTGATTAATATCAGAAGCTTTTGCACTGTAGATTGTAATTTTGAATTAAATTCTTGCTACTTACCTCTATTTTCTTATCACTCACTTTCTCTCTGTTTTTACTTCCTTTTTGTCAACAACATTCATAATATAGTATTATGACACTGGTTTTGGTCATACCACTGATTCATTATGCACCAACTTCATTTTCAGTGTACTTCTCAGAATTCTGCTTTTCTTTGTTGCCTGATGTGCTTTTATTATTTGCACTTTTATTAAAGATTTTTTCCATTCTCTTCCTTAATACTGTACTCTTCTGACTTTTCTTGTCTGTATCCTGAAGGTGTCTCAGAAATGGAAGTTCTGCAGCCTGTAAAATATCTGAGATGCTTTGGTTTCTGGTCTCATTTCTGTAAGTTAAGTCAGAAACACAGAGTTTTGTATAATAAAAATATATCCATTGGAATTCTAAGCCCTAAATATTATCTGTCAAGTGACATAATTTCCCACCCTTTATGAATTTTTAATTTTCTGCAGTATGATTTTAAACAGTTTTAACTTTACTCAGTCAAACTGAATGTACTGATAATATTCCTATTTATACATTTATATTCTTAAAACAAAATACATGATAACATGATTATAAATGAATGTAACGTCATGATAGAGAGGCAGTAGATATTCAGCTTGCTTGGTATAAAGAAATAGAATTAAATATTTTTTTTTAGAAAAGAACCTAAGTACATGTAGATGGTACTGAATATGTTCCTGCACAGTAATATTGGATGTTAGTTGAAGGAAAATCAGTGATGTTATAATTGTAACCATTATGTATAAATATTCTCCAATAGTAACTAAGACTTAATTTATGTCCTAAAAAAAGACTTTTATGATACAGCTGTTGTATTTAAAGTTACCTGAATAAACCTGAGACTTGTGCATGAATTGAGAATTTATTTGTAACCCTGCCAAGCATATGTATATGACAAGTTTCCGCAGTGTGCTTGAAATGCTTTATTTCTGTAAACTGTAAACAGAGTATTTATACTCTTGTTTAAACTGAAGAAACTCTAAACCATCATAACAAGTTTCTTATAATAAGAAGAGACTTCTAGAATATTCAGTTTGGACAAATAAATGTTATCTCATAATGTGATGCTAATGGGGTTTAAATAGTGCTTTAAATGCTACATAATAGCCATTATTGTGAAGCAGAAGTATACAATATATAATAATGATGGACAAATCACATTGCTGGTGTAATTGGTACTGAGATAGTTTTGCAGAAAGATAGATGTTTGGTGCATGAACACTACCATATCAACCAATGTGTATCTCAAACATTTCCAGAGTCATAGTTACCATGGTGAATTGCATGTGTAGAAATAACTTGCATCATTTTGACTGGTGAGTAAGAAGTCTTTGTTTTAGGCTGTTACATTCAGAATGCACTTTTTTTAAGTGACATCGACATGTTGTGTGTTTCTTATCATTAAAGTGTTGTATTAACCAATAAACACAACTGTGTTTATTGGTTAATATAACATTTTAATGAATGGTTTTGCTGTGTTGTAAGATAATTGCATTCTACTGCTTGTTCTGCCACTTACATACTGTATATGTATTTACCAGAATAGCCCATGATATATAAGAATTCAGGTTCCATACATCCTTTTGAGGTGCAGGCACTGGACTGGGTTAAATTGCATAATATAATTTGATATGTTCCGTACTACATTTATTAATTAGATGCATACAATGCAGTACAGACCAACAAGTGCGCTTTAATTTGTAGATGTACTTTTAATATATTGTAGTCACCAACATGTTTTGGTCACTCATGCAGCCATCTTCAGGGTGATTTCTTTGAGAGCAAGATACAATTATAATTAAAATGTATCTGAATCACCCCACAGTTTTAAAAATCATATAATTTCTGGTTACAACTCACTGTTGAATAATCAAAATATGATTGACTATAAAAATATCAGAAGTTAAAATTGTTTGAAGTATGTGGAGTGATGTATATAGCTGATACATACGATGAATTATAATCCTGTAATAAAAATGACATTTATATACATATTGACTATTAGATGCTGACTAGTGGAAATAATAGGAAAGGTACAACGATAGTTGTTGAAGGTACATACCACATTGCTGGGTCCAGACTATCCTTTAATAATGTGTATTAGAAGGCAGTTCCTGTGCAAGATGTGCCCAATCCAGCTAGCCTTATGTCTTTTTATTTACTTGTAGGTTATTCCTCTCCACCTTGACCCTATGTAATACCTCTTCATTTTTCACAGATAGGTGCAGCTGATCTTCTCCATCCTTCTCCAGCACCACATTTCAAAACTTTCCAGGTATTCCTGATCTGTTTTCTGGAGTGTCCAAGTTTTATCAACATACAAAGCTATGCTCCAAATGTATAACTCTTCATGTAAATAAAGGTGAAAAAGAAACAGTACCTATTACATACAAAAACCAACTAATACATGCTTATATTATTCGCAACACTGTATTACCACTTTGTTACTCCAACATGTTTTACATTTTACATCTAGTATACAGTTTGTTGAGCTGGCTGTGAAAATGTATCATTCATTCTCCCTAAAGATGGCTGTTCAAGGGCCGAAACATGTTGGAGTAACAAAGTGCTAATAAAGTGTTGTGACTATTGTAAGTGTGTAGCAGTCAGATTTTACATGAAATATTGATATCAGTGCATGACAATGAATGAGATAAAAGCAGTAACTACTCTCAGTTACTCTATTGTTTACGGTGCCTTCAGTCTTCAGAGAAGTACAAGCTGGGGCGACTAATTCAAATCCAGCATAAGAAGCCACTGCTTTCTTGATTAAATTAGCTGTACTGAAATATACATTTTATATTCTTTCACACAAATAACTTGTTTTGAAGATGTAATGTCATTGAATTATAATAAACCTTTTATCTAAAATGTTTTAAATTGGCAACGAGTTAATCCGCTTCTCTTGTATGGAAATTGACTGAATCCTATTTGTATCAGACAAATTTTGTTAAATTCACTATATAATACACTTTAATGCATTAAATGCAGTAGGCAGTGTTAAATTTTACTGAATTAAAGAGAATTAGATGTGGCAAATGGTTAATGAAATATGTGCAACCAGTTATCTTTTGCTGTTTTTGCTCTCCTGTATGATAATTATGCCCATTCTGCTTTCAAAACTGCTATGTGAATGGTCTTCATATGTTTCCATATGCTTCTGCTTTGAGCTGAAATGATCAACCCACCCTAATAGAATTAAGAGCAACAAACAAAGGAACTTCATGCTGAACCCAAATGTAAGTTCCCTCAAAGTGTCAATCCTGACTGCTTGAAGTGTCATGTTTGTTATCTGTTTCCAGTTAAAGAACATGCTACTGTTACAAAATCATAGACAGATAGGTGATGTCTCAGTGTTTAGAATTCTGTGCTGTGCGTTGTCTAAAAAGGGCCCATAGAATCAGCTGTAGCTACCTAAGACAGGATTCAGCATAGAACTTATGTCATACAGTCATAACATTCACAGATATTACAAAATTATGACATAGTTCTTGTAATATTCTTGAAATTTACATGTTCATTTTTTATTATTTTTTGTAGTTGCCATTTTCTGTAATGAATATTTGCTAGTGATAAGAATTATGACAAAAAGCCATTCTGAACTTTGTAATATTTGCATTTTAGTAATGTGTCTTCATGTTAAGCATGACATGAACGTTCTGTCTTGTATCAGATACAGTTTACTTCGAAAGGGTACCAATTACGTCTGAAATACAGATTGAAAATTTTTAACTCACACTCCCCTGTATATTTCTTCCATTCTTCAGTGTGTCATTACATCTGACAGCAGTTCACATAAGCCTTATTATCTGTTGTTTCCCTCCTTGTCAGTTATTGGATATTGTATTTAGCTGACTATAAAATGGGATTACCTTCAATTAGTAACAGTACTGCAACTTTTTGGCACTTGTACTTGCAGTAATTTTAAGAATTCTGTTAAACATGAGTTTAATAAATTATGTGATGCAATCCAGGAAGGCCATGTGAAAGCAAGAGGTACCCTTGATTTGCACATTTCTTCATTGTTGGCAACTGAATAAGAGGTCAGCTATAAATAAAGGTTTATTAGGATCATCATTGAGAATAATTTAAAGTTTTTGGGTGTGGCTTTGTCATGTTGAAGTTATTCCAAAGTTTTGGTGTTCATTGCAGTTGCAATTTTTATGGTGACTGAGGAAGGAGGAGGATACAGCTGGATATACAGGTCTTAACAGTGGAAGTAATGTTGGGTATTCGGAACATGGTGCAAGCCAGTGGGGAAATGTCATGGCCTGATATATATATATATATATATGTTTTACAGTGGGAATATTGTAATGGTGTGAAATATGTACCTATCTAATTAAAATGACCCTAGAGTGTAGAGGACAGTTTGGCAGAAAAGATTTTATAGAATTTATTCAGTTTGTTTCCACTTTTGAAGTTGAATTTGTGGGGGTAATGTTTCAGTATTTCACCAGTGTCCCTGGTGATATGGGAGCAGTTAGTATGAATGTATGTTCAGGCTACTGTTTGAGCAAGCTTGGTTTCTTGTTTGGCTTCAATGGTTTCCTAGTCTGGTGTCTCTGATGTGTTCTGATGCCTTGGTGGAGATACAATGACTAGTTTGACTATATAACATTTCTGTGCCCATTGAGCAGTGGTGATAGGAAACAAAGAAACAGTGAAACTTTACTGAAAGATCATTTTGTATTATGTTTGTGTCAGCAAATTTTAAAGGTACCAGAGAATTGTATCTGAACTAATAATACTACCATTTTCCCTGAAAATTTTCCAGTATCTTATAGTCATATAAATATGATATGTAGTGATATGATTCATACAGAGTATTTTTCTTCTAAGATAATGTTTATATGAAAACATCTTTTGAGATGCACAAAACAAATAAATGCCAAACAAATGTGTGGTCTGTAGTAATACTGTGAATCTGCAGCCAGTAGGCACAGTGGCAGAATCCAGTCCAGGTCGAGCAGAATGGTGTACCCTGTTGCTAGACATGACCTCCAAATCAGGATTTGCCACTGAGTAGCCACTGCTTGTATGTGCAGCCACAACTTCAAGTTCAAGGCTATGCAGACAATGTATGGTATGAATTTCTGTGCTTATTTTGTAGTTTTAATAATGCTGAACCAAATTTGGTCACCCTGAAGATGGAGGCAGCATGTTCCTCCAAAATGTCAGAACATGCCCTTTATTTGTCATGATGTAGGAACCTATGACCCCATCACTAGAACAGTATCCACCATGAGGACCTGAAAATCATTACAGCTTTTTTTAGTATGTATTTTTGCATGTAATGTGGGAAATATTGACATTTCTTGCAGTTTTACCTTTTTTTGAATTTTGGGACATACATATTATGAACTGTCTTCCTCCACATAGTACTCCTTATACTGATAGTGTCATCATTATACAGGATTAGCCCTAAGTACCATTTTCATAACTCTTCATAGCAGCTGTCTCTT
>Ga0123353_10008253_pt1 | contig 14195 bp, 19 predicted proteins | sample TergutLab28metaG_3_FD_92763 | JGI IMG/M metagenome (GOLD analysis project Ga0123353, IMG submission 92763) | Labiotermes labralis P3 segment gut microbial communities from Petit-Saut dam, French Guiana - Lab288 P3 | ecosystem: Host-associated > Arthropoda: Insects > Digestive system > Gut ... | reverse complement strand
TTCTGATTTTTTCAATATTTTCGGCGATGCTTGCCGCGTCGGCCAAGCCCGCGCCTATATCCGAGCCGAAAGCGGATAAATTGATGCCGACAAATACGATTTCAGAAAAGCCGTTTTCAGAAATGGCAGACAGTTCTTTTTTTATCAGTTCAAGCGGCTTTGAACGCGCCGGGCCCCTCGCGTACGGCACTATGCAATACGAGCAGAACCGGCTGCAGCCGTCCTCGATTTTCACAAAAGCCCTTGTATGCCCCCCGAAGCTTGAAAGGGCGCAGGGGTGAAAAGCCTCGCCGTCAATATGCGGCCTAATATCAATAATACGCTTCTTATTTTTGATATAAGCTTTTACATTCTGCGATAAAAGATGATTGTTGTTATTGCCGACAACAATATCCGCCGCGTCAAGCCCCTCAGCTTTTTGAGGCGACACCTGCGGCAGGCAACCCGTCAGCGCGACCACGGCGCCCGGGTTCAAAGCCCTGAAATGCCTAAGGGCCTGCCGTGTCTTGCGCTCCCCTTCAGCAGTCACCGTGCAGGAATTGACAACATAAATGTCCGCTTTTTCCGTTTTAGGCACGATAATAAAGCCGTTTTCCGCAAATTGCTCCGCAAGCACGGCGGTTTCGTATTGATTCACTTTACAGCCTAATGTTAGAAATGCGACGGTCATTATAATCCCTTTAATTTTTCATTTATAGGTAATTTTCGTTTAAACAAATCTCCGATAAAACCTCAACAATAAACCGATGCTCCAGCTCCAGCACCCGCGCCGCCAATGTTCCCGGCGTATCATCCTTTAATACCGGGATTTTCGCCTGTTTGACGATGCCCCCTGCGTCATAATCCGCCGTGACCTTGTGTATCGTGACGCCCGTAAATTCCTCCCCCGCCTCGATAACGGCCTTATGCACGTTCATCCCGTACATGCCGCGCCCGCCGTATTTTGGAAGAAGAGCGGGATGGATGTTGAATATCCTGTTTTCATATTTTTGCAGGACAAGCGGACCGATTTTTTTAAGGTAGCCCGCCAAAAAGATGATATCCGCGTCATATTTTTCTAAAACCTCAAGGGTTTTGCGGTCAAACAGGGTTTCGTCCGGGTACAGCGCGGAATTAAGGCAGAACCCGTCTATGCCCGCAATCCCGGCCCTTTTCAGCGCGTAAGCGTCATTATTATTGCTGATAACGGCCGCGACGCGCCCGGCGATTTTACCTTCACGGCAGCCGTCGATAACAGCCTGCAAATCCGACCCGTTATGTGACGCGAAAACAACTATATTTTTCATATGCATAATCAGCCTTTCATTGTTTGACGCCCATTATAGCACAATAAAATATAATTTTCAATAAAACGGTTGACAAATCAATATAAATTTGTGTATAATACATTTCAATACGAATACGCTGCTGTAGCTCAGTCGGTAGAGCGCGTCCTTGGTAAGGACGAGGTCACCGGTTCAATCCCGGTCAGTAGCTCCACATAGTCTCGTGCGCGAGACATTTGAAACCCGCATGATATAAAGTCTTTCGGGTTTCTTTCGTTTTAGGAGCGGGAATGGTCGAGAAGCCCATAAACCCTTATGGGGAGCGGTTTTCCAGTCTTTTACGGGATGGAATACCGCTATTTTTTTATATGCTTTCCATTCTGATTTGCCTTTCTGACAATTAATTTCATCACCTCTTTTCATCAGCACGTCCGTTGCTAATTGTTTTTCCAGCTACAGTTTCAGCTACAGGTAAATATTTGTGCTCTATCATACACTAACTGCGCCGGCTAATAATACCTGCACGATTTGCCGGGAAAAATCCGGGTTGTTCTTGATTGCGTCCATTAATGCGGTTAAGTCAGTCGGATGTGCCTCTACCGGTTCAGGCTTAAATTCCTGCCCGTAAAACCTGATCTCCACCATGCTGGACAGCTGCCTCTTCTCGGTTTCCCTTGCCTCATCGTAATGCTTTAATAAGACCTCGGGTGAATGGCCCGCATTATCCGCGACAAGCTGATAGTTATAGTTGGATTCCCGAATCTTGTGCATTTGCCCGGATTTCCGCAAGCCTTGAAAGACAATTTGATCTTCAATACCGTTCGCCTGCTGCCATTGCCTGAACGACCTGTTAAAAGATTTTGGGTCAAAAGGATTCCCGTTCGGTTTGCAAATCAACAGGCCGTAATCGTGATATTCGCCTCCATGAATCCTTTTGTTTTCATCGATCTGAGTTAGCCGTTCTTTGATTTCTTTTAACAGCGGCGTGGTTAAATATTGTTTGCGGACGCTTTTCTCCGTCTTAGGCAATTGAAGGATCAAACTGCTGCCGGACCGTTCTACCTCTTTGGGGAAAACATGTATGACTTCGTTTGCAGGCAAAACAGCTAATGATTCATCTGAAACACGCTGCAGCTGCCGGTCTATAATCATGCTCCGGTCGTAGAAATCAATCTTGTCAACAGAGATTCCGGCTACTTCTCCCGCACGAAGTGAACAGATGAAGGCAATGTGAACCGCTAAATGTAAGACCTGGTCTTCCTCAATGCCGACATATGCGTCATATACTTGCGTTGGCTGCCATGCGTTGCGCTTTTTCCATTTTTCTTTCGGTGCCGCCGTTGCGGGAACTTCATTTATATATCCCCACTTTTTCCCTGTTTCAAGCGAGCACATGAGAATGTTGTAGCACTTGACCACGGACGATGAACCCAGCGCAGGAATTTCCGATGCTTTTTTTGAATGGCTTTTCGACCCCTTGCATGGCTTTTTACTTAGATAATCCACAAAAGCGTCAACAGCCTCAGCGCTGATGGAGCTTGCGATCCAGTCCCCGAAGTAAGGCAAAATATGATTTGCCAGATTTCGGTTGTAGCTGTCGTAAGACGTGGGCTTGAAACGATTTTTTCGTGCGTAAAACGGCAGCCATTTCTGCGCCAGGTCTCTGTATGTTTTTCCGGTATTGTCTTCGCCCGAAACAAAGACCGAGCCAACGTCCTTCGATTCCTTTTCAATTTTTTCAATGGTTTTTTTTGATTTGTAATCAAGAACGGCTTTTAACATCCCCTCCCGATCCTTTTTCTTTTGCAGATAATCAACAAAAGCTTTCCGCTGTATCGCCTCCAGTTCTGTGTCGTATGATTCCCACTGTTGTTTATACCCCCCGCTTTCGTCGAAATAAGGGTAGATGACATTGTGGGATGTGCCGCGAATTTTATATGTTGCCATATTGTTTATCCTTTCATGATGCGATTTATTAAGTGGTATCGCTTTGCCCGTTGAACCATTTATCAAATGATTCCCTGTGAATCCGCAGACAACGTTTACCTAAACGTATAACCTTAAATTCATTGGTTGTTTCACAAAGGCTATACGCTTTACGAATGCTCACACCAAGGATTTTTGCTATCTGTTCGGCGGTATAAGTGTTTTGAACAGAATCGCTATAAGAATTGTTTTCCATAAAACTCCTCTATAGCTTGGCAACCGTATGCGTTTGCTTAAATACCTCCTTTAAAATTATTCCATTAGCAGGTACTTAATATGATAGCGCATTTTGGGCCAAACGTCTATATATTATTTGAATTTATTTACTATTTTCTGCACACCCACACCGGCCCATTTCCTGCGTCGTGTTTTAGGCGCGTATTCAAAGCCTGTGTTACAGGCTTCAGGCTGCCGCTGTGCGGTATTTGATTTGCGGGCGTGGTGTCTGTTGCGAACGGGCACACTGCCCGCAAAACCTGTATAACCTCCGGTGGGATGCTATTTTGTTTTCAAGGAGCAAATTGCGGGCTTGTCCGACCCATTGTTTAAGAAAGAGCGGGCATGGATGCAAAAGGATGCAAAAAAATAAAAAATTTTCGGATTGACATAAAAATCAATCCGAAATTTTTCTTTTGCCCGTTGATGCTGTTGACATTACCGCATTGAAAACGTATAGAATACTCATAACAAATTCAAAGGGGATTTTTCTATGCTGATTTCAATCGACCACGGCAACAAACAAATAAAATGCTGCGCCAACGGCAATCAGAAAATTTTCACGTCCGGTTTGCTGGAGAGCGACACCAAGCCGCCATTCGGCGACGAAGTCCTATACTATAAAAACAAATATTACAGCCTTTCCGACCGCAGAATCCCGTATCTCAGGGATAAGTCTTCCGATGAGAGGTTTTTTATCCTGTCGCTGTTCGCGATAGCCGACGGGATTTCGGGCAGCTATATACCGAACACGGTCTTTTCAATATCGCTTTCGATTGGACTCCCGCCCTCACACTACGGCTCCCTATATAAGAAATTTGAAGCGTATTTTAAAAACCGGGGCATCGTCAGTTTTGATTATAACGGCAAAACGTATTCCATACGCATAGAAAACGTAATATGCTTTCCGCAGACCATTGCCGCCGCGTGGACGGTGTTCAGCCAGATCAAGCAGGAGCCTAAGGTCATGGTGATAGATATCGGCGGCTATACGGCGGACTATGTGCAGATGAAGGGCGGCAAGGCCGATTTCGCGGTCTGCGATTCGCTGGAGAACGGCGTTATCAAGATGTATAACGACATCATCAAAAAAACCAACGCCGATCTGGATATGCTGATTGAAGAGTCTGATATCGACGCCATCATCCGGGGGCAGGGCGCTGCGTTTCCCGATGCGGCTCAAAATATAGCGCATAACATGGCCGTCGCCTTTGTCGATAATCTTATGGGGATGATCAGAGAGCGCGGTATCGACCTGCGGATCGGGAAAACGGTTTTTGTGGGGGGCGGATCCGTCCTCCTCCGGCGGTATATCGATTCATGCAACAAAGTCGGACGGCATATTTTTGTGGAAGACATCGCCGCCAACGCGAAGGGCTATGATCTGATGTACCGATTCCGGTAATATGAAAGTGGTGAAGATATGGAGAAGCGCAACATAGGGCGGTTCTGTATCCAGTTCAATAATGCCGACCCCCGTCATCTTCAGGTAGTTGAGCTATTAGAGGCGCAGGGGCGGAGAAAAGCCCAGTTTATCGCCGAAGCCGTTCTGCATTATATCAATTATTCGGGGTCGCAGGAGGGCTGTTCGCAACAGGATACAGACGCGCTCAAAAGAACCGTAGAAAAAATTGTTCGGGAATACCTGAAAGCAAAACCGGATGCCCCCGCCGCTGAAGCTCCCGTTATTTCTCCGCAATATGTGGTTGAATCACCTGCGGATGAATCAATGCCCGGCATCGGGCAAGGCGGAGAAATTGACGATGATTTGCTTGCGTCTATACGGGAATCTGTATCGGCATTGCGGGGCGATACATAGGCTATTTCGGCAACAATAAAAATTTTACACGTTTTCTTTATTATTATGATATAATAAGCATGACAGGGCGCGGCGGGGTAATCGGCGAAACGCCGCGCCGCTGTTGATAACGCCTATACTTTTTCCTTGGAATTATGGTATAATAATTCAAATTATTATATCGAAAGAGAGGGAACGCAGATGGGCAAGGAAATTTATGACAAGGAGTTTTTAAGCATAAAGGAGTTCGCGGGATTTTCAGGCATAGCAGTTTCGGCATTGCGCTATTATGACAAGATGGGCATATTCCGCCCTGCAAGGCACGGCATCGATTTGAAAAATACTTACCGCTATTACTCCCCTACGCAGATAACGACAGTGAAAATGATCCGTGTTTTCAGAGAAATAGGCGTCCCCGTCAAAACGATCAAGGAGATGGCGGAGAACCGGACGCCGGAAAAATTGATAAAGCTGCTGAGCAGCAACAAAAACAAGATAGCGGACGAAATAAATTTTTTGCAGGAGGTCCATTCCGTTATCAGCACATATATTGATTTGATATATGAAGGCATTGCCGCTACGGAAACGGAAATAACCTTATCCAAGATGCCGGAAAAAAGGATATCGCTCGGAAACAGATGCGATTATAGCGGCACAGTCGGCTTTATGAGGGAATTTACGCGTTTTTGCAGCGGCCAGCATGAACCGAAAATAAATACGTCATATCCCATAGGCGGCTACTGGACAAGCATGGACGCCTTCTTGGACGAGCCGGCGCTGCCGATGCGGTTTTTCTCGCTCGATCCCAAAGGGCATGACAAAACAGAAGCAGGCTTTTATCTGACCGGATATACGCGCGGGTATTACGGCCATGTAAACGACCTGCCTGAACGTATGGCCGCATTCGCCAAAAAGAACGGCTTAGTGTTTGCCGGGCCCGTGTATAACACCTACCTGTTCGACGATATAAGCGTGGTAGAGCCGGAGCGATACCTTTTGCAGGCTTCCGCCTTGGTGGAAAAAACGCGGCACATACCGTTCCGCCGACCCCGCCGCTATTCATGACAGATAAAGCCGGCAATATTTCTGAAATGCAAATATAACCAAGGAGGGGTGAAGTGCTTTACCCCCCTTTTGCTTTGAAAATATTTTCCGCATGTGCTTGCAAAGCATTGATATCACTGGTTTATTCCAAATATGAATTTTTTGCTTTTTCTATTGACCCTAAACTTGGTTTACCCCCTATAATAATGTCCTGGGTTTATCCCTTCACAAAAGAACCCGGCAAACAGCGTATAAAGGCTATTTGTCGGGTTCTTTTTTTATTATGAATTTCCGGTCAATACCGCACTCTTTGGTGCGGTATTGATATCAAAACAGTTTATACCCCGCCGCTATGCGGCGGGCGGGAATTTATTTCTTCCGGCTTGGGCTTTTCGGGCGGGAAGGGATGACTGCACATAGAGACACATTGCCGCAGCCCTCCTCTTTAATCTGGATTTCCTTAAAAAATTCAGATTGGAGATAGGACTGTGAAATACATACGAAACGACGGCAGCATGGAAGACAATGCTGTCCGCAACCGGTTTACGGCATATTTAAAGGCTTCGGTCGAGCATAACGCGGCGCGCTATACAAAGAAGATCAAAGAAAAAAAGCTGTGCGAAACGGGTTTCCCTGAAAACGAAACCGTTTTTGACGGGCTGAGCGTTGACAGCCAGTTTGAGCATCTGTTCGCCGGTGAAATCGGCGACTCACGGCTGCAAAAGGCGTTTTCTGCCTTGCGGGACATAGAACGCTCTGTTTTGGTACAGCATCTGCTTCAAGACCGGACGCTGAAGCTTATAGCCTTGGAAATGTCAATGCCGTACCCGACCGTGAAATCCCTGTACAGGCGGTCGCTTGAAAAATTGCGGGAGGAGCTGATGAAGGATGAATTTTAAGGAGCTTCTTGAGGACGCGAAAACAAACAGGAAAAGCACGGAACGGCTGATCGAGATGTATAAGCCCATGCTGACCAAGGCGTCTATAATAAACGGGGTTTTTGACGAGGATCTGTTTCAGGAAAATATCATCGTTCTGATCAGGTGCATCCGCCGATTTAAGATATGAGCCGGCGTAAAAAGAAAAGGCGACAGGCCCGCCTTATAAAAGACTGCCTGCCGCCTTTTCCGATTACCGGGTTTCGATTCCGGCGTCTTCGTCGACCATAACCGAATCGTCCACATAGGTTCCTTCGGGGAGAGGGCAGCCCGGGCCCAGGGCAATTTCTTTTGCCTTGGCTTCCGAGCCGGCCATCACCCAAATATGCCCGTATTCCTGCCATATCAACGGTATACGGTATTCTCTCATATGCGCTGCCCCCCTCTCATATATGACAATCAATTGAAACAATGTAGTCATCTTGGGGAATACGGCCTATAAATTCCTGAAGCAGCTTTCGCCACTCGTCTTCGGGCTTTTCATTTGTGCTGATGCCCCACCAACCCATATCCCCGTTAGATATGTACGCATCGTTTTCAATAAAGCCATAGGGATCGACCGGATATTTGCACTCGGGCCCGAGGGATTTGCGTTCAAGGTATTGATACAGGGTTTCTCCTTTTTTGTAAACAAGGTCCCCCCATGACTCGATCCCTTCCTCCGTGACCTTCAGCAAAGGGTTGTCTTCAGATGACGGCCCTGTGCGGAACCGTTCCTCTAATTCAAAAAACCGCTTTTTCGCCGGTTCTGCGGCAAGAGTTTTCATTAATTCCCATTCGATGTCTTTTTTGCGTGCGCCAGCCGCCCATTTGTAGCCTTCGGGGCCGAGCCGCGTATGATCTTCTGTTGCCCAGCTGCGTTCGCCGCTGATGATATGCGGGCAAGCGGCCTTGACCAAAAACATGAACGGCCAGCGGCCGCCGATCTGATACCAGTCCCAAAAAGCGTTCGGGTTGCAATCATAGCCGTAAGCGTCCAAGCCCTCGTCATAATGATAACCGAAATAGCTTTCGGCGTAATCCGCCATAGATAAATAGGCTTTGCTAACGGGATACTTTGACAGTGCTTTCATCTTTTTGGCCTTTTTGTGCGTTTTTCATGCTTTAATATGCCCGCATTTTTCTGATATACCATACCGTCTTTAATAACGAAGGCGTCTGTGCAATAGTGAGGCACAACGGAGCCGTTGGGGAATTTTATGCAGTCAATTGCCCCGCTATACCCTTCCCGGACCTCTTCGGTGCTGTCCTGAAACTCCAGATAATCGGGGCCGTCAGTGCTTTCGCAAAAGGGCTCCATCTTATCCCATATGAGCGATTCCGCCCATGCTTCCAAATTATAATGATCCCCCGGATTGCCAAGGGATACAAAAGTTGTAAAGTGACTCATTATGTTTTTTCCTTTCATATAAATCTGAAGGGCGGCAGATTATACCGCCGCCCTTCCTTTGCGTTATATTCAACCCGCCGTTACAGCCGATAGAATTACATTCATCCTTCTGCCATCTGAAGGAATTGCGCCTCGGTCAGCACGCGCACGCCCAAAGCCTGCGCTTTTGCAAGCTTGCTTCCGGCCTTTTCGCCCGCGATGACATAATCGGTATTCTTGGATACCGAGCTGCCCGCCTTGGCGCCGAGCCTTATCAGCTCGCTGTTGATGCTGTCGCGTGTGAAATTCTCCAGCGCGCCGGTTACGACCACGGTTTTTCCAGCAAAAGGGCTGCCGGAGTTGCTTGTTTGATTGTTGCTCATTGCAAATGATACCTCTCTTTTCATTAAATTTAATATTTCCGTATTTCCGGGAGTCCGGAACCATTTGTGGATGTTGTCATGCAGCGTGACCCCAAACCCTTCGAAATCCGTGAACATGAACCCGTCTTCGACCGCTTCTACAAAAGCGTCTATGTCCCCGCCGAATTCTTTGGACAGAATTCTACTGGCCGTAGTGCCGATCAGCGGAATATCCATTCCAACCAGAAACCGCTCAAAGGTGGTATTGCGGCTTTCCTGTATGGCGTTCCACAGGCGGTCATAGGATTTCTCCCCGAAACCGTCCATTTGGACGATCTCCTCACGGTGTTCATCCAGATGATAAATGTCCGCATAGGTTCTGAGCCAGCCGCTGTCTATAAAGCGCGACAATGCGGCTTCGGACAGCCCTTCTACATTCATCGCCTTTTTGCTGACAAAATGAACGAAACGGCGGAAATCCTTTGCGCCGCATCCCTCGTTCGGGCAGTTGAGCGTCTTTGTGGTCCCGTTGCTGCCTTTTATGATTTCCGTCCCCGCGCCGCAGCACGGGCAAGCGGCCGGGTAGTCCATGAGGCCGGTTTCCCGGTCAAGGTTTTCCTCCACCTGCGGGATGATCATATTCCGCTTGCTGACCAGAATGCGGTCGCCGGCGTTCAGCCGCAGATCCTCAATGAACGTAAGGTTGTGCAGCGTCGCCCTTGATACCGTGCACCCGTCAATTTCGACGGGATCGAATATGGCGACCGGGGATATCTCGCCGAAGCGGGCGGGGTTCCATTCGACCTCCCGCAATACGGTTTCATACAGCTCATCCTCGAATTTGAAAGCGATGCCGTCCTTGTAATGATGTCCGGTCTGCCCGCAGCTTTTGGAATATTCGACGTCGTCGTATGTTACCACGATACCGTCTATGGGAATACCCTTCTGCCCTGCGGTTTCTTTCAGCCATTCGATTTTTTCCTCAACCGCTTTTTCCTGCGCCCCATCTGTAAGCGCCAGCAAGTCGGCGCTTTCAAAAACAAATGAGTCGCAATGGGAAAATCCGAAGAATTCCAGTTCGCCGAGCTTCGCGGATTTTCTGGACCGCAGGTAAGGCGTCTCGTCCAGCCCCTCAAGCACTTTGAACGGAATGAAGCTCAGCCTCCTTTGGGCGCATTTTTCCGCGCTCAGGCACCGGACGGAGCCGGAGGCCATGTTGCGCGCGTTCCTGTAAGGCTTTCCCGTGCTGTCGGTCAGTTTACTTTTCAGCTCCTCAAAATCGTGCTGATAAATAAAGGCCTCGCCGGTAACCACCAAGTCATTTTTATACGGTATCTCCATCGGCACGTTTCCGAACGCCGGGATGTTGTGGGTGATGTCCTCGCCTATATGCCCGTCGCCGCGGGTAGAAGCCCGTATAAGGCGTCCCTGCCTGTATTCGAGCTTTACCGTCAGCCCGTCCAGTTTAAGCATAAACATGGCCTCCCTGCCGCCGATAAAGGACAGCAGCTCCCGGACCTGCTTTGTTTTGTCCAACGAGAGCATGGGGATGAGGTTTAATACCCTTTCCAGTTTGCCGACGGTTTTGTATCCGACCGTCTGCGTAGGGGAATTGCCCATTATGCAGCCGGTCTCGGATTCCAGTGCCGCCAGCTCGTCAAAAAGGCGGTCATAGACCTCGTCGGACACGCTTGGCGCGTTTCGGTTGTAGTATTCATCCCGATACCGGTTGAGCCGGCTGACCAGCGCATGGATTCTTTCAATTTTGTTTGACATGATTTTTTCTCGCTTTCGTTAAATTAATTTTTCAAGCTCGATTTTCAGCCGAGCCATGTTGCGCACATACTGCGGCATAAAATCCTGATCGGTTTCAAAAAGGAAATAACGGTGCTTCAGCATCTGCCGGTTTACCGCGTCCTCCCTGCCTTTCGGGATCAGGCGCAGAATTTTTCCGACTTCCCGCAAGAGCCGGAATTCCGTGACGATATAGGCGTAGGATTCGTCGTCCATGTTGGCGGCTATCCATTCGTCGGCGTGGTGTTCTTTCCCGGTGTAATGAAACACACGTTCGGGTGACTTGAAAACAAGGACATTTTCTATATCCTTATCATCCGGGCCCATGCTTAGGGGGTACAGGCGGCAGACTCTCGGCTTAGCTTCTTGGATACCGCATTTCCCGGATTTAAGGAAAACGCAGACATCTCCGTGCGGCTTGGCCTTCAGCACCAAAATCGGCGCGCCCCAGCAAAGGGTCACGGCCTCCGCGTATTTCCCCGCCGCTTCGGCCACATCCAGCTTCAGATGCCGGGCGATTCGGAACAGGTCAAGGCTTTCGACCATGACCTTATCCTTGATATCGCGGCAGCATTCGCCGCAATGCCGGCACTCAAACCGGAAGGTTTCTTCGGGAGGGATTTCTTTAAGTATGGTATATGGGGTCATCCCGCGCCTCCTCCCGCCAGATAGATCAGTTCATCGCAGTTCCGGATTTCGTCCGGCAGCAGGATCCCGGCGTCGATTTCAATAACCGGTTCCGGCGGAATTTCCGGCACACAAAAGGATATGTAATATCCCTGCGCCAGATAGTTTGCCGCCTTAAATTGATTCAGTGAAGAAACGGCATTGAAAAAAACAATGATCTCATCCCATGTGGCCGTGCAGGCATCTCCCATGCCGAATTTTTCAAATTCGGTTTTGTCACCGTTAAATTCCGGCGTCACATAACGCCTTCCGGTTTTGGGATCGGTAAATACGATTCTTCTTCTGGTCATAATAAATTTTGTCCTTTCATTGTTTACAGAAAAAACGGCGCGGCTGTTACACCGCACCGTCATTCCTAAAATTTGTTTGCTCAAAAATCCTTTGGAATACCCTTCTCCACCGCCGCCATCAGCTCCGTAAATGGAGAATCAGGCAGTTCCGCGGTTTTCCTGAGCAGATACCCAAGAGGCAGCTCCTGAAAATACAGGAACGCCAGGACTTTTGAGTTGATTCCATTTTGCCGCAGCCCGGCGCTAAAGCTTTCGCACAGCACTGCTTCATTCATAGGTGAGCCGCGATTCCGCAGTTCACGCTCCAACTTGCCGGACAGGCGTGCCTTCAGTTCCTTTGCCCAGTAATGGTCGTCCACGCCCTTGTTGGCGGGATCCCATTTCATAAGCCGTGCGCCGAAACCCGCGTCTTTGACTAAACAGAGCAGCTTTAAGCACCATTCCCGGACGTGGCTGTTATCCAGCAGATCCATGTCGTAGGCGACCGCAATCTCCTCCACGCCGCAGTTTTTCAGATACGGCAGGTATTTGGCGAAATTCGCGTATTGCCCCGCGCCCGCAAGGCAGGCAAACGTCCATCCGGTCAGGCAGTGGGCAATCGTGCCTTTTAGCCCGCCTTCCGTCACGCATACGGTCTTGACGTTCATAGGCCCTGCGAAATGCACCGGGCTTCCTGATCCGACGCCATTGGTTTTCTCAGAAGAGGAGAACCAAATGTGCTTGCGGCCGTCGAAAGGGCGGTCAAGCCGTATCTGAGCGCCCTGGATTTGGCCGGACGTGCTCAGAACCGGGATGACGATCCCTGAAGTCTTTGGGTGGAACCGGACTGTCCAGCAGCCTTTGTCATCCACATAAAAACCCGGGACACCTTTCACGGGGCATCCGTTTTCGGTCACTTTATCGGCAAGGCCGTTAAAGCCGTAAGCCGGGGCGCTTTTGTAACCGTACCGCTCTATCTGTTCCTCTGTAAGCCCGCGCCTCAGTAAATCCTGCTTGTGCTTGGGCGACAAGCTCAGAAGGGAGAAAAGAAACGAGTAGGTTTTATGCAGCTCCCACGGCATCGCCAATTTCGACTGCGGGATTTCCGGCTCCGGCCGGGTGCGCCGCTGCGGCTGTGTCCAATTATTGCCGGAACCGATCCGCAGCGCCTCGCAAATGGCGCGGTACGCCTCCGACCGATCGTTAAGCTCAGGATGGAACTGCATATACAGATCAAGCATCCCGCCGTCAGTGCCGCAGTAGTTGCAGCGATAGACATTGCCGATGAAATTCATGTTGAACTTTTTCTTTTTGAAGCAGAACGGGCAGTCGGAATCAATGCTCTGCGCCTTGATATGCTTATTTTGGATAGGCAGCAATCCGGCTACATCCGCAATGCTGAAGGGGAAATCCTTCCCCATGCGCATCACCTCCGCTTTCTAAATCCATTGTGTCAGCTCGCCGCCTGTTCAGGCATGGCCGCGTTCATCAGCAGCGTCGCCGCCGCCCTCAGAATGTTATCCGGCCCGCGGTAGCCCTCGATATACCATTTCAGGTCTTTGGGGCTTTCCAGCGCAATCGCGCCGAGTTTTTTGCCCTTGTTCATCCCGATAGCCACCGGGAGGTTTTTCGCCTCATCCAGCGTCATCATGGACAGGATGGCTTCCACATCCATGGCTGACGTATAGGCAGGCTGCTTTTGTGCGGCCGCTGCCGCGATTCCTACGACCGGAGCGGCCTGATACTTAATGCCGTTGGCCGTTTTTATACCCGCAGCGCCGTCGCTTTCATCCTGTGCGGATAAAGAATCAACAGCCTCAAGGGAAACGGGGATGCCCGCGTCCACCTGCTCGGAGTCCGTGTCGCCTTCGATATCCGCGAACTGGGAACCGAATCCCGCGTCAGCCAAAGCGCGGCCGACCGCGGCGGTTTCCGCCAGTTCCAGATACTTGGCGCCGAATTCGCTGTCGTTGTTGAAATACCGGCGGGCGAAGGCGTTGGATACGAAACCGTCCTCCGGGTCTCCTTTGTCCAAGTAGACCCGAGCCTCGACGATAGCGAATTGCTCGGTCATCTGGGCGATTTTCTTGTGGATCATCCCAAGGGGGTATTTGAGCCGGAACCACAATTTCCGGATTGCGACGTCCAGATAAAGCTGCCTGTTCCGCTCTTCGCCGATCTCCCTCATCAGGGTTTTCGGCTCGAAGCCTTCCACTCGGTTCAGCCCGGACACCGCCGGCATGGTTTCATACATGGTCTCATTCATAATTTTTTCGTTCCTTTCTGTTAAAGAGTTTTTGAATAGACCTCTTGCGAAACCAGCACAAATAATGTATACTATTGAGTATGAAAGCAGAAATAATACGAGAATATTCGGAAGAAAAGTTCCGCCGAATTAGAGGAGTGAAGCGCTCAACCTTTGAAAAAATGCTTGAAATACTCAAAGAAGCAATGTCAAAAAAGTTGG
>Ga0123353_10008250_pt1 | contig 14196 bp, 18 predicted proteins | sample TergutLab28metaG_3_FD_92763 | JGI IMG/M metagenome (GOLD analysis project Ga0123353, IMG submission 92763) | Labiotermes labralis P3 segment gut microbial communities from Petit-Saut dam, French Guiana - Lab288 P3 | ecosystem: Host-associated > Arthropoda: Insects > Digestive system > Gut ... | reverse complement strand
GCCCATGCGTCCCACGGGCGTCTCGCCCGTGGCGCGGTTGGCGGGAGGCGTTGTAATACAAGACGCTGCCGCCCATACCGACTTTTCAGCACACCGACTTCGTAATGCTTCGTCCAAGGCCACGTTGCATGGGCGGGACGCCCATGCGACTCACGGGCGAGACGCCCGTGCTACGTCAGCATCTCCCGCAGCCGCGGCACCTGTTCCCGCAGCACGTCGCGGCGACTGCGGGGCGCGAAGGTTTTGCCCAGTCCGCCGTATTCGAACGTGAGGGCGTCGGGCGTGCTCCATCGGCCGGCGCGGATGTGCTCCAGACCCCAGGCCAGCAGGTCCCAGTCGTCCGGCTGCATCGCCACGTGGTCGCACAGCCTGCCGTTGACCTCGGCCACGCCCGAAACGTGGCACTCCCGCAGGCGGTGCACGGGCAGCCGCTGGATGTACTCCCGCGGGTCCATGCCCAGTCCGGCGGCGGTGATCCGCGCGTGGGCGAAGTCCAGCAGCAGCCCACAGCCATGCGACATGACGGTCTCGTGAATCACCTCCGGCAACGCGCCGGGCTTGCACATCAACTCGTCCTCGGGCTTGTCGTTCCAGAAGGGCACGTTTTCGACGATCACGCCGGCCGGGCCGAAGGTGTCGGTGTAAATCTCAATATCGCGATGCAGCCTCGCCGTCGCGCGCTCGACGCTGCCGGGGTCGCACCACCGCGCGTCGAAATTCCACATCTCCATGCCCTGCGGCGACAGATGCACGTTGACGAACCGCGTGCCGGTCCGCTCCAGCCATCGCCGGACGGCCTGGCGGTCATATGTCCAGGCCCCGATGGCCCCGATCCGCACGCCGAAGTGCACCCGCACCGGCCGAAGCTCGCTCGCGGGCGCGGCGATCCACTCCCAGTCGGGCGTTTTGAAGAAATCCACCTCGATCTCGCCCGCCCGAACCAACTCGCCGGCGGCATCGGAAAAATTCACCATCAAGTCCATGGGGGCATGGTAGCATAACCTCATTCAAATCGTAATGTTTTGACCCACGCGAGGAATGTTTTTTCGACATCATCCATGGATTTGCCGAGCACGTGTTCGATGGCGGCGACGGGGTTGTCGCGGTGGCCGCGGTAATAACTATAGAATTCCCGCAGTTTGTTTCGGTGTTGTAGATACATCGCGAAATAGCGGGCCTGGGCGTAGTTGAGGCCTTCCTGATTCGTGCGGAAATCGTTTTTCGTCACCAGGTCCGCCAGCGGGCGGAGCGCGCCGTCAGCCATCGCCTGTTGCAGGGCGGGCAGCCGCCAGTTGGGCAGGCCGACCAGGCCGTTTTCCTCGACGCGGCACTGTTCGTGCAGGGTGGCGAGGGCTTCGTTGAACCAGTCGGGCGGGTCGGGAAAATCGTACACGATCAGGGCGTGCGTCAGTTCGTGCGTCAGCGTGCCCGAACCGGTGTCGATGTTCATGATCAAGGTTCGCCGGTCGGGTTCGTAGTAACCGTAGGAATTCGCGGCCTGCTCGCCGAAAAGTTTTTGCGACCAGGTTCGATACGCATAGCCGGGATTCTTGTCCTCGCCCGGCCTGACGCCGCGGTCGGTGAGCAGCAGCACGGTGATCGGCTGGTCGGGTTGGTGCGTAAAGTAGGCTTGCCACATTGCCGCCGCCGGGCGGAGGACGGAGTGCTCCATGTGCGCGGCCAGGTCGGTCGTTCGCATGTTTCCCGCGACGACGAACGGCGGATCGACGAGCACGGAGAACGTGGGGTCGAGTTGGGGTTCGAGGGTTGCCGCCGCGTCGCGGCAACGTTGAGTTAGCGATGGTTCGATGTTTTCCGCGGGTGCGGTTGTTGGGGCGGAGGTGGTCGGCGTCGAGACGGTGGCGGGCGTTCGCAGCCACGCGAGGCCGCCGCCGGCGAGCAGGCCAATCGTTGCCCAGAGGAGCCATGATTTTTTACTCTTCATCGCGGGGATTGTAACAAAAACGACGATCTTATTCGCGTCAATGAATGTTTGACAGATGCAACAATTTCGGTTATCCTGTCCGTCATGTCGCCGTCGGGTAAAAAATTGTCGCCGTCGCTGGAGGATTATCTCGAAGCCGTCCTGGACCTGGTTCAGGCCGGTCCGGTGGCGCGGGTTCGGGACATTGCGCGTCGGCTGGGGGTGGGGATGCCGTCGGTGACGGTGGCGTTGCGTCAGTTGTCGGCGCGGGGGCTGGTGAACTACGATCCGTACCAGGTGATCACGCTCACCGAGGCGGGCCGGGCGGCGGGGGAGGAGATCGAGCGTCGGCACCGGGTGCTGGAGTCGTTCCTGCGTGACGTGCTCGGGCTGGACAAGGCCATCGCCCGGGCCAACGCCTGCCGCATGGAACACGCCGTCGACCCGGTGGTGCTGGAGCGGCTTGAGGCGTTGATGGGGCGGTTACGCGGCATGGAAACGGCAGAAAATCCGAAATCCGAAGCCCGAAATTCGAAACGAATTCCAAAGAGGAAAATTCCAAAACCCAAACGGCGACCGCCACGTCCCGGCGCGCGGCCTGGGCGTTCGAAGTAGCCGTTTGGGTTTTCGAAGTTGGAATTTTGAATTTGTTTCGGATTTCGAATTTCGGATTTCGAGTTTGCGGCATGACGAAGGAGTGACGTTCGGATGCGGTTGTTTCGAGCGAAGGACAAATTGGCCGACGGTGGCGGTGTCGGTGGCGTGATGACCTTGGCGCAGGCGTTGACCGGGCAGTCGCTGGTGGTGGCGGAGGTTCGCGACCCTCGGCGGTTCGGGCATCGGCTGGCCGAGTTGGGCTTGAGGCCCGGCGTGCGGATCAAGGTGGTCTCGCACGACAAGGGCGGCCCGTTCATCATCGCCGTCGGCGATGGCAGACTGGCGCTGGGGCGAGAGACGGCGGAGAGCATTGTCGTATGTCCGGAGTGAAAAAAGTTGCGTTGGTGGGCAATCCCAATTGTGGGAAGACGTCGTTGTTTAATGCGGTGACGGGGGGGCGGGGGCATGTGGGGAATTGGCCTGGCGTGACGGTGGAGCGGAGGGTTGGCTGCGTGTGGCGGGGCGGCGAGCGGCTTGAGGTTGTCGATCTGCCGGGCACGTACAGTTTGACGGTGTTCAGCCCCGAGGAGATCGTCGCGCGGAATTTTTTGATGTTCGAGCGGCCTGACGTGGTGGTGAACGTCGTGGACTGTTCGAACCTCGAGCGCAATTTGTATTTGACGACGCAACTGCTGACCCTCGGTGTGCCGCTGGTGCTGGCGTTTAACATGTCCGACGTGGCCGAGGCGGGCGGCGTCCGCATCGACGTGGCGAAACTGTCGGCGCTGCTGGGGGCGCCGATCGTCCGTACGGTCGGTTCGCGGGGGCGGGGGATCGACGAACTGCTCGACGAAGCCGTCGCGGTGGCGGGCGACATTCCGGCGGCGCTGGCGAGGCAACGCGATGTGGACTTCGGGCCCGAACTGGAACCGCACGTCCGCGAGTTGACTTCGCGGATTGACGCGGCGCAGACCGACGCGTCCCCGCGTCCCCGCGTCTCCGCGTCAGTCTGCGCCGTGTCGTCCTCATGTGGCCGGTGCAAGCATGCGACCTGCCTTCCCCTGTCGGCCGACCCGTGTCGGCGGCATCATCGGTGGTTGGCGACGAAGTTGCTGGAGGACGACGGTGAGGCGGGCGAGTTGCTGGGGCGGCTTGGTGTGGCGGACGTGGACGGTCTGCGGGCGGCGGCGGTGAAGGCCCGCGCGCACCTCGAGCGCGCGATGGGCCGCCCGGTGGAGATGCTGCTGACGGACCGGCGCTACGGGTTCATTCACGGCGCGTGCAGCCTGGCGGTGCGGAAACCCGACGGCGGCGTGACCGTCAGCGACCGCATCGACCGCGTGGTGACCGGCCGGTGGCTGGGCGTGCCGATCTTCGCGGCCGTCATGTTCGCGGTGTTCCAGATGACCTTTCGCCTGGGCGGCCCGCTCGCGCGCGGACTGGACGCGGGCAAGTCCTGGCTGGCCGGCTGGGTGCGTTCGCTCGGCGGCGAGGGCTGGGCGTGGGAGTTGTTTCGAGGTCTGCTGGCCGATGGGATCATCGAGGGCGTCGGCGCGGTCGTGTCGTTTGTGCCGATGATTTTGTTGCTCTATTTCGGCATCGCCGTGCTGGAGGACAGCGGCTATATGGCCCGCGCGGCGTATGTGCTGGACCGCACGATGAATCGCATCGGGCTGCACGGAAAGAGCTTCATTCCGATGTTGATCGGGTTCGGCTGCACCGTGCCGGCCGTGCTGGCGACGCGGATTCTCGAAACCCGCCGCGACCGTCTGACGACCATGCTGGTGCTTCCGCTGCTGAGTTGCGGCGCCCGCCTGCCGGTGTATGTGCTGCTGATTGGGGCGCTGTTTCCCGACCACACGCTGGTGCGGATCGGCCCGGTGTCCGTGGGGGTGCAGGGGACGATGCTGTTCGGGCTGTACGCGCTGGGCATCGTGTTGGCGATCGTGAGCAGCCTGATTCTGCGGGCGACGGTGTTTCGCGGCCCGGCCGCGCCGATGGTGATGGAACTGCCGCCGTATCGCCGCCCGGCCGTGACGGGCGTGCTGCTGCACATGTGGGAACGGGGCTGGGAGTACCTCAAAAAGGCCGGCACGGTGATTCTCGTGGCCGTGGTGATTCTCTGGGCCGCGAAGACCTGGCCGTCGCTGCCGGCGGAACGTCGTGCGGTGTTCGACGGTGGCGCGGGCGTCTCGCCCGCGTGTCCCGCGGGCATCCTGCCCGCGCCGGGCGAAGACAGTTTGACATCTTCCAACGACCAGGCCAGTGGAACGCACAACGCGGGCGAGACGCCCGCGTCACGGCGGGCGCAGTTGGAGTATTCCGCCATCGGGCGTGTCGGGCGGGCGATGGAGCCGGTGATGAAACCGGCGGGCCTGGATTGGAAAGTCGCCACGGCGATGCTCGGTGCGCTGGCCGCCAAGGAAGTGTTCGTCGGACAAATGGCCGTCGTCTACGCCGACGGCGGCGAGGTCGTCACCGGCGAAGCGAACCACGGCGCCGGACGGGGCGGCGCGCCGCTGCGGCAAAAACTTGCCGCCGACTACACACCGCTCCAGGGCCTGTCCATGCTGCTGATGGTGCTGATCGCCTCGCCCTGCGTCGCCACCCTCGCCGTCACCGCCCGCGAAAGCGGCTCGTGGAAATGGGCCGCCGCCCAGTGGCTGTATCTAACCGCCCTCGCCTGGCTGCTGGCGGTGGCGGTGTTTCAGGTCGGGCGGTGGATACGTTGAACTCGTTGCCTATTCGTGGCGCGTTCGTTCATAAAATTCGCGCGGGGTCAGGATTTTTGTCGGACCGCAGGATGACAACACAAGTAAATCCGCATCCCCCGTGACCAGGCAATCCGCGTCAGCGGCCTGACACGTTCCCAACACGGGCAGGTCGTCCGCGTCGCGGCAGGCAGACGGTGGCATTGTCTCCGGTTCAATTACGGCCACATGTTCTCGCAGGAAATTCAGCACGTTCGTGGCCAGGGTCGTCGTCATGCGGAATTTCGTGCGGAGATGCCGCTCGACTTCACGAAGAATGTGCTCCGAGAGAAACACTTCGTGGCGTTCCAGGCACAATTCGAAGACGGATTTGCACAGTCCGTGCGTGCCGAACGCCGCCAGCAGGACGTTGGTGCCGAGCACGACCTTCATGAGACGGCCTTGAACACGTCCTCGTCCATCAGGAAGCCCTGCGACTCGGCCAGGGGCATGGTAATCGCGCGTAGTTGATGAAATTTTTCCGCGGCGATATATCGCCGAATCGACTCGCGGACGACATCGCTCACGGGCCGACGCTGCGCACGGCACAACCGCCGCAACTCGCGATCCACCTCTTTCGGAATGCGTATGCTCAGATTGCTCATGTAATACATTGTACTACAGGACGGTTACGGTTACAAGTCACAAGATTGCCCGGTTGCGTTTCACGTTTCCGCGCGGTACGTTATGTTCCACGTCGAACAACGACGAATGAGGACAACGGCCATGGCCATGTATAGTCAGATCAGTTATTGGGCGTTTCGCGGGCAGGGGATTGTGCAGGCGATGCAGATGGCGAAGGAGGCTGGATTCGCGGGCATCGAATTGGTCGTCGGCGACAGCGGGCTGACGGCCGCCACCGCGGCGGCGGAATGCCAAACGCTCGCCGACGTCGCCAAGCAGGCAAAACTCAAACTCGGGTCGGTCGCCAGCGGACTGCTCTGGGGGGCCAACCCGGCCTCCAAAAACAACGCCACCCGCGAACGCGCCCTCGAACTGACCGACCACGCCCTCCGCGTGACGGCCGGTCTGGGCAGCGGCCATCTGCTCGTCCTCAGCGGACACGTGGACGTGTTCTGGGACCCGTCCGCCGAAGTCGTCCCCTACGCCGACTGCTACGACCGCAGCGTGACGTTCCTCAAAGCCGTCGGCAAGATGGCCAAGAAACACGGCGTCATCGCGTGCGTCGAGAATGTCTGGAACCGTTTTCTGTGCAGCCCGCTGGAGTTCCGCCAACTGCTTCGCGAGGTCCGCAGCGAGCACGTGAAAATGTACTTCGACGTGGGCAACGTCTGGGCGTTCGGATATCCGCAGCACTGGATTTCGGTGCTGGGCGAGTGGATTGCCCGTGTTCACGTGAAGGATTTCCGCCGTAGCGTGGGCAACGCGGGGGGCTTTTGCAAACTCGGCGCGGGCGACGTTCCGCTGAAGGAGAGCCTGCGGCTGCTCAAGAAGATCAAGTACAACGGCCCCGTGACGGCCGAGGTCGGTCCCGGAAAAGGCGACACCGACGACCGCGCGTTCCTCCGCGAAACGGCGGCAAAACTGGAGGAACTATTGCCGTAGGGCAATGACTGCGGCACAGGATGAACGGGATCAACGGGAAACGACGGGATTCTTTTGATCGTGATTTTTCCCATCAAAAATCCCGTCGTTTCCCGTTGATCCCGTTCATCCTGTGCCTTGTGGTTCATTGTAGAGGTTTACGCGTATCGTCGTTGGAGCAGGGCGGCGGTGCTTCCCAGGAGCAGCAGGGCCAGCGCGGCCGGTTCGGGGACGGCGGCGGGCATGGCGTCTCCGACGGCGAGCGTTTCGAACGTCATCAGGCCCGGGCCGATCCGGGCGGGTTCGTCCAGTCCGGCCAATCCGAGGTTGAAATCGCTGAGGTCACACAGCAGCGTGCCCGCGTGCAGACCCACGAATTTGAGGGGTTCGGTGTCGCACGGTTCGTCGGCGGGTTCGTCCAGCGTGACGGTTTCGTTTACGGCCGGCGCGGTGTCCGGGGCCCATTCGGTGGTGGTTCGGTTCGCGACGGACCGGTCGGTCTGCGGCATCAGCCATCCGGTGACGGTAACGACGCAGATCAGGGTGACAACACTGGCGGCGAGGATCATGATGGTCGATCGTTTCATTGGTTTCTCCTTTGCCCGGAAACAAATTCTCCGGGGCATAAACGTCCAGAATGCTTCTCGTGATGGCGGCTGAAAATCCCCCGTCCATTCACCGGGTGTGTTTCATCACCGAGTGAATACCCAAGCCAGTCTAGGCTCGATGTTCGGCCGCGTCAACGAAAGCATCGGCGATTTTTCGGGGAGCATTTGGTAACAACCGCCAAATTTTTTTGCTTTTCGCGAAAGGATAATCCCCAATACCGTGACATTTCACGGGTTACGAATTGGGGAAAAGCAAATCGGGGAGAAATCGCCTTGACCATGGCTTCGAAAACGGTTACAAAGGCGGGTCTGTCACGGCGGGCGTTGCGCGCCGAGTGTGGAGTGTATGGGTAAGCGGAGCGGAAAACTTGGCGGCCGGTCGTCGGCGGGTTCGAAGGCGGTGCGCGCCGCGTCGCGTGCGGCTGCGCCGCGCGCGGACGTGGTGGCAAAGCCGTCGGCCACGGATTTGCCGGTCTTGCGGCAGCGGATTGACGAATTGGACCGGAGCATCGTCGAACTGCTTAACGAGCGGGCCGGCGTGGTGGTCGAGGTCGGTCGGGCCAAATTGGCCGACGGGCTGCCCGTGTACAGCCCCGACCGCGAACAGGCCGTGCTGAAACGCATCGCCGAACTGAACCAGGGACCGTTGCCGCCCAAAACGCTACAGGCCATCTATCGCGAGCTGATGAGCGGGTCGTTTCTGCTGGAAAAACCGCTCCGCGTGGGCTACCTTGGGCCCGAAGGCAGCTACAGCCACCTGGCCTCGATGCGGAAATTCGGCCAAAGCGTCGAGCACCTGGCCGTTACGGACATCCGCGCGGTGTTCGACGAGGTGATTCGCGGCCATGTGGACCTGGGCGTGGTTCCGATCGAGAACAGCGTCGGCGGCGGAGTGATCGACACGCTGGACGCGTTCATCGAAAGCCCGGTCAGCGTGTACGCCGAGGCGATTGTCGAGATTCACCACAATTTGCTGGCCAACTGCCCGCCGGAGCAGATCAAGGTGATCGCCTCCAAGCCGGAGGTGTTCGCCCAGTGCCGGCGGTGGTTGTCGGCGAGTTTTCAGGGCGTGCAGCAGGTTCCGGTGGCTTCGAGCAGCCGGGCGGCGGAGATGGCGTCGTCGGAGGCGGGCTTGGCGGCGATCGGGTCGACGCTGGCGGCGGAGTTGTACGGGCTGCGGGTCGTGTTCGCGAACATCGAGGACAATCCGCTGAATCAGACGCGGTTTTTCGTGATTTCGACGCGTCCTGCCCGGCGGAGCGGGAACGACAAGACGGCGTTGTTGTTTTCGACGGCCCACAAGGCCGGGGCGCTGGTGGAGGTGCTGACGGTGTTGGGTCGGCACGGGATTAATTTGACGAACATCGACACCAGGCCCTCGCGGCGGCGGAACTGGGAGTATTATTTCTTCGTGGACGCCGAAGGCCATTTTGAGGACGCGAATTTCGCCGACGCCTTGGAAGAAGCCCGCCCGCACTGCGGCTTTTTGCACGTGCTGGGCAGTTTCCCGAAGGCGAGCGAGGCGGTGTGAGGGCGGAAAAACTTCCGCAAGGAGCCAACATGGACAAATATGTGTACGTGGACAACTCGAACGTCTGGATCGAAGGCATGTACGTTGCCGCCGTTGAGCAGGATTTGGCGTTTGATATCCTGGACGCACATGATCGAAAGATCACAGCGAATTGGAAATATGATTTTGGAAAATTGCTGACGCTTGTCGGCGGCGCTCGGAACGGTTTGAAAAAGGCGGTGTTGTTCGGTTCGCGCCCGCCGCAAAATGACTCGTTGTGGGAAGCGGCCCGGCAATGCGGTTTTGAAGTGACCGTCGAGGACCGTAATCGCGACAATCGCGAGAAGAAAATCGACACGGGCATCGTTTCGGCCATGATGCGCGACGTTGTGACTGCCGTTCAGAATCAAAGAGTCAGCGAAACGGAAATGGTTCTCGTGGCGGGTGACAGCGATTACGTGCCGGCGGTGAAGTCACTTATCGGATTGGGCTTCAAAGTCACCGTGTGCTTTTGGGACCATGTGTCGCGCGAACTAGAAAGCACCGCATCTGAGTTTGTTTCGTTGAATCCGTATGTGGAGCAAATCCGCCGCAAATTGACGGCTGAGTGAAAGGACGACAAAAACGTGGCTCGTAAAAAATTTATTGCGGGTAATTGGAAGATGAACCTCAACGCCGCCGAGGCGGTGGCGTTGGCGGGTGGGTTGGTGAAGGAAGCGGCCGCTTTTGGCGCGGTGGAACTCGCGGTTTGTCCGCCGTTTGTGTATCTTCCGCAGGTGGCGGCCGCCGTGGCGGGCAGCGCGATCGGCGTCGGCGCGCAGGACATGTTTTACGAGAACAACGGCGCGTTCACCGGCGAGGTGAGCGGGGCCATGTTGAAGGACGTCGGCTGTCGGTACGTCATCCTCGGTCATTCCGAGCGCCGTCATGTGATCGGCGAGAGCGACGAACTGATCAACCGCAAGATCGTCAAGGCGCTCGCCGATGGGCTTGACGTGATTTTCTGCGTGGGCGAATTGCTGGCCGAGCGCGACGGCGGCGTGACGAACGACGTGGTGGCCCGCCAGGTGAAGATCGGCCTGTCGGGCGTCAGTCGCGAACTGATGGCCCGCGTCACGGTGGCGTACGAGCCGGTGTGGGCGATCGGAACCGGGCGCACGGCCTCGCCGCAGCAGGCGCAGGACGTCCACGCGATGATCCGCGGGCTGCTGGGCACGATGTACGGTCAGGCCGTCGCGGACGCGACGCGCATCCAGTACGGCGGATCGGTGAAGGCGTCCAACGCGGCCGAACTGATGGGCCAACCCGACGTCGACGGCGCCCTCGTGGGCGGCGCGAGTCTGAAAGTGGCCGATTTCGTCGGCATCATCAAAGGCGCGATGTAGCGGAAAGCCACATCGCCACGTAGCCACATAGCCACATAGGGGCTGCGTGATGTGTGGGTGAACGAGAACGGTTTGTTCGAGGGAAGCTTTTCGTTAACTCGTTGATTCGTTAACTCGACGAAAGGCCTCTCTTGGCGAGTTAACGAGTTACGAGTTAACGAGTTAACGGACAGAAGCCCTCGGACAGACGGTGCGGTGTACCGTCAAGCAGCGAAAAACCTATGTGGCTATGTGGCGATGTGGCGATGTGGCTATCCTACGAATGAAGGACGTGTGCGATGGAAGGCTGGACTCTCCTGCTGGGAATATTGTTTTTGATCGTTTGCGTGCTGCTGATCATCATCATTCTGCTCCAGAAGGGCCGCGGGGGCGGGCTGGGGGCGGCGTTCGGCGGGGGGGGGCAGTCGGCCTTCGGCACGCGCACGGGCGACGTGTTCACCTGGGTCACCATCGTCCTGACGGGCCTGTTCCTGCTGCTGGCGATCGGGACGACGGTGGCCGTTCGTCCGGAACAGAAACCGCTGTTCCCGCCCCAGATCACGCCCACGGCGGCGGCCGCCATTCCGGGTGTGGACGGGAAAATCACCGTGAATATCTCCGCCACCGAAAAGGGCAGCGAGTTGTGGTACACCACCAACGGTCAGGACCCGGTTCCGAATAAGGAAGGGACCAGCAAGTTCGGCATGGTTCCCGTGCAGGTCTTGCCGGGAACGACCGTCAAGGCCGTTGCCGTCCGCCTCGGACGGACCAGCCAGGTGACCGAGGTGCACTACCCGACGGAAGAGGAACGGGCCACCGCGGAGGCCGAACGGGCCGCCGCGCTGCAAAAACTCCTCGAAGACAACCAACAGGCCCAACCGTCCACCGGCCCCGAAGGCGAATCGACGCCGCCGGCAACGGAACCGGAAACCACGGAACCGGCGACGCTGACGGACCCGCCGACGGGGGCCGCGATGGCCGGCGATCCCGATCCGGAATGGGGAACGCCGTCGGCGGAACCCGAGTCGACCGAGGCCGAGTCGGAAGAGGCCGAGGCGCTCGAACCCGCGGAGATCGAATGACCCCATGATCCTGTACCACGGCAGCATGGTCGCAGTGGAAACACCGCAAATCCTGCCAAGCCTTCGCAAGCTGGATTTCGGCGCGGGGTTTTACACGACCATAAACAAAGAACAGGCTGTCCAGTGGACAATCGAAGTGGCCCGGCGCCGTGGATCGAAGGAACGGGTGATTTCGGAATACACGTTTGACGAGGCCGCGGCCGAGAGGGAACTGGCGATCCTCCGCGTTCATGAGCCGGACGAAGCGTGGCTGAAGTTTGTCTGCGATTGTCGAAGCGGACGCGAGACGTTCGATCCGTACGACATGGCGGTCGGGCTCATGGCGAATGACAGGATTTTCCTTGCCATTCAGTTATACGAAAACGGCGCCTACAACATGGAGGAGGCGATCAGGCGATTGAAGATTCAGCCGTTATTCAGTCAGACCTTGTTTCACACGGAAAAAGCACTGTCGTTCTGCCGTTATGAACGGCATGACGTGGTCGAGGGCACAACGTGATCACGAAAGGACAGTTCGAAGCGGTTTTGTCGGTGATTGTCACCGGGCTTGCCGACAAGATCAGGGTTGAGTCGGGTCTTCGCGAGAACGATGCAATTGAGAAGCTGTACGCCTCCGCGTTATACGCGGCCCTGGAGGACGAAAAAACGAAGGTCTGGCATTACAGCGTTTCCTTGTTATACGATCTATACAAAGCCGAGATGGCGACAGGCAGACTGGAACTTCCCGATTATTGAACGAGGGAGGCAACCATGATGGACCATGTGTCAAAAACGTTGCACTTCAAAGTGTTTTGCCTTGAGCAGTATAAAAACGAACACAACATGAAAGGCGCTGACGCCATGCAGTTGTTCAAGCGGTATGGCGTGTTGAAATACCTTGGTTCGTGCTACGATATGCTGCACTCCCATGGTGCAGGATACCTTGTGCAGATCATTGACGAATTTATCGAGGTGCGACGGGAAAAGGCGGCCTCGTAAAGAAGAAAAGATACATCAATCGTTTTTGTATCCTTGAATCCCTTACTCCCAGCAAACAAACGTACAGCAGAATCAAGAAACAGGAGTTTTCATGCTTCGTTCGATGACGGGGTTTGGTTCGGCGGCGGGGCAGGTGGACGGCATCGAGTATGTCGTGGAGGTTCGTTCCGTCAACAACCGGTACTTCAAGGCCTCGATGAAGCTGCCGGAGTTCTGGTCCAAGGCCGACGTGGAGATCGAGCAGGTGTTGCGGCGTCAGCTCACGCGGGGCAGCGTGACGGCGAGCGTTCGGATGCGGATTCCCGAGGACAAGACGGCCTGGCGGGTCAACCGGACGGCGTTGGCGAGTTACCTGGAGCAGCTTCGCGCGTTGGAGTCCTGCGGCGACGCGTCGCTGCGGATCGACCTGGCGGGCATTATGCAGTTGCCCGGCGTGTGCGAACCGCCGCCGCTGGAGGAGGTGGTCGAGGCCACGCGGGGGGCGCTGATGAAACTGGTCGAACAAGCCGTGGACGCTCTTGTCGCCATGCGGCAGCGCGAGGGAGCCCTGCTGCGGGCGGATTTGCTGGCCAATGTGGCCGTGGTCGAGGAACAGCTTGCCGTGGTCGCGAAACGTTCGCCGAATGTCGTGCGCGAGTATCACGCCCGGCTGACCGCCCGCGTGGCCGAACTGATGAACGCCGGGTCGCTCCCGCTGGACACCGAGCAGTTGACCCGCGAGGTGGCCGTCTTCGCCGAACGGTGCGACGTGGCCGAGGAAATCACCCGCCTGACCGCCCACACGGCCGGGTTCCGAGAGGCCGTGGACAGCCCCGAACCGGCGGGACGAAAACTGGACTTCATCGCGCAGGAGATGCTTCGCGAAGCCAACACGATCGGCTCGAAATCCAACGACGCCGACATCGCCCGCGCCGTGGTGGAAATCAAAACCGCCATCGACCGGATCAAGGAACAGGCGGCCAATGCGGAGTAGGAGCGTTTTTTCACCACAGAGGCACAGCGGACCACAGAGGTAGGAGTGGTGCGGGATGCCCAGCCTGTGGGGTACGGTTTTTGTGGTTGTGAAATTCAATACGACGGTGATGTGCGGACGATTGGAGAATTGGCGAGGTCGCGGATCGCAGCGGGTCAGCCGGGATATGCCGTACGGCCAAATCCCTCTGTGATCCTCTGTGCCTCTGTGGTAAAAAACGCATGAAACACGGCAAACTCATCGTGATCTCCGGCCCGGCCGGGGTGGGCAAGAGCACCGTTACGCGTCAGGCGGTGGCGCGGACGGGGGTGTTGTTGAGCGTGTCGGCGACGACCCGTCCGCCCCGGCCTGGCGAGGCGGACGGGCGCGAGTACCATTTTATGGACCGGGCGGCGTTCGATAATTTGGTGGCCGCCGACGGGTTTTTGGAGTATGCTGACGTGTTTGGCCAACGCTACGGAACGCCGGCGGCGCCGGTTCGGCGGGCGTTGGAGGCCGGCAGGACGATGGTGTTGGAGATCGACGTGCAGGGCGGCATGCAGGTGGCGAAAAAAATGCCCGAGGCGATGTTCGTGTTGATCGTTCCGCCGAGTGACGAGGAGTTGCGTCGCCGCCTGGTCGGCCGGGGCACCGAAACCCCCGACCAACTCGCCCGCCGCCTGGGCAAGGCCAGCGAAGAACTCGCCCTCGCCCGCGGAAGCGGCGTGTATACCATCGAGGTCGTCAACGACGACCTGGAACGGGCCATCGACGAAGTATGCCGGTTAATTGGTTAACTAGTTAACTAGTTAACTGGTTAACTGGTCAACCAGTTAACGAAGTTAAGGAGTCTGGCATGATTGAAGCATTGCGTAGTGAAGAGATC
>Ga0123353_10008248_pt1 | contig 14197 bp, 9 predicted proteins | sample TergutLab28metaG_3_FD_92763 | JGI IMG/M metagenome (GOLD analysis project Ga0123353, IMG submission 92763) | Labiotermes labralis P3 segment gut microbial communities from Petit-Saut dam, French Guiana - Lab288 P3 | ecosystem: Host-associated > Arthropoda: Insects > Digestive system > Gut ... | reverse complement strand
AGGCCTAAAGGTATTTCATTTGAGCAAAGTGAAGGTTCCAAAGACTATGGAAAGTTTGTTGCTTATCCATTTGAAAGGGGCTTTGGTACAACTATTGGAAATACTTTGCGCAGAATCCTTCTTTCCTCATTACAGGGTTATGCAATAACTGCTGTAAAATTTACAAGTTATGATAGCGATGGAAATCCACATATCATATCCAGTGAATTTGAATCAATACCAGGTGTTGTGGAAGATACTCCTGAAATTATCAACAATTTAAAGCAACTTAAAATCAAGCTTGAAGATGATCTTGAACAAAAAATAATAATGCTTGAAAACAGAAGAGATGGCGAATTATTCGGCAAAGATTTTGAAGTTGATACGCAGGTAAGCATTTTAAATAGTGACTTTAAAGTTGCTACTTTAATGAAAGATGCAAATGTTGATATTGAAATTCAGATTGATCTTGGAAGAGGATATATACCTGCCGAAACAAATGAGAAGTATGTTGAAATTATCGGAACAATTCCGATCGATGCAATATTTTCTCCCATAACACGTGTAAAATACTCAATTGAGAATACAAGAGTTGGCTATAGAAACGACTATGACAAACTCATTCTCGAAGTTTGCACAGATGGGACAATAACTCCGGAAGATGCAATTGCGGAAGCTGCGAAAATCGCAAAAGATCATTTTACAATCTTCATAAATTTTGATGAAGATATGGTCAGCGGAGAAGATGATATTGACGAAGAAGAGGAAAGAATAAGAAAAATTCTTGAAACTCCGGTAGATGAGCTTGAGCTTTCTGTAAGATCGAGTAATTGTCTTAAAAATGCCAATATCAGAACTATTGGAGAACTTACTTCAAGAACAGAAGAAGATATTGCAAAAACAAGAAATTTCGGAAAAAAATCTCTGCAGGAGATAAAAGAAAAACTTAAGGAGTGGAATCTTGAACTTGGTATGGCTGATTACAGCTCATTAAGATTTAAAGTAACTCCAACTAACCAAAAGGAAGACGAGGATGAATCATAAAATTGGTTTTAACAGATTAAGTAGAAAAAGTAACCATAGAAAAGCTATGACAAGAAATATGGTTACCTCTATATTTAAATATGAAAGAATTAAAACAACAAAAGCAAAAGCTCTCGAAGTTCGCAGAAAAGCGGAAAAAATGATTACAAGGGCAAAAGTTGATTCTGTTCATAATAGAAGAATTATAGCAAAAGATATTGCTGATAAAGCTATTCTTGTAAAACTTTTCACAGATATAGCTCCCAGATTTAGCAAAAGAAATGGCGGTTATACAAGAATTTTGAAACTTGGAAGAAGACTTGGCGATGCAGCAGAACTGGTTTTTCTTGAGTTGGTAGAAAGAAAAGAAAAGGAAGCCAAAGGCAAGAAAAAGAAAGAAGCAAAAGAGGGCAAAGAAGTAAAAGAGAACAAGGAAACAAAGGAAGAGGTTAAATCCGCTAATACTTAATACCATTTTTTAGCATTGAGAAAATATATATTTTTTAATATAATATAAAGAGAGGTATTTACCTCTCTTTTTTTTTGCCGATAAATAATAAATAGGCCTCTATATTATAGCTATTTATAGACCTCTATTTGTTTTTGAAGGAGATAGTGCTTAGTTAAGATGGCAATTATTAAAAAAGCTGCAATAAGTTTGGTTATTACACTAATCTTATTCACAGTTTTTACTGTCATATCTTATTCTACTCTTTTTAATTTTATAGAATCAAAATTCTATAATAAAAAAATAATTGCCGAAGTAGAAACCAGAATAAACAATATTGAAAGTACCATAGAAGAATATGAAAATATTCGTCTTGAAATACTTATTGCTGTTTCAAATGAATCAGCAATAAGAAACAGTTTTCTTATAAATCAAAGCAGGGAAGATATTTTTAGAAGAGAAAATATTGTAAATTCTCTGGTTGAACGAAATATAGATTTTTATTTTATCAGAGTTATTGATGGTGACGGAAAAATCCATTACAGCAACAATCCCGCTGATATCCAATCGTCTGATGTTACAAGAATCTCCTATAGAGTCTCGGATGCGCGCGCAATTGAAAAATATAAAGAGGTTATTGATCTTGCAGATGATAAGCCCACCATTATTTTTAATGCAGAAGAAGATTGTAATATTTTCGTATCCTCTGTTTACAGTAATACAGGAGTAAAAAGAGGTACGATTCTGGTATATCTTACGGAAAATGACTTAAAGAATTATCTTATTCAAAAAAATCTTATTGAAAGAAATATTGCTGTAAAACACTTGGATCATAATAATATTGTTTTTAATATGCTTGATAGCAGCAGTTTTATTCTGGATGAATTAAAAACATATTGGGCACATAGACAAATAACAAATCCTTATAGCCTTTATTCCGATGCCGATGGAAACGGTTATTCTATTGTTACAAAAAAATGGAGATCTGGTTTTATAGCATATCTTATTCCTGATTTTCTTATAAAAATAAATGCCATCTATAAATACATTCTTCTTTTTTCGGCATTTTCAATTACATATATACTTTCTTTCTTATTGATGAATATAAGGCAGGATCAGGTTGTTGTTATTGCCGAAAGGGTAAAGCGGTTTCAGATAAATTTCCTTATTGAATATCTTGAAAATAAAAGTGAAGTAGAATGGAAACTGTGGAGAAAAGAGCTTGAAAGCCGAAAAGAAGAAGTACGTAAAGAATTTAAAAAAGGTATTGGCGGATTAAAAGGCGAAAAAGATAAGATTGTAAATGATCTTGTTGATAAAAGCTGGGAAGAAATAATAAGTCTTCTTGCAGGGCATCTTGATAAAAAAGCAGATAATAAAAACCTTATAACCAATCTTCAGGTTAACAATATTGAAGAAATAATCAGAAAAATTATTACAAGCGAAGATCTTATAAGAAGCAAAGGTGTTGGCGGCGCTATTCCAAAAACGCAAGCAGAAGTATCTCCTGCAGCAGCGACCACTGCAAGCAGCAAAATGAAGCCTGTCGAAGTTGAAGAGGTTCTCGAAGAAGCCGAAGCCCTTGATGAAGCAGAAGAGGTTCTTGAAGAGGCCGAAGCCCTTGATGAAGCAGAAGAGGTAGCAGAATCTGAGGACATGGAAGAAATAGAAGCGCTTGATGATTTAGAAGAAGCCGAAGCGCTTGATGATGCAGAAGAGGTTCTCGAAGAGGCCGAAGCCCTTGATGAAGCAGAAGAGGTTCTTGAAGAGGCTGAAGAGCCTTTGGAGGAATTAGCAGAGGGTGAATTACAACAAACAGAACCGGTAGATGAAGATAAAAAATTTAAAGAACTTATAACTGCTTATAAAGATTATGGCGAAGAAATTTTAAATGCAAATGAACTTCAAACTACCATTAAAGAGATTGAAAATAATATTGTTCCTATCAGCGATGGTGAAGATGAAGCAGACCTTGAAAAAATCACATCATTCAAAGATGAATTAAAAAATGGTGTTCATAGTGATAGTAAAGCAGATATTCCTGAATTAATCGAAGAAGTAGAAGAACTTGAAAATGAAGAAGCAGTAGATCTTGAAGATATTGAAGATCTTGATGCTGAAGAAGCAGCAGACGAAGCCAAAGATGTTAAAAAGATTAATAAATATCAGGACAAACCAAAAAGATATATTCCTGATTCTAAAGAAATTGAAAAACTTGAATCTGTAGAAGATTTTAAGCCGCTTGTTATAGAAGATGAATACGAAGATCTTGAACTTCTTGAAGAAGCAGAACTGGATCGAGATGATGATGAAGCAAAAATTGTAGAATATATAAAAAATGACATGGTTGGTATATATAGACCGAACTATATGTCCGATTCCTTTTATGCTCTGGTAAAAGAGGATAATTGCGTCTTTGTCGAAGAAACTTTAGCTTTAGTGGAAGAAATACCAGAGGTTAGCCTTGAGAAGGGTTCATCTTCTTTTTCGGAAAATATTGAAGCATTAAAACAAGAAGGACTTTTGGAAATATGGACAATAAAAGAGATCCTTGCAATGATTGGAAAAGAAGAAAAAACAGAGGATCTTGTAAAAGAAGAGTCTCCTATAATAGAAAAAGATGGAATTTATAAAATCAATGAAGAGTTATATAATGCTGCTGATAATTTAAAAGATTCCGAAGATTCCGAAGAAATGAATATTTCAGATCTTATTTGGGGCGATGAAATAGAGCTGCCGATCTTTTCAGATGTAACGGATGAATCTGTTGATAACTATGTTGATGATGAAAAAGATATCAGAATAAGAATAGATGAAGAATATGGTTTTTACAGTGATATTTCCTATGATCTTAATGAAGTTACCCCTATTGCAATTATAAAACTTTTATTTAAATTAACAAGAAAAATGGAATCTACATTTGCTGTTATTTTGGTACAGAATGATGAAGGATATTCCCCCGAAGTATCGGTAGGCCTTTTTAATAAGGATTATCCCGAATTACTTAAGATAAAAAAAGATTCGCTTCTTGCCAAAGAGTTGCTTGAAGAAAGAAAAATTTTATTTCTTAAGACGGATATTGATAAAATAGAAGAGCTTAAAGAAAAATTTTCTCCGGCTGATAGCAAAAAAATCAAAAACTTTTTGCTTGCTCCAATAAGATATAAAGACAAACAAGCCTATTTTGTAGCTGCTCCCAATGTAAAAGATTTTTCTTTGGATTTTATTGCAGTAGAACTTAAAAAATTACAGAAATAGTTTTATACCGAAAAATCACCATTTTTTGATAAAATCACTATATTATTAAGATTATTGACAATTACTATAAAAAATAGTTATTATTTTCTATTAAAATATAATGGAGGAAGACTATGCCAATTATTTATTATATAACTCTTCCTCTCATAGGTTTGATATTAGGTTGGATAATTCGGTGGTTATATGCAAGAGTTCAGCTCTCGTCATCAGAACAGAAAGCTGAGCGTATAAAACAAGATGCTGCTAAAGAAGCTGAGGCAAAGAAAAAAGAGTTGGTTTTGGAAACAAAAGACCAGCTCCTTAAAGAAAGAAATCAGCAGGAAAGGGAATTTAGGGAGAGAAGAGGCGAACTACAGCGTTTTGAAAGAAGATTACTTCAAAAAGAGGATAACCTCGATAGCAAAATAGGTCTGCTGGAGAAACAGGTGCAGGCAGTTTCAGACCGTGAGAGTAATATAGAGAAAAAAGAATCTTTTTTGGCTGACCAGGAAAAGGAATGGCAGAAAAAACTGGAAGAAATTTCAGGTTTATCTGCTGCGGATGCGAAAAAACTTATAATTGAATCTCTTGAGAATGAAGCAAAACACGATGCGCAGGCGCTTTTAAATAAGATTGAACAGGAAGCGCAGCTTGCTGCTGAAAAAAAGGCAAGAGAGATACTGGTTTCAACTGTTCAAAGAATAGCTACAGATGTAAGTTCAGAAGTAACAATAGCATCTGTAAGCCTTCCAAATGATGAAATGAAAGGGAGGATTATAGGCCGCGAAGGGAGAAATATAAGAACGCTTGAAACACTTACAGGCGTGGATATTATTATAGATGATACTCCCGAAGCAGTTGTTATATCCTGTTTTGACCCTGTTAAAAAAGAAATTGCAAAGATAGCTCTTGAACGGCTCATAATTGACGGAAGAATACATCCCGCAAGAATTGAAGAAATTGTTCAGAAAGTAAAAAAAGAGATAAACCAGACTATTTTTGAAGAAGGCGAAAAAGTTTTGTTTGATCTTGGAATTCATAATATGAGCCCCGAAGGGATAAGAAGCCTTGGCAGGCTCCATTTCAGGACAAGCTATGGACAAAATGTGCTGCAGCACTCAAAAGAGGTTGCTATAATAGCAAGCCTTATTGCATCGGAAGTTGGCGCCAATAAAGCAATAACAAGAAGAGCTGCGTTACTTCATGATATTGGAAAAGGGATAGAGACAAATGGCGATGCTAATCATGCAGAACTTGGCATGGAAGCAGCTAAAAAGATGGGAGAAGATGCAAGAATTATAAATGCAATTGGTTCCCATCATAACGACATTGACCCCTCATGCATTGAATCAATAATAGTGCAGATTGCAGATGCAATATCAGCTGCCCGGCCAGGCGCAAGACGTGAAACAATTGACAATTATATAAAGCGGCTTGAAAATCTGGAAAAAATCGCAATCAATTTCCAGGGAGTAGATAAAGCATATGCTATACAGGCAGGCAGGGAATTAAGAATTATTGTTAACAATGAAACTGTAAATGATGAACAGGCATCTGAGCTGTGTAAATCTATTGCAAAAAAAATTGAGTCGGAATTAAGGTATCCCGGAAGAATCAGAGTTACAATTATAAGAGAAACACGTATTGTAGAATATGCAAGATAATAAATTTAAAGTTCTGCTGCTCGGCGATGTCTATGGACAAGCCGGGTGCAGGGCTCTTTTTTTCAATCTGAAAAGTATTATAAAAAAGAAAAAAGCAGACCTCGTAATAATAAATGGAGAAAATTCCGCAGATGGTTTTGGAATTGTTCCCAAAACTGTGGAGCAGCTTATACAAAGCGGCGGAGATGTTATTACCACAGGCAATCATGTGTGGCAAAAACCCGAAGGGGTACAGCTATTGAAGGAAACTCCAAATGTATTGCGTCCCGCAAACTATCCCGAAGATGCTCCTGGGCATGGATTTTTTATTATTGAAAAATCCGGAGTTAAAGCAGCGGTTGTAAATCTTGAAGGCAGGGAAGGTATGTCGAATCTTGACTGCCCTTTCAGGAGCGCTACAGAAATAATAAAAAAAATAAAAAAAGATAAAGCAGTAAATATAATTATAATAGATTTTCATGCAGAATCTACAATGGAAAAAGAAGCTCTCGCAATATATCTTGATGGCCAGGTAAGCCTTGTTGCTGGAACTCATACCCATGTTCAAACTGCAGATGAAAAAATATTGCCTAAAGGGACAGGTTATATAACAGATATGGGTATGACAGGTCCCGAAGACTCTGTTATAGGAAGTGAAAAAAATATAGCAGTACAAAGATTTTTAACACAAATGCCTATCAAGATGGAGGCAGCAGAAACCCCGCTTATGATCAATGGAGTGTTTGCGGAAATAGATCCGGAAACAGGAAAAACCGTTTCAATAGAGCGGATCTATGAAAGAGTATGAGCAGTACTTCTTTACTTGCGTTACTTAATAAACAATTTGGAAATGATAAAAAAGAAGAAAACTATGCCCTTATTCTTTGTGGTAATGTTTTAGTTAATGGTGAAAAAATAAAAGATCCTAAAGAAAAAGTTGATAAAAATTCAGAGATAAAAATAATCAGAAAAAAGTATGTTTCACGAGGTGGATATAAACTTGAATATGCGCTTGATCACTGGAAAATTGAAGCAGAAGGAAAAGTATTTATTGATGCAGGAAGTTCTACCGGTGGTTTTACCGACTGTCTATTAAAGAGAAACGCTTTGTTTGTCCATGCTATTGATGTAGGATACAATCAAATAGACTATATGCTTAGAAATGATAATAGAGTGATTCTTCATGAGAAAAAAAATATCATGGATATAAATTCACTATCCCCGACTGCAGATATAGGAGTAGCAGATCTTTCTTTCCGTTCAATAGCAAATGCTGCTTCAAAGATACTTGATTTAGTCAAAGAAAAGAAATTGATTGCTCTTATAAAACCACAATTTGAAACAAAAAAAAATAATCTTGAAAAAGGGATTATAGAAAGCGCTTCAATACTTAAAGAAACACTTTTAACAGTAATAGATAAATTATTTTATGAAAAATCATTTGTTCAGGATATTGTTCGATCACCCATAAAAGGGGCAAAAGGTAATCGCGAATTCCTTTTTTTAATAACAAGGGAAGAAGTTGAAAAAAATAAAGTTATAGAAAAATTGTCTCTTTTATTTTCCGACTTTAGTCAAAACATATCTGATAAATAATTTTAACAATTGTGGTATCCATGCTACTTAATGGTTGTAGTTAAGGACCTCCGGAAAAAATGGGGATGGAGCTCCGGTGGGGTTCCTGTTTTTTCCGGAGATCCTTAAGATCCTGCAAGGGAAGAAGGTTTTGTTAGGATTAGAAAATCAATTAGAAAGAGTCTCTTGCAAGAGGTTTCCCTATATATATCCCTTCAGAACCAAGATAGTTTAAGGTTTTACCATCAATAAGTATTTGAATCCGTTTTACAGTGGAAAATTCAGTAGCAGAATAGACAATCTGCTTTAGCTGGCCTATATATCCTTCTCTTCCAAATGAATTAAAAAGAAAATTTTCATTAAAATCCATGTAAGCAGTCCCTTCTGTTATCCACAACCTGTTTAGCTTTGTGTTTTCGGGAATTAAGGAAATATAATTATTATTTATTTCTGATGAAGATACTCCCCCAAGAAGGGAAACTATAGTAGATGTAAGCGGAGAATCTGTAAATTTTATACTTCTTGTTGTTTTTCTTAGCTGAGTAGTGCCATCTTCGTTGATTACTATAAAATAAATAATACTATCCCTTACTTTATAGGATGGAGTTGCGCTTTCAGGTTTTTTTTCTGTTTCCTGAACAGGTTCTATTTTCTCTTTAACATTATTTATGGGCTGGTTTTCTGCAAGTACTACTTCTTTTTTCTCAGGTTCTGAAGCAGGTTTTTCCTGTTTTTTGCTCTCATTTTTTGTAATTTCTACTATTCGCTGAACATCTGGCTTTGATTTATCTTTTCCCTCAACAGACTTTGAAAAAATAGTTGAAAATCCTGTTGATTCAACAACATTTTGAATTTTTTTATGTTTTACAATAAATAAAGTAATAGCAAGCAAAATAAGGGCTATCCAGAAAATACACCCTGGCCTGAAATTCCTTTTTTTCTCTTTTTTTCTGTCCTGTTGCTTCATAACAGCATTAATATCGGCATTTTTTATTCAATTATAAAACCTCTTGAACACCAGAAAATGCCTTTTTCAGATATTTGACAAGCGTTAATAAAGGCTTTATATTTAAACAAATGAAAAAAATCAATGGTATTTCTGCCTCTCCGGGCATCTATATTGGAAAAGTCTTTCTTTATCAGGATGAGCGGCTTAAAGTCCCAAAGTATCAAATAGAAAAAGAAGAAATTGAATTTGAATTCTCGAGATTTCTTGTAGCAATTGAAAAAGCAAAAAGCGAACTTGAAGCTATAAAAGATGCTACCAAGTCAATGAATATAAGTGAAAATGAAATTGTAATGCTTGATTCACATATAATGATGATTTCAGATGAATCATTTATCACCCAGATAAAAGATATTATGTGTGAAAAGCTTTTAAATGTAGAATGGATTTTTTATGAGGCAATAGGGGCTCAAATAGATAAATTGAGCTCTTCCCAAAATACATACATGGAAGAAAGAGTAAGCGACCTGCGCGATATTGCCAAGCGCATTCTGAATAATCTTATGTTCAAAGAAAGGATAAAACTTACAGATCTTCAAAGCAAATGTGTAATTGTAGCGCATGATCTTTTGCCTTCAGATGCAATAGAAATGGATAAGCAGAATGTTAAAGGTATTGTATTGGACGTTGGAGGCAGAACATCTCATACTGCCATAATAGCAAGATCTTTTGAAATCCCGGCTGTCGTGGGGTTATTTAATATAACGCGTAATCTAAAAACAGGCGACGACATTATTCTGGACGGGAATGCCGGTATTGTAATTATAGAGCCCGATGAAGAAACAACAAAAATATATCTTGAAAAAATAAGAAGACAGGAAGAAATTGATCAACAGCTTAGACCTTATGTAAAAAAAGAAGCTGTTACAAATGATGGCAAAAAAATAGGTATAATGGCTAATATAGAAGTTCCGCAGGAACTTGAGTCTGTCAAAAGCCATGGCGCAGACGGAATCGGACTTTTCAGGTCGGAATTTCTCCTGCTTCAGTCGAAACTTTATAATAGCGAAGATAAGCAATTTGAAGTGTATAAGACAATTCTTCAACACATGGAAGGAAGACCTGTTACAATAAGAACTATTGACATAGGCGGGGATAAAATTATTCCCAACTATGAAGAAATCAGAGAGAGAAATCCTCTTCTTGGCTGGAGAGGAATAAGATTCTGTTTTTCAAATAGAGATATGTTTAAGAAGCAGCTAAGAGCATTATATAGAGCTTCAATACATGGCAACTTAAGAATAATGTTCCCCATGATTTCCAATGTAGAAGAAGTAGATGCTGCTTTAAATATAGTGGAAGAAGTAAAACGAGAATTAAGGGCAACAAGTCAGGAGTTTAAGGATAAGATACCTACCGGCATAATGATGGAAGTCCCTTCTGCTGTGCTTGCGGTTGAATTCCTTGCGAAAAAAGTGGATTTTTTATCTATAGGAACAAATGACTTGATTCAGTACACACTGGCAATAGATAGAGGTAACGAAAAAATTGCTTATCTTTACCAGATGTATCATCCAGCACTTTTAAGACTGATCAAGATGACAGCCGATGCAGGAAAAAACGCCGGCATTCCTGTTACTCTTTGCGGTGAAATGGGGGGAGATCCAAGGGCTACTATTGTTCTTTTGGGATTAGGCATTGAAGGGTTTAGCATGAGCCCTGCATCAATACCTATAGTAAAAAAAGTAATAAGAAATGTAGAAATAAAAGAAGCAAAAGAGATCGTAGATACTATTTTACAAAACGGCTCTGGAACAGAAATAAATACTTTTATAGAGAATTGGTTTAATGAAAGATTCAGCGGACTTATCTAGGGAAAATTATCCTGTTGTTGTTATTGCCGGAAGACCCAATGTAGGCAAGTCAACTCTTTTTAACAGGATTTTAGGAAAAAGAAAATCGATTACAGATCCTACTCCGGGCGTTACACGAGATGCTGTAAGCGAATTTTATGAACTGGGCAATATTATGATAAAGCTTATGGACACCGGAGGTGTAAATACATCGGAAACAGGACTTGAAAAAATTGTTTCAGATAGAAGCTTAAATCTTATTAAAAAAGCAGATATAGTTCTTTTTCTTCTTGATGCAAAAGAATTATTGCCTGAAGACGAAATATTTATTGAAAAAGTCAGAAAATATCAGGACAAGATTATTCTTGTAATAAATAAGGTCGATACCCCGGAAAAAGAAAATACTGTATGGAACTACTACTCTTTTGGGTTCGATAGAATTGTTCCTGTTTCATCTGCTCATGGGTATAATATCGATTTGCTGGAAGAGAAGATAGAAGAACTGTTAGGCAAAAGAGAATATAAAAATGAAATCCCCGAAGAAGAAAGCAAAGTTATACGCCTTGCAATTATGGGAAAACCAAATACAGGAAAATCAACGTTAGCGAATAAACTTACAGGAACAGAGCAGTCTATTGTCTCCGATATTCCAGGCACTACAAGAGATATAGTTGAAGGCGAATTTGTATATGGAAATACAAAATTCAAAATTATGGATACTGCGGGAATAAGAAGGAAAAACAAAGTATCTGAAAATGTTGAATACTATTCTGTAAACCGCGCAATAAAAGCAATCGATGATTGCGATCTTGTTTTTATGTTAATAGATGCGGAAGAGGGGCTTTCTGACCAGGATAAAAAAATTGCGAATCAGGTTGTAAAAAAAGGGAAAGGGATAATAATTGTTTTAAATAAATGGGATAAAGTTAAGAATGTTCCCAATGTAATAGCAGCAATGGAAGACAGAATAAGATTTCTTTTTCCTGTTCTTGATTTCGCGCCAATTATTCCTGTTTCTGCGCTAAACGACACTAAATTCGATGAACTCCTTAAAATGGCTATAAAAGTTAACAGGCAGCTTGAAACACAAGTTTCAACTCCAAATATTAATAAAGCAGTAAAAGAATGGGTAGATGACTATCCTCCGCCGTCATTACATGGTAAAGTTAGGTTTAAAATTAGATATATGACTCAAGCAGGAGTAAAGCCTTGCCAATTCCTGGTTTTTGTAAACAGACGTAAAGATTTTCCTGCATCGTATATTAAATATATTAAGAATAAAATCAGAAAAAAATTTGGACTTGTATTTATTCCATTTGAAATTATTATTAAAGAAACAGAGAAAACATGGAAAGAAAATTAGATAAATCAAAAGTTCCTCTGCTGCAAAAAATATTTTTTATAGCTATTTACGCTTTTGCCGGCACCATAGCTGTGACTCATGCTTATAGCCATAATTATTCATTTCCCGAGACTTATGAGATAAGAAGAGAATTTACCCACTTAATGACAGCTCCCAACAGAGAAACAGATAATCAAAAGCCAATGATTACAGAGTGTTTTCTTACAGGCAAGAAAGTCAAATTTCAGGTTGTATATGATAGTGGTTTTTATTATTTCATATTTATAAATGAAACAGGAAGCTTGTCGCAGAAAAATGAATTCCCTATGGTCTCTGCAGGCACTTACATAATAAGGAAAGATGCCAGAAGCGGCGCATTTAATCAGATAAAAATTTTCTTAAACAATGATCCAGATACATTTGTAAGAATAAGTTCATATAATGAAGGTTCAATGCTTGAATTTAGCCTTTTCAAATCCATGGTATATAAAGAAATTCTTATACCGATCAGCATCAATAAACTTATTACAGAACCTTTTGAAACAATCATAAAACTATCTGATTATATAATAAATTGGGATATGCTTTACGCATTTTACAATGAAACAGAAAACAAATTTGTTATGAATATTTGTCAGGAGATTGATAAAAAACTCCCCACACTTAATGACTCCGATGACGGCGCGCAGGAGTGGAATGGAGATTTTGTTTTTATAGGAAACAGTAAGGAAAATCCTGGCAAAGGTTTTAACTGCTCAGGTTTTGCCAAATGGGTGGCAGATGGTATTTTTTCCGCAAAAACAAACAGGCTTATGGATATAAGTGTGCTCAAAAAGAAAAACATTTTTGATAGAAGAGATACTTTAAGCCTTATTTATGAAGACGAAAGAGATCCTCTGTTTGGACTTGATTGGACAAGAAATATTGCAATGACTATTTATGAACTTGATAATCCGGAAAGAGAAATAAGGATATCCGATGTAGATGTAAGAGATTATCCTTATGAAAAATATTCAGAAGATATAGGCTATTCAATTGCAAACCTGAAAGCTATTTTATACTACCTTACTGTTACAAATCCCGGATATATCTATCTTGGATCGGTAAATGGAGATTTTGGCAAAGACCCTATATTAAGACAGCACTATCATGTTGTTGTATTTCTTCCCTATATAGGACCGGGTGGCAATTTTTATCCTGTTGTTTATGAACGGAATATAAAAAGACCTATTGATGATTTTATAAAAAAATATCCGAGGGAATCCATTCATCTGGTACGTATAAAAGTAGATAAGAATTTCTCTCTTTCTGTTATTCCGCCTTCTTTTGAATAGAGAGAGGATTCCCGCGAATGTATTTCCCGCGCTGGCGTGGGGATGGCGGCCGGAGCAGGGAAGCGAGCAGTTCGGCAAGTAGACCGCATGTTTTAGCAGGTTTATTTGCTGAATGTGGAAAGTCCTTTGCAGATGGATATTGCATCTAAAGGCTATTTACGTTAAAAATATATATGCTCAATTCTAAAAAAATAGAGGCAGTTATATTTGATGTTGATGGTACTCTTTATCCCAACTATAAAATGTACCTTACTTCGGTCCTATTTTTTTTCAGGCATCCTCTTTTATCCACTGCTTTTAACAGAATGCGACATAAAGTAAGAAAAACTGATTATTCCGGACACTTTAGGGAGCTTCAGGTAAGTATTTTTGCAAAAGAGATCAAAAAAACAGAACAAGAAGCAGCGCATCTTATGGAAAAATATATTTATGGACAGTTTGTTTCAATGTTTAAATGGATAAAGCCATATAAAATTATTAAAAAAATAGTTGCTGATTTAAAAAATAGAGGTATCAAGGTGGGAATAATCTCCGATTTTCCGGCTGGAAAAAAGATTTCCTATCTTGGACTTGATGGCTACTGGGATGTTGTTTGTTCTGCAGATGAGATTGGGGCATTAAAACCCAGACTTGAACCTTTTAATACTGTGGCATCCAAACTTGGCATAAATCCTGAAAAAATAATTTATGTTGGTAATCATTATCATTATGATATAATAGGGGCGAATAATGCCGGGATGATGACTGCCCATTTTAGTTTGTTTAAAAAGAGAAACAGTAAGGCAGATTTTACTTTTTATGATTACAAAAAATTCCT
>Ga0123353_10008246_pt1 | contig 14200 bp, 12 predicted proteins | sample TergutLab28metaG_3_FD_92763 | JGI IMG/M metagenome (GOLD analysis project Ga0123353, IMG submission 92763) | Labiotermes labralis P3 segment gut microbial communities from Petit-Saut dam, French Guiana - Lab288 P3 | ecosystem: Host-associated > Arthropoda: Insects > Digestive system > Gut ... | reverse complement strand
CGATTCTTCCCATTACTTACCTGGTTTTCCATCCCTCCACAATACGGGCACTTGCGGGCGAGGTCTTTCTTTTCCTTCTTCATTCTCTTATTCTATCATACTCAGTTCCGTTTGTACACTCCCTTAAGAACGAATACCTGATGGGATTTCTGTTGTCTTATATCGCCTGTATTTGCGAAAGAACAAGATGATTGTAAATCCTTGCCTATAAGCCGCTGTTCCAGAACCACGGTTGTCAAGAGGGGAAATGTTATTATAACTGCTTCCAGACAAAAACATTGCGCGCTTGGGTACGTGGCACACTGCGTTTTGCTGTAAACGTCGGTGGCATAGGCGTTACGGTTTCACTCCGGCAAAGTATCACCTCGCTTTATGCGCGAGGCGTATTCCACTGGGCTGAGAAATGCAAATTTGCGAAAAACTGTGGAAAAATAATTACTCGAGTTGAAGCCTAGCTGATAGGCAACCTGCGTGACTGAATAGCCGTCTGATAGCAGCCCCTTCGCATAATCTACTTTTTGCTTGTTGATAAACATTCTGGGCGACATGCCTACTTGCGCGTTAAACTTACGCTTGAAATGCGAAAGTGACAGTCCGCTTCGCTCCGCAAGCTCTTCTAGCCTGATCTCGTCACAAAGGTTATCGAAAATCCACTCCAAAGCGGTATGTATTTCCGGCGACAGATTACTGTGCATCCCGGTGGAAGCTTCAAGAATCTCATAGATACAGTTGATCAGCAGTGCCGTTCCCTGATATTTACTTTCTTGTGAATCGGCAATGAGCAGTTGCATCATTTTTGAAAGGTATTTCCGGGATGCGATATTGCCGTGGAGAACACCGGCCTTCAACTGCAGCAGCGCACTTTTCAAGGACACGGCCCAATGAGGCTCTAAAAAGAAAAAGGAGGTGTCCTTCAGATAGATTTGCACCCAGTAAATTTCGCAGATACCCACCGGCTTGTTCCCTGTATCGTGGGGGATGTTGGCGGGAGTAATGAAGACATCGCCGCCATATAGGGAATAGGTTTTTCCCTTAGCCGAGAAGGTCATATTTCCCTTTACCACAAAAGCAATTTCGATACAGTCCCGATGAAAGTGATAGGTCAGTGGCTCAATTACGCTCTGAGAGCGATGGTATCCGATCACGAAAAGCCCCGGTACATTGATCCTGTCGTGGGGATATACCCTGCGGTTTTCACTAATAAAATACCCGTCCACCCAGTCCACAGGAGGCCTATCTGAACTACTCAATCCATTGTCCTCCAAATCTAATGCAAAAGGTGAAATAACGATTTCCAATAGCTTACAATGCCCATCTGTCTCTAATATTATATCACGCATAGAATTGAATGCAACAAGCGGGAAAGATATTGTATTCTTCAAATCAAGAACCCTTTGTTTGATATTGTGCGGTGTTTGATGGATTGCGCCGAGCGAAGAAATCGATTCTGCCAAAGACGGCAAGTCGTGATATAAGTGACCAAAATCTTCAATCGAAGAGACACGAATAGAATGGGGTGAAAACATTATGATTTGAGGTCAACTAACTAACGCATCATTCTTCGCTCTTTGGCCAATTATGAAGGAGGTATCATCATGTCGAAATTCGTGAGAAAGAGTTCAATCGCACTGCTGTTATGCTTCTTGTTCGTTTTTGTCGCAGTAGCAGGATCAGCTTCGTCGGCCGACGAGCCGGTGGAGATTCTGTGGTGGTGGGTTTTTCCTGAAACCGAGGAGCGCAACGAGGTAAGCCTTTACTTTGACATGTACGATGACTATAACAAAGAGTTTGGCACAAACATCCAAATGAAGTATGAGTTCGTACCCTACCCGGATTATGCTGGAACCAAACTGATGACGGCTTTCGCCGCAGGGGACGGCCCGGACGTCATTTTGCTTGCTCCGCCATTCATCCCCAATTATGTGAATTCTGGATCGCTGCTGCCTTTAACAGAGTACTTTACCGACGAGATACTCGCCGATTTTTCCAAAGGAATGGTCGATATCGCCACAATGGGCGGCGATATTTATACAATCCCGCAGAGGATGGATCTTCTTGGCCTCTGGTATGACGCAAAGCTATTCGAAGCAGAGGGCGTCAAAGTGCCCGAGACATGGGATGAGCTCATTAGCGCAGCGAAGGCGCTCACCACAGATGACAGGTACGGCATTACTTTCCGAATCGCTTCCGCCGACCCTGGCTGGAGTACGTTTAATTTCTATCCCTTTGTCTGGGCTGCCGGAGGCGATATTATCGATGCGGACGCCAAGAAATCCCTTTTTGATTCCGAGGGGGTTCTAAGCGCTCTGCAGCTTTACAAGGATTTAGCGGACGCGGGCGTCGTCAATATTGACCCGTCAAGAAGAGAAGATGATCTTGGAATCATCTGCGATGGGGAAACAGCCATGCAGATTACCGGATCGTGGGAATGCCCGACCATCGACAGGTATCTCAGTGAAGGACATGATATCGATATCCGGGTCATTCCATTTCCTGTCCCTCAGCTTGGCGATAACCCTGCATCCTGTGCGGGAGGATGGGGTCTCGCGGTAAATTCAGCCACCAAGCATCCGCAGGAAGCTGTCGATGTTTTAATGTGGGCCTTTGCCAAAGAGACGAAATACAGCGTGGAGCTGAATACTCAGTTAGGTTTTGCGTATTCTCCCAGGGCTTCGGTTGTGGAGATTGCCGGTGATGCGTACAGAGTTGGGCAAAGGGCCGTATTCACTGATCAGATATACGGCACTGAGAAGTTCGAGTTGAGGCTTCCGGCGGAAGGTTTGCAATACATCGCCGACGCCATTTTGGACGTGCTATACGGCGGAGATCCCGCGGCGGCACAGGCCAAAGCCCATGAGGCACTCCAGAAATGGCTCGACGAGTTTGACGGTTTGATATAGTGCATAAATGACCGTCTGCGAGTAGTTCTTAAAAAGCATATGGGAGGGTCAAATAGCTCTCCCATATGCTTTTCAAAGGGGTAATGACACATGCGAAACACTAAAAAGAAATCACACTCCCGTCGGCAGGAAGAGATTACGGCGTGGCTTATGCTGGCGCCCAATACCCTAGGTCTGATTGCTTTTGTGCTAATTCCGATCATCATCGCCGTTTATATCAGCTTTAACGAGTACAATGCGCTTCAGCCAATGACATTCATTGGGCTGGCGAACTATAGAGCGCTCTTGCAGGATGGCCATTTTGTGAACTCGCTCATGAGAACGCTGCAATATGCCCTGATGTATGTTCCAAGCATTGTGCTGTTTGCGATCATTCTCAGCGTTACGATCAATGCGATGCTAAAAACACCCCAAAGCATTGCCCGCACATTTCTTTTCTTTCCATATTGCATCTCGGCCACTATTTCTGGTCTTGTGTGGCAATTTCTTCTCAACCATCAACGCGGCTACATCAATCGCATCATTGTGCTCCTGGGGGGGCAAAGGCAACCGTTTTTTGGTTCTCCCAATCAGGCGCTCGCCAGTATCGCCGTAACGGCGTTTTGGATCAACATAGGGTACAACATGGTGATTATGCTGGCAGCCCTTAAGGATATCCCGCAGGATTATTATGAAGCCGCGAGTATCGACGGTGCCAACGCGCTTCAGAAATTCTTCCGCATAACACTACCTCAATTGCAATACGCGATAACATTTATTCTCATCGTGACAACCATCAATTCATTCCAGGTATTCGACCAGATTAAGATCATAACAGGCGGCGGGCCAAACCGAAGCACCCAGGTGACGGTGCATTACATTTATGAAAAAGCGTTCGGCCATTATAAGCTTGGCTATGCGTCTGCGATGGCGTTTGTGTTTTTCCTGATCTTGTTTGTGTTTTCGGTTGTTCAACTACGAACAATGGCCAAAGAGATCGAATAAGGTATCAAGAATGACAAAAAAAAGAGCTTCAAGAATCATCGTGACAATAGTTGGGCTAATGATTGGGCTTATATTCATCATGCCGGTTTTTATAATGATCATCACTTCATTCAAGCCTTCTACTCAAATATTTGATATGCGGCTGTGGCCAAGCACCTTCACTGTGGAAAGCTATGTGCGTGTGGTGACCAAGTACTCGTTCCTTCACTCTGTGAGAAACTCTCTTTTTGTTTCTGTGATGACAACCGCCCTATCGCTGTTGATGCAGACAACATCGGCCTATGCCTTTGCACGCCTTCGTTTTAGAGGCAAAAGAGGCATGTTTCTCGCGGTTTTAAGCTCAATGATGGTCCCATTCCCGGTCATTCTCATTCCGTTATTTCTGACTGTGCGGACGATAGGCCTCTCAAACTCGCATTGGGGAATTATTATCCCGCTTGCCGCAAATGGGTATGGCGTGTTTTTGATGCGCCAGTTTTTTATGACGCTGCCAAAAGATCTCGACGAATCTGCTCATATTGACGGTGCATCGTATTTTCTTATCTACTGGCGCGTTTTGCTGCCGCTGTGCAAACCGATCTTGATGACACTGGGTACGGCATATTTCATTTTTCATTGGAACAACTACATATGGCCGATTATTATCCTCAACGACAGTTCTCTGCACGTGATACAAATGACAATAGCTTACTTTACCACAATGCATAGGACGGAGTGGGACATGATATTCGCTAGCACCGTGATCTCGTCGGTTCCCATTTTTCTATTGTTTTCCTACTTCCAAAGGTATATTGTCGAGGGGATTAAAACCACCGGCCTAAAAGGCTGACAAGGAGGATTCAGGGGTATGAGCATCAACGATACGTTTGGCGGGCTCGATAAACTCGCTCTTTTGGATGAAGGTGTTTCGCGCTCCATCAGCGCCGAAAACCGCACCGGTGAAAAAGGCAAAGGGGCAATGGACACAACCGAGGGTGCCGCGTGGAAGTACGCCGAACATCTGGGGCAAGGCTGGAAAACCTCTCCATATGTAGTTATTCAACCTGGCATCGAATTTTGCCTTGCGGATATTACTGGTCCAGGTATCATTGAGAGCATATGGATCGGCGGGAACATATCAAGGGATTACATACTTCGCATATACTGGGAAGGGTGCAGTGTCCCGGCTGTTGAATGCCCGCTTGCAGATTTTTTTGCGTACGGTTGGCAGAGAGATACCGCCAGCAATCCACACGCCGGGCCATTTTATCCTCTGGTTTCCCTACCTGTGTGTGTCAATCCTAATAAAGGATTCAACTGCTATTGGCCGATGCCGTTTCAAAAACAGTGCAGGATTACTCTTGAAAACAGAGGCGAGAAGGATTGTTTTAGCTACTATCAGATTAATTATTGCCTGCGTGAGATCCCAGAAAATATCGGATATTTCCACGCACAATATCGGCAAAAAAAGATGCTTGGTTATAAAGAAGAGTATGTCATCTTAGACGGCGTAAAAAGCAAAGGCCGATATGTTGGCACAGCGCTTTTTGTCGGGTTAAACGGCGCGGGGCTTTGGTGGGGAGAGGGAGAGATTAAGTTTTTTCTAGATGGCGACACCGAGTTTCCCACCATATGCGGAACCGGTACCGAAGATTATTTCTGCGGTTCATATGACTGGGAGGTAGATCATCAATACACGACGTACAACACACCCTATGCCGGCATGTATCAAGTTATCCAATCAGATGGCTTATACAATCACCAGCAGCGTTTCTCCATGTATCGCTGGCACATTATGGATCCTGTTAGGTTTGCAAAAGATCTAAAAGTGACAATCCAAGACCTTGGCTGGGAATCAATTGAAAAAGATAAAGCCAAATATCTTTCACGTCATGATGATTTTGCTTCTGTTGCGTATTGGTATCAGAAGCCACCATGCCTTGATGTGCGTACGCTTCCGTCCGCTGACGAGCTCAGAATTATTTAGTTTTTTTAGCGGAGTGCAAGAAGCAACGAAATGGACAGGAAGGTTTTGGCGGACAACCAAAGGAACCGTTACTGACCACCGTGGTAAGTACGCGCTGAATTGTAGTGAATATGGCATGGAGGGAAGATAATGACATCGCGAGAATTGGTTTATAGAACACTCGAGTTCAGAAATACTGACGGGAGAGCGCCACGCGATTTGTGGACGCTTCCATGGGCGGATATTCATCATCCGGCTGAGTTGAAGCAGATTAAGAAGGATTTCCCAAGCGATTTTTCCTCGCCGGATCCCTGCTATCATAAGAAAGACATTTCCACAGGCGATCCCTATAAAAAAGGGCGGTTCATCGACCACTGGGGTTGCATATTCGAAAGTTGTCAAGACGGATATTATGGTGAGGTTAAGGAAGCCATCGTTTCAGTGGAAGACGAAAACTGGGATGACGTGTCAAGGGTACATTTTCCCGTGGAGTGGCTCACCATAGACATCGATCAGGTTAACGCACAGTGCCGCGCATCAGATAAGTTTATGTTGTCAGGTGTGTATGCCCGCCCATTTGAACAACTTCAATTTATGAGAACCTCAGAGCAGCTTTTCTGCGATCTTGTATTAATGCCCGCCGGTTTAGAGCAACTGATGAGAAAAATGCATACTTTTTATTGCGATCTGCTTGAGACTTGGGCAAAAACCGAGGTGGATGCACTGTGCTTCATGGACGATTGGGGTACGCAGACATCTCTACTGATAAATCCTGACATGTGGGAACGCATATTTAAGCCGATGTACAAGGATTATATTGAGATTGCGCACAGAGCCGGGAAAAAGATTTTCATGCACTCAGACGGTAATACTCTGGCAATATATCCGCATCTGATTGAGATGGGCTTGGACGCTTTCAATTCTCAGATTTTTTGTATGGGCCTAGAGAACCTCAGGCAATACGCGGGGAAAGTAACTTTCTGGGGTGAGATCGACCGTCAACATATCCTGCCACATGCTAGTACTGATGAAGTTAAGGCAGCGGTACACAAGGTTCGCGAGATGCTGTGGGCTAACGGCGGTGCGATCGCACAGTGCGAGTTCAGCGTAGGAACGAACCCCGCCAATGTCCATGCCATGTTCGAAGCCTGGGACGAAACGATTTAGGCTTAAATCCACAGCGGAGCAGGAACGGTTTTGTCCCGTTTTGCGCTTTTCGCAGAGAGGTAAGATCATATGAGCTTTACGCCTGATTATCAACACATTGTTGACAGCGCGAACAACAGGAAGCCAAAACGTCTCCCCCTTTATGAGCACATTATCTGTGATGAAATCATGGAGCAAGTTACCGGAAAGGAGTTCTCAGCGCTATCGAACGGCGATGACTCGGATATTGCCGAATACGTGAAACGGTATTGCGATTTCTTTTTACTTATGGGATATGATACGGTTTCATATGAACAGTGTATAGGGCCTATCATGCCGGGCAGCGGTTCCTTGGGTAGACATGTGGATGGTGTTATAAAGAAAAGAAAGGATTTTATGGATTATCCATGGGACAAAATACCCGATATTTACTTTGAAAAGAATAGTCGATATTTCCGCGCTTTGCGTGATGCTATGCCGACGGGCATGAGCGCGATTGGGGGCGTTGGAAACGGTGTGTTTGAATGTGTGCAAGACATTACCGGATATATGGATTTATGTTTTTTGATATATGATGACCCGGAGCTCTTTGCTGATTTGTTTATAGCTGTGGGTGATATCTCCTTTAAAATCTGGGATCGTTTCCTGAAAGAGTTTGGGGACATTTTTTGCGTTTGCAGGTTTGGAGATGATCTTGGTTATCGTACCGATACGCTGCTGCCACCCTCATTGGTTAAGGAGCACATCATCCCGCAATACGCGCGTATTATCAAGCTCGTGCACAAGATGGACAAGCCTTTCCTTCTGCATTCATGTGGTAATATATGGGGTATCATGGACGACTTGATTTCTGTTGCCCAAATCGACGCAAAGCATTCAAATGAAGACCAGATAGCGGCTTTTCCCGAATGGGTCCAGCGATATGGCAACCAGATTGGTAACTTCGGCGGCATTGATACAGACGCAGTTTGCCGCTTGCCAAAACAGGAAATGCAGGAATACATCGTAAACGTCATCGATCAATGTTCTGATCATGGTGGTTTTGCTTTCGGTTCCGGAAATTCCATACCTGAATATGTTCCTGTGGATCAATATGTATTTATGACAGAAGTTGTCCGCCGTCAACGGGGAGAATAATCTGCCCGGGGCCCGAGAGCTTTAGCGAAGCAGCATAAAAATATGGTTTGGAAACCCGGAATTAATTTCGGCAATTTCCAATTGGTCGCGGATCTCGCTGTCCTAGCCTGACAAAATAAGAAGGGAGACATACGTATGAAGTTTGGAATCTATTACTCTTACTGGGAAACCGAGTGGGGTGGTGACGCCTTTCCTTATATCAAAAAGGTTAAGGACTTGGGCTTTGATATCCTTGAAGTCGCCTGTGGCGATTTTGACAAACATGGTATCGACTATTTTTGCGCCTTGCGAAAAGAATCAGAAAAGCATGGCATCACTCTTACTGGTGGGTATGGCCCAATAGCCTCGCACAATCTTGCTTCGACTGATTCGGCTGTCGTAGAAAATGCTCTTGCCTTTTATCAGGACATATTTCCCAAAATGCAAATGGCTGGCATTCAAAGTCTTGGCGGAGCCCTTTATCACTATTGGCCGGTGAATTTCAATGGGGAAATTGATAAACCTCGGGATTTGCAAATTAGTATTAACAATATGAAGCGGTTGGCGGATTTGGCTGCTCGATACGAAATCACCTTAAATATGGAGGTTCTAAACCGTTTTGAAGGTTACATGTTGAATGTTGCATCCGAAGGTGTGGCTTACGTTGACGCAGTTGCCAAAAGCAACGTCAAGGTCATGCTGGACACGTTCCACATGAATATCGAAGAAGATAGCTTGATTGATGCTCTCCGTCTGGTTGGTAAAAACTTGGGTGAATTGCATATTGGTGAGCCAAATCGCCGACCTCCGCATCTTGGACGGATGCCATGGCAGGAAATCGGCAAAGTGTTCAAGGAGGTCGGTTTTGATGGCAACGTAGTCATGGAACCTTTCGTCCTGATGGGCGGGCAGGTGGGCCGAGATATTCAAATATGGCGTGAACTAGCGAAGCCGGATGAGCTGAATCAACTGGCATCCGATGCGGTAGCCTTCATTAGAAGCTCCTTTGCCAATGCGTGATAAGAATTGAATAGCTCAATATCGCCATCATCGGCCTGTCCTCATTTTGATCTGTGCTCGACACGCGCACATAAGTACACAGGAGAAGAAATGGTTGTAAGCCTTGACTGGTGGACTGCAATTGACCTTGCTTTATCCTCATGATGGCCAAGGGTAGCTGAGCTGCGCTAAACGCGGGAAAACGGGATTCCACACGCAAGGGACGAAGGATTTGGGCAGTATCTATTGGTATATTGCATGTGTAAGCCCGCAACGTTTCGTATTTCTACTGAAAGTCTGTTGACCCTCGTCTTTTCTTGCGCAATGATCATGTAAAGATATGTAAAAAGAAAGGATGCGCGTATGAAAAATGATAAGATGACCGGCGCGATACTGCCGGGAGATTCCACCGTCAAATTCAAGGATTTTGAGATCCCAAAGCCAGGCTTTGGGCAAGTACTCATTCAAACGATGGCTTCGACTATTTGTGGAAGCGACATCCGCGCAATCTACCGGGAACACACAGGCAAGGGCGCGGAAGGATACATCGATGGTATGATCGCGGGACACGAGCCTTGCGGCGTGATCGTGGAGGAAGGCGAGGGCCTGAAACTGTTTAAGAAAGGTGATCGCGTGATCGTTTACCACATTTCCGGATGTGGTGTGTGCCATGATTGCCGGATGGGGTATCAAATTTCTTGCTCAAGCCCTCACCGCGCAGCCTACGGTTGGCAGCGGAACGGCGGCATGGCGCCGTACATGCTCTGTGAGGAAAAGGACTTGGTACTCTTACCGGACGAGCTGTCCTATTGCGACGGCGCGCAAGTTGCTTGCGGCTTTGGCACGGTGTACGAGGCGCTGGAAAAGATATCAGTATCAGGGAATGATGTGCTGCTGGTGGTGGGGCTCGGGCCCGTTGGGCTTGCCGCATTGATGGTTGCGAAGGCAATGGGAGCGAACATGCTCATCGGCGTCGAAACAGTAACTGAGCGCATCGATTTGGCAAAAGAGCTTGGCATTGTTGACTATGTCTTTAAGCCGGGGGATGACACCCTTAATGAGATCCTCAACCTCACCGGTGAGAAGGGCGTGGAAAAGGCGGTCGATTGCAGCGGTAACGAAGCCGGGCGTACGCTGGCGATCCGCGCGACGCGCTCATGGGGGAAGATTGCCTTTGTGGGCGAGGGCGGAACAACCCATTTCTATCCGTCGCCGGACATCATCCATGGGCAGAAGACAATTTACGGTTCCTGGGTGACGAGCCTTTGGCGCATGGAAGAACTTGTCGAGCGCATTGTGCGTTGGGGTATTCACCCGGAAGATCTCATCACCCATCGTTTCAAATTGGAGGACGCCGATAAGGCTTACGCGCTGATGGCCGACGGGCATTGCGGAAAAATCGCGGTGGTATTCGACGGAACGGAGAAATGCCGATGAATGCGCTTCCGAAGATCGGGTTCGGGACCTTTGGGTCGGATCATTATACACCGGAGCAAGTGGCCAAAGCTACAGCTTATGCGCTGGAAGCGGGTTATCGCCTGTTTGACTGCGCCCAGGTTTACGGCAATGAAGATCGAATTGGCGAAGTGTTTGCCGACGCGTTCCGGCGTGGAGTTGTCTCGCGTGAGGAAGTGTTTGTGTTTAGCAAGGTTTGGAACGATCAGCACAATCCCGGAAAGCCAACGGCTGCGCTGAAACAATCGCTGGCTGATCTGCGCATAGATTACCTCGATGCGTATTTCGTACATTGGCCGTTTCCGAATTATCATGCGCCTGGCTGCGATGGAGATAGCCGCAATCCGGATAGCGTGCCCTTCTCCGCCGAAACATACATTCGCGTGTGGCGCGAGATGGAATCCCTCTATGACGTAGGACTGACACGCCACTTGGGGATGAGCAATATGACGATTGCGAAGCTCGACGCGGTGCTCCCTCACATCCGGATCCGTCCCGCCTTCATAGAGATGGAATTGCATCCAAGCTTTCAACAGTGGGAACTGTTCGATTATTGCGTTGCCCAGGGCATCAAAGTAATCGGCTTTTGTCCGCTAGGTTCGCCAAACCGCCCAGAGCGGGACAAGTCGCCCGAAGACGTTTCGGATATGGAACTTACAGAGGTTGTAAAAGTTGCCAAAGCGAGGAATATACACCCCGCGCAGGTATGCCTCTTATGGGCCGCGAAATTGGGTGCGATACCCATTCCCTTCTCGGGCAGTGAAAAGAACATCTTAGCAAACCTGAGCTGCATGGTTGACGAATTGACCAATGACGAAATGACTGCGCTTAGAGAGGCTGAACGAAACTGCCGATTGGTCAAAGGACAGGTTTTCTTGTGGCCAACGGCAAAAAGCTGGGAAGATCTATGGGATTGAAAGGAGATTCATGCTGCTTTATCTAAGGCGAATACCGCCCTCTCTTATCTGGATGGCAGCCGTATACTAGGGTCATGAGGTCTGTTCTGGCATACAACGTGACAATCACTTCCCGGATTTTCCTCAAAAAACGTGAAAAAGCGTAAGAAAATGGAATACACGCCGCTCGGGCATTCTAGTATCGTTAACACAAGATGATTCATGTCTTTGCCATGGATGGCAGGAAGCGTTAATAAATGAGGAGGGCGAATATGAGCGAGTTAATCGGTAGTATCTCCGCCGCGTTGCAAAGCGGCAAAGCGAAGGTCGTCAAAGAGTTGGTGGAGCAGGCGCTTACCGAAGATGTGTCCGCAAAAGCCATTCTGGAGGACGGGCTGCTGGCCGGTATGGACGTTGTCGCAGCCAAATTTAGGAACAATGAGGTCTATGTGCCGGAAGTTCTCATTGCGGCGCGCGCGATGAACACCGGGACGGCACTGCTCAAGCCACAACTCGCCGAGAGCGGCGCGAAGCCGATTGGCAAAGCGCTGATCGGAACAGTCAAGGGCGACCTGCACGACATCGGGAAAAATCTTGTCCGCATGATGTTCGAGGGCAAAGGCATCGAGGTCATCGACCTCGGCGTGGACGTATCGCCGGAGAGGTTCATCGAAGCGTATCAGGCTGAGAAGGCGGATGTCGTCGCGCTGTCGGCGCTGTTGACCACGACGATGGCCGAGATGAAGAGCACCGTGGATGCTTTCGTCGGCGCGGGCTTGCGGAACGATGTCATCATCATGGTGGGAGGTGCGCCGGTCACCGAAAATTTCTGCGAGAGCATCGGCGCGGATATCTATACTTCGGATGCCGCTTCTGCCGCCGAAGCCGCAAAGCAGGCAATCTTAAACAAGAAAGGCGCATGATCTTACATGGATATGAAAAACTGGCTCAAGTCCGCCGCCCCACAGCATAAGCCTATGCCCGTCCTATCGTTTCCGGGGATACAGCTCATTGGGGCCACGGTGCGTGAACTAACGGCTAGCGGAGCCAAGCAAGCCGCCTGTATGAAGGCTGTCGCGGAGCGCTGGGATACGCTCGCCTCGGTGAGCCTAATGGATCTGTCGGTTGAAGCCGAGGCATTTGGAAGCCCGGTACGCTTCTCCGACGATGAGGTTCCCACCGTAACCGGCGCGATCGTCACAGACGGACGTAGCCAGGAACAGCTCGCCGTCCCCCAAGTAGGTGCAGGGCGTACCGGTGAATATGTGACGACCATCCGGGAAGCAAAAAAACTGATCCAAAATAGGCCGGTATTCGCGGGCTCGATCGGTCCGTTTTCCCTTGCGGGAAGGCTGATGGACATGACCGAAATCATGGCGCTGTGCTACGAGGAACCCGACCTTGTGCATCAAACGTTGAAAAAGGTGACCCAATTTTTAACCGCTTATAACCTCGCGCTTCGCGAAGCGGGCGCCGATGGGATCTTCATGGCGGAGCCGGCCGCAGGGCTGCTTTCGCCTGGGCTTATTGCGGAATTTTCCACGCCTTATGTGAAACGGATCATCGAAGCGGTTGAGTCGGACGCCTGCGTGGTCATCTACCATAACTGTGGCAACACCATTCCGCTCGTACAGAGCATTCTCGACACGGGTGCACGCGCGTTCCATTTTGGAAACGCGATCAACCTGGCGGACATGCTGCCGCTGATTCCCCGCGACAAAATTGTGTTCGGTAATGTAGATCCTGCGGGGCAATTCCGCAACGGCACCCCGGAATCGGTGCGCGAGACGGTTCTCAATGTTTTGAACGGATGCGCGGAGTACGACAACTTTATCCTTTCTTCAGGTTGTGACATCCCGCCGGTCTCCCCACTCGCCAACATTGATGTGTTTTTTGACACAACCGCACAATTCTATCGAGATAGATCGGTTTGACATTCGGCTACGAAGTATGGATTTTCCCATAAACGCCCACGGTACGGCGTACCAATAGTGGACGTTTTGGGGGTTGATCAATGCATTGCACGCGCACGTATGCTGTTTTCAGTGCGGGGGCATTGTTCACACCGTCGCCAATCATGAGGCATTTTATCTCTCCATGATTTCTAGCCACTTATCCTGCGTTTTTGGTAGATACGTTCTCCGCACTTCTTCACGCATGATACCGGAAATGTTTCGCCGGATTTGTTCGACTTTCTGCACCTCGCTTTTCAACAAAACATATTCCTGCATGAGTGTATTTTTCTCAGTGGCTAGCTTGCCATGTTCCGCTCTCCATGCCTTAATCGGCAGGGTGGTCTTGCCGTTCATAACGCCTTTGAGATAACGCTCAGCGGATTCAAAGAGCGAGATTTCCGCACGATACTTTTCCGCAAAAACCGCTTGCTTTTTTGGTTTTAGCTCCTGGCATTTTCTGTAAATGGTTTTGTGTTGCAGGTAATAGTCAACTTGCTTGATGTGCTCATTCAAAACCTTCAGCCGACGCTCAATGGATTTCAGTTTGTCCCTCATGTCATATTGTTTCCCGTGCATGGACTTTACTTTTCCCTCAAGCCCTGCCATATCCATGATGTTGTTTTCTTGCAGGAAGTTGAGCATTTTTGACGCGGCTTTCAGATTGGCGACTGGTTGATAGCGAGGGAGTGTACAAACGGCACTGATTATCATATAACAACGAAATCGAACAATGAAGCGGTGCCATAGTTCCAGCGATGCAGATGCTTGTTCTCGTTGCCGGGCATGTGCGTTACTGGGCGGCGG
>Ga0123353_10008244_pt1 | contig 14201 bp, 12 predicted proteins | sample TergutLab28metaG_3_FD_92763 | JGI IMG/M metagenome (GOLD analysis project Ga0123353, IMG submission 92763) | Labiotermes labralis P3 segment gut microbial communities from Petit-Saut dam, French Guiana - Lab288 P3 | ecosystem: Host-associated > Arthropoda: Insects > Digestive system > Gut ... | reverse complement strand
CGTGGCAGCAGTATTTCTGCCCGCGCTTGCCGAAGGTCTCGAACTCGCAGCCGCAGTAGAGGCACATCTGGGTGCGGGCGTCGCGGTGGTTGAGCTGGTCACGGTGGTTATTCCACCAGGTGTTGCGACAGTGGTTGCAGCAGAAGGATTTCTGGCGGACTTTGGCGCTGTGGGCGAGGGGTTCGCCGCAGTTGCGGCAGTAGGCGCCCTCGGCGGGATGGTTGCCTTTAGAGCGTTGGCAATAGGATTTGACGGTGTTGAGCGGCAATCCCAGCTTGTCGGCGATGGCGGCATAGGTGAGCCCTTTATCGCGCAGGGTGAGGATGTCGCGCTTCTGGCGTTCGTTCATAGGACGGCCCCCTTTCGGATTAAGGCTTCAAGTTCTTTGGGCGTGATAAAAGTGAACAGGCTGCGGTACTTTATGGTCTTGCTTTGGTAGAGCTGTTTTTCAAGACTGTCCCGGCGCTTGCGGTCCGGCACGATCCAGACCACCAGCGGGAACATCTGCTCCGCGCCAGTGCAGTAATACGCCTCGTATTGCTCGCATTTTTGAATAACGCGGCTGAGCGCTTCGGTGGCTAAGTCGATCTCTAAGAACCAGTGGTCTTCGTAGTCGCCGTTGGATGTGACGGCGAAAAAGTCAGGCTTTAAGCGCCCGCGCCAGCAGCGGGGCTCAAAATGCGCCGTGGTCAGAGCGATGCCTTTGATGTTGCTCAGTTGGACATATAGCTCAGTAATGGCTAGGGTATGTTCAACAAAGCGGGGCGAGGGATCAAAGCGCCGGCGGCGGCCACTGAGACGGTCGTCTCCATCCTCATCGCCGCCGAGATTGAGCAGGCGGACGCCGGGGTTGGTCAGGCTCCAGACAAAGCCGCTGGAGCCGGCGCGCACGCCGCCGATTCTCCGGCTGAGGGCGGAGATTAGGCCGTGCTTTTGCAGCTTGCTCAGCGCCCGGTTGGCAGTGCGGGCGGACGCCACGGGGCTGGCGCCGTCCGTAAAATAGAGCCGGATAATCTGCCCGGTGGTAGCGTAGCGGCAGTCGCCGAGGGTAATTAAAATTGAGAGGTCGCGGTCGGTGAGGGTATCCGTCAGTTTCTCCAGTTTGCGCCGGGACAGGCGGCTATCGGGGGTATCTTCATGCATGGTTTATTCCTTTCGGGTGGGCTGTGCACCCTACTGCTATCGCAGTAGATAGCAGTAGGAGTCATGGCCCTTAAATGGGTTGATGGGTAATAAATCGGCTATGTGTAAGGATTTGCGGTTTTTGTTTATGCGTCCGATTCGTCAGGCGATACGTCAGGCGACGCGACAAGGGATGGAGCTTTTTTGCGCCGTCCAACAGGGGTGGGAACGGGGGTTGCCGCGGGCGAAGTGTCTTGGCTAGGCAGTGGATTTTCGCCGCTTGTATGTCCTAACTGTTCCATGTATTCGGCTTCTATTTCCTCCGTGGGTTTGCCGTAGGCGGCCATGCTCTGGGCGCGCAGGTCGAAGACATCGCGGGTGGGAGCGGATGGCGGGAGGGCTTGGCCGGACAGCCAGCCGGTGCTTTTGCCGCCGGATTGGAACGAGGTATAAATCTGGTAGCGGGGGAGCTTCATGAAGTCCTCCGGTGAAAGCTCGGACGCCATGCCCGCGAAGGCTTTGGCGTCTGCGACGTTTAGGCCAAACACAATCTTGTTGAGGGCGTTGGCGTCGATGCCGGCGCGGATATCCGGGGGAAGTTGTTCACGGTATTGATGGGCCAGTGTTAGGCTGACGCCTAATCCCCGTGCCTGAGCCAATGCATCCGACAAATCTGTTGGCAGCGATAAGTAGTCTTGAAGCTCGTCGATATAGACCGCGATAGGGTGCCTTTCTGTCTGAGGGATTTTGGCCCTGGAAAGTGTCAGGGTCCACATCATACTTACCAGCAGCGAGCCCAGCAGGCGCGCTGATTCGGAGCCGATCATGCCTTTGTTTAAAGGCACGAGGACGATACGCTTCTTGTTGAACAGGTCGGCGAGGTCGAACTTAGGATTGCTTTGCCCGAGGACATTGCGTAGTCCCGGGCGCAAGAGAAACTGGCGCAGTTTATTGAGGACAGGGGCAATTTCCTTGCGGCGCTCGCCGTCTTTCATGGCATTAAAGCCTGCCCAATACGAATCCAGCCCGATTTTATCCGACACTTGAGATGTAATTTTCTTGCGAAATACTTCATCTGTCAGCATCTGCGGCAGCCAGAGCAAAGAGGCGCCCGGCACCTGCGCGAGGGTGAGCAGCGCGGCTGACATTACGTCCTGGGACAGGATGCCCCAGTTCTCCGCGAAGACCTCTTTGAACACCGACAGGATGGCGTCCGCCACTAGCGTCGGGCTTTCTTTATATGAAAAGGGGTTGAAGCCCACGGGTGCGGGATCGCTCGGATCGAGGATAACCACATCTTTGTCGCGGTGTTCAGGAACCCGCGCGAGTACGTCGTTCACGAGATCCGCCTTGGGGTCAATGACCAGCACGCCCCTGCCGGCCTGAATATCCGCCATGATGAGCTGAAGCATTAAGGTGGATTTGCCGGAGCCAATTGGGCCGATGATGTGTGTCTGTAGCAGACTGTCCTTCGGGGAGATACTCAGGCGGGTGCGACCGTCGGCGCTGAGGGCAAAGGTGCGGTCGTTGTGCTCATCTGGGGAACGATACCACGACGGCGGCAGGCGCAGCTTGGGATGCAACCCTTGAGAGCCGGGGAGGTCTTCCTCGCCCACGGGGAGCAGGAGCAGGTTCGCCAGCTCCTTTACGGACAGCTTCAGCGGAAAATGCCAGGGGACATGCGGGTCGTTGAGTTTGACAGGGTCAATGGCACTGGTAGTGAAGCGCACGCCGGCGGATTCCATAATGCGCAGGGCGGCGAGAATGCCGTTCAGGCGCGCGCCGACGGCCGCTGGGGAAGAAGCGATCACTCCCAAGCGCAGCACGCAACTAAAGCCATGCTGGCCGATCTTTTCCTTGACAGAGGCGCGCCCTTCCTGCGAGGCGGGTCCAACATTGCCGAAGGCCGCGCTCAGCCATGAGGCATAGGGGTCGCGAAGCTCCTGCGGCATGGGCGACGGCGTGAAGGCCGGACCCAGGACGATTTGCAGAACAACCTCTTCGCCGGGCTTTGCCTGGTTGATGGCGGCGAGCGCCGCGCGGATGGCGGACAGGGCGCTGTCGGTCTTGAGGGCCAAGATAGGCTTGGATACCTTGAGCTGGCTGGCGGCGTCCACCAGTTCGCGTGCGCTTTCCTCACACTTGTGGAACTGGAGATTCCCGTGCGGAAGCATGGTCTGCCGGATTTTGCTGCCGTGGACTTTCTCGCAGCCGAGCAAATAACGGATGCGTTCACAGTTGCCGCGGGTTTCCCAAAGAATAGGCCCGCGGGTGCTCAGTGAAGCCAGATGGACCAGCATTTCCTGGATGGTTTCCAAGTCAAAGGGGCGCTGCCAGTTGACCTCATGCCAGGTAAGTTCTTCAAAACTGCGCTCAATCATGCTACCTCCAGCCCGCCGCATCGTGCGGCGATCTTGAAATCAGGCGTGAACGCGTTCACGCTGAATACACTCAATATTTGGGCTTGCCTTTTTTGACGCGCAAGTAGATAATAACGCCGAGGGCGATCAGTGCTGCGATCAACAGCACCCACCAAATTTGCAACAGAAAGCGCGCGCCAATATACAACAGCAGCGCAGCGCCGAAAAAACCGAATATCGCCCCCCATAGTTTCTCCTTGATTTTGTCCATGGGTCATTTCAAGCCTCCTTTCGTTCGGATGGCCGGAGAGTCCGGCACGGGGTAGCCGGGAATGATTACATTTTGTTCTGGCGCCTCCAGACCCCAGCAGTCCCAGCCTTTTTGCTTGCGCCGGGCAAAGAGTTCCAGATAGGGACCCGGCGACATGCGCTCAATTATCGCGAACTGTTCTTCTGGTTTATGGCTGTGTTCCTGCAATGGTGCGATGAACCATGAGAGCTGGCGCCGGAACTGGGTCGGGGCTTTGCCTTTGGTGGCCAGCAGCAGATGCTCGGTAGCGTTGCGCAGGTAATTTCCGAGTCCAAGCCGGGGCTTCACCCAAGTCAGAATCCCCTTGACCGCGAAGCCCCAAGTTTCCAGAACCTCGTAGCCTTGACGCATGGTACTGTTCGTCACCCAAAACCACGCATGGCTCTCGTCCTCCATCAGATCCGCGATAGGCATAGCTTTCAGCTGCTCTAGGGACATCAAATCGTAATGTTTGACTGCCCCGTAGTTGCCCCGCTGATTTATATCGAGCGGCGCATCGCACAGAATTGTTTTATATTTCTTGTTTTGTGACACATGTCCTCCTTGCCAAAATGGGCATTAAGTGATGTGCCACAAGGGTAACTGTTGACGGCTGCTTTGTAAATATGTCACAGTGTTGAGATTTTGAGCGGCGCGACAGCCGTCAACAGATACGAAGCCGCTTTTAACATGCCATAAAGAATCGCGGTGTAAAGTTTTATGCCATGTTAGGACAGGTAATAAAAGCTCTGCCGGTGGACACTGCTGCTAAATGCCTGCCCCGTTGCGGATCAGGGTCTCCAATTCGCCGGGCAGAATGAACAAGAACAGCTCCTTGTGCCGTATTTCCGCGCTCTGGTTGATGCCGCTGAGCAGGCTGTCCTTGCGCTTTTCGTCCGGGACAATCCACACGACCACAGGAAAGGCGCCGGTGTCGCGCTGCTCCATGTTGGTATTGTAATAATCCTCGTAGAGCTTGCATTGCCGCATGATCCGCGAAGCCGGTTCTTTGCCGGTGTCATACTCAAAGAACCAGTGATCCTCATATTTCCCGTCCGAGGTGGCGGCGTAAAGGTCGGGCTTCAACTGGTGAACGACATTGCCGTGATCGGTAAAGCTGCGCCAGCAGTTGGGTTCTTGCTGTATGCTCAGCACGACGATCCCCGGCGTGCCGTAGAGCCGCATGGTTAGGTCGCTGACGGAAAAGGCGTTACTGTTCGGCGTCAAGGAACAGTTGAGGGAACCGAATCCGAAGTTCCGGATACCGAAACGGCGGCCGAGCGGACCGGTGCTTTTCAGGCGGTTCATCGCCTGGCCGGCCACGCATCCATCGTCGGTCGGCGCAGTGAAGCCTTGGAAACCGCAGTGCCCCATGGGACCGGAAGCCGTGCTGTTGGCCCCATAGAATGACTGCATTACGGCCTGTTGCCGGTTTTTCAGGTTGTCGGCCAGGGCTTCAAAATGTTTGCCGGCATTGCGGGCGGTGGCCTCCTCCGCTGTTTCCAAGTGGATGTTGATGATATCGCCGAAGCCGAAGTCGTCTTGATTGAAGTTATCCACAGGGGACGCTCCTTTCACGAAATAAAGATAAATATAGGACTGGTGTTCGTATGCGCCGCGCCGCGGGTGTTTCGCCGCGGCACGGCGATACGAGGAGTCAGGTCAGAAACGGCGGCGGTCGCCGGGCTTCTGTTCCCAAGTAAATTCGGATGGCGGCGGGCTGGCTTGGGGTTGGCGCATCATGGCTTTGTAGCTGTTAAGCGCGGAATTCTTCAGCATCAGGTCGGTCGCCATGAAGTTGTTGAAGGCCGTGGTGCTTTGCTGTGCCTGCGTTTCGGCGGCTTGGCTGCGGCGGCGATAATAGACCACCAATCCCAGCGCGACCAAGATAATGCCGACGATAATGAGGTAGGCTCCCATGATGCTCACCTCACCAATCCGAAACGGCGCGGGCCGCAGCCATGGCGTAGGCGTCCGCGACGAGCTTGTATCTGTGTGCGCCGCTGGGTGCGATCTGACACAAGTAAGACTCCATAGCAGACATAGCACCCAAATTTTCGAGTGCGGTGGTGGCCAGTAACGCCCGCCCTTGCTCATGCATGTTGGTGCAGCTTATGGCGTTGATGAAGTTGCTGCTGTAGTCGGACAGCCCATAGCTGCCGCCGTCGGAATAGGATGACAGACCCATGCTGCTCCCTGAGTAGCGGGTCAAGGTGTTGTTTGGCATAGTGATATTCCTCCTAAAAAAATATTTCGCAGAGGTAAGGTTCTGCTTGTGGTTTTCGGGTTGCTGTGGTATAATGCTTGAAGATGAGGCCTTGCGGGGAGTGTACACTCGGGGTTGTCTGCTAGCATATTCTATTGTAACTGCGGAAAGCGAGGCGTCAATAGATATAGGGGTTCCTGTCAACCCTCGTAGGTTGATCATCATTGATTTGACAGGTTGATTATTGCTGATTCTGGTTGAAAAACAAAAAAGAGGCCCGATGGCCTCATGAAAAAATCAACTCAATGAACGTTATTTGTCGGGGAGGGTTACGCCAAGACTTGCAAGTATTCCTTGAAGCTCGGCAAAGCGGACATCGCCCATGCCGCGAAGCCCCTTTAATACCTCTGGTCCCGCCGAAAGCAAATCCCTAACTATTGGGTACCTCCTGCCTGATCGATAGGCAGCCGGAATGCCTCGCATCAAGGGGTTAAGCAGTCGCACTGACATGCCGTAATTTTTGTTCAGCTCTTCAATTGTAATATTTAATGGATTGTCCTTGAGCTCTTCTCTGCCAAGGAACCTCACGATATCTTCATTAGCCGTCAAGGCTAGAATACTGTCGGCCATGGCAAGAGCGTGTTCATCTCGATGCAGCCAATATGCTTTATCAGGATCTGAGGCTGGGCTTAGTTGTTCGCTTACCCGGCCAAACATGTAAGCCAACTCCGTAGCCATCTGGCCTGCTTGTATCAATCGCCAGCGTTGTAGTTCAGGCGCATCTGGCTCGTGCTGATCAGGTGTATCTTGTAGCAATTCGCTCATGATGGAATTGTATCACGCTACCGTGCAATAAAAAAGTCTGACTAGGGAGGCAAGCAAATGAGATTGAATTACGGCTGCTTTGCGCAAGTCATGTTCGGGTATTACTCAAAGAAGATAACCAACAAAGACTTGGCGCAAGATTTGCTGTGCGCCTCTGCTATTGTTGGCGATCTAGATAAGTCCACAGCATGTAGATACAACAGATGTCAAGAGAGAGTACCTTATCGAGATGAGTACGAAGAAAAAAATGACCCATACGCCAAAACGCGAAATCATTTCAAAACAAAAATAATTAAGAACATAAATCCGCGCCGTATTGATAGCTTGGTTAGCCTCATGCAAGAGTTAATAGAAAAGGATGAAGGCAACTCCCAAAAACAAACAGAGCAAAAAGCATCTCTGCATGAGTTAGCACAAAAGATTGATTGTACGATAAAGCCAGAAGTGAATGATGCACTCGCCGAATTTTTGTCAAGAACTTTTATTTATGCCGTTTTACAGGAAAACAAGTTGACTGGAGCGAAGCTTGCGGCGTTCAAAGAGTTCGTCGATAATTTAAAAGGCCGAGGCGAAGCATCGGCTAAAACAGCGCACCCTACCGAGAATCTCTTGTTTAAGAGGAACAAATTCTTTATCGGGCGCGATGCATATCTAAAGCAGATCCATGAATCATTCCGTTCTTGCGAAACCATGCGTACGCAAGTTATAACAGGCTTGGGCGGCGTGGGGAAAACACAACTTGCGTTGGAATACGCCTATCGCTACAAGGCAGAGTATGCGTATATGTGTTGGATCACTGCATCCGATGACGCTACAAGCCAGAATTCAATCAGAGATTTTCTGCTGCTCATTAAAGCGCCCGAGGCGGAGGCGAGCGAGAACGCACGGCGCGTGGCGTTCGTAAAATGGCTGGACAGTCAAGAGGGCAATGCCGGACGCTGGCTGCTTATATTTGACAATGCGGATGGCGACATGAATCTTATTCGTCCTTATCTACCTAAAAATGAAAATGCCAAAGGTGATATTTTAATCACAACCAGACTGCAAACGGGCTATGACGATATTATTGACGGGGAAGCTATCTGTGTTTCAACGTTCAGCGAAGCGGAAGCTGTGGCTTTCTTACTATGCCGCACCGGTCTAAAGGATGAAGATGGCGCGGCGACATTGGCGTGGCGCTTGGGCTATCTGCCACTTGCACTGGAACAAGCAGGGGCATATGTTGCAGCCAAACATACAAAAACAGATTTTACAAGTTATGTTGCATTATTGAAACAGTACGGACTGTCTTTATTTGAACAAACCATCGAAAGTATTGATTATACTAAGTCTGTTACGGCTACTTGGCAGATCTCAATGAGGAAAATCGTTGAGCCAGGCGCAAAGCAGCTAATCAACATAATCGCATACTTTGCCTCATATGATATTCCTGTGGCCGTGTTTGAAGAATTTGCGGAATACTTGCCTGAGCCGTTGCGAAGTGATATGCAAAATGGATTAAAAAGGGCCGCGATTTTAGGCGAACTGACGAGATATTCATTGGTGAAAGTGGAAGATGATAAACTTTCTATTCACCGCTTGTTACAAGACGTGATAGTAAAAAACATGGTAGGCATAAACTTTTTAGAATCTTTTATTGATATCATATTCCAAGTTTGTCTGCTTGAGAAGGATGGGACGTATAAGGATTTTTATCGGGTCGTGCATCATGTTGAGGCATTATGCATCCTTCCTTTAGATCAGGAAGATATTTGGACCCAACAGACGTCAGAGAAACTAGTTTATATTTGGCACACATTAGCAGCGTACTATTTTTTCATAGGGGATTCTGAGAAAGCAATTTTTTTATATAAGTTTCTAATTGATACTTGCGAACGAGCGATTAATCCATTCAGTGATTTTATGATAGAACTGCATGTTGATGCATACGAAAGACTGGCTCATATGTACTGCGGTATGGAGGAGTACGATCTTGCAACGGCAATAACCATAAAAGGCATTGAGTTCTTTGAGGATCGGTGCGGAGTACATGACTCGAGGATTGCGGTTATGTACGATGTTGCTTCGCGAGCTTATGAAGGTAATGGAGAATTCAAAAGCGCCTTAGAGTGGAGTCGCAAAGCATTGAAAGTTAGAGAAGCATTCCTAGAACCAGGGGATTATCGGATACTACACACGAAAAAAAACATGATAAACCTTTATGATGAAATAGGGGAAGAAAAAATTGCCGATACTCTTTATAAAGAGGTTCAGGAGACTTGGGAAAGCATTCCGAAGGATAGTCTGGAAGAAGAACCCTGGAATTTCACTGGGTATTTCGAACTGTGCTGTAACATGGGATTTTATAAAGATGCAATTTGGTTCTATAAAGATGCAATTTATTGGGGAGAAAAGATACTTGATCTCAGACTCGAATCGCAAGATATTTGGCACCCTGTGACAATGAATTGTTTCTTTTACCTTGGAGCATTATATCGAGTTACCGGAGAGTACCAGAAAGCAATGAGGTACTTGGATGAAATAGTGCTAGGATACCAAATGCTATATTTAGGTGCAGATCATAAAAGAACAAAGCGAACGTTAGATGAAATACAACGGTGTAAAGAGGAAATGGACAACCCTTCAGATACGTCTTAGCTTTTTGGCTTCCATATGTGAAGCCTCATGAAAATTACAACACCTGCCCGCGCTTCAGCAATTGAGCGCGGGCTTCCCTATTCGCGCCTATCGCGCCGCTAAAAAGCCAACCGCGCCAACCCTTGCTTTCCCTCTCGTTTTTTGGGATAACCACCCTGTCGCGCAAACACCCCAAAAAATTTGAGAGGAGGCATTTATGTGTTTGAGACGACGCACTTTGGCATTGAGGTGGAATTCACGGGAATCACGAGACAGGAGGCAGCGGAGGCGTTAGCGGCAGTGGTCAACGGAGCGATTCATTCTTACGGCCGCCAGCGTGTGGCTACTACTGATGGGCGCGTCTGGAAGGTGGTTGACGATTGTAGTGTCACAGCGCTGCGAAAAAATGGCCGGCGGACAGTTTCCGCCAGCTCTGACTATCGCTGTGAACTGGTCAGTCCAATCCTGACCTACCAGAAGGACATTGACACCGTACAGGCGATCATCCGCAAGCTACGCAAGGAAGGCGCGTTCGCGCCGGCCACGGCCGGCATCCATATCCATTTGGACGGCGCGCCGCACACACCCCGCAGCATCCGCAACTTCATCAACATCATCGCCAGTAAAAACGACCTGCTGTACAAGGCATTGCAAATCAGGGCGGACCGCATGAACTACTGCAAGAAGATGGATGAATATCTCGTAAGGCGGATGAACGTTGTCAAACCTACGACACTGGAGCAAATCTCTGAAATCTGGTACGCCGGATACAACGAGAGCCGTAGCAACCACTACCACCACAGCCGCTACCACTTTCTAAACCTGCACAGCTTTTTCCAAGGCACGCACACGGTTGAGCTTCGGGGCTTCAACTCCGAACTGCATGCGGGCAAGGTGCGCAGCTACATCGTGCTTGCTTTAGCTTTGAACAACCAGGCACTGTCTCAACGTAACGCCAGTTGCCGGAAGGTTCAGGAGGAAAACGAGAAGTTTGCGATGCGTACTTACTTGAATAGAATCGGGTTCATCGGCGACGAGTTCAAGAGCTGCCGGGACCATCTGTGTCAGCATTTGGACGGGAACGGCGCGTGGCGGTTTGGGGCGATTAACGGCCGCAGTGTAAGAACGATCAGAACGGAGGAAAGCGACGATGCGTGAGCAGAGGAAGACTTATCTGGCCTACGGGAGCAACCTGAACCTTGAGCAGATGGCGCGGCGCTGTCCGGACGCAAAGCCTTGGGGTGCCACCCTTTTGCGGGGTCACCGGCTGGCGTTTTGGGGGGCTAACAATCATGCGTATGCCACTATTGTGCCGGCGGCGGGCTGTTGTGTCCCCGTGGCACTTTGGAGCATCACCGCGAAAGACGAGCAGGCCCTGGATCGATACGAAGGCTTCCCCCGGCTTTACCGAAAAGAAACGGTGAAGGTCCCGTGGGGTAAACGTATGGTGAGCGCCATGGTGTATATCATGGACGTGGGCCGAACTGGGTTTCCCAGCAAGCTGTATTTTGAAACGGTTTTTGAAGGTTACGAAGATTTCAATCTGGATCCGGAGCCGCTGTTTCAGGCCTTATGGGACGCCCAGAAAGCACACCTCAATACCAAGTGGTAGACCGAAAGGCTTACACCTCCAAGCAGAATACCCCGCCATCGCTGGCGGGGTATTTGCAGTTTTTTAAAAAGAACCCAAGGAAAAATTTGCAGGATTCTTGAGGTGTATGATAGCAGGTGGACAGGGGGTTATCAAGAGTATATTGGGGGCAAAGTGGGAATCAGACTCTAAAATGCATTCGTGAGGGGACGGAACCCAACATTGGAGTACGGAGAGCTGGTGTAGTTGGTGTACGCAGTAAACACACCAGACCTCGCCCCATTGCCATTAGCGCCCCCACGAGCGAACCATTGGGTGATCGAGTTGACGAAACTGGCATTATTACCGTTCCAACCAGTAGAGGCGTTTACGATGGTCTCATATAAAGCATGACCACCGCATTGTGCAAAGGTACAGTTAGCGTAAGCTGTGACTGTGTAAATATCGTAATACTTATCTTCAAAGCCTGGGGTGTTCCAGTCTATGGCGGTAGGCGTGTTAGTAGTTGTCACTGGGTTGGGCGTACCGCTAGAACATGATCCTGTGAAACCTGAGAAATTAGCAGCATTACTTGGGCAATTGCCGCCTGAATAGTTGCTATAGTTGGCTATCGTATATTCCAATGATCCACCATTCAAGTCGTATATGCCGTAAACATTATTAGTAGTGCTAGCTAGCATGCCCAGAGCAGTATAATAGCTGCGATTAACACTGTCTGAAGGGGTACAAGTAATGCCACCTGAGTAAGTAGCCGTTGATTGATCGGCGTTTGGTCCACAACCTGTCACACCGTAGGCTGAGTTGTTAGAGTTAATCTGTACTGCGCCATAAGTAGTGCTAGTCGTTACACCAACTCCATAAGCACTACTGGCTAGATAAGCTATAGCACCCCAGTCAACGTTCTTGGCCATTCTTGTATTCGCTGCGCTGGATAGGTTCTGGGTGTTCTGCGGAATGGTTAGGCTACCTACTCCATTAAGGATGCTGTTGCCAGCATCCATTTTAAGGTTCTGTTGCTCGGCTAACGGCACTACGCTCATGGCTCGGGCTGTTTTGAACTGGGTGGATACGTTCTGGGACTTTAGAGCATATTGGTTTGGCTTAATAAAGACGTTGTTATTTGTAACCTGTGTGTTTGCTAATGTCGTGCTAGTAGTATCAGTCGGGCTGCTTGCCTCATATTTCCCCACCCATATCCCGTTCAGCTCAGTGGTTCCGAAAGTAAAGGCGGGGTGGGTCGCCCAGTCACCATTAGTGGAAGGAAAAGCTTTCTGGTATCCAGTTCCAGCTTTGTTTTCAAACTGTATATTGAATGGAGTAGGTGTAGTTATAGCTGGGTCACTACCATTGCACCGCATGACCTGGTAGCGATACCTAGGAACATAGACCCAGTAACCCAGTACGTCTGCTTCGTTTATTACGACGCTGTCCGTACCCTGGTAAGTGGCTAAGCTGCCTGGCGTGACAGTCACGGCGTTGGCCCACTGTTTCCCCGCGTAGTTGTACCAAGCGTTGCCGGCATTAGTTGTAGTGGTGGTTTGCCACTGCGGCGTAGTGCTGCTGCCGGTGTACTTTATTGGTATCATGTTAGCATCTATATCCACTACGATGCCTTGAGCGGCGGGTGGAAGGGTTTGGCCAGCGGCGGCATAACCTGAAGTACAGGCTTGGTCTATATCTGTAGCAGGGCCTTGGTATGTAAACCTCCCATTCCCCGTAGCCCCAGTATCACCACCCCAAGTATAGACTACTATGTTGACCGTGGCTCCAGGAGTTCCGACTGGCACCTCACAGGTTATTTGGGTGCTGCTGTCTATCGTAGCAGTCGTACAAGCTGTGCCGCCTACAGTCACTTCATAAGCAGTATCAAAGTTGGTTCCTGTTATGGTAATTACTGTTCCAGCCGTACCGGTAATTGGCGTGGAATTAGTTATGGTAGGAGCAGCTGGTTTATTAGCTAGCGCAGTTAATACTAGTTGTCCTTGGTACTCTCCAGGAGCTAGTGTGCTATTGATTCTCGCTCCAAAGGTAATGGTGGTGTTGTCTCCAGTAGGAGAGTTGGCTACTGATGTAGTCTTAATTCTAGTAGAGACATTAGGGTTAGATGGGTCAGAGTTAACTGGTTGAACGGTTAGGTAGGTAGCACCACTATCGGTGCTATAGCCCCAGACATTAGGGATAAGTGTACTATTCGGATTACCGGCTATGATTTGGTTATTAGCAGGTACATAGGGTGGAGAACCGGCACTAGGGTCACAGTTAGTAGAAGATAGTACATAGTTAGATGGAGTAGAGGTATCTACATAGCCGTTGTCTGCATTGCGTAGACAAGTATTATTGTCCAGCATGGTGAGATAGAGTGAATAGCCGTTGGGGCTATTGGTAACAGTTGTCCATATGCCGGATTGTTCATACTTGGAACCAGACGAAGGGTACATGGTGCCTAGATCTATGACACTAGTGGTGCTAGGTGTGAGGGAGAGGGTAGGCTCGGGAGTCAACTGGAGGGAGGCGGCGGAGGCGGAAGGAGAAGGAAAGATTATGAGACTAGATATAATGCTTGCCGCAAGAACAACGGCAGTTAATATGTTTTTGTGAGGACGAGATAAGGAAGAATACGAGCAAGAGGTTAGGCTTTTATGCCCCCCCCCAAGTTATTGTTTGTTATTTCATGTTTCATTTTCATATTAGTTTGCTCCGCTCATATTTACGGCTTCGCCGTAATTATCTCCGCCCCAGTTGTTTACCGTCACATAGAAATTTTTATCAATGCTGCCGTCGATATTTAGCTCGTACTGAGGTAAGGGGAATTTGTTGTCAACGAATTCCACGCGAGTCTCGATACGGCGGAAGCTGTCCCCGGCGCGCCCGGTGCTGCTAATAGTGCTCTGTACGGCAAAGAGGATTTCACCCCTTTGGCAACTGGCGTTGGCGCAGAGAGTAACGCTGTACTGCGTATAGGGATTTCCGTAAGGGATCATTAAGCGCAGGAAGCTGGCGCCTACATTGCTGGGGAGGCCGCCGATAGGGTCAGGCAATTGGACAATGGCTGAGCATCGGTAATTCCCTGTGGTGGAGCAGCCCGCCGGTATTGGTTGGTTGGGAGTTTTACTGTTGGAGAATGCGAAGCTGCTGGCCGAAACGACGGGCGTGGATGTCACGCCCACAACCGGTACGAATAGCAAAGCGGCG
>Ga0123353_10008243_pt1 | contig 14201 bp, 7 predicted proteins | sample TergutLab28metaG_3_FD_92763 | JGI IMG/M metagenome (GOLD analysis project Ga0123353, IMG submission 92763) | Labiotermes labralis P3 segment gut microbial communities from Petit-Saut dam, French Guiana - Lab288 P3 | ecosystem: Host-associated > Arthropoda: Insects > Digestive system > Gut ... | reverse complement strand
GTCTATTGTATTTTTTTTTTTTTTTTCAGGTCAGGTTTTCCAAATAAAAAAGGGTTTTTGGGAATAGTCTCCCCGCCTGGATTTATCACGTTCTTCCCCCCCCCCCCCCCAACCGGTCACAGCAGAGAAATAAATGAAATTAGGTCATAGCCGTGTCGTGTGACTCTGCATCCGATTTGCAGTTCACTGTCAATTTCTCCGTTCGCTGCCCAGTAACAATCGAGTCAGCCAGTGAACGAAATCTGTAAAATCCTTGGCACAGTGAAGGCACTGGTAGCGTGTTCGGAGCCCGGAACGGTTCCACCTTAATGTCCTTCTGTTCACTATTCTTGAATTGAGCGTTGTGACATTCTCTCGAATTGGAAACGTGAAGTTCTGTGAAGATCTCATGTCTCAGATACTCGAGTCTGTCTGGCCAGGATATAGGAATATACAAGTGACAGTGGAAAATTTGAAATAGTCGACACACCTAGTATGTTTTACTATTGGTATTGAGCTACATGTTTCGGCTATACACAAGCCATCTTCAGCCTAGTTAGTCTTTTATATCAGATTAGTATTAAACGCGGACAGACAATTGTCCTCTAATAACTAGGGGTTCCAAGTCTTAAAATGATCTATGATTTAATTTAAACGCTGAGAATGTAAATTGTATTTAATAATTGTCCAACAAGATGCGACTTATTCAGTTTATTACATTTCTACAGGCAGCTCTACATGTTTCGGGTGTTGACACCCATCATCAGGAGCTGTTACAGCTGTAATTACAGCTTCTGGTGTTGATTAACTGCAATGAGTAAAATACGCTGCTATTAATACTAATATACAATGGATGGTAGTAGAGCCGGGTATGTAAAGACTATTCTTTTGATCTCAGTAGTGTTATTCCCGAAGTATTTTATAATAACTAAATCAGGTATACACACAATAGTATTAACTGACTTTGTTTATTGCATTTTCCGATAGAACTTCAACATAACCTAAATTATGTGTGTATATATATAGTTATATATTTTATATTTTGTTGTACATAATTTAAAAATACTGCTTTTAACCATCCACAATTATTTTCCATCCACAATTATTTTATATGTCATATTCGTCAAGGCTAGTAACATTCAATATGACCAATTTAGAATTTAAAAGTATATATCAGTATTAACAGCAACGTATTTTACTCGTTGCTGTTAATCAATACCAGAAGGTGTAATTACAGTTGTACGAGCTCCTGATGATGGGTGTTAACACCCGAAACATGTAGAGCTGTCTACAGTAATATAATAAGCTGAATAAGTCGCATCTTGTTGGAAAATTATGAAATTCGATTCACGATGCACGGACTCGTGTATATAAAATGTAAATTGTTTTACAGAATTATAAAATGCGACTATAAAAACCTCTGTTGTCGTTTAGTCTTTTTTTTTTAGACTTTGTGACACGTCGTGATTTGCATTTTATACATGCATTTTCAACATTCAAAATGAAGAAGGTTTTCTTTTCACCAGCAAATTTTACCTAAACTTAAGGAAGAAACTGGCAAAGGGCTGCATTTGGAGCGTAGCTGTATATGGTGCTGAAACTTGGACTTTTCAGATAGTAATATGAAATATCTGGAATGTTTTGAAATGTGGTGCTGGAAAAAGATGGAGAGTCAAGGAGGACAAGAATATCGTACGTAGAATAAAAAGAAGCAAGGCTTGTTGGATTGGTCACATTTTGCATAGGAACTGCCTTCTAAAACACGTTATTGAAGGAAATATATACGGAAGGATCGCGGTGACGAGAAGACGAGGAATAAGACGTAAGTAGCTACTGGATAACCTTAAGGAAACGAGAAGATACTGAAAATAGAAACAGGAAGCACTAGATCGCAGTCTGCGTAAAACCGACTTTGGAAGAGGCTATGGACCTGCCGTAATACAGACTACGAAATGAATGAATGTGTTCATATGGTTGTTATATAAAGGTACGCATACATCAGAGTTATTATTATTATCATCATCATCATAATCATCTCCTTTATGCAGGGTATTTATACTTATATTCCTGAAGAAAACTATGTCCCTAGGGAATATAGAGTTGCAGCTATTCTGTTGTTACTATTCATGGTGCTTATATCGTTAGTTTCAGTGTTGAATCTATTGCACTTTTACCTAAGTACTTTCCGAAGTATGTGTGCATTGCCCAATATGGCTGTTTTCTGGAGTTATTATTATTATTATTACTACTACTACTACTAACTGCGATTGAGTTGTCACTAGGTGGCAGTAGTTCTTACACTAGTACAAACAAAACAAATAAGAATAAATATACATAAAAGAAACAATACAAAAACACAGTTCAAACAATACAGAACACGGTAAATACAAGTACACATACCATAAAGACCCACACGTTACAAAACAAGTTAAAACAGCCACAGTACAAGATACACTCAAATGAAATAGTCGCGATATAATCAAGTACCCTCAGTATAAAGTCAACCTGATGTACATGGCCCTTTTATCCCCAAGAACTTCACCGTAACTCACTTCACTTCAAAATAAAGAGTTACACAAATCTCCCAAAACCTAGGAGCTGCCTCCAGATTCTAGGCATCAGACGTATGCCTTGAAGTAAGGTCCAACCTGCGTATCTACAATTCTGGAGTGGCTCGTGAACCTCTCTGGTATCTGGCGCCTTCTGCTCAATGCATGTGAACTGTTAACACATTTTTGTATTCAAGGGGGGGGGGGGAATCTTGAAAATATTGTGCTGAAAGTGTTAGGCGTCACCTTACGAAATTTACATGATTTTGTGCTGTGTTGGCGTACACTGTAACACATGAAGCTGTGTGTAGCTCACACACTCACGCCCCTGCCAGAGAAAACGTCTTTATCTGTTATACAAATAGAGGAACGTGAAAGTTAAGTCAACACGGATGGCAGAACACAGACTGAAAGAGGATCTGCAGCTTCGTCTCGAACTAATCAAAACAAAATAATAAATTAGAAGTGTAATTCACCAAGAAAAGGAAAACGTCAAATTGACCACTTAACGAATCGGGACAGATGTTTCTTGTAAAACATAAGTCTGCAGACGAGGTTCGTGGCAAGTAGTGTTCTGGTATAGTAATTAATATAGGATGATTATGTAATTCTAATTATCGCAGTCTGCAAAGGATGGTTGAGCGACAATACGGGATTATATAATAACATTTTATAAGTTTGTGACAATTTGTATACTTTTAACGTTACAAGTAATTCACATTGATCAATTTGTGAAACGTAGTATCTATAATTATTGTAGGACAATTAACAATGTATAGTGGCCATTCTTTTAAGTTAAAAAGTGGTTAGCCTCATCATGGTTTGTGTATAACCGTAACACGTAGGTGAAAAGTGGTAATGAGGTGCATTAGTTGTGCGGGATGTATTCAATTTACCGTTGCGAATTGTGTATTCATGTTAGTATAGCACAAGGAGGCAAATTAATTAGAGATGGCGAGGCCAGTGTGGACTGTACAGTAATACACACTTCAGTGATTTGTTTTTGTGTGCCTGTATAATTGGCACTGAGTGTTCGGTCAGTCCGTAATGTGTAACTGTAGTAACACTTCCGCATCTTGTAGGCCTGACAATTAACGTTGAAAATGGTTCATACAAATTCTGTACCTTTCTTTACGACGTACGAGTCTCCACACAGAACTTACGGCATGCCTTCTATTGGCACATTGCTATTACCATTAACCTGACATCTAAATGTAGATCTCGCGTGACCGACATGTGGGGGCTATTGATGTCAGGTGAAGTGGCTTCTACCGTCGTGATGTTCATGCCGGGGTTCACGAAAATCAATCGTTTCGTGAAAAGGTACAGCAAGCCCTCTGCCTGTTGTAAGTGGGTCCCTGTCACCGCGGCATGGCGCGTCCTCAAGTTGCGGATGGAGGAACGGCTTTCAATATGGAGAGTAGCTGCGAATATATTGAATAAGCAGTCGCGGGCAGCCGACAAGGGGTGGTCCTCCAGCGTGGGGTGGGGGGGTGGGGTGTTGCGAGGTGCTAACGACCCCTCGCCGTAAAAACGTAACTTGTTTCGAAATGTTAACACGGAAAGCCTCGGACCTGGACTGATACTTTGGTTCAGGATACGGGCAGGTGGCGGGCGCTTGTGAATGCGGTGATGAACCTTCGGGTTTCATAAAATGCGGGGAATTTCTTGACTAGCTGAAGACCGGTTAGCTTCTCAAGAAGGACACTGGTCCATCGAGTGAGTGAGTAAGTAAGTAAGTTAGTTAGCAAGCAAGCCCTCGACAGGCCTGGACAGGCTCTGATGGATCGAGGAGGTTGAGGCTCTCAGATTTCAGGACATTTGGCACGTGAAGTTGGAAAGGTCAGCCTTACGCACCGGCCGCCTTTACTCCCCATGAAATATTCCTGGCATTCATTTATGTTAGAGGCTGAGACAACCCCAGGACCATAGTGCGGCCGGAAGGATCATGTCAATGAAAAAGTCCATTGGCTTCGTCGGGAATCGAACCCTCGACCTTCACTCTTAGCCAACTGCGCCACCGCGTGCCCCTCAGCGAACTTATGAGAGAATAAAAAAATAAAGACAAGAGGATCGATGTGGTTACCCTGTGTCTCTGTTTTAGTATACAATAACGAAAGTAGGTTAAGTGTCTTTTTGGTCGTGCTGTACAATGAGCGACACGTTGTTTGTGTTCAGCTTTTGAATTCTCAGTTGGGTTGTGTTGAAACGTTGCATTAAAACTTCGGAGATAAAATTGTGAGCTTGAATGTCATCGGCCTGGCTGTGTTCTTGACCTGAAAGATACTGTAAATGCGACTACAGTACGAATAGAAAGTTAATAAAAATGTTTCAGATAAGAGCTACTGCAACGAACAACTGACACCACGGTCTGTTCTTAAAAAAACTGACACATTTCAGATGTTGACGAAATTTTTAATGTAGAACGCAAATGATCAGCGTGTTCCAAAACGTTAGTTCTGACACATGTGAATTTACTTAAGGGGTATAGCCTGGCGGGCAGGCGAGTGGTGCGGCCGGGGGGCGGGGGATGGGGTGAATATTTTAAATGTAAAGAAAATTGCTTTTGCCCTCAATAAATTTTAAATTATTAAGACAAATTTAATTTCAATTACTTGTGATTTTTTTTCTGACGTTCATAGTTGCTGTTACGGGCGACCATTGTGGTTATTCGCCCTTGTCCCCCGAAAAATGCTAGCTACGCCACTGATTGACTCCACACTTTCACACTATTTATGTGAGACTAATTGTAATACATTTTCCCCATCTACGCTTAGATCTCTGGAAAAGTCTAATATTAATTTCATTGTATGTCATTTTCAGGAACGTTCGCAAAACTGCGAAGAGGGACTATTAGCTTCGTCATGTCTGTCTGCCCGTCAGTCCGCCTGCATGGAACAATTTGGCTCCCACTGGGCAGATTTTCATGAAATTTGATATTTGATTATTTTTCGAAAATCTATCGAGAAAGTTCAAGTTCCATTACAATGTGACAAAAATAAACGAGACTTTACTATGTAAAGTACTCGTTATTTTTGGCAGATTTTGTCAGACAGGCCACAGATGAAAATATAAAACGGCGCATGCGTTTTGTATGCTGAATAACTAAGGCTACAGACACACACACACTCGTAAGATATAATACTTATTGCTTTCCCACGGTAACATTGGTTACGTGAACGCGCCTCACTGTTACATTTATACGTACATTGGCTGACTTATGTGGCTTAGATGAAGGTTTCTTATTTTTTATACAGCTCTCGTGTTTTTGCAGAGGTTCTTCTCTTTGTTAAGTTGGAAATTTGGATATTGCCTATTGAATGCGAGAAATGATCACAAACCATATTCGTTTTAGAAGTGAGAGGAAGCCTAGAAACTGAAGACGAGATTGAATGTGTGCTTAGCGTTACAAACTAATAGAGATAGACGTATTAGTCCCAGACGTACCCCCACACTTCCCACCTGCACAACTGTCTAAATGTCGAGCCCATCCTCGTTCTCATCCACCGCCTTACTGACAAATTTTTTCCATCATTGCCCCTTACACCCCAACCCCTAGTCCAAGAAATAGGGAATCATACTCTGGCCGACCTGATTAACTTGTACAAAAAAAATATAAACATAAACGTACTAAGCATATACTGATTTAATTAGTTTATCGGAAGTCGTAGTGTCTCTTTTTGTTCATAATTTTTCACTGCCGTTGTTTGCACCTGTATTTATATACATATGATTCATTTCCACTTGTACCATACTGTAAATATTTATTCAAACTGGTTACAGGAACAATTTTGTAATTTATCTCTGTACACATAGTATATACTATCTGTGCAATAAATCTCTCTTTTTTTTTAAAAAAAAAAGTCCTATTAACAGTACTGATAAATGGAGTAAACATGGTCAGTGAATTAGGTTGCACAGTGCAGAGTTGTGTTCTGTCGGATTTATGCAAGTGTAAGGCGGGTCGGACCACTCCGACACGTACTCATTTTAAATAATGCAGTGTGCGCTTTGCCGTTCTTCGCCATTTTTTTTTATCGTAACCGGCATTCCCGATACTAATCTTGTAGTAGACCAAGACGATGGTAATATCAAATATAATAGCCCTGATTATCTGTTTCATGAGCCCTCAGTCCTCGATCCTTACTGGTGTCAAGTGGATTAATCTTATTGTGACGCACAGTGAGAACTCCCCAGACCCGCTCTGTCCCCTCCCATTATACCTAGTTACCTACTGACATGTAATTTAACTGAGTGGGTTGTTACTGAATGCATTTAGTTCAGTTCTTCTGTAGCTTTCACGGATTAGACTCTTTGACCTGTTCCAATTTTGAATCAGCTTCTGAAACAATGAAACTTCCATACTATTGGCATGACTTCAGGCGAGAAATCGGTCGTGTGCAAGGTGGAAATACTGTTTATCCAAGTCCCAAGCAGCATTTGAACCCATGATACCAGTGATCGAGGCGTCGAGAGCGGTATCGTACCTGAAACTGCACAGATGTCGTTTGTTACCGTTGGTAATACTGTTAAAAATTGCCGCGGAGTGGTGAAATGACATGGGAGAGAACTTCTGTAAATGGGCACGTAACGGGTCGACTGTTTAAATGTGCACAGGAGCCATTTGTTTAATGTTTGTGTAAAAAGGTAGAGAAAAAGTAAAGTTTTTCTGTTCACGACATGAAGTCATGTACGGGTAATAGAGGTGTAGCTCCACTCACTGTTTACCTCGGAATTGGATGGAGGTGAGTGCTTAACTTCACGTCCCAACCGCTTTACCCCCGCGCAAGGACCTCGGTACCCATTCAGTAAGAGGCTGCATGGGCCCCAGAAGCCGGTCTGGACGTTCTGTGGAAGAGAAAAATCCCTTTCCCTCAGCGTGGATAGTATTTTTATCGCCGAAACAAATTGAGAAAAATAGTTACTGCGTTTTCCACGTAATGGTACAGTTATGTTTGAGAAGGGAAATGGTTGAAATATTTCTCTAGTGGTGAAGACACAACTGCTTTTTATCAGCCACAGCAGGAGGCACTTTGGTCTATACGTAATTTTTACAAACAAATCTGTAAGTCTGTTGTGCTGTACGGCGGTTCGAGACCTGTGAGTGCTTCGGTGACATCGACAGTTTCCTCATTTTTTTTTTCAATTTTTAGGTGGGTCATCCCCGCTTTGTTTTATTCATTGATTAATAGAAGTATAATTTTGATGTAACACAACCTTTTTTATATAAACTATTAATAGAACATAGCTACATGTTTAGGCTTAATTGAAGCCATATTCAGGCTTTGATTTAAAAGAATCAAATATATAATTAACAGCGCCTTAAAATAAGGCGTTGTTACTTAAATGAATCTTATGTGTAATAAAGTTATTTTAGACTCAAATGTTACTTCTATTAATCATTGACATTTTCCTTAATTTCTCTATACCCATGCATAATTTAAGCTGTATTACATGTGTTCACTTATCCATTAATTGGAAGCGAATTATGTGCGTGAGCACATCGATACACACGTTGTAATGTTAGGGAAAATTACGTAGCGAGGACTTTTATAATTTATATTGGTTTCCATCCGGGGACCGCGGTGGCACAGTGGTTAAGGTGCTGTGCTACAAATCGGAAGGTCGCTGGTTCGATCCCAGCTGATGTCATTGGAATTTTTCATCGACATAAAATCCTTCTGATCGCACTATGACCCTGGGGTCGACCCAGCCTCTAACAAAAGTGAGTACCAGGAGCATTTCCTGGGGTTGAAGGTGGCCGGTGCGTAAGGCTGCCAACCTTACCACCATCCTGTGCCGTTGTCATGAAATCTGGGAACCTTAACTTCCTGGAACCCTCTGGGTCACTCGAGGCCTGTAACGGGACTGCTTTACCTTTTTACTGGTTTTCATCTATTTTCTGGGAAAGAAGGATGAGCGGGACGTGGCACATACCACGCGCGGGAGTAGGAGGTTTTGCATACAGAATTTTAGTGGGGATACCTGAAACGGGGGGTTCATATGGGAGGTCAAAATTTAGATTGTCAAATAATGTTAATGCTTCATAATGTAGCAGGACGTTATAGAGTATGGGCGACTGGTTTAACCTGGCTCAGCATCCGACATAATGTACGTTCTTTTTAACGCCGCAGGGAACCTAGAGTTTTCGTGAAAAGTGAGGAGTTCCCAGCCTGAGTGTATGTTGCTTTTTAAAGGACTGTACTCCACGTAAGCCTTACGTCGTCAACCCTGACATTGATGTGCCCCACATTCTTTGGAAAAATTTGAACATCGCCAACATTTGTGTATTGATTGTTTTGCGTGACTGCATATCTTACCCAGACATCTATAATGTTTATAATATTGATTTTAGACCTTGCTTAGCATGTCGTGTTTGTCCCTGCATTATGTGCACACTAGAAACACTAACGCTGTAACTGTAATGAAACGCACGTGACGGTGCCACGAAATCTATACAGTGGGAATTTTGCATTTAACGGACGTCTATTGCTAAGGACATTTTCCATTCCTGGTCGATACCACCGTTTCTAAGTTGTAATCCCAGTGGTAGGTCTACTTTCGGTTAATACTTCCCACGTGAGGGGACCGCGCTAGCACGATGGTTAAGGTGCTGTGCTACAATTCGGAAGGTCGCTGGTTCGATCTCGGCTGGTGTCATTGGAATTTTTCGTTGACATAAAATCCTTCTGATCGCACTATGGCCCTGGGGTCGACTCAGCCTGTAACAGAAATGAGTACCAGGGGCATTTCCTGGGGGTAAAGGCGGCTGGTGCGTAAGGCTGACAACCTTACCACCATCCTGTGCCGTTTGTCATGAAATCTGGGAACCTTAACTTCCTGGAATCCTCTGGGCCACTCCAGGCCTGTAACTGGACTGCTTTACCTTTACTTCACACGTGACTCTTCATTCGGCACAGTGAAGAACTTCATGACCTGTACTCCTCACCAAATATCTGGGCGATCAAATAAATTAGAATCAGGTAGGTGGGGCATGTAACACGTATGGGAGATAGTAGAGGTGCATAAAGCTGTGTGGTGGGGAAACCTGAGGGAAAGATCCGAGCTTATATGGGAAATGGATCTTCAACAAATAGAATGGACTCGGTCAGTGTGGCTCAGGATGGGGACTGTTGGCGGGCTGTTGTGAACGCGGTGATGAACCTTAGGTTTTGTACAATGCAGAGAATTTCTTGACTATCTGAGGAACTAAGCTTTTCAATAAGTATTCTGCTCCACAGTTAGTCCCCCCGGCTTTCATGACGTCTTCACTTCAGAATTGGCTCGGAATCTGCGAATTTTGTAGAATCTTTTTATGAACCGTTGGACGGGAGATCTGCCCATGACAAGGACAGTGCCTACACAGAGAGACACGTAAGAGAATAATGCGGACACAAATTCATTGTTGGAGTGAGATTCGAACCTTCAACCCGTGTTGGGCGGTTCCCAGATTTCGTATTATAGCCACTCCCAGCCTGCCACCTTTCTCTTTGATGATCTCAGTCGTTGTTCTCATGGGCTCCGGTAGGATATCCTACCTTAACTGACACTGATAATTGTAGTGCAGCGCGAGATTTATATTATAGCACGATCAGTAGAATAGTTCGGCTAGCTGGGTCAGTGATACGGCAGGGTAGAAGGTAGAACTTCTGGAAGGTGCCCCACCTTATTTAATTGCAGCAGGTCATCCGTGTGGGTCGAATCTAAAAGACCTCCTTACCAGATAATGTTATATTTCGTAACCCACGTCAGGTATTCATCGTATCTTCCTCTGATTTTTAGAAGCATTCGCAAAGTTGCGAAAAGTCACTATTAGCTTCGTCATGTCCCTCCGTCCGTCTGTCCGCATGGAAAAACTCGGCTCCCACTGGACGGATTTTCATGAAATTTGATATTTGAGTGTTTTAGGAAAAGATGTCGAGAAAATTCAAGTTTCAATAAAATCGGGGAAGAATAAAGGGTACATTACAAAAGACCAATATACATATTTGATCATTTCTCGTTCAGTCCTTCGTAACGTGAAAAACGTTTCAGACTCGAGAAACAATTTATGTTCAATGACTTCCCCCCCCCCCCCACTCGAAAAAATCGTGCCGTTTATGAGATAATATGGCAAAACTATTTTATAGCCGGCCAGGCCACAGATGACAATATGGCGCATGTGCATAGCATGCTGGATACCTAAGGCTACAAATACACTCAGGTTATGTAATGCTCATTGCTTTTCTACTGCAACTGTTGTTGCACGAACGCGCCTCACTGTTACGTTATACGTACTTTGCCTGTCTTGATTGTTTTATGGTTATTCGGAAATAATCATAGTGTTCCGGTGGTCTTCAGCCACACTGCAACGCAATTGCTGAACACTGTGGATGTGGCCTTTACGAGCCCAATGAAAACGTAGGCCTGTTATGCCCAGGAAACTGAAACCTGACTAGCAGACCATCTCTGCCGGTTAGTCGCCAGCCTATCATACAGCTTACCTTCCCGTTTCCACGATAGAAGCGTTCACATTGCTCTACAGAAAGCTGAATATCCTTATTTCTTTCTCGTATGTTCCGAGCGTCAGACTCATTGATCCATGACACTGTAGAATTGATGGAGAGAATGTATACATTCAAAATATCAGTGTGACCATTCTTCTTCTCATACATTATTGACTCCCCATATCAGTCTTTTAGCGCCCAGAAAGAAAGGTCCTTCGAACACTGCCATGACATCAATATCAGAATAACCAGCGTTGGTCACTGGGTCGCCGTCTAAGAGACAAGTCGAGGAAAGTGTGGCCACCAGATACTCGACGTTGAAAACAAACGTCAAAATCGAGGACAAAGACAGGTAAAGTTGTCCAGTAGAGGTAAAGTTCTCCCTGTGCGCGTTCTGAATGTTGAGGTACAGTTGGAAGCATTCTTCACCGCGGCGGTAGATGGATTGGAGTGCTCATACCCAATCCTCTGCCCCATTACCCCCAGGCATACCCATTGAAGAGACAGCCAATAAAACTAATGCAGCCAGACATTGTGTTGTGTCCGGCATAGGGCCCCACCATTGTTCAGTAAAGGTAAAGGTAAAGTTCACTCTGTAACAGGCCACGAAGACCCAGAGGGGGGGGTAGTGGTGTAGCTCTGCTCTTTCTTTAACCTTGACGCTAGATTGGGGTGGGTGGTCAACACCACGCCCGGCCGCTTTACACCCGGGAAAGAGACCCGGTACCCATTGTATAGGAGGCTGGGTGGGCCCCAGGGCCGGTCTGGACATGTGCGGAAAATCTGGACAGGCCTTGAGGGTTCCAGGAGGTTGAGGCTCCCAGATTTCAAGACAGTCGGGACATGAAGGTGGTAAGGTTGTCAGCCTTACGCATCGGCCGCCTTTACCCCCAGGATATGATCCTGGTACTCATTTCTTTTAGAGGATGAGTCGACCCAAGGGCCATAGTGCGATCGGAAGGATTTTAAGTCAATGAAAAATTCCAATTACACCAGCTGGAATCGAACCAGCGACCTTCCGATTTGTAGCACAGCACCTTAAACACTGTGCCACTGTGTCCCCTCGTTGTTTATAAATACTTGTCAATTTAATTATTGGTAAAATAAATGAGATGGACAAGCTCTGGTGATGGGCGAATAGTTGAAGCAAACTACGTTGATAGACAGCTGATCAAAACCACGGACTGATGGTGATATTTAATTATTGCAAGGGCATGGGATCAAGACGATAAGTATAAATTGATTTTGTGATGGAAATACTAATAGCAGAAATTCTGTGTGTGCAGCTTGTAATCATTATGATTATTCGAGAAGTGTTATCATCTCGCTTACTTTACAAATTTAATCGTCATGAGGTCTTGGTTGTGTAATGAACTGTTGTGAACAACACATAACGGTCATTTTTTCGAACAACCGGAGATTTTTGTTTTTAACATGTGATTTACAACAGCAAGTTTGATCCTGGCTACAAAACTGTGCTTTACGTATTTGGCGTGTAAAGTACTTACCTACACGAATCTTGTGTTTGAGTGGATATGCGGTGTTGCCCTTTCTTTCGACGAGAGATGTGCCAGTCATTATCATTTGCTGACTCCACGCTTTTCCGCGATCTCGTGTGATCTCGCGTTATCTCGCTGCGGATCCACACCCTTGAACATTTTACAGAAGAAAATAAACTTGAAGTGTGTTTGAACACGCAGGTTGTACCGCGCATTAAGCACTCCCTCTCGGTTGTAAAAACCGCAGAATTGACAAACTGTAGGGCAATAATAGCTGTTTGTTCTGAGATCCATACAAAACACACATAACCACAGTGTGCACTGAACGTAGTATTTTTGAGTCTTAAACCTGGTGGTGTATATTGACCACTGTACTTTGAAGGGTTGAGCGTTTTGCGGCAGTTTAAATTCTGAGTGAAGCCTTTTTCATATTGAGAGTTTTTTTTTTTCTTCCGGTCAGACGTACCTGATCACGAAATTGCGCTGCATTGTTAATCGTTTCGACATGATAGGCAGGTTTGGTAACACCTTAACACCATGTTGCTGGTCCTATGACTATTTATCCTTTTGAAGTTTAGCGGTTACTTTATGCGCCATCTGGTTTAACGTGAAACAATTAACCATTCTGCCGACATAGTTTATTCATGTGTTTTGTATGTATATAAAAACAAAGTGCGATCATTCCCAGTACAGCATAACCGAGACGGAAAGTGTTTACCTTGCGGTACGAGCTGAATGTTTAAATGTAGTTAGCGTAATTGGCAGTCTTTAAAGGGTTAATTTTGAGCACATTGACGTTAGATGTGTTGAATGTTCATTCTAACCTGTGCCTGATTTCAGAAGGTTTATTGTAGAATATATTGGTTCTGATACCACCCTTATGCGTAGAAGTTTTTAAACTTTTTGTGTAGAATTTAGTGATTAAGGCATCACCAAGGCTAGTGCTTATTCATACATGGGTGTTTGTGAAGTATGAGTGTGTTATCGCTTTCAAAACAGACTTTTGAACACTAAAATTTTAGTGCCAGACGCCATCAGTTAATAAACGAACCGATTAGACAACACTTATATCCTGTAGTTATGTATCGCATAAAACTTGTTCTGTTGTACGCCCAAAAGGATTTTTTTTGACGTAGATGTGTTGTTAAGCACAACCCAACTCCAAAGTGGCGGAGGGGAGGGGGGGGGTTTGCATTTAACTGTTTACTCAGTACAAGCTACCTTCATTTTCTCCTGGCTACGAAGATGAGGCTGCCTGTGCAGTAAGGATGGTGTACCCAAGTAAAAGTAAGCTTGTCCCTGCCTGCACCATGAAGACGTATAGAATAAAATGTATAGCTCCACTCATTCCTAACCTCAGCACTAGAAGGAGGTGAGAGGTCAACTTCACGCTCCTGCCGCTTTTATTCCGGGAAAGAACACAGGTACCCATTGTACAGGAGGTTGTGTGGGCGCCGGAGCCAGTCTGGACGTGTTGGAGAAGAGAGAAATGGTTTGATCCTGTCGGGATTTGAACCCCTTATCGTCCGGGCCGTACTTTAGTCCATATACCATCACACGCGAAGCCTGCGTGCAGCAGGGCCAGAAATGAACGGAATGAGGTGTGTGAGTGTGGTTTGGATTCATTTAACCCTCAAACGGCCACCCGGGTTAAAATTTGACCCCAGCCTTTGTTTTTTTTTTTTTTT
>Ga0123353_10008242_pt1 | contig 14202 bp, 14 predicted proteins | sample TergutLab28metaG_3_FD_92763 | JGI IMG/M metagenome (GOLD analysis project Ga0123353, IMG submission 92763) | Labiotermes labralis P3 segment gut microbial communities from Petit-Saut dam, French Guiana - Lab288 P3 | ecosystem: Host-associated > Arthropoda: Insects > Digestive system > Gut ... | reverse complement strand
GCGACACCGCCGCCCGCATTGACGGCTTCGCGCTGGAGAAGGCCGAAACAAATGTGGCGGGCGCACAGGCCTCAAGCCCGGCAGGGGAAGCGTCTTCGGACCTAGAGAACCCGGAGATTCCCAGCACCGGCGCGGCTCGCTGGCCGTGCTGTTCGTGGCGTTATTTACCTTGGCTGCAATGGGGTATATAAAGGCGAACCGCTGCGGATTTCCGCGAATGAGCGGATGATAGACGAGCTCCTGTTTAATTTAGTGGAGAATGCCATCAAGTACAACAAGGATGGAGGCCAAGTCACGTTGTGCTTGACCGTGGAAGGAGAATGCTGTAAAATTTCTGTGACGGACACCGGAATCGGTATTCCGAAGCGTTATCAGCGCCGGGTATTTGAGCGCTTTTACCGGGTAGATAAGTCGCGTTCCCAGAAGACCGGCGGCACGGGTTTGGGACTTTCCATTGTGAAGCATATTGTGGAGTATCACAAGGGTAGCATCGAAATGGAGAGTAAGGAGGGTGTGGGAACCACTATTACCTGCGTGATGCCGAAGTAATAAAGAGGGGAATTGACATGCCGCTTCGTATCTATCCAACACCAGAGGGACTTACGCCCAGCGCCAGCTACCGCCTGTATGTTGACGGGCAGGAAGTTTTCGTCTACGACGCGCAGGTCGTCCTGGACGCTATTGACCCGGCGCGCAACGTCTGCGCGCCTTACGTCTCCTCCTATGCCAGCTTCGACGCGGACGTCGGCCAGAGCGTTGAAGTGTGCATTGTGCCGCTGTTTGAGACCGTGCAAGACGTGCAGGTATCGCCGCTCTCGCGCGGTACTGCGGCGACGCATGCACCGGAGGAAATTCGCTTTACTATGCAAGTACCGAACCAGTTGTCGGTCGAAATCAACGGTCTGATAGACCGGACCATGATGATTTTCGCCAACCCGCCCGAGACAAATGCCCCCAATCCGAATGATAGAAACGTAATTTATTTCGGTCCGGGCGTACATATAGTGGACGACCCCGACAACAGGATTCGATTGCGGTCCGGCCAGACACTGTATCTGGCCGGAGGCGCAGTAGTCACCGGTATTGTTTTGGCCGAGGACGCCGACGACATCAAGATACTGGGCCGCGGTATCCTGCACGCCGGAAACGTTGCCGGGCGCTGGCCGGACTATTGGCGCGGTATCGTCGATTGGCCCGCGGACGCGCCGCAGCGCCACAGTCAGGTGGCATTGAAAAATTGCAAGCGGATCGAGATCGGGGGTGTTTCACTGATTGATACCCCTGAATGGACGTTAGCCATTGACCACTGCGAGGATATAGTAATAAAAAATATAAAGATCATAGGCTACCAAATCAACAGCGACGGCATCGACCTGTGCGGCTGCAAAAATGTCACCGTGCGTGACTGTTTTATACGCAGTTCCGACGACACGATTGCCGTCAAATGCCTCTATGACCCGACGGGTGAAAATGTGACCACAAGCGATATCGAGGTCACCGGCTGCACACTCTGGGCCGACCGGGCCTCCGCGATTGAGATTGGCCACGAGGCCTGTGCGGCTGAGATTGCCTACATGCGTTTTGCCGACATCGACATTTTGCATCAGCGGGAAGAATCCTATGGCTACCACGCCATAGATATCACGAACTCCGACTTTGCCGACATACATGATATCCTATACGAAGACATCCGCATTGAACGCTGTAACCGCCTATTCGGCCTGCGTGTGCGCGAGGGCGCATTCGGCAGCAGCGGTTACAGTAAGGGCAGAATACATAACATTACACTGCGAAATATACGCTGTGATGGAAACTCCGCCATCTTCCTGATGGGGCGGGACGACGAACACACGGTCTGCGGCATACGGCTTGAAAATATTTATGTGAAAGGACAGCTGCTCACTTCACTGGCAGCCATCCGCCGCAACCCCTATGTGCGGGACGTGACGCTCTTCCTGGACGGCAAGCAAGCCGATGCGCTGGAGGCCTATCCGAGTGCCGATCAATGCATACCGCTCGACATCAGCCCCATCTGCAACATCATGGCTGGAAAGGACATCGGCCTGTGCGGCATGGAATCCGCCGTTTGGATGCGTTTGCCCAGCGGGGTCACAGTGCTGGAGGGTATCCCGTTCCACATCACGGGACAGGGGTATGATTCCGAGGGCGACTACAAGCGCTTCGCCATACCGCCCAACCGCCGCCGAGGCGGTGTGCCGGCCCGCCTTGCAATCGACGCAAAGGCCGAATGGCTGTTTTTCCTGCAGACCGCCATTCACGTGACCAGCGAAACCGACAGCTTGCTGTGCCGTTATGTGATTACTTATCAGGACGGTAGCGCCGAAACAATATTTGTCCGTAACCGGAACGACGTACACGATTGGAAGCATTGGTCGAGAGCCGGATGGCAAGTGGTATTCGGGGAGTTGTGCGCCTATATCATGCCCTGGCGCAATCCGCATCTCGAGAAAGCGATTGCGTCAGTGGAGATGCTGGACGGGGAGATACCGGAACTGCCGGCGCTTATGGCGATTACAAGGGCGTAAGCGCGTCGGCTCCGGGATCATTCGCCGCCGCGCCCATTAAAGGCAAAAGCGGAAGCAACGAAAAGAGTATGCAAAGTGTAACCAGTGCCGCGACCGCGCGAGTTTTGTGTTTCGAGAAAAACCTTGTTGCCTTTTTCATAGTAAATATCCGTCCTTTCTTTTGGAACCTATCCAGAAAGGTAAACCTTTTTGGATAAGTCGGTATAATTCCTGACGAGAAAAAAGAATCACCTTTTTTAACGTTTCTTTTACATTAATTCCGAAAAATGCTTGCAATACTAGGTTGAGCCTGATATAATGCCAATGAAACGAACCGTCCAAAAAGGTTTACCTTTTTGGACGATTCTCGTTTGCCTTCGCTCCATATTCCTGTAAAAGCCTGTATTCATGCACCCTTTGGAAAAAGGTTGACCGCTTCATGCTACACTGCGACATGGCTTGCTCCAAGGATATTTGCCTGCGCTCCCACTGCTTAATAATGGCTCCGAAATTCTCCGGCACTTCTATCACGGGCCTCCCCATATGGATGCCGCGTGCTTTGGCAGCCGCGATACCCTGCGCCTGACGCTTTTTTATGTTTTCGCGCTCGCTTTGCGCTACAAAGGATAAAATCTGCAGAACCAGATCGGCAATGAACGTGCCCATCAAATCCTTGTTCAGCCGGGTATCCAGCAAGGGCATATCAATCACAACGATGTCCACGCCCTTATCCTTGGTCAGGACGCGCCACTGATTTTGTACGTCCTCATAATTACGCCCCAGCCTGTCTATGCTTACTATGTATAGCAAATCGCCCGGCTGCAACTTTTTTACCAGCTTCATGTATTCCGGGCGGTTAAAATCTTTCCCGCTTTGTTTGTCCATAAATATCCGTGCTTTCGGTATATCCAGTTCGTTCATAGCGATGATCTGCCTATCCTCGTTCTGGTCGGCGCTGGATACCCGGATATATCCGTAAGTTTTCATATGGTTATCCCCCTGTCTTCAAATAACACCCATGATGAATTTTGCATGAGCGTTTTACGTTGAGCAAGCAAAAAAGCCATCCGAATATTATCACACCGGCACAAATAGGCTTTCAAACGGCACGTCAAAAAGAAAGGCCAACCGTTTCGCCATGTTCGTATTGGCTCTGCCGCCGTTTCGTAAGCGCTTCACCGCACCATCAATTACATCAACGCTTACATTCAGTTTTCCTGATTTTTCCCGATCGATTTTACTCCTGTGGTAGTCCTTGAAAAAATCCGGGTCCGCCAGCCGAAAACTTTTCGGAAACCTCCAGTCCTTGGCGGGATTACCTGGAGGCGCGGCTCTTTCGACACATATCTCAAAAAGCTCATCAAAGGGGATGCCATAAAACCGCGCGATTTTCTCGGCGATTCTTCTGTACACACCATAATTTCCCTTTCTCAGCTTGTTTACCGTGCTCTCCGATACACCGGTGCAACGCGCGACAGATGCACTCGGTTTCCCCTCAAAAAAAGAAGGAGAGCGTATCTGATAGGTACTCATAGCTCCTCGCTCCTCGCGTTCTATGTTTTTCAGCGCCACATACTCCGTGCTGGACATCCCGGTATTTTTGAAAAAGCCGGAACCGCCGATATAAGCCACAGACGGAATGTAAGCCGGGGCGATTTCTTGAATGCGGGGGTTGTTTCTGAGCTTTTTCAGCCCTCGCTGCGTCTGTGCCGCGAGGTTTTCGCGCTTGAGCCCGGTCGCCTTGGCTTTTTCCGCATGGCTGATACCTAACCTGTAATAATCAACGATGGCGTCGCGGAGCGAAGGGGACATCTTGTCAACCTCGTCCCACAAAACGGCCGCCGCCTCCCGCTGCTCCTCCTCCGTTTCCCGCCGTTCTATTTCCGCCGCAACATCTGTGTCATCCAAAATCAAGTCCTGTAATACAAATTCGTCGTCCTCACCGGCCCGGACATTCAAGCTCAAAGCGTTGTCAGGGCTGGAATAAGCCCTGACTTTACCGTTTTCATCCACGTACTGTCTGTAATAACGGAGCAGATACACCGTGATTCTGTGGTTGACGTTTGACATAAGTACCCTGTGGAACGCATATTTTTCCCGTACCTTCGGATCAGTATATTGCTCTACAGCGGTTACCAGTGCGAAATACATCTCCTGCATTAAGTCTTCGCGCTCGCACTCCCTGCCATATTTATGTATGGCTTTATGAAAAAGAGGTTGCAGGGATAGATACAGGCGTTCCATGTTACCCTTTACGTCAACCCCATCAAATATATGTTCAACAAGCTGCAATTCTGTTTCCCTCTTTGTCATTTTCAACCGCCTCTCCCGTAATAGTCATAAAACAGCACGGGGCCTATCGCTGCCTGCGACAAGCCCCTTGCTGTTTTGGAATTTCATGGATTGTAGTAATGATAATACGCGTTGTGACCTTGTCAAACTTCCCAAACTTTGTGCATAGATAAAAGCCGGTTCACCGCAGCCCACACCTGAGCCGCTGCGTTCGTGTTGTCACTGAAGAAGCCCGCCGTGCTGCCGTCCCGGCTTTCATAATAGTGACTTACTAGCAGGAGCAGGGCTTGTTCGGTCGAAGCGGGAATCTTGACCCAGCTCTTGGAATAGTGTCCCTCCGGTAAATGCTGATAGCGTTCCGCGTAGTCGAGAGCGGCGGCGATGTAGCCGAGAATCAGAGCATCGTCCTCATCGTGCTGTAGAATCAAATTTGCTTTGACTTTTTCTAAAAGCCCTCTCATTTTTGCTGTCACAGTCATCACCGCCGCCTTCCTAAATTGCAAAACATTGATTTTCTTTGTTAATAACCGCGAAAAAATTGATATGTCACTTCTTTTGTGCTATACTTTGAGTTATCGCACTGGAATTTGTATGGAAAGAGTGGAGGATCATGATGTTATTGACACAAGAACAACTTAAAAAGCTCAAAAAAACAAATGTAAGTAAAGACGCCGACAAGACCAAAGAACGTGTGGAGCTGGACTTCAAAGGCGCGTCCCGAGCAGAAAAAAAGGCCGCCGTCGCGCTCACCGGACAGCAGACTAACACATTCTATCGTGTGTTCAACACAGGCATCATCGGCGCACGGGTGGTTCTGGCGCTGGCGCAAACCTTGAATGTCTCGCCCTTTTACTACACCGGCGAAACAGACGAGCGCGGCTCGATAGACGGCGAGGTGATCCGCCAGTTCCTGGAGGGGCTTGGATACAAGTCGCTCCTGAAAGAATTGGACGTAGCGCCCCCCAAGCGCAAATATACCAGGAAGCCCAAAGAAGAAGCCCTGGCGGAAACGCCTGTGCAGGAAGAAACTCCTGTGGAAGAACCGCAAGTCCTCGTGGAAGCGCCTGAAGAATGCGCTGACGCCGACATGGAAGACGCGTTGGAGGTCACGCTGCTGTTCTCCGATGAGCCAGATATGAAAAAAGCTATCGAGGAACTCAGCGAGACGGAAGCGGTGGAACTGCTGCACACCTTATTTATCCGCGCGAAGGGTGGCAGCGACGCGAAATTCCTGGCCGATGTTGTGAAACGCTGCCTGTTGAAATGATTCTCCCCTCAAGAACGAAAGGTCAGGCTTTCGTCTCAGGTACGAAGGATTATTTAGCGAAATACTGCTATACGACTAAAAAAGAAGATGGCTATTCATGAGAGATAGGTAGCATGAAGGAATACTTATCATATTCTTTGTGCCGTCGCATGTTTCACGCCTGATTATATTACGCCGCACGACACGGCGAGATGGATGTTATTATGAAGTTTTTCAGAAGAATCGGCGACGCGTTCCACACAAAAATCGGCGCGTATGTGTTTTTCGCGCTTTCGGCGGGCGCTTTTGTGTTTTTGCGGAGTGCGGAATGGGCGTATGGCTGGATTGCCAATCTTTACCCGCTGGGCGAGAAATTCGTGCCTACAGTCTTTTGCATAATAGGCTTTTGCGTCGCTCTTACGTTTCTCTTTTTTGTCTTGCCTGAAAAAATAAAGGGAAGCCGCGCCGCGCGGATAACCCACACGGTGAGCTGCGTTCTTACAGGCGTTCTATTCGTATATACTGCCGTTCTTCTGTTCGGGCTTGACAAAGGGTTTGACCTGCCGAGTATGAAAGGCGGAGTAAAATCTCTTATACCCGAATTACCGCTGCTTTGTGCCGCCATCGGCCTGTCCTTTGTGTTTTTGCTTCGCCCCGCGTTAAAAAAGACCGCACGGGTGGTTACGGCGGTTGTTGTGAGTATCGCTGTACTTATGCCGATAGTATTGATACAAATATTACCTGATAACCTTAAGCCTTTCACGGTCAGCGCGAACCCGCTGGTGCTTGATATTGGTTCGGATAACTACAGCGTGGTTTTCGCCACGAACCGCAAGAGTACGGCGTATCTTACATATACAACGCCGGACGGAGAAGAAGTTACACTGCCCGATGCGGTAAACGGCACTATGAAGGTCAGGCGCGTGCATAGCTTTACCGTGCCACGCAGGCACCTGAACGGCGGGAGCTACAGTTTTACCGCGCGGGAGGTTATTTCGGCTGTGATATCGGTCGCGGAATTCGGCGCGACGTTGAAGAGTGAAGTTTTCAACTTTAAGGGCGAGTATCAGGATGCGCTGAATATTTTAATCGCTTCCGACTGGCATAACATGCCTAAAAATCTGCTCGCAGCTGCAGGAAATTTCCCGGAGGCGGATTTGTTCCTCATGCTTGGGGATTATTCCAGCAACTATAATGATGACGATGAGTTGATTATAGATACGATTAAGGCTGGTGCGGACGTTACAAAGAGTGCGATTCCCTCTATATTTGCGCGGGGGAACCATGAGATGTCGGGCGAAAAAGCGGAGATGATTTTTACGGAGCTTGGGCTTGACAGCTTCTATTATCAGGTACGGCGCGGCAATTATCTATTTACTGTTTGCGACTCGGCGGACGATTGGGCGGAACAGCGGACAAGTACGGAAGAATATGTGAGCGGCACAGTGAATTCGGAATCGGGCGTATACCGCGAGGAACAGCTTGATTGGTTAAAGTCGCTTGATGCGCCGGAGGAAAATATAGTTCACTTCGCCGCCGTTCATATTCCGAATTTTGACGAAGAAAATGAAGATAAACAAAATGCGTTTTTTGATGAGATGCAAAGACTGAACGCAAGAATGCAGTTTTCTGGCCATGCCCACAGTCTGTCCCTATATATGCCGGGTGACGACAGCGAATATACCGTGCCATACCCGCTGCTTATTGACGGCGGGCCGAAGGACGGTGGATACAGTGGAACCTATGTATGCTCAATGGCGCAGATAAAACTTGACGGAACAGTACGCCTCACCGCGTTCGACAGCGATGGAGAGCAATTGCTGGACAAAACGCTCGCTTTAGCGATCAATTAAGATATCATGGCATGACGGATGGCAATGAAGGTATTGTAAACCAGTTCTTGAAACGTACCATGAAGAAATCGGCGCTGGAAGAAGTTGATGTTCCAGCGCCGTATCTTCCACGCATATCGCCGCTACCGCTTAATTACGTCTTGATTTTGAGAATCTGCACGGCCTCGGGCAGCAACAGCTTGCCGTCCACGCGTTCCTTGGCGAGGAAAGCCACCATGCCGTTGCCAGCAAACAGTTCTTTCAACTCTGCGAAAGAACGCGTCCCCCGGTCGCCAATGTTGTAATAGCTGTAGTCGCCGAAGACCAGCACGGATTTACCGGCTGCGGGGAGGGGCATATACGCCGAGGTATTGATGGGGTATCCCAGCAGCTTGTCGGGCTCGCCCGCCTGATAGGAGGGCTGCCACAGGTAGGCCCCGTTGGCGTCCTTGAGTTTGCGGACAGCCGATAAGGTCTGGTCGTTTGTGAGGAAAGAAGCGTTTTTGCGGTAGGGGCGCTTGAGGGCATAGACAAGGTTCAGGATTTCGTCTGAGCTGAGATTCGCTCCCGCCGTGGTCACGCCGACCTGTCCGCCGCCTGTCGTTGCCAGCAGGCCCAAAGGCTTATGGCTGCCGTCGCCGTTCAGAAAAGCGTCCTCCTCGGCGTTGCCCAGCGCCTTGGCGAATTGGGTGAGAATGTAATTCTCAAGGTTGAAAGCGTTGTCGTAGAGAAGCTCCTCCGTGACTTTGACCGCCACATGGAGCTTGTAGGCGTCCAGCACGATCTGCGAAAACTTCGCGTCGCCGAAGGTCAGCGCACTGCCCTCTTCGATCCAAGCGGCGGCGGGTTTCGCCCCGGCAAGGTTAATTTTATGCTCGCCACTGGTGCGGATGGTGGTGCCCAGCTTCCGCATGACGTTTTCCTCGGTCAAGCCGTCGATGAGCCGCCGGTCATACTCCTCCGGCACCAAATAGCCACCGCTCTCATCGATGCCCACCTGCAACACATCGTTCACCTGACGGAAATTGGAACGCAGGGCGTTCAGCATGGCCTGTTTGTATTCGTCAGTCGACCTTGGTTGACTTTGGCCCATGCCGGTTTTCATCTCCCCAACAGGCGCGGCGGGATTGCCGGTGATGGGCGCGGAGGTAGGCTGCGTCAGGCTGTTTTCAATCGAAACCAGCTTGCTCTCCCTCTCTATTTCTTTTGTAAGCGCCTGAATATCCGCCTCCATTTTGTTGTACGCGGCCTCGTCCTCGGCGGATAAAACGTCCGATACGGCGTGCTTTGCGTCCAAAAAGGCGCGGGTGGAAGCGACGAGGGTATTGCGTTTGTTGTAGAGTTCCATCAATTTTGTCATTGAGAAGTACCTCCTGAAATTATGTTAAGCCGCGCGTAGCACGACTGCACTGTGGTCTGCGTCGCAGCATTATTCATGGGCGGGGCCTTTTCGTTTTCAATCAGGCCGTCGGCAAAACCCAGGGCAACGGCGTAATGCGCGTCCATCGGTTCCTCCAAATCCATCAACCGGCTGAGTTTCGCCCGGGGAAGCCCCGTCCGAATTTCATAAGCATTGATGATGGATTCCTTGACTGCGTCAAGCATGACACCGGCCTTGCGCATATCCTCCTTGTCGCCAATAGCCACTGTCCATGGGTTATGGATAAGCATCATGGCCGTGGGTGACATCAGGACTTTTGTTCCGGCCATCGCCACCACCGTGGCTGCTGAAGCGCAGAGCCCGTAGACCTTGACGGTGACGTCGCCGCGATAATCCATCAGCATGGCGTATATCTCGGCGGCGGCGAAGACGTCCCCGCCGGGGCTGGAGATCCACAGCGTAATATCACCCGACCCACTGAAAAGCTCGTCACGGAACTGCTGGGGCGTGATTTCATTCCCGAACCACAGATCCCCGGCGATCTCCGCGTCGATGAACAGTTCGCGTCCGCCAGTGGTTTCGTCACGGGCAAAGTTCCAAAAACGGCGAGCCGTTGTTTTGTTTTTTTATCATTCATTTAACTCGAATCCTCCTTATTCGGCTGTATTTTATACGCCGCACCGATGTCTTTAAGCAAAATCGCCGCGCCGTTTACGAAATGGAAGTCGCCGCCCTCTTCCTTCGGGACAAGGTTCATCTCCTCAAGGCTGCGCACGTCGTTGACCGAGAAGAAGCCGTTGCGAAGCCCGATGGCGTAACCCTCCATGCGGCTTTTGTAGTCACCGCGTAAAAGACCGTCCACAGCAAACTTGATAATAAAACGCCCCTGCTCCCAAGGGGGCAAGAGCGAAGTCTCAAAGGCCTGTTCCAATCGCCGCACCCACGGCATCAGCGTAAACTTGACGAAACTGAGGGACTGGTGCTCTATGTTGGAAAACGTCGCGTGTTCCAGATCACCCACCAGATGCAAGGGTACCCTATAAATTCTCGCTATTTCTTCCAGCTGATACCGCCGTGTTTCAAGGAACTGCGCTTCATTTGGAGGGATGCTGATGGGATTGAACTTCGCGCCCTCTTCCAGAATCGCGATCCGGTGGGCGTTGTCCGAGCCACGGTACCCGGCGTTCCACGTCTCTTTCAACCGGGTGATGTCCTTGACTGTATTCGGAAACTCTAACACGCCGCCGGGATTCGCGCCGTTTTTAAAGAACGCGCTGCCGTACTCCTCTGTGGCGAGAGCCATGCCGATGCTGTTTTTAGCGAGGGCGATGGGAGAATATCCCAGCACCCCATCAAAGCCCAGCCCCGGAACGTGCAAGACATTGAGCCGCGACAGCTTCACGGGTCCGCCGTCAGCGTCATAAGTATAGCGCAGTTCGCCCTTATCCCGGTCAACGCTCATATTGCAGGGCAAAAGCGGATAAAGGGCGGTCGGATACCCCCGCCCGTCGCGTATGATCTGGGCGTAGAAGTTGCCGTATATCAAAAGGTGCGTCAGCGCGGTCTCTATAAAGGTATAGGCCGTCATTTCCTTGTTCGGCGCGAGGTGCAGCAGGTTATACAGCGGGTGAGACTTGGCGCGGGTCTTGTCGCCGTTATCCTTTTCCTCAAACACGTGCAAAGGCAGCGACGCCACGGCCTCGCTGATGACCTTGACGCAGGCGAACACCGCCGTGGTCTGCATCGCCGTGCGCTCCGTTACCGCCTTGCCGCTGGACGTGCCGCCGAAACCGAACAGGAACCGTCCGAAACCGCTGTCCAGTCGGTCTTGCGGTTTATCACGGGAGCGAAACAGTCCTTTGCCCTTACCCATATAGCCACTTCCTATTCATCCAAATTGAGCCAGAGGATACCCCGGCTGTCGTATACACTCTCCGTTACCGCGCCGCCGCAGCGGACGGCGCGGTCAAGAGCCATGACCAGCGCCACGATCCCATCTATTTTCTCGCTACTTTTTTCTTTATCCGGCTTAATATTCCCAGCCGGGTCCTGCCGGACGAAGATATTGTCCGCCATCCAGCGCAGAACCTCGTTGCCGCCGTGGGCTATTTTCTGCGTCAGCGTCAGCCGCATCAACTCCTTTGTCGGCGGGGACATGGAAGCGAAGCCCTGCCCGAACGGGACGACAACGAAACCGAGCCGCTCCAGATTCTGCGACATCTGCGTCGCCCCCCAGCGGTCGTAGGCGATTTCACGGATATGAAAGCGGACGCCCAACTCGTCAATGAATTTCTCGATAAAGGCGTAATCCACCACGTTACCCTCGGTGGTTTTCAGCAGACCTTTTTTGACCCAGACGTCATAGGGAACGCTGTCCTTCCTGACGCGCTGCGCAACTGTTTCCTCCGGCAGCCAGAAGTATGGCAAGACCTGATACGGCTCGTCATCGTCAAGCGGCGGGAACACCAGCACCAGCGCCGTGACGTCGTTGGTGGAGGACAAATCCAAACCGGCATAACAGACGCGCCCCTCCAGCGAGGACTCATAAACGGTTGCGTCACATTTATCCCATGCCTCCATCGGCATCCAGCGGACGGACTGTTTTACCCACTGGCAGAGCCGCAGCTGCCTAAAGCTGTTCTCCTCGGCGGGGTTCTGTTTCGCCGATTCACAGGCGGCGCGGACTTTTTCAATGTCCACCGTCACGTTCAGCGACGGGTTCGCCTTGCGCCAGACCTCCTCGCTCGTCCAGTCCTCCTCCATCCCCGCGCCGTAAATGACAGGATAATATGTGGGATCGGCTTTCGCGCCGTTCAGAATGGCGTCGGCCTTTTGGTGCTGTTCGTAGCAGACAGACTGCGTGTCGGAGCCCGCTGTGGTGATGAGGAAGAACAGCGGCTGACGGCGGGCGTCGCCGGAGCCCTTCGTCATAACGTCAAAGAGCTTCCGGTTTGGTTGGGTGTGGAGCTCGTCGAAAACAAGGCCCGATATGCTGAAACCGTGCTTGCTGTAGGCCTCGGCGGACAAAACCTGATAGACGCTGTTTGTGGGTTTGAACACAAGCCGTTTCTGGGATTCGAGGATTTTTACCCGCTTGGACAACGCGGGCGACAGGCGTACCATATCGGCGGCGACACTGAACACGATACCCGCTTGCTGACGGTCGGCGGCGCAGCCGTAGACCTCGGCGCGCTGCTCGCCGTCCGCGCAGAGCAGGTACAGCGCGACGGCGGCGGCCAGTTCAGATTTACCGTTTTTCTTCGAAACCTCGATGTAGGCCGTGTTGAACTGCCGCGTCCCGTCCTCCTTGACCACGCCGAAGAGATCCCGGATGATGGTTTCCTGCCAAGGCAGCAGCTTGAACAGCTTACCCGCCCATTCGCCCTTAGTGTGGCAGAGGTTTTCGATGAAGGTCACGGCGCGGTCGGCTTTGGATTTATCGTAATGCGATGTTGCAAGCATAAATTTTGTGGGTGTGTATTTCATAAACAGATTTCCTCCGAAAGAACAAAAAAAGACCCCAAAAAAGGTCTATATATAATAGTATAGGGAACAGCCCCGTTTCCGGGGTCATTCCATTGCTTGGTTTCAGCTAAATTTGGCGAGGATTACCGCCAGAACCTTTCGCACTTCATCGTCGGCACAGTCCACGTCGAGGCCGCGATCCCAACTGTATAAATCTTTCGTTTCGCCGAGCTTGCGGATGGTGAGCTTACTCACGGGCCCGCCGTTTATGCCATGCTCAGAAGCGCTTTCGTATACCTTCGCCCAGTATTTGTATTTGCCTCCCGTTTCGGGGCAGGAGATAATCGCCTCATTCCACATCTTCAAGCTCCCCCGTCAAAATCAATTTTGAATAGCTGCGTGTATCCATGAAAATGAGGTCGGCTAATTCGTTGAATCCCAGTTCGACGGCAATCTCGAACACCGCTTTTGCGTCCAGCATATTTGTCCGGCCTGTCGCCGCCACCTTGCGGCATTGTTCTTTGATAACCTCGGCTTTATCCGGCATTGGCTTCAACCTCCTCCGTCTTTTTCGTGCCATGCTTCGCTTGCCACCGTGCTTTGCTTTCGGGTGTGGCAAAGGCGGCGTCGCCCCGAAGATTGCGGAGTAAAACCCGCCTGTGATTTTTGTTCGAAGCGTCATTCATGCCGATGCGGACAATGAATGCCCTGAAATGAAATTTTCCGTTTTCCGGTAATCCCGCGTCTTTTGCTGTAACCCGTTTTGCTTTCTTGGCGAAATTCACTGCCGCGCAAAGGAAAGCCTCCCATGCCGCTAGGATATTACCATCCACCCCGAATTTAAACCATTCGAATTTTACCGTATTTTCGGTAAACCCAATCGGCAGGGCGTTATCGGTGGGAGCGGGCCCGTACCAGCCGCCGGGGTTCTCCGGGCTGTATTCGGGTTCAGGCGAATACCAGAACGCATCCTCGCCAAGAGCAGCTTGTATCAGCGTTGCCTTGCTTTGAATAAGGGCGGCGAGGTTCTCTTTCGCCTGTGTCAAGTCGCCGCAGGAGGTAAATGGCACCTCGATGGTAATGGTGTCGGGCGCGTCATCGCCTGTTTGCGTGGCGAAGGTACCGTCAAGCTTGTGTTCGCGTCCGCTGTTGTCGATGATGGTCGGTGGCCTGTGTAGCCGTTCCCAATGCTCACCGTCTTCGGCATTGGCGTTGAGTTCGTCGACCAGCGTATCAAGGATGCCCTTGCTTTTCGGAGCGGGAGTTTCGGCCTCCGGCTTGGCGGGAGCGGTTTCCGTGGCCTCCGGATCGAAGCCGCGCTCATGCAGGGCTGTCAGCAGCCCGAAGAGTTCCGGGCCGGTGAGGGTGCCATCTTTGGCAAGGTGAAATTCGCTAAGTTAGTATGCCGCACTGGAGATTCGGAGAGAGTTGGTTATGTTAGGTTAGATTACGTAAGGTTAG
>Ga0123353_10008241_pt1 | contig 14203 bp, 5 predicted proteins | sample TergutLab28metaG_3_FD_92763 | JGI IMG/M metagenome (GOLD analysis project Ga0123353, IMG submission 92763) | Labiotermes labralis P3 segment gut microbial communities from Petit-Saut dam, French Guiana - Lab288 P3 | ecosystem: Host-associated > Arthropoda: Insects > Digestive system > Gut ... | reverse complement strand
ATCTGTGATGTGCGCTATCCTGGGGTGTGCAGCTCAAGTATGTCTGCTCGCTGCTGTCCTATGCACTACCACCATACTTTCGGATGAAAACCTGATGACGGTCACATTAGGCCGAAACATGTAGTTTACTTTATCCTTTATTAAACAAATTTTTTAGATATTTTTGTGTTATTGACTGATACCCACACCTATTGTTTCCTGTGTCACATCGATCCAGCCCATAGTATGAACATGCGACATTACATTCCACTGAGAATTCTAATTAATGTTTTGAAACCATTTAGATATAAAAACAAATACTGGCACGTCCAAAATTACATTTTAAGTATTTATCTTTTTATCTATAAAAATGCATTTTCTTGTAGGGACAGTTGTTGACACCATGGTCATGACGCGCCGCTATACTGGTCCTCTGGTATCTACAATAGTATTGTTTGTAAACCGTTCAGTCCTTAATATCTACTGGCACAGCAACCTAATGAACACTTTAAGCAAAACTTCTGCTTCTGAGTTCCACAACTGCAGTATTATAACCCGCACTTCCATTCTTCACTGAATGCCCTAAAGTTGGTACAGCCGATCTCTGGCCGAGGACTCACTGAACCACAGCACAAATATCTAATGAACTCAGTCGTTCTAGAATGAAATACATGTATATATCCGTGGAGCGGATTCCGTATTGAGAAACAAGCACGTACTTGGTTAGTCAAGAAATTCCCCGCATGCTATGGCACTTGCAGATCCATGTACGCATTCACAACAGCCCGCTACCTGTCCCTATTGTGAACCAGATCAAACTTCGAATTCCGTTTCTTTAAGATCAATTTTAATGTTATACTCCCATCTAAGCCTAAGTCTTCCAAGTGGTCTCCTTCCTTCAGGATTCAGCACTAAAATTTTGTATACACCTCTGCTCCCCCCATAAGTGCTCAATCTATCTCATTTTTCTTGATTCCATCCCCGAATAATGTATATTATGAAGCTCCTAATAACGCAGTATTCTCCAGTCCCCTCTGACCTCATTCCCGGCAGGACCAAACATCTTCCTCAACACCCTACTCTCGAACACCCTTATCCTAATTTTCTCTCCTATTGTGAGTGACCAATGAAAATACGTACATATTATAAATTATAATTTAAAGTATATTTCTGTTCGTCTTGTGTCATGTGTCGTGTTCTGTGCCATTACAAATAATACGTACATATATACAAACATACATACATACATACATATACACACAATTCACACATACGTACAAACATACACACACACACACATACATATACAAATACATACACATACATATACACACATACATACATACATACATACATATATTTACACACATACATATGAAAATAACTACACACATACATACATACACACACATACATAAATTCATATACACATACATATAAAAATACATACATATACACGTACATACACACGCATACATACACATACATATACACATACCTACATACATACACACGCATACAACACATACGAGTATACACGTACATACATACATACATACACAATTCATATACTCATACATATATATATATATATATATATATATATATACACATACACACACACACATATACACGCATACGTACATAAGTACGTACATACATACTTATGTATGTACGTACTTATGTGTGTGTGTGCGTGTATATGTGTGTGTGTGTGTGTACATACATACATACATAACATACATACATTCACACACATACACACACATAATCACATACATACGTGCATATACACACATGCACACGTACGTACATATACACAGACAGACATACATATATGTGGTTCACTGAATTGCGTAATTATTAATATAATACAGCATTTCCCTTCCTGCTATACATATTTATGTATCTGGAAAAAATGCACATCCTAACTTCTTCAAACTTACTGTGCTGCGGTAGTGAAGTCTGGTATTGGGAGTAAAACACAATAGAAACTGTATTGAAGAAGGAAGCAGTAATAAGTTCTAGACACCAGAAATTTGAAATTTCTGGCGAAAACATTATATTGAAGATACTTTTTGCAAGTGGTGGGTTTTTTAAGCTCTGCGATGAACTTTCGGTTTCCATAATTTGAAGGAGATTTCTTGAATAGCTAAGGAAGCCATAACTCTTTAAGAAGGCCTATCCTCCATGGAGTTAGTGATTTAGTGGAATACTAAGCACTGACTATACGTGAATATCGCCTTCTATCTAGCAAGAATCCTTTCATTAGATTTTGCGTCTATCCATGAGAAGTCCCAGAAGTCTTCTAAGTGACATGAAGTAGGATTGTTACAGGCTTGGCAATTACATTTTTTAAACTGTAAACTATTCGTTTTGTGCCAGTGCCAAGTGTAATGAGCGCGTATTGATTTATAATTGTACAGGACAGCTCCTTTTTATACCACTGGCCACTGGTCTACCAGTAGAAGAAGCTTCTCCCTACTTACTTTCATAGTAAGCATAATTTTTATTTCAGTCATGACACGAAAATGTATTCATTTTTCGAAACTTACAGGTGGCAGGAAGGGTCCCAATTTGTTTATCATTTCAAGTACCAAGTGCCTTAAAACAAAGTAGAGCAGTAGTTGTAAGCGAGGTATCCACTGCGTAATACAGTACAGGTTAAAATATATTCGTTGTTTTTTAAGAGGATGATTGTACTTCTTCTTAGCTTCTGATTTTATTTATGATCTGAACAATGCTTTTGTAGACAAGTGTTCCGTTCAGTCCACAAAATTTTTCCGGCACATCCCATGAGTTCGTGTTTGTAACACAAAACAGTTTGAACTTCACTTTATCTTCATTAGGCATAGACTTTCTTTTATTTACTAAAGCCACTTACTTCTATAACACTAGTGAAGTGCTCTCATGTAGTGCGGATCATTTTCTGGCGGGTGACTTTACAGCCTATGCCAAGTGATGTATCGAGGGGGAAACACAAGCTTGTGGGTTGGATTCGATGAATATTTTAAATATACTAGCCTCGCCTTCTCCCGGTTTCTGTAAGAGGAACGCTTAGCTACCTACACAGGTTTCAATCCTCATCTCTCAGTATCCGCCCTTATCCTTCTACGGAGTACGAAGAAGCGGACTCCTTAGCCAGCAGCAGCGGTAGTACGACCGTACAATGACGGTAGTTCCGCTCCAGAACCAAATAAAAGGAGTCAGGAACCTCACGATTTGCATAATGAGTCAGAAAGTACAGATCGCATAGATGCGTAGTGAAACCTGGGGGTCCCTTTGATATGAGCAGAATGGTTTCAACTCTCTTATCATAGAGAATAAGACGGCCACGTGATATTCTGGATTAGCGGTAGTCCTACCATCTGCATAATGACCAAATACACATTATAAAAATCGATAAGCTGTGTGCAGAAAGTTCTGTTCATAAACTAATCTGCATGCATGTTCTGTAGCAAACTCATTATCCATATGAACGGAAGGCCAATACTGCACAGAGCTACCCTGCTGCAGTTTCTGCCTTTATCCTTTGAAATTGCATACATAAATACAAACAAATAAACATAAGGTGCTAAATGCAGCATCGAACGAGAGGAAGACGTTAAGTATTTGTCCGACACGGTCAGTTCTCATAAGCAGGCAGTTTTGATGTGAGTTTTATGATCACAAGTCAGACACTGAAGTAAAAACGTAGTAATTAATTTTAAAATGTCTTAACATACTGTAGCTTGTACAGTGGTCACTTTCAAAAGTGTTGCCGAGAACTCCTTATTGGATTCATAAAAAAGTGTGTGTGTGTGTATGGGGGGGGGGGTCGAGTGAAGGAAACACGTCATTAACAGGGATTCTAGGTAAATAATAGCAGTAATATGTTTTCTTTTGGGTAATTCTCCGGCGTCTGATTTCTAATAGCCGACTTTTCGGAACTCTGTATCGGTTCCATCTTCATAGGCAGGTCGATATTCATCGACCTGCCTATGAAGATGGAACCGATACAGTGTTCCGAAACGTCGGCTATTAGAACTCAGACGCCGAGGAATTATCCAAAAGAAAACATATTACATATAGAACACGGCGAAAGCTTAAAATCAAGAAATAATAGCAATTTCTGAAAAAGAATAATTTGATAAGAGTAGAGAGGAAAACCAACTAGAGGGCACTTATATGCCCATCATCAGGAGCTCGAGACTATACTTGTGTCATTGCCGCATATGGTGTGTAATGCCTTGGTTGCTGGTGGTCGGCTGTTAGGAGCAGAGCAGTAGGCTATGCGTCCGGGATGAGGAAAATTGTGCGAGTCTCGAGCTCCTGATGATGGGCATATAAGTGCCCGAAACATGTTGAGCAGATTATAAGTGCAATAAAGCATTCAGTAGCATCTAGTTAGTTTTCTTCTCTACTCTTATACTAGGATGCACGGACAAACATACATCAAATACATCAAATTCAGAATAAATTGATGTTTACTCTTGTAAATCATTAGCGTGAGTTCCTTCTTTTTTTCTCTCTCTCTCTTCTTTTGTCGTTTGTAATGGAAGGATTGGATCGCATATATGCATATATGCATAAACACACAGTTTATATAGAGTATGACCTTGGGAATAAAAGAACTTACTTCTCAGAAGCTTAAGACAACTTTTCATAAATCGCTTAATAAATGACAGTTGCATATGGATGACAAATTCTGATGTATCGTGTGACGCAGTGCAATTGATTGGCGATGTATATCCCAGACCTTAATTAAGCAACGCAGCCTGAAGACATTTGGGGGAACGCAGTCACAGCTCTAACCATTCTGAACTTCTTCAGAGACAAAGTGAAGAGCCACATTCGGCACATCAATCTTGTGAAGAGGGACGGCGGTAGTCTCTGTCTTGAATGTTGGATGGGATACAGAGATATTCAGTTTTTGATAACGTACAACACATCTGTCTCTGCCGAGAAACAAACCACGAACTTCCAACTCGCAAACTGTTCTGTATGAGCTATCCGATTTGTTACTTTTGGTTTATACCTCATGTCAAGGCAGGAGTTCTAAATTCTGGATGAGTTACGTTTGTGTTCTTACAAAAATGCAGTTACTGCTCATTAAATTTGTGCTGCTTTCTATTCACAGCAAGTCTCGTGAAGAATATGCATGTTAGACGATTTCCCTGATCACTTTCGCGAAAGAGAAGTCATTTGTACAGATAAAAATGTGTTGGCGCGATGAAGCAAACGCGTAAATTAGCATGACAAAACCTGCTCTTTGTCGGCCAAAATTTGCATTCAGTTTCTGAAGAAAAACCAGACAAAATCTCAGTCGCCGTGACTTTCTTCTACTCAAGCAGCAGACAGGAAAGAAGTCGTACTCGAGGTCACGCGGTAAAATGTAGACATTACGAATATCACATTATGATAGTCAATTCGTACGGAAACCGCAAAAATAATCAATTCCTCTTGGCAGTTACGGTGCTTCCACGGAGTTCTTTTTGACACAAATTTTTTAACATAGTAACTAAATGTTTAACTTGAATATGAATTTGAACAAAGTCACCCCGTTGTGTATTGATTCTATATATGTGAATCACAGCACAAATTGTGAACCATCTGGGATCCCAAATGCGAGCAACCACGTTGTAAAAGAACTTCATGGTTCTTAGCTTAGCCTGACGATGACTTTTTAAGTCGAAAGACGTCGCTTTAACTTATGCTTTTGTTATATAGTTGTGTTGATTGAAATATATATTAATAAAATGAATATAAATGTTTAACTTTTTTTATCTCAGTATTTAACCAACTTGATGCACAAAATTTGTTTCACAGTAAGTTTTATTTCATGCCTCTACATGTTTCGAGAACACGTGATCATCATCAGGAGGTCAAAATTTCACTACACAGCCTCTGGTATCATCACACCTATAGGTTTGATGATACCAGAGGCTGTGTAGTGAAATTTTGACCTCCTGATGATGATCACATGTGCTCGAAACATGTAGAGGCATGAAATAAAACTTACTGTGAAACAAATTTTGTGCATAAAGTTGGTTAAATACTGAGATAAATATACTGAGATGCACGATCAGCAAAACGTCAAAAGTTTAACGTTTTGTTGACCGTGCATCATGATATATCCGTACAATAAGAAACAACAGGATGCACTGGCTGTTGGCAGGATCCCATCACGATCCTGCCAACAGCCATTCAACATAAACGCATGACATATCCCAATTGCTGTATATACAGATTAGTACCTCCTAATAATGACCAGTAAGCCTGCTCGAAACATGAAGAGGTTAATTACTGAAATAAACTGAAAGTAAATAGTGCATCCTGTTGGTTCATATTGTACGAATAATAGTGTACATATTCATTTATTGTACTAACAGCTAAATATGTATTATTATTATTATTACGGGCCATAGGCTGTGGTTTTAAGCCAGTCTCAGGAATCACACGGATGTGTTCACCGAATCAAATTGTTGTTTAACAGAAGTCTATAATAAATAGCATTACGCACAGTTTCCAGTTTTGGGAGCAAATTTCTTCCTGAAGTCGCCGCTGCACAGGCGAAGGCAAATATCGTTTTCCATACGTCCTCTTCACTCACGGCCAGACTTCAGCTCACCCCCCCCCCCAACATCCAAATCTCCTCCTTGCCGCCATAACACTTTCTCTCTTTCTAATCTTATGGTATTTTGAAGGCCTAAGCCTTCCTTCGTTATTTAGTCTCACACGTTGGGTTCAATTTTCTCTCTAGTGGGAGAGGGATTCAAACCTACATCCACGCACATTGTTATCACATATTTCCAAAATTTCCCCAGGATGGACTCTAACCAGTCCTTACAATGAATGTCCGGTTATAATGTGTACAAATTTCTTAACTGCTATCAGGCAGTAAATATTAAAAAATCAGCAGCCACTGCAACATTACATGTCCCAGTATTCGAAGACTGAAATCCACTTCAGAGTAAAATATGATAGTTTTGTTCGTTATGTGAGAAAGACAGTTTGTATTAAGTCCTTTTTGCTTTCACTCAGATGTACTCAGATGCTTTATGGAAAATGAAAAAGATTCTGAAAGTAAACGGGTACAATGAAGTTCCACGCTTGAAGAGACAAATGCAATCGATTGCTCATCGGTCTGCGCCTTTTATTTTCTCTTCTGCTGGGAAGCCGCTGTGTCAAGGGGTGTAAAATTACCACCCCTTGTTCTCCCTGACGTAATGCTACGCAGGTCTCGGCAGGAAGAAACCAAATCCCTCAAATACATCTTACTGCCTTATATAAACACCGTAACGGTCACATTGCTGTGTTCTCCATTATTTATAATTTCTGCTCCTTTAGAACCCTGACATCGCATGGCGTTCACTTCCACTAAAAATAACCTTTACTGAAGTCTGTAGTATTCCTTCCCACTTCGTTTGTCTACTTAAGAGGCAGATCTTGAATGTTGCTTAGAGACTTGCAGCACGGGAACGTCACACGGAGTAAAGATCGTGTCGGTCTTTTCGAATTGTTGCCTGCAAACAAATAGCGCGCTCTATGGAGGGAGTATTTTTCTATTAATAGGCATACTAGATCTTCGAAATTACTGGAAAATATAGACATAATATGGTAGAACGGAGGATTGAGACTAGATATCGTTGAAAAAATTTCTCATTTCTGCTCATTGGGCTAAATTCACAACCTTACTTGAAGAATAAAAGACCAACTTGATGTCACTTGCTATTTTATTTCACTTCTTATGTGCTCAACATGTTTCGGACATTAATATATCCATCATCAGGAGCTTGCGACTATTCTGTTGGATTACCACATTGGTCGTATTGTTCTTGGTTCGATGTGTGTTGGAGTTTCGGTGTGGTTGGGTTGGAGTGGTATCCGTGTTGCAGGCTTCAGCCTGCTACACGGAAACTTGTTTCTTTCATAAAATATGTGTAATATTTTGCTGTATGCCCTTACACAAAAAAAAAATAGAAATTGTGGCTGTGTTGCTAGCGGAAAATAAAACAGTTCAAACGCAACAAGTTCAGTTGTACTGCAAAAGAATTCCTTATATCGACCTAGTTCTGATTTAAGTTACTGTTGTGGCAGGATCTTTTGCGAAAAGGAAACGAATTACTCTTATAATAAAACCAACGAGATGCACTAATTTCTCAAATTTATTTTAGGAATAGAACTCTACATGTTTCGGACAGTTTCTCTGTCCATCGTCAAGAATCTAGTACTGTACACACAGTGAAAGTTTTATGTCATACAGGTTATGCTGACTGCTTGCTAGCGGGATCAGGATGTAATTGGTTCCATTCTGATCCCGCTAGCAGACAGTCACCATAACCTGTATGACATATACCTATTGTTGTGTGTACAGTACTATACTCTTGGTGATGGACACAGAAACTGTCCGAAACATGTAGAGTTCTATTCCTAAAATAAATTCGAGAAATTAATGAATCTCGTTGGTTTTATTATAAGAATATATCACGAGGCACGGTCGTCTGGATGTCATAGGAAATGACTGTTGCGAAGTGAATACTTTTTTTGGGGGGGGATAATTTTTGGATTAAAAAAACGGAATTGATGACAGAGCTTTCACTTGAGTCAACACAAGACTTAGTTCCTGCTACTCCATTAATTTTATTATTACATATATTTCAGACTTTACTTACAACAGTGCAGAATGTGTAAGCGTAAGTGTAGTCACGTTAACGTTTCAGTTTGATGATTTCTCGGTTTTATTAACCTTTGTTGAGATGCATGGAACCCAAGTCACTACTTGCCTAAATGTCATTAGTATGTCGCCAGTTCCTGGCTCTAAACTACCGTAATTCACACACATTTAATGACGATTTTGTGAACCAGTTATGACTGACTTGACGAGACACCTGTAGAAGAAAGGTAAAATTACCAAACATTTCCTCACCTCGAAAAAATAAATAAATCCGAAGACACGCCCTGATGTCCAGGTGTGCAAGTTTCATGTTAGTGTTAACCTTAGCATTTATCTGTCCTTACGTCAAGGTATTCCACATTTGGTTCATGGCCCATCCTGTGCACAAAAAGGATTAGAGAACATTAGTACGATTTTCACTTCTTAGAGAAATGTATCGTCTGTAATTTGTACTTGTTAATATTGATATTCCACTTCGAGTAGATCTGAATGCTGATTAGTGCTCATTGTGGTTTTAGCATCGTTATATCCACTTTCACGTCGACAGACACCTGGGTGCTTTCATCATAAAGCAATTCATCATCAAGTATTTCATCATCAAACCTGCATATATCAGAATGGAGCTTATATGCAAGGAGTTTACTTTGGACAATCAGGCGTTAATTTCTCGAGGGTTAGAAATTCTGCCCTCTGTCTAAACTAAAAAAATACAGTCTGAAGGAAGTAGCTGGTTTGTTGTAACAGATAGCCGGGAAAGTGCTATTTTATAAGTTGAAGCACAAGACATTTGTCTTTTAAATATCAAAGAACTTGGTAGCAGCAATTTCCTTTCTTTATACTCTTTGTAGCCAGTCTGTTTATTCTCATCGATTAGAAAGCATTGCTGTACTTAGAACAAAACCCGGACTGAAAGGGAATTACTTGATCCCGTGCGTGCCTCTGGAAATGAGGAGAACATTTCAAGATTTTTTTGCAAACAGCTTACCCGTCGTAAATAAAAGGCCAGTGGATCTTAAATCTGTGGACAATTTGGCTTTTCTCTCGGTAATAATTTCGCCATTCATCTCAAAATATACATAAATTCAGTGCCTACCTGAAAGAGAGCAGAAGCCGTCTTCGTCACAAAGACAAATATGTTAGTATAGCTTGGGAACAAGGTTTGCTCTGAGAATCATATGATATACATAGAAATAATGTGTGGCGAACTTCAAGGTATCTGAGTAAATTTGTACAGTTAGAGATATCACGTGTTTTTAATATTAATTAATAATTTATTAGTACACCAGTAAAAACAACTACATATTTATTGTTTAACTGCTAGCTACGTGTTTCAATCCTGCAGGAACTTCAGCAGGCTGCAATTACAGAACTTAAAATTAAGATAAAAATGTAAATTTTACATGTACAAGTCTTGTGGGATCCCACACAGTGTTTACAATTTTTAGTAGTCAGTAAATCATTCCTTATTATATTAAAATGGAGGTGTTGTGTTTCTAAGAGTTGCTTGTTCCGCATTTTATATGCAAAAAAATATTTTAAAAGGTTTTAAGTCTCGTCTGAGAAATAACCATTAAACTCTTGAAATTAGGATAAGTAAAATAATGAGCTTCTCCATGAAATTTAATAATTCATTCACTGCAATTCACACTTAAAATATAAAGGTGCTTACATTTTTTCGATTATGTGAATGTTTTATCTATGTTAGTTTTTGTCTTGTCCACTCGAATTTATTACACTGTATTTAGGTTTTGTGGGGGAAGCTGAATTTAATGTGTTCCTTATTTTTTTGTGTTTCTTTTTTGTTAGCGTACGCTTAACTTTAAACAGTTTTAAATGTTCCGGTAGGGCCGGGACATGGAACATGCAGCTTATCTTTAAACATAATCGATTATATATGTATATATTGTTGTGCTGTTGGTGGTGTACTAATTAATTAACAAGCAGTGTTTTCTTAATTTCAAGGCAGTTGGTACATACGGTAGTTACAAGGTTTTGGACACTTGTGCTTGTCCGCCAGCTCCTGTATTAAATGCCCCGTTCCCGCACGACAAATATATTCAGAGATTTTGACGTTTTGCTGACCGTGCATCTCAGTATATTTATCTCAGTAATTAACCAACTTGATGCACAACATTTTTGTTTTACAATACAGCTTCTGGTATCATCACACCTATAGGTGTGATGATACCAGAAGCTATGTAATGCAATTTTGAACTCCTGATGATGAGCACATGTGCTCGAAACATGTAGAGGCATGAAATAAAATTATTGTAAAACAAAAATTTTGTGCATCAAGTTGGTTAATTACTCAGATAAATATATTCAGAGATGTAGTTTATTGTTCCTCTGGAATAATCTAATTTTGGCAGGCCTGAATAAAATAGCACTTATTAAAAGGGAATATTTTTATTTATTTTCGTCGAATTCATTCCGATGTGTTTTTTCCTCAGTTGCGACTGTATCCTGCCATTTTTATTTCACGAAAGGTGTAATGCAGATGAGAGTTCCTTAAAATTTATGTCATATGGAAAAAGTAAACTGTCACGTCTTTATGAAAGTTGTGGTCTTCGTGTAATCACTAAATTATTCAGATACTCTTTATTTCCACTGTAAGCAACGATGCAAGATCCAGACCGTCGACTGAGGGCGCCTGGAGCGCTGATTGTAGGTCTGGTTGTCCTCATCTCTGTGTTCTCGTACGGAACTTGGTTTCCCTGAATGAGACTTTCTTCCGCACACTGCTCTTAATATATAATTCATATTTTCTTCTTGTGCCCTAGTTGTTTATGTAGCAGTTCCTCATTTTCTGACGTAGACACTTCAGCCCCAACCTTCTGCAAGATTTAGATGTTGACAGATAAATTAATGAAAAAAAATTATTTGAACTGCAACGAATCGTGTCCAGTTTAAGTGGACTGAATGGCCATCCACGTCATCATCGCCTTATTAGTAAAGGCTATTCCATACTAACTGACGTATTGGAAAATATTATATTGCACAAAACAAATATATGGTATAACCTTTTCGGAATAACATAGACAGGTGGCCATTTTACTTTCAAAATTACGAACCACTTACCTATATCTGCATCACTCTGTTTGCAAAATACCCTTCCCGAGAAAAAAGCTTGGATCCTCTTGATTGATTAACTGATACTTTACAGAATTTCTGAGCATTATTAGACATTCTAATAAATATTAGCATCCATATTTGTTCCCTCCTTCCCAAGATTCTTTCTTTAATTTTATGTCAATATTTTATTATTAGAGAGAGGTTTTAATGTTAACGAAGGTCTGGAAATCAGTACTTCATTGGCATCTGGCTTAGCACGATGTACAGGAAGAGACTTTTTTTCTTTGGGATTACATTTTCAGGAAATATAGCAGAAAAGTTTTACGTTTTTTTTTTTTGTATGTAGCGAGACAAATATGTTCACTTGGCTCTTCATTTCTTCACTTCTTTAATTTCAAAGGAGTGTAAATTGACATAGAAACATGACTGTAAATGCGTTCCTCCACTTCCACAATCTATGCCATGAGAACGAGCTGGCTGGCTGTACATGCTTGCACCTTCTAAATTGCATACACTTTCAGAGTGCTTGTTCTGTACATTTTATATTGCAGGTAATTGTGTTACATGCAGTTACACAAACTGATTTATTTTCATGTGCCAGGGCGATGTTAGTGAAGTACTTGTCAAATTAAAAGCATTATCTTTATTTTTATAGTTTTTTACACACTTCTGGTGTGATCCTTCCTCCTGAACTGTGCTCACCTTTATTCCTCGCTTCTCAGCAATAGGCTGCAGGCCACAAATATTATCGTACATTTATGCTTTAAACACTGTTTCCTATATATTAAGCAGGATTTTCAGACACGTTTTAATGAGTTTTGTATTTGAAATGTTCCGTGCATTCCTGCACAATTTAATGTATTTACATCGGATGTTTATTGGACCGTGCGTCATTGTGATAGCTGAAGAATAAAAAACCAATTAGATGTCACTTGTTATATTTACTTTACTTCTTAGATACTCGACCTGTTTCGGGCATTAATATGTCCATCTTGAGGAGTTTGCGCCTATGTTGTTGAACTACCACATTGGCTGTATTGTTCTTGGATTACTGTGTGTTGGAGTCAGGGTGCGGTTCGGCTAGAGTGGTATCCGGGCTGCCGGCTGAAACCGCCAGCCCGGATACCACAATGTGGTAGTTCAACAACATAGTCGCAACCTCCTGAAGATGGACATATTAATGCCCGAAACATGTTGAGTATCTAAGAAGTAAAGTAAATATAACAAGTGACATCTAATTGGTTTTTTATTCTTCAAGTATTTACATCTCTTTAAATGCAGTTCTAAGTCACTACGTACTCCTTATGGTTTTCTAAATTTCGTCATAATTAATTTGACCCATTTTTTGTATAAAATATTGTAATTTAGGTGCATGCGAGAGAACAAGTATTTAAAAGTATTTTACTGAAACCATTGTAAATTTCGTAATTATTTCTGGCAAAATTTAAGAAAATTCTGATATTGAAGAAAATTTGTATGTAAAATACGTATCATTCTGAATCCTCAATAGCGTAAGCAACGCCCTAAAATGTTTCATTTATCATACAGTTGTTAATTTACATTTTCTGATAAACTCTGTCTGTAGAATTAAGTATTCTGAAAGATGTGGAAGTCATATATTATTTGTAGAATTAATTTCCTAAACTCAATTCTGTCAAAGGACGATTAAAATTTAAATTCAAAATTATACCTTTTAAAAATATCTGTTTGCATTTTAAACGATTTGCAGAATATCAGCATGTGCTCCGATATAAACTTAATATTTTATAGGAACCTACTCTCATATTTAAGTATCATTAAAGGCGTGAAAAGTACCGCGCTTGTAGATTATTATAGAGTTTACTCATAATGTGTTTAACAGTAAAAATCTTGATACAGTTGTGCAGAACTCTATTACATATACTGAAAATTCTCCCGAAGTGGAAAATGAATATTCATCTTCTAGTATATATACACAACCTCATGTGGTGTCGAAGAGCATTTTCAGAACGGTGAGCATAAAATTGTGCAGGCGACATAAAGAAATATACTGCAACATACGACCCCTGTCGGAAATTCAGATACACGTCACTGGTGTCTAATTTGTTGAATAGAAATTTAAAATTTTACTTCTTGAAAAATAACTTATATTTGAGTTGTAGATAAGATTCACTTCCTACGCCACAGTAAGAAACCGAGTTGCTTTGGAAAGACCGAACGGTTAATACTGTTTTTAAAAACAGACACATGTACTGCCTGTCATTATGGCAGTTTTTGTGTTATTAGTCCTGGCTGTATATGAGGTGTCTCTTAAATCTTGCAGTATCAAAGAGCGTTGATACTCAAAATTTCCTTTTCTGCCTCCAAAAAAGGACACGATATTTCTGTTACAAAGAACAGTCGCCTAGAACATGTCATGCAAACACGTCATAGCTGTCACTTAGTCTTGACAAATTTATGCGATATGGTGTAGGGCGAGTTTATTCCATGCTGATATATATATATATATAGCGTGCT
>Ga0123353_10008239_pt1 | contig 14205 bp, 5 predicted proteins | sample TergutLab28metaG_3_FD_92763 | JGI IMG/M metagenome (GOLD analysis project Ga0123353, IMG submission 92763) | Labiotermes labralis P3 segment gut microbial communities from Petit-Saut dam, French Guiana - Lab288 P3 | ecosystem: Host-associated > Arthropoda: Insects > Digestive system > Gut ... | reverse complement strand
TTGGAACATCACACATAATACGGAAAGTACTGCAATGTGAAGCTTGAAGCCTGAGCGGTGGGGATCACCGCTGGTTCAAGAGAAGTACCAGGAAGAAATGCCTGTGACAGGAGACATATATATCGTATAATAATAATAATAATAATAATAAAGCGTAAGTTACAATAAATGCTGATGGAAGACAAGGTTTCATAGTGATTAAAACTCATATTGAGGTGTCATGGGTTATGACCCCCGTTTGTAGTGCGGTAGATGCGTACCAAAATTTCGACGAAACGAAAAGTTAAACCCTAAAAATGAAGGAAGCGTGCTGCTGTAAGTCGTATATACCTACCAGACTACACGGTGTTACAATTAAAAAACTATAGCATTTAATAATTAAACACTGAGATTACCAAACAAATTGTTATGCCTATTTGGTTTGAAGACGCTGCATCAAAGATTTGTTATGCCGCATCAAATAAAATGTAGGAACTTAATCTCGAATCGCTGTTGTTAAGTAATATAGCGAAAATATTTATTGACTTATTTCAAGTCATTTTCCACGCAGTTGACTGGAAGAAACGAGGAAAAACAAAAAGAAAATCTGCCTTGTGCAGGGCACTGAAACAGAGAAACTTCTGTATAAGAAACAGGAATGTTAAACACCACAACTGATTAATGGCTGTAATTTTGGACCTGTTGGATGAAATTGCACAGGGGCGCTTATTATGCTGCAGTTTCCGGGTTTTATACCCGTCTGCAATTGATTGGAACACTGGAGTATATCCATACGATCTCTAAGATGGCTGCGTGATTATACACGTGCGTGCAGTGTGTCAGACACGGAGTAAGAACCGAAGCCGAGTGTGTGTAGAATCTCTGTGAGATCTGCAGAGGGTGGTTCAGTAGTGAGTCACACCGACGAGCAACTGCCAACTTTGACAAAAAAACCGTTTGACCTACTTGAATGCCTGCCCGTCCGCACTCACTTTCGAAGCATCTCGCTGTTATCTCATGCACGTCAGTGCACTGTTTGTCTACAGCGAAACAAGGAAAAAGGGAACACGTTTTGACCCCAGACACCCTTCGCCTTACCCCGAATTTTAGGCGCATTCGCAAAATTGCAAAAAGTGACTATTAGCTTTGTCATGTCTGTCCGTCCGTCTGACGGTCCACCCGTCCGCATGGAACAAATCGGATCCAACTGGGCGGATTTTTATGAAATTAGGTATCAGTATTTTTCGAAAATCAGTCGAGAAAATTCAACTTTCATTAAAACATGATAACGGGTAGTTTGGATGAAGACCCACACAAGTTTACGATCTTATCTCGCTCAATGCTTCTGAGCGTGAAAACTGTTTCGGAAAAAAACTGTAAAAAAAAATCAAAACACAAGTTTTATGTTCAATAACTTTTTTTTCGAAAATCATGCTGTTTGTTACATAGTGTGAAAAATACAGTAGAGCCGGACAGGCCACAGAAGACGGCAAAATACGGCGCACGCACTTTACATGCGGGATATGCAACACTACAAACACACACACACACACACACAGAATATGTAATACCTATTGCTTATCCCCGTCAATAATGGTTACGCGAACGTGCCTCTTTTTTACGTTGTACGTATATTGCCTGCCTTATTATATTTATATTTTCCTGCAACTTTCAACCTGATAAACTCATTTCACATATTTTATATAATCGCAAGCACTTTAACTTTGAGTTTAGTCCATCTGATGTCAACAGTAATGGTTCCTCCTTTTGTACAGACTCATTTTCTTGACATCATTTCTTAATCTAATTACTTTTCTTGTATAACGTAATGGAAACATTTCATAAAATTCAGCTGTGCGTAAGACGAGAAGCAAAAAAGAAGCAATGGTGTAATGAGAATAATTCCTTACACGCACGTAATATGAGTTATATAGCTGAAAGTAAAGGGCTACACACCATTGGTTATGCTCAGAACATTGCAGGAAAACGACACGCGTTACTGCTGTGCCACTGTCTCCCCAGAGTGCAGTTTTGCTTTCGTGATTTCGCCCAAAGAAATGGATTATCTTCATGAGGTAAGACCACGAGATATACTCGGGGTCTACGTAATTCCGGAAACGAAATATTCCATCATTTGGCGAGAATAATTTTCCCGATCAAGGAAATGCAAAATTAATTGGTGTATCTCGAATGATACACAAATTCTGGTACGGAATTTGTGCGTATTGAGAGAGATAGAGAGAGGGACAGGGAGCGAGAAGAGAGCACACACGCTCTCGTACCTTCACGATATGGCTTTCTTGGCTACAACACCTAGCAGCAAGGTTATGCAGCACTATATTTGCCACTTGCAAACCACCAAATGACCAATTCACATATCCTGCCAACAAAAACCTGGACTAAATCACTTACCTTTACACAGTGTGAGAGGTTTAGTGAAGAGGAAATAATCAGACCTCCCTACTGAAAATCTAAAGGAGACATTGTGAAAAATCAGTTTCAATACACATTACAAAAAACTGTATTTATAATAAATTATTATAGATAGGAGCCAACCTGTAATTATGGCCTGCGAGAATGTGTACATTACAGCTTCTTGTGCAATATATCAGATGTTACATTCGACTAGACGTGTTTCAGTTGGACAAATACTGTTTAGGTAGACATACGCGATATTTTAGATGTGTTAAAGCTGATTTTGTTTTGTGTTTTTGAAACATACTGTTATGAAGCTTACCGCTATGGCCTAACATTGAAATCTCTGCAGTCTGTCTACATGTTTTATTTATGCGTTCCTTATTACTCTCCCAAGAAACAGCAATCATTTTCCTAAATAACATTCATAGATTGGTCTTTGTAAAGGAAGCACACTGTGTTTACTGATAGGTGCAAAATTATTCTTCATAAATAAGGCACATTGATTTTATTCTTCAAAGAGTTAATTGAATTCAAGTGAAGTGAAGGCTAAGTAATGTTTCTCATTAGACCTTTGCCCGCCAAACGCAGCAGCCTAAATACGGTGCAGTGTGATGTCCCTCAAGATGTATCATTCCTGTACATTAACATAAGCCGAAAGCCGAGACGTGGCTACACACTGCTTAACGTAGGCCATGAATACTTTCCTTTAGCACTCACTCAACGTTACTGCGATTTACTCCAAAAGTTGGTTGCATTATCCTCGGGATAATAAGTCGTTGAGCAAACCTAGATTTCGAATTAATCTTCATGCGATATCAGCAATGAGTTAGAACTTCTGACTTCATTACATGAGCCACACAACAACTAGTGACAGTTACGTCAGACATAAACGATAAATTTCATCTTGTGATGTCACATAAAGTGGCATAAATAGCTAACTAGACAGACGTTGATAAGGCCAGGATATTAAATCCTTAAATATAGGGCTGAGGGCAAGATAGGTTACCGGACACTCGTCACAGATAAAATCTGCACAGCTTCCCTTCATTGAGAATACTGCGTATTATTTTGACGGCATCTTACATTTCTCGGACTCAAGGACGCTTACACGCACATTCACGCACACGCACGCACGCACGCACACGCACGCACGCGCACACACACATGTTCACGTTGTCACACACACGAACACACGCCCATATATCCAAACAGAAGTACAGTCATGTTCTTACACACGCTCACATACACACACACACACACACACTCTCACGCTCGCACAACAGTATCATCACACACGCTCACACGTACAGAGGTTCAGTTTCCAGTCCCGTCCATGGACTGGAGGTAAACAAAGCATTACGAACTGATGTAGCCCCAACAAACAACAGTCTACAGGGTGTTTCATTATTTGTGGATTTTACTGTAGATGATTTCCCTCGTCTTCTTGATACAAAAAGAAACTTCCTATCGACATGCATCCTATTCCTCGAAATGCTTAAAACCTACAAGATAAAGGTATTCTGAAATATGCCGCTGTGTAATTTGGCATTAACCTGTGAAAGTATAAGACGTTTCAAGAAACAAATTCCGGTATGAATATAAAAAGACATATGAATGTTTGTACCACCAAAAGATGGAGACCTCAAAAAGGTGAAGTAACAAAAAAAGTAAATTTTTCCTGATCACGCCACGGAAACATACAGGGGAGTAATAATATAGCTCTAATTATTCTTAACCTCGGCGCTTGATGGACGAGTGGTCAACATAACACCCCGGCCGCATTAACCCCGGGCAAGAATCCAAGTACCCACTAAATTGGAGGCTGGGTGAGCACCACAGCAGTTATGGACGGTTCAGTGAAGAGAAAAATCTTTGTCCATGCCAGGATTCGAATCCCAGTCTTTGGAGACCTCAAAATATTTTTAAATTTTATTGGGATGGGACGTTAAGAGCAAAGATTTTGCACTCTTTCTTCACTTTCAATATATCCTGTACTTGAATATGTCCGAAGATTCGGTTACCCTGTCTAAGAATTTTTCGTTATTTTTCTCAGTTTTTCTAGGTCACTGCTCGAGTATAAACTTAAAATGTGCAGCTTCTATGTTCTTCCACGTGTCTCTCGTATTGCAATAAACCTAAAGAAAAATCGGCACCGAATTGAAGAAGAGGGTTGAGAAAAAATATATAATTTCCCGGTGTGTGGGAAGATTCGTGAGTTTTGTCGTCAAAGCAAATCCCAGTACCACTTAACAGCAACAGCAATTATTCCAGAGGAAATAAATCTACAGAAAACAATTAAAATATTGACAATTATTAGTCTGTTGGTATTATCATTGTTGTTGTTTTGTTTATATTTGTGAGCATAATATCAGTTAAACACAAACATCTGGAAATTCTTGCCTCTTGACGTTTGCCGGATGTTCCTTCAAATATCGCACGGTCGCCATGTTTGTTACCATTTACGGTGTTTCCTGCACAATATGTAGACTATATATATATATATATATATATATATATGTTTATGATCTAAGAGTATTTCCGTACCAAACTTCACTTGCCTAGTTCCTGTTGTTGAAAAGATATCGTCATCAACCCACAACAAAAGAAAGTTCTGACATGGCAAACATCTTGTTTACTGCAATAAACAGAAATTTTACCAAAACAAATTTCCTTCATTTTGTCCAGCATTTGTTATTTCACATCATTTTTTAACTCAAAATTAAGTAGCGCTACCACGACTTCTGCTGCACAAGTTCGCGTGGCCTCCACGTTGTCATCACTAACTATAGGACATTCCAAATATGATCTTAGGGTGTTTTCCAAAGTCATTACTATTATATTCACATCGATTTTCATGAAACTCGGTAAACTGCTTTGAAAGTTAAAGGAATACACACACGCACACCCACACGCACGCACATAGCTTGTTGATCTCACAGGAAGGCTCTTCTTTTCTTTTGAGGACAAAAATATGAAGGTGATTCCATTGTCTGCAGGGAATCTGTCTGTGGCTCAAAGATTTTATTTTTCTTCCCTTATGATGGAGAGAGAGAGACTTCTCTGAAACGTAGGCACTCATCTATCAGACTGCAAAGGATATATCAGAAGGTCTGAAACCTTTACTGTCGGGTGAAAATTGGTTTTGTACGTGAGGTCTTCGTCTTCAGCGATGTTACGCTTCGCAGGGTGGTAGCTGGCTACCGACGATTCGGGAGAACTTATCGGTCCCATCCTCAAATCTGCCCCAAAACTTCTGTCACCAACTACCAACCTACGCTGCGAAACACCCTAGAAGAGCGAAGGCCTCAACTAAACCGCGGTGGAAGCCTGCAATCTGTCATGTTACTTTACCCTTCCGTATTATGGGAACGTACATTCTGGTAGGTTTTGGAAGGGCATTTGCCCGCATTGTCTCCTTTATTTCCCGCAAATGAACCGTTTTGATCATTTTTTAAAGGAAAATATTTAGAAGAATATATGGTCCTAAGTATGAAAACGGGGAACGGAAAAGTCGGACGAATCCAGAACTAGAAGAGATGAGCAAAGGAGAAAATATAGTAAAATGGATAAAAGGGCAAAGGATAAGTTGGTTAGGTCACCCAGAGAGAATGGAGGAGAATAGGATGCCCAAAAAGATCTTCACTCAAGAACTGGAAGGGACGAGAAGAAGGGGAAGACCCAGGAAAAGGTGGAAAGAGGAAGTAGAAAGAGATCTTAAAGTGCTGGGAGTGAGAAGATGGAGAGAGTTGGTGGCAGATAGGAAAAAATGGAAGGAAATTGCTCGATAGGCCTAAGCCCACAGTGGGCTGTAGTGCCAATGGAAGAAGAAGAAGAAGAAGAAGAAGAAGAAGAAGAAGAAGAAGAAGAAGAAGAAGAAGAAGCGTTTTGATCTTTCGAAACATCTGTTCTCTTGTATCAGAGTGCCTCGGATCATAAACCAGAATTACATAATGTGCATCTCCAAACTTTTTGCAGTGTCATTCATATCATCGTTGTTTTTTCGAGCGACCAATGGAACATTTTGGCTACAGTTCAATTAGATGTGAACCCTTTGTGACGTGTGTGAATTTTGCACTTACAGAAACACTGATGACAGGCATTAAGTGAATCCCACAGTCGATGCTGTGATGTTATTTCGCCATATAAAGGCACAAAGTCCCATACTGATTGCCTAACAACTTCCAGTTTTTCTCATGGTCACTGGACTTAGGTCTCAGCAATTAATATTGAGTTTTCCGTATTCCGGGATGCGATGCTGTGTGGTTTGCTAGATAGGCAGCAACATTTCAGAGTATCTTACTGCCTCCATATTCAGTAAATATAGAGAAGAGGGGGGAAAGATAAGCAAGTGACAGAAAGTTTGGAAGACAGGACAATAACATAATTTCGGGCAATCCAAAAGCAACTGACATTTTGTTTTTAACCTCCAGCACATTATGAGGTCGTTCTAATTATGTCATTCTTTTCGTGAGGCCTGTACAAACTTTCCTGGAAATTAAGCGACGTAAAAATTGTAGAAACTATAAGGTTACGTACATATGTGGATACAATAAATTGTACAGTTTTCGCAACAGTTCCACTTAATTTTAATCTGTGCTGTGCAGCGACATTAAACATCGGGTAAATTGTGGTAAAGCCCAAAGACTGAGTTGGTTTGGACACATAAATAGAATGCTCGAAACTAGCACAGTAAAAAAATACACAAATGGAAACCCTTCACAGGAAGACCAGCAGGAAGACCCAAGTCTCGATGGGAAGATGATGTCAGGAATGGTCTGAAGAAGATGAAGCTTACGAAGTGGGCCAAACAAGTCCAGGATCGCCTTACATGGCAGGATATTGTTGAGAAGGCCAAGAATTTAGCAGAGTTGTAGCGCCATAGAAGAAAGAAGAAGAATAAAGAAGAAGAAAACAAAAACAAAACAAAAATAAAAAGAAAGAGAGAGAGAGTAAGAGATAGAGATAAAGAAAGAGAAAAAGAAAACGAAAACGAAAGAAGAAGAAGAAGAAGAAGAAGAAGAGGCTCTACTGCGATATAATTCGACCGTGAAATATGGCCGCCGTCTTCAGGCAATCCTTATAAAATTACAAAAATGGTGATACCTAACACTTTGAGTAAAAGAGGAAACATTGATACATTAGAAATGTTCCTGGAGCATAATATAAGTGGTGAATGTTAAAATTTCATTTACATATAACATCCTTTGAGGGTAGGTAGTTTATAAAACCGTCAGAGAAGACACTCTTCATAGCTCTTTTATAATTTAAAACATGCAATATGTTTCGGCTGCAAGGGGCAATCTTCAGGTATCAATCACAAAAATACTTACAGAAAAATATTTGTGTGTGACCATAAAACCTGTGTTACGGGATGTCCGTAATAAAGTCTGAAATCCTTCAAGTTAAAGGTAAAGGCGAGGATATTCTCTGTTCTTATTTCTTGCAGTGTAATGTGTTACCGTAAAGTGGGTATTGTTAAACTATCCTTCTTTGGCATTACAGACGTCGACAGTGTCGTATTTGCATTGCGGCCTCCTTTCTGTTCGGGTATGGCACGGCGTCACTGGTCATCTGTTCCCGACTTTTCGAGAAAACCTGATGGTCTCATTTTCAAGAGTCGAATATTAAGTGAAGAATGAACATTCAACCATCAAAAATGAGACCACCAGTTTGTCTCGAAACCCTAGCACGCATTTTACAGTGATGCCGAACCAAATCCGAAAAGAACGGAGAGCACAACTGCACAGCTGCGAAAGCCTAAAATCTCGTCCCCATTCTGTTTTCATAGAGCCTGAAGATAACCATACGTGTAACGACTGAAATATTTCGCGCTGTAGCATAGTTCAAAACAAAGGAAAGTTACCTTGCAGGCTATGTAATATTTTGTGTACACAGTACCTCTACAGCACAGGAAAAGTATCGAATTACGGTTTTGTGCGTGAGTATTTCGCAGAGAATCTTCAGAATGGTGAAATCGAAATGGCGGTGAAGCGTGCCCCTTCCCAAGCCGGTTCGCACCGGTCAAGTCCAGAGCACCACAGAACCCAAAACCAGGTCCTTCTTACCCTCAATTCTCCCCCCCCCCCCACTTCTAAGCATCACTAATTGCCCTAATTAAGCTAACTCCTCCTATCTCTATGAGATGCTATTATATTACATTTTACAAAAGAACCGAATTATGTCGCGTCTAGTAACGTATTTTTTGTTCTTTTTGCCAACCAAAGACTAATTTTAATGGTACTTTCCCACGCTCATACAGAAAATTCCAGGATGGGATACAGGATGTGCCCATCAGAATACGTTGCAACGCGTTAAGTTACTGTTGCAAATGTATCCCGTACCTCAAAACAATTTTCATTCAGATATGTGTATATCATACTGCCCTCTTCTCCTACTGCCCTCTTCTCTGAAACAGGAAATAACATAGAGCAAACATTGTGAAACGACCGTTCCCTTTAAACCCTCTCATTTGATGATTCATTGTCCCTTTTAAGTTAGGTATTAAGGGACGTAAGACAGGAAAATTTGCAGCTTAACTGGGGAAACGAAATTAAATCTTGATTAGACGGCATTTATATTGTTGTTATTATTATTATTACTCATTACAGGATAACATTAATTTCCTAGGACCCTCAGGGCCACTCCAGGCCTGTAATGGGACTGCTTCACCTTTACCTTTGTACAGGATAACATACACTGGGCCAGGAACAAACCTTGAAACTAAAGCATTACTGCTTAACACCTAATTGGAAAGTACACTTGAAATTAAATTAAAAGCTTCAATACTGTGTGCCTTCGCCAGATGTTGTTCCCAAAATGGCCGTCGTTGGCAATTCCTTTTTTGTGTGTTAATTTAGATAATTTGAGTACATAAGTGCTTACAATTCGTAGAAATTTCAGGGCAAAAAGCGAAGGTATTGAAAGTGAAATTAATGAGCTTCAAACAAGAGCACTGGCAGAATGTTTGCCAAAGTGTAGCACATAACCTATATGTAAAGGGACCAGATTTGTCTATGTTCAGTGCTGTAAAAAGTGGTTATGTGTTTGTAATTTAATTAAAATCGTTAATTAATCCCTAGACTCGAACTGTATGAACTGTAAGATATTTAGTTTTTTTTTTTTTGTAAATGTTTAATATTTTATTTTGAGAAATTATTAAATGTCAAAGTCCCTAAGTGTGCCAATGGACCACTTTGCACCTCGATGCCGGGGCCCATAGCTGGAAACAAAATAGCAAGAAAAACACTGTCAGGGACGTGTGTATAGACATAAATGAATTTAAGAATGGTTTCAACCTAGAACTAACTCAAAAAAGGGTAACTATGATTATTTACCTGCAGTTCTCACAGCATTTTAACTATAGTGGAAGAATTACTACTGTCATTTATGGAATCTACATGGGTTTAATGACGTTAGGCCCAAAGAAATACACAGAGCTGAGCAGAATGTCTCTGAACCTACTGCCTTCGAAATTGAGATGGATATTGAAATGTTAATAAAAATATAAATCAGAAGATATTGATCACATTCCACCAGAATTGCATCAAGCAAAACATAGGAGACACAAACGTAGCGACTCTATCTGAAATAAAGAAGAACAGAGACAACACTGGAAAGAGTTAGTCTTTGTTCATATTTATAAGGGTCATGAAACGGAGTGTCAGAATGACCGAGGAATATCACATCTATCAAGCATGTACAACATTTTAACCAAAATTTTTGTCACTGTTAACTCCGTGTATATAAATATAAATATAAATATAAATATATATATATATATATATATATTGGAGATTTTCAGTATTGATTTAGACGAACTGCTGATACTGTATTCTGAATTGTTTAAATACTGTAGAAAATTTGTTATTTGAAAGGGACTGTGGATAAACTTAAAGAAATCTATGATACGTTTAGGAGGGAGGTTTTATACAATATTTTCATGGAGTTTGTCACTCCAATAAAGCTTACTTAAGTTAAAAAACTGCATTTTATGAAACCTATAGTAAAGCCCTGGCAGGAAGACATTTACTACTACAGTACGTGTACCTCTCGAGAGCGATCTGAAACATGGTGGTGCTTTAACGACACTGGTTTTCGACTTCGCTTTAGAATACGCTATTGGGTTGGTGCAAGTAAACTAGGAGAGACTGAAAATGAATTGGTATGTTCTAGTGTTAATTTATTGGGCGAAAGACACATACGTACTAGAAAGAAAGAAAGAAAGAAGAAAGGAAGGAAAAAAGAAAGAAAGGAAGGAAGGAAGAAAGTGAGGAAGGGAGAAAGAAAGAGAGAGAGAAAGAAAGAAAGAAAGAAAGGAAGAAAGGAAGGGAGAAAGGAAAGAAGAAAGGAAGGAAGGAAGGAGAAAAGGAAGAAAGAAAGGAAGGAAGAAAGGGAGAAAGAAAGAGAGAGAGAAAGGAAGGAAGAAAGAAAGAAAGGAAGGGAGAAAGGAAAGAAGAAAGGAAGGAAGGAAAAAAGGAAGAATGAAAGGAAGAAAGGAAGAAAGAAAGGAAGAAAGAAAGGAAGAAAGAAAGGAAGGAAGAAAGAAAGGAAGGAAGAAAGAAAGGAAGGAAGAAAGAAAGGAAGGAAGAAAGAAAGGAAGGAAGAAAGAACAGAACTTTTATATGCGCCAGTAGATAAGTTGATGTAGAATCCAATGTTGAGAAAACTCGGTACATGTTCATGTTCCGTAAAAAGAATGTAGGACAGAGTCGCAATAAAAGTATAGTTAACAAATCATACGAAAATGTGGCAGAGTTCACATATCTGGGAAAAACACTAACAACTAAAGATTTTATTCTTGAAGGAGTTAAAATCAGGGAATGTACGCTAAGAGTCAGTGCAGAATCTTTTATCTTACCGTTAGCTGTCTAAACACATACAGATTAAAATATACCGAATTAATAATTTTGCCTAATGTTTTATGTAGTCGTAGAGCTTCGTCTGTCATAATGGGAAAAGCACAAACCTCAGGGTAAGAATTGCGCTCTGCTGGATTATTCAGCAGCGAGTAGTGGTAATTTCTTAACGGCGGTTCGGGACTACTTGTCTGCTCCAAACTCAAGGGTCAACAAACATTGCGTAATAAACCAGAAAAGCGCAGTTCTCATCCACTTCGCAGCGGTAGCCTGAAATCACGCCAACCTAAGGGTACTCGTGAACAGCGTGCTGCGGAAGGTATTTGAGTGCAAGTGGGAGAGAGTGACAGAAGGATGGAGAAAACTGCATGATGAAAAGCTTCGTCTTTTGTAGTCATGTGCTGAAATATCATTCGGGTGACCAGATTTGGGAGGGTGAGTTTAACGGAGCACGTGGCAGTTACAGGGAAAACAGAAATTCGTGTAGGGTTATGGGTGGGGAAAACTGAGGGAAACAGATCGCTTGTGATTCATTCTTTCACTAGTATTCAGCCCTAGAGGCCGGTCCGGCAGGAACCAGAGCCCGGTCATAGGACCGATATGGCTCTTGGCACACTGCATCCTAGGCAAGTTCTTAGGGGTAGTTTGCCATTGCTTTCCCCCGCCTTTAGACGTTCCCACTTTCGCCGGTACGTGCCTCTGCGTCAGCAACGACGCGAGATATCCCAGCAGCGAAAGGTGGAACTGTGGGCGAGAAAGATGTCCCGTAGTAACTTTGCCTAAATTCCGACTTCCACATAAATTTAGGGATCTTTTACATGCCGCAAATCTACGACATGGGACCAATGGCCTTACTTCCCCTCCGAAGGAAGGCGTACTGAGGATTTTTCGCCCTAAAAATCCGACGGCTTCGGCCAGGTTTCAACCCGCGAACTTGGGTAACAAAGACCAGCACGCTACCTCGTGATATACAGGCCTAAATGGGAGGGTAGTGTGAAAAACGTAATGAGAAACAGAATGACAGCGCCATGACTGGTTTGATCTGACTCAGGATAAAAACGAGTGGCGTCCTACTGTATACACTGTAATGAAGAATCTGACTATTAAAACACTTTCCCATTATCCAACAGATGCACCAGTACTGTAATTTTAGCCAAGCACTGTATAAGCTCCCTGATGATGGATCCCTTGTGATCCGAAACATGCTGAAGCAATTTTAAATATATTTTTAAATATTTTATAATAATTCTAATTTTATCTACGTAGTGTTTTAATCGTCACTGATGCACGATACAAACATGAAGAAGAATCTGACGTTCAGGTGACCGTGCAACGTGATAAATTCTTATAATAAAACCAACTAGATGCACTAATTTCTCAAATGTATTTTTGGGATAAAACTCTACATGTTTCGGACAGTTCCCCATTCTATCATAAGGAGTTTTTCACTGTACACACAACAATGGTATATGTCATACAGGTTTGCTGACAGCTTGCGCGCAGGATCAGGACGAAACTGCAGTTCCGTCCTGATCCTGCTCCGTTGGTTCTATTATAGGAGAACTGTAATGCAGTTTGTCGTTGAGAAATGCGCTTTCTGGACTATTGCGCAGCGAGTAGTGGTAATTCCTTACCGACGTTACGGGACAAACTTTCCGTCCCATCTTCTTCTTCCGGCTTACTTGGATTCTTGACCCTCGAAGATGGGGCGGATACATGGCCCGGATAAGTCGATAAGGAATTATCACTACTCGCTGCGCAATAACCCAGAAGAGCTTAGATTCTGCTCCAAGTACTTAGGTAATTAGTTTTGGTTACACAAATAATTGATACTTACTTATTTACTCCATGAAGCTGGGTCCTTGAGAAGCTAACTGGTTCTCAGCTAGTCAAGAAATTCCCCGCATTTTATGGAACCCGAAGCGCGTACACAAATGCCCGCCACGTGTCCCTATCCTGAGTCGGATCAATCCAGGCCATGCCCTCTCATCCCACTTCCTGAAGATCCATCTTAATATTATCTTCCCATCTATGCCTGGCTCTTCCAAATGGCCTCGTTCCCTCAGGTTTCCCCACCAAAACCATGCACATACCTCTTCTCCCCCCAAACGTACTACATGCCCCTCTCCCCCATCTCATTCTTCTCGAATTTATCGCCCGAATAATGTTTGATGATGAGTACAGATCATAGAGATCCTCATTATGTAGTTTTTTCCACTCCCCTGTTACTTCGTCCCTCTTAGACCCAATATTCTCCTCAGCATCCTATTCTCATACACCCTCAGCCTACGTTCCTCCTCCAATAGGAGCGACCAAGTTTCACACCCATACAAAACAACAGTAAAAATTATAGATCTGTATATCTTAATCTTCAAATTTTTTGATAGCAAACTGAAAAACAAAAGATTCGGCATCACATGTTTACAAGAATTCCCTGACTTCAATCTGCTCTTAATTTTTCCTTGATAGAATTTTGATTCGTTAGGGTTGTTCCCATCCATGTAGCGGGTCCCTGTCACCACGGCATGGCACGTCCTCAGGTTGCGGATGGAGGAACGGCCTCCGATATTGATGGTAGCTGCGAATAAATTGAATAAGCAGTTGTGTACAGCCGACAAGGGGTGGTCCTCCAGCTTGGTGTTGGACAAGGGTCTAACAACCCTTCCCTGTAAAACAGCCCTGTTAAGAAACACTCACATGCAGGATGCTTCCTCTGGAGATAAAATAATCCGGGTCTTCTAGGTTGCTATCCACAAATTGAAAGATTAAGATATATAGAACTATAATTTTGCCAGTTGTTTTGTATGGGTGTGAAACTTTGTCGCTGACGTTGAGGGAGGAAGGAAGCTTAGGGTGTTTGAGAATATGGTGTTGAGGAGAATATTTGGACCTAGGAGGGACGAGGTAACGGGGGAATGGAGGAGATTGCATAACGAGGAGCTAAATGATTTGT
>Ga0123353_10008238_pt1 | contig 14206 bp, 13 predicted proteins | sample TergutLab28metaG_3_FD_92763 | JGI IMG/M metagenome (GOLD analysis project Ga0123353, IMG submission 92763) | Labiotermes labralis P3 segment gut microbial communities from Petit-Saut dam, French Guiana - Lab288 P3 | ecosystem: Host-associated > Arthropoda: Insects > Digestive system > Gut ... | reverse complement strand
ATCTATAACATCGATCAACTGAGAAGCTGTAAGCCCGAATACAGAATGAGCTCCTGTAGATTCTGCCCATTTTCCACCTGCAGAGGAAGAAAGCTTTGCCCTTATCCCGATATTTGGGTTTACTCCGATTTTTCTTGCTCTTGAAATAATTGTTTTAGCTTCACTTGGCCTTTCAATAACCAGGAAAATATTAAGACCTAACTTTGTACCGTAAAGAGCAAGATCTATAAATTCTTCGTCTTTATAACCATTGCAGATTATAAGAGGTTCTTTTGATTTTATTGATGAAATAGCAACCATAAGCTCTGGCTTGCTTCCAGCTTCAAGTCCATAATTATAAGAAGCTCCAAATCTTACCATCTCTTCAACAACATGCTGCTGCTGATTTACTTTTATGGGATAAACACCTCTGTAATATCCATCATAGCCATACTCTTTTATGGCATCGCTAAAGCTTCTGTTTATTCTATCTATGCGGTTAAAAATAAGATCAGGAAAATGCATGAGAATGGGCATTGTAATACCTCTTTCCTCAAGACCTTTAATAATTTGATAGAGACTCACAGGTTCCAAAGAATCACCTTTTCTAAGCAGGACCGTAACCTCTCCATCCTTGTTTATGCTGAAAAATTTTGCTCCCCAGTTTTCAATATTGTACATTTCGGCAGAATTTTTTATGCTCCAGCTGCTTATTCCTGTTCTTTTTTTCATTTTTCTATATTAGTTTTCTCCATTTCCATACTTAATGCTTATTGGGCTATTCAGGCATTATTTTTCAAGAATAATATTTAAAAAATACAAAATGCACAATAGAATAAAATAAAAACACAGGAAATTTCTATTTATAAATAGAGTTGATTTATTCTTGAAAACAAAGAGTTTCCTCTGGTATAATTTCAGCGGTAATCATTAGTAGTATACTGCGGATATTGGAAATAGCTTGTGTTGTGCCCCATCCATTATCAGTTTTCTGCTTCAAGGAGTATCAGATGTCAAAAGTTCTTATAATAGGCGCAGGCGGCGTAAGCCAGGTCGTTGTTCATAAATGCGCACAGGTTTCAGAAGTTTTTAAAGATATTGTTCTTGCAAGCAGAAATGAGGAAAAGTGCAAAAAAATCGCTTCTCAAATTAGCCGCCCAATAACCACAGAGCAGGTAGATGCAGAAAATATTCCCCAACTTGCAGCTCTTATAAAAAAACACAAGCCTGATTTGGTAATAAATGTCGCTCTTCCATATCAGGATCTTACAATTATGGATGCATGCCTCGAAACAGAGGTAAATTATATGGATACAGCGAACTATGAGCCAAAAGATGAGGCAAAATATTGTTATAAATGGCAGTGGGATTATATAGATAGATTTAAAGAAAAAAAGCTTATGGCTATTCTTGGAAGCGGCTTTGATCCTGGCGTTACAAATGTTTACACAGCTTATGCTCTTAAACATCATTTTGATGAAATCCATGAGCTTGATATTATTGACTGCAATGCTGGAAATCATGGCAAGCCTTTTGCTACAAACTTTAATCCGGAGATAAATATAAGGGAAGTTTCTGCACGCGGAAAATATTTTACCAGTGGAGAGTGGAAAGAAACAGATCCTCTTTCTGTAAGCAAGATATATGATTTTCCTGAAGGGATAGGTCCAATGAGAATATATCTCATGTATCATGAGGAACTTGAATCTCTTGTAAAACATATACCAACAATCAAAAGAGCAAGATTCTGGATGACATTTTCAGATAATTATCTTAACCATCTTAAAGTTCTTGAGAATGTAGGCATGACAAGAATTGATCCTGTTATATATAATGGCCAGGAAATCATTCCGCTCCAGTTTCTTAAGGCGCTCCTTCCTGATCCTGCATCTCTTGGTCCTCTTACAAAAGGGAGAACATGTATAGGATGTTTAATAAAAGGGATAAAAGACAGAAAAGAGAGAGAATATTTTATTTATAATATTTGTGATCATGAGGCAGCCTACAAAGAAGTGCAGTCGCAGGCTATATCCTACACTACAGGTGTTCCTGCAATGATAGGCGCAAAAATGATGCTTACAGGAAAATGGAAAGGTGAAGGTGTTTTTAATATGGAACAGTTTGATCCAGATCCATTCATGGATGATCTTAACAAATATGGATTGCCGTGGAAAGAAATATTTATAACAGCATAGATCCTTACAAATGTCCATCACCATCATTTGTTGTGGACACTGATGATCTTGAAACAAATCTTAAAATTCTTGACTCTGTTCAAAAAAGAACAGGATGCAAAATACTTCTTGCGCAAAAAGGTTTTGCAATGTTTTACTTTTATCCATTGATAAAGCAGTACCTTGCCGGAGTTTGCGCAAGCGGACTGCATGAAGCAAAACTCGGAAGAGAAGAATTTGGAAAAGAGGTGCACACATACTCCCCTGCTTTTAAAGAAGATGAATTTGAAGAAATTGCAGAGATTTCAAATCACATTATATTTAATTCATTTAGCCAGCTTAATAAATTTCTCCCTGCAATTAAAAAAAGCAATAGAGATATAAGTATTGGAATAAGGGTAAACCCACAGCATAGCGAAACAGAAACACCTATTTACGATCCATGCAGGCAAGGCTCAAGACTTGGGGTAACAATTGAAAACTTCAAAGAAGATCAGCTTGATAATATCTGCGGAATCCATTTTCATACATTATGCGAGAAAAATGCGGATTCTCTTGAACGCACTTTAGCAGCTATTGAAAAACAGTTTGGCAAATTCTTTAACAGAATAAAGTGGGTCAACTTTGGCGGTGGGCATCATATCACCAGAGATGATTATGATATAGAACTTTTGTGCAAAATAATTACAGACTTTAGAAAACGTTATAATAATATCGATGTTTTTCTTGAACCCGGAGAAGCTATAGCGCTTAACACAGGAGTCTTTATTGCTACTGTTATTGATATAGTGCATAACAATGATCAAATTGCAGTATTGGATGCTTCTGCATCAACACATATGCCTGATGTTCTTGAAATGCCTTACAGGCCAATGATCATTGGGTCGGGATTGCCAAAAGAAAAAAAATATACTTATACTGTTGGCGGATGCTCCTGTTTGGCCGGAGATATAATCGGTAGCTATTCTTTTGATAAAGAACTAAAACCAGGCGATAAGCTTGTATTTACAGATATGGCGCACTATTCAATGGTAAAAACCACAACTTTTAATGGAGTACCCCTTCCCTCTATTGTTGCAGCAAGAACAAAATGTGGGGAATATAAAATTATACGAAAATTTGGATATAATGATTTTAAGGAAAGATTATCCTGATATTACTTTTATTTTCATGGAGATGATTAATGTACAACAATTCTGATTTAACAAAACAGCAGCAGTTTATGTCTTTGGAATACCCATCTGAACCAGATCCCAGCAAAGCACTGTTTCATATTATTCCCGCGCCTCTTGAGGAAAGTGTTTCATACGGGAAAGGGACTGCAAATGGTCCTGCTGCAATTATAGAAGCATCGCAGCAGATGGAAAGATGGGATGGTTTTTCAGTTCCCGGAGATAGAGGAATGTTTACAAAATATTTAAACTTCGGGGAAAAGAAAAATGCCAGCTATGGCGCTGAAGAATTTCTAAAAGTAATAGAAAAAGAAGTTTTTGATTCTCTTTCAGAAAAGCATATACCAATAGTTCTTGGAGGAGAACATACAGTTTCTTTGGGCGCATTCAGGGCAATAAACAGAGATAGCTCGCCATACAAAGGGAAAACAGGAATAATCCAGTTTGATGCGCATGGAGATCTGCGGAATGAATATAGAGGGAGCAGATTAAGTCATGCGTGTGTTATGCGCCGTGCATTTGATCTTGGATTCCCGATCTTTCAGGTTGGAGTAAGGAGCATTTCACTTGAAGAACTTGATTTACGCAAAAATAATATTAATAAAATAAATTATATAGATGCATATCAGGCAGTTACTGAAAATATAAATAAAATCAAATTGCCGGATGATTTTCCGGAAAATATTTATTTAACAATAGATGTTGATGGTTTTGATATTTCTGTTTTTCCGGCAACAGGAACTCCAGAACCAGGCGGACTGGGATGGTACCAGGTACTATCGATTATAGAATCTGTTGCAGCGCAAAGAAAAATAATAGGCTTTGATGTTGTTGAGCTTGCGCCAGCATCTCTTCATGCTTCGGAATTTGCCGCAGCAAGGCTTGTGTACAATGTAATGGGAATACTGGAGAGAAAATTATAGGCAAAGGTATTTGTTACCTCTGCACCCTGCCGCTTCCGCCTGATTTAAGAAGCCCTAACACTTCGGCTTCAGTAACAAGCGGGAGATCTCCGGGAACTGTATGTTTCAAACACGATGCTGCAACTGCAAAATCAAGCGCTTCTTTATCGCTGCCATATTTATTGAACCCGTAAATAAGCCCTGCTGCAAAAGCATCGCCGCTGCCTACCCTGTCTACAATATCGCTGATATCATAGTGTATTGATGATAAATATTCTTTTCTGTTATTTATAACAGCAGACCAGCCATTAATGTCTGCTGAATTACTCTGTCTTAGCGTTATTGCTATTTTTTTCAAATCAGGATATTTGGAAAGAACTTTTTCTGTTATCTCTTTATAGGCATCTTCGCTGAACCCGGCATTATCAGTTGAAATTTTAGTTTCTATTCCCAAAGATTTCTGACAATCTTCTTCGTTACCTATTGCAATATCTACATATTTCATGATTTCGCCCATAACCTCGGGAGCTTTTTTACCATACTTCCAGAGTTTGCCCCTGTAATTAAGGTCGCACGATACCTGCACCCCTTTCTTTTTTGCAAAAGAAACAGCAGCAATGCTTACATTGGCTGCATTGGCAGATATTGCCGGAGTAATTCCCGAGATATGGAACCATGTTGCATCTTTGAATATCTTTTCCCAATCATATTGCTCTGCCTGAGTTTCGGAAATAGCAGAATGTTCCCTGTCATATATTACTACAGAAGATCTCTGACATGCTCCCTGCTCAAGATAATATATTCCAAGCCTTTTGTTTGTTTTAATGATCAATGAGGTATCAACACCATATTTATTAAGTTCGCCAATACAAGCCTGCCCTATGGGATTATCAGGAATCGCTGTTACATAAGAAGAATTTATTCCAAGGCATGCAAGAGAAACCGCTACATTTGCTTCTCCTCCTCCAAATGTAGCTTCAAACACAGGGGACTGCAAAAATCTTTCAAAGCCCGGCGATTTAAGCCGCAGCATTATTTCTCCAAATGTAATTACTTTCATAATATTACTCCTGCTTTACATTGCCACTGCGTGACCTGGATATTGCATCAACAGCTTCTTTTGAAAGCTTGTATATCTCATCATAATTTTCGTTTTCAATAAGCTCGGGACTTACCATCCATGTTCCTCCGCAGGCAATAACATTTTTGCATTCAAGATACTTAACGATATTGCCTGCATTTATCCCTCCGGTAGGTATGAACTTTACATTATAGACTGGCTGCAATGCTTTCATCATTGCTATTCCGCCTGAAACTTCTGCAGGAAAAAACTTAAGCACTTTAAGCCCTTTGGAAAGAGCTACTTCAACCTGAGAAGGGCTATTAACGCCAGGATATATTACCTTATTTAAGGAAAGAGCTTTTTCTACTATTTCCGGGTTATAGCCTGGAGTAACAATAAAATCAGCTCCTGCACCAATTGCTCTTTCAAGCTGGTCAATTGTTAAAACAGTTCCTGCGCCAATAAGAATTCCATCCACATTTTTCTTTAAAAGTGAAATTCCTTTTTCAGCAGCATCTGATCTGAATGTAATTTCCGCTATTGGTATTCCTGCTCTTAAAAGCGCCTCTGCAAGAGGTACTGCTTTTTCTGCTTTATCAATCTTGATCACAGGTATAATGCCTGTATTATAAAAAATTTCTTCCTGATTCATATTTTTTCCTATCTATCGATGTTTTATTTTCCAACATTATTATAAATGTTGTTTTTTCTCAACTCTATCTTCTATAATAAATTATAAACTGTTAATCGGCAATCTTTAAATATTACAGAACTAAACTTGAAGAAAATTAAAAACAGTGCTAGCCTTCTAATAATCACAGCAATAAAGAGACTTTAGGTTTAATCATGAGCAAAGAATACACAGATGAACTTTTAATTGATTTTGGAAAAGATGGAAAAAATCTACTACCTGTTGTTACCCAGGATGCAGAAACCAAAGAGGTCCTTATACTTTCCTTTGTAAATCTTCTTGCATTTGAAGAAACACTAAGAAGCGGTTACGCAACTTACTGGAGCAGAAGCAGAAATGAACTTTGGAAAAAAGGGATGACTTCGGGCGATATGCTTAAAATAGTAGAAGTAAGAATAAATTGCGAGCAAAATTCTTTTCTTTTTCTGGTAAAACCTGAGGGAAAAGGGGCATGCCATGCTAAAAAGAAAAACAGTATGCCTCATACAAGCTGTTATTACAGAAAAATAAATAATAATAAACTGGAATTTATAGAGGAATAATAAATGAGTGATAATCTTATTATTGGCATGCCTGCCGGTTCGCTGGCAAATTCAACAAGAGGCGGAAATCTTGTAAAATTTCTTGAAAACTCGGGTTTTACAACAAAAGGATATGAAGCAGGAGGACCAACCTCTTTTTCAACAGTAAAATTTCTTTTTGGATGGGATGGGCGGCCGCAGGAATTTGGCACTCAGCTTTCGCTTAATGAACTTGATGTTGCCATTGCAGGAGATGACTGGATAGAAGAACGGAAACTTGAACTAAAGATAGAGTATAAAATCGATATTGATCTTAAAAAAATACTTTCATTAAAAAGAGGAAATGTCCGCCTTGTAGGTATTGTTGATGAAGCTATTAAAGAAAATAACACAGAGGATTTTTTAAAAAACTTTTTTAAAAATGATAAAAAAATAATAACAGTAGTTTCCGAACTTCCGTATATGGCGCTAAACTGGATAAGAAGCAAAATGATAGCTATTGGACTTAATGACCTTGCAACATCATGGTCTGTGCAGAAGTATAAAACCCCGTCTAAAATAGAAAAAGGGATCCTGATATACGAAACCTGGGGAAAAACAGAAGCTAAAATTAAAAATATGAGCGCAGATATAGGGCTTGAAATAACTCAATCAGGCAGCGCATTAAAAAATTATGGGCTTAAAATATTGGATGAGGTATTTTGCTCAGAAGCAGGTATATGGGTCAATCGATCGGTTCTTAAAAATAAAATTAAAAAAGAGCTGCTTGAAATGCTTATTATAAATCTTTATGGATCGATCAATGCAGAAAGCAAGCTTCTGCTTGTATTTAATATGCCTTCAAATAAAAAAGAAGTTGCCGAAGCTTTTCTTTCAAAACATAATTTATATGCTGATGAGCCAACTATTATTCCAGGGTCAAAATATGCGCAATACACTATTCAGGTAGCAACAGATAACGTTGATATGCCTTTGGCAAAAGTGAGATATGAACTTGTTAAACTTGGAGCAAGAAGCATAGAAACAATACCTATTTTATCTTCGATACCGGATATGACTTCTATTTTGAATTTTTAGGATGTTCTGATATAAATTATCAAACTCTTTTTTTTATTGTTTCATAAAGATCGTTTACTATATTGCAATAGATGATATATGCATCGTATGGAGTTGAAAAATAATTAAAATATTTATGCACATCTCCATCCTTAAACCTTTTTGTAGACATATAATAAAAGTGGTCGGATGTCTGGAGCTTTCTCCAAAGATGAATCAAATCATTATCACCAAGGCTTTTTATTTTTTTTTCAATCTTATAAATCAGGTTAAGAGCAGATCTCTGCATTGTATTTCCTGTCCATGCTGAAATATCTCTTTCTTCATCTGCCCAGGAAGTATTATCAGGCACATCGATCTCTTCAGCTTGTTTATGTTTTAGCGATACTTCCTTTGGCATAATAAATTCAATATCTGTTTTATTGATAACTTTAGTTATAAGATCTTCATAAAAATTCAATATGCCTGTTTCAGCAGAGTGGTGTTCGCCAAGCGTTTCATAATCCATAAACAAATTAATAATTGCTTTATCTGCATCGCAACCAGCTTCAGCAGATGAAGAGAACGCATCAGATAGCCATTTTACATATTTTCTTGCTGTCAGCGGATATTTTTTCCATTTTTTCCAGGAAAACCTGAATGCAATATCATCTGATAACTTATAATTTCTTAAAAGAAGGTTTATATCGGGCAATCCTTTTGGATTGTATAGTTTCAATGATAATGGATGACTTGTTGCGTTACTGCCAGATAATGCTTTTTTTCCGGATATAGATTTTCCGGAAGGATCAGATGATAATTGTCCAAGAATATTTTCAGAACCCTCTGCAAGTATATTTTTAAACCCCATATTTTTTGCTTCCAAAGCTATGGCATTGCTATAGATAAGTTCTGTATTTCTGAAAGTTATTGGTTCTTCGCCAAATATTTCTTTTATTGTTTGTTTATGTTTTTCAACCTGCTGTTGAAATTCATTTGGAGAGAATAAAAATGCAAGAGAATGGTAGTAGCTCTCTGCAATGAATTCAATACATCCGCTTTTGTGAAGCTCTTTAAAAAGCTCCAGCACTTCTGGATCAAACTGCTGAAACTGTTCCAGAGCTGTTCCTGTAATTGAAAAACTTATTTTAAATTTGCCTTTAAATTTTTCAACCAGATCGATCATCAGCCTTGTTGCAGGAATATAACAGTTTTTGCTTACTTTATTGCAAATCTCCCTGTTAAGTGAAACATCTTCGTATAAATGGTTGTTTCCTATATCAAAGAAGCTATATTCTCTTTTTAGCCTGATCGGCTGATGAATCTGAAAATAAAAACATAACGAAGGCATGGGTATTATATAACAGCAGCTATATTTCCAAAAGCTTACTGTAAATTTCCACTATTCTTGCAGCAGAGTTTTTCCAACTTATACTTCGCATATCTTCTTTACACTGACTCACTACTTTTTCCCTATATTCTTTATCTTCGAGCAGTTTTATAATAGTAGCCGCAAGTTCATCAGTATCGCTAAAATTTACTTTGGGAGCATTCTTAAGTATTTCCGAAGCGCCTGACTGTTTTGAGATTACTACAGGGATATCATATAACAGAGCCTCAAAAGGAGATAATCCAAAAGGTTCTGAAACAGAAGGCATGACATATAGGTCGCTCATTGCAAATATTTTTTCTACCATGGTGTTCTCAAGAAATCCGGTAAAATGAAATTTATCTGCTAAATCATACTCAGCCATTTTGGAAACAATTTTAGGAAACATATCTCCGCTACCGCTCATGACAAATTTTACATTATTCATTTTATTCAGAATTTTTACTGCTGCATCAAGGAAATAGTCTGGTCCTTTTTGTTGTGTGATCCTGCCAAGGAAAAGCACTATTTTTTCATCAAAACTTTTTCTGATCTGGTATCTTAAATACTGGGTATCTCTGTTAACCGCATTATGAACAACTTCTATTTTATCTGGACTTACTCCATACTTGCTTATGATCATATTTTTTGTATAAAAACTTACAGCAATTATTTTATCTGCTTTTCCAAACCCTTCTCTTTCAATGCCAATAATACTTTTATTTGGCCGCACCCAGGAGCGGTCATATTCAGTTGAATGAACATGGACAACAAGCGGTTTTCCGCTTACCTCTTTTGCAGATATTGCTGCAGGATAGGTCATCCAATCATGCGCATGAATTATGTCAAAAGATTCTTCCTTGCCAAGAGCTCTTCCAATATAGCTATACTTCATAACCTCTTCCAGGAGATTCCTTCCATAGTTTCCCTCAAAATTAAGGATACTGTGCTCTTTATGCAAATAAATTTTTTCTAAAATTTCTTCTTCTGATTTTTTATCTGTTGAGCCTGCGTAAGAAGTATAATATGGCGAAAAATCACTAAAATTAACGGATTGTAATTCTCTATTATATTTATCTCTTTTTTTATTTTTTACGGAATTTTTTTCATAAAAATCTTTAAGATAATTTTCTGCAGGAAGATACTTATCTGCGCAAATCACTTTTATTCTGCTATCAAGAACAGAATCTCCACCTCTGCCGGTGGGTATAACAAAAGTGAGTTTAATATTATTTTCAACAAGGCTATCTGCAATGCCTTTACAAGCTGTACCAAGGCCGCCGCTGATAAAAGGGGGTAACTCCCATCCCAGCATTAAAACCTTCATTCATACCTCCTTAGATATATTAATATTTTATATTTTAAACCATTTTTTTGGAAAATTAAAAGATTTAATTATTATTTATAGTAGAAATCAAATATCTGTGATTAGAGAAAGTATATAGAATATAATAATTATCTTCAATAAAAATCAAAAAAAGTTATAGAAATTTACAAAATTATAAGGTTTTTTGAGAGAGGATATTCCTAAAGATCAAACCCATATAAATAGATTTATTGAAATTATAACATTTTTTGATTATACTATGATTATGAAAGATAATTTTGAAAAGAAAATGGAAAAAATTCGTCATAAAATTATTTTAGTTGATGACAATATGGTAAACCTGACAATGGGCAGAAATATACTAAAGCCATTCTACGAAGTATATCCCGCACCTTCTGCAGCCAAGCTTTTTGAAATTCTTGATAATGTTCTTCCATCCCTGGTTCTTTTGGATATTGAAATGCCGGAAATGAATGGATATGAAGCCATAAAAAAAATGAAGAGCGATCCTCGTTTTATGGATATTCCTGTCATTTTCCTCACAGCAAAAAGTGATGAGTCAAGCGAGCTTGAAGGCTTTGACCTTGGCGCAGCAGACTATATATCCAAGCCTTTTTCTGGACCTTTGCTTCTTAAGCGGATTGCAAACCAGCTTTTGATTGTGCAACAGAAAAAAGAGCTGCGGGCCAGCCATGCAGCTATTAAGGATTACGCTGATAATCTGGAAATAAAAGTGCGCGACAAGACCAGAGAAGTTATTAATTTACAAAATGCCGTACTCACCACTGTAGCTGACCTGGTGGAATTTAGAGACAAACTCACAGGCGGTCACGTTAGCCGCACCCAGCTTTATCTGAAAGCGCTGATAGACAGGCTCATCATGGAAGGAATATATGTGGATGCAATAAAAAAATGGGACATGGATTTTTTTCTCCCTTCTGCACAGCTTCATGATGTGGGAAAGATAGCAATAAGCGACCTTATTTTAAATAAACCATCTAAACTCACCCAGGAAGAATTTGAGATCATGAAAAGTCATGTAAATGTAGGTGTAGATGCCATAGAAAAAATAATGTCCAATGCAGATGAACATCAATTTTTACGACATGCTCTTTTGTTCACAAAAACACACCACGAAAAATGGGATGGCACCGGCTACCCCTCGGGTCTTAAAGGGAATGATATCCCGCTTGAAGGGCGGCTTATGGCAATAGCTGATGTTTATGATGCGCTTATCAGTGTCCGTCCGTATAAAGAAGCATTTAGTCACGAAAAAGCATGTAAAATTATTGAGGATGGCAAGGGAACCCATTTTGATCCAATCCTGATCGATGTGTTCCTGAAAATTTCAGATGAATTTGAAAAAGCTTCAAAGAAAATCGGAGTTTAAATTTATTTTTTCTGCTGCAGGGTTTTGTATCTGTTTTATTTTTTACTGTTTTTTCCGTGAAGTTTATCAAGACGTCGTATAAATTCTTTTATTATTGCATCATAAAGTTTATCGCCAAGAACTCTATCTTCAAGTCCTGTCTCTATGCTTGGATTATCATTTATTTCTATGACCTGCGGCTTGCCATCAATTACTTTGATATCTACTCCATATAATCCGCGCCCTATTAATCCTGTAGCTTTGCGGGCAACGTCAATAACTTTTTTTGGCGACTCAGAAACTGTAAGAGTATCAACAAGCCCTGTTTCATCATCTGTTCCTTTGCTTGCATGGTTATATATTTGCCAATGCTCCCTTGCCATATGATATCTGCAAACAAAAAGGGGTTGATCATTAAGTATACATACACGCCAGTCAAATTCTGTGGGAATATATGCTTGCACCAAAAGAAGCGCTGATTTTTTAAAAAGCCCGGAAAGAGCGCTTTCAAACTCTTCTTTTGTTTCATATTTAAAAACACCAAGAGAAAAAGAGCTGTCCGGTATTTTAAGAACACAGGGGAATCCTATCTCTTTTTCCACTTTTTCAATATTATTCTGACTTATTATTACAGTAGGTGGAGTAGGAATTTTATTTTTATGAAGAACTTCTGTAAGATAAATTTTATTTGTACATCGCAAGATAGATATTGGATCATCAATAACAACGAGTCCCGAAGATTCAGCTCTGCGGGCAAATCTATATGTGTAGTGGTCTACAGCAGTTGTATCTCTTATAAAAAGAGCATCGAATCTGTCAAGCTGGGCAATATCATTGTTTGTTATGATCTCTACCCCTACTCCATTTTTATCAGCAGATTTCATGAATTTTCTTATTGCCACTTTATCTGATGCAGAACTTGTTTCAGTGTCTGTTCTTAGAATTGCCATTTCATACTTATACGGAGTGGAGTTTTTCTGATTCTTTGCAGATTTTCTCCCCACATAGTCGATTATCCTCTGAACTGCGAAATCAATATGGTTTTCAGGAATATCTTTTATTGTAATCAGGCTTATTGAATCAAGCTGCCATCTGTTCTTTACCTTAAGAAAACTTGCTTTAAAAAAAGGCAGAGGAAAAACATTATAAATCATATTAGAGAGCCGGTTATGGCTGTTACTGGCATTTCTCCCAAAATAGATATTCAGCTCATAATTTTCACCATGAACCTGTGCAAGACTTTTTTGTATCTGATTATGGAGATCATGTGATGCCCGTTTGATTATAAGGCTCTGTTTTAGATCCTGGGTTGCTTTTACAGATGGGATAGGATAATGTCCCCTTGCTGCGGCAATAAGAGATACATAATATCCTATTGTCTGGTATTTATAAGATCTGCATAGATTAAGAATTTTTATATTTTTAAGGTCGCTGAATGACTCATTGGTTACATAGTCGTTAGCTTTAACAATATCTACACCTGGAATATTTAATTTCCAGCTGGAAGGGTTCTCAAGTACTAATATAGTATTCATAATAATCCTTAAATGACCTCATAATATTAATCATATTTCCCTTTATTGTGTTTATAAATTTAGTCATATAACAATGATTGTCAACCTTCTTATCTCAATTTGTATATATATTTATAGAGAATTTTATCCATAATTTATGCTATAAATAAGCATGGCTGAAAAATTTAACTGCAGACCAGGCTGCGGGGCTTGTTGTATAGCTATTTCAATATCCTCACCAATTCCAGGGATGGAAAATGGCAAACCTGCAGGAATAAGATGCATAAATCTGGATAATAATAATATGTGCCTTCTTTTCAACAAAAAAGAGCGTCCAAAAGTTTGTATATCTCTTATCCCTATAAAAGAAATGTGCGGAAATAGCTATCTTGAAGCTATGAAATATCTTGAAAAAATCGAAAAAGAGACATTACCTTAACAAAACCTGACCCCGCCAAGATTGCTCCCTGCTTCTAAATTAAATAGCCTTCTAAGGCTGTCATCCTCATTTTCCCATGATTTTAGAACTCTTGCAAAAATAATAACATGGTCACCAACTACAAACTCGCTATCAAGCACACATTCAAAATTAGCCACGCTCTCCTTTAAAATAAGGCTATCTACTAAATCTGCTTTTGCTGTTGGAATGGGTTCTTCCTTGAATTTATCTGTATCATCCCCGGAACATGAGCCGTAATAAGCAACAGCATTTGCCATTGATTCAGAAGGAAATGAAATAACAAATTCGCCTGTTTTTCTTACAGCCTCCAGCGAGTAACGTTTGGCAGCAAGCGCAAAAGCGAACATAAAAGGTTCCCCGGATGCCACCATTGCCCAACTGCAGGGAACAGGGTTATATTTGCCGTATTGATCTTTTACAATAACCAGAATTACAGGGTCTGGATATTTTCTTTTTATCGCAACATTATTTTCGCTTTCTTTTTGCATCTTCTCCTCCAATATTTTATTTTTTAAAAATAGCATTAATATCTTCAAACATTTTCATAATTTTTTCTTTTTCATTTACAGACTTTTCTTCATAATTTTTCAATAAATTTCCAGGAAGTTCAAGAAGAAATCTTGAAGGTTT
>Ga0123353_10008237_pt1 | contig 14206 bp, 12 predicted proteins | sample TergutLab28metaG_3_FD_92763 | JGI IMG/M metagenome (GOLD analysis project Ga0123353, IMG submission 92763) | Labiotermes labralis P3 segment gut microbial communities from Petit-Saut dam, French Guiana - Lab288 P3 | ecosystem: Host-associated > Arthropoda: Insects > Digestive system > Gut ... | reverse complement strand
TCGACATCACCGAGAAGACGCGTGAACGCATTGTCTAGACATGCGGGCCACTTTCGTTTGGAGTAAGACATGCGCGAGCAAACAAAACGAAAATTGAGCGTCCCGGATCTTGAAGGTTTGCAGGTATCGGATGCGTCGGTGTTTTTGACCCTCAATGGTTTTCCCCGGCCCGAGGTCGTCTATGAGGAGAGCTATGAGCCTGTGTTGACGGTTCTGGGGCAGGATCCCCCCAAAGGCCAGATCGTCGACTCAGATACCATTGTGACGATTCGCGTCTCGCAGCGTTCGTTCTGCGAGTTTTTGCCGGGCATTTATCGTGCGAGTATCTACGAAGGCCACACCCATTTGCGCGATTTTCTTTGGATTTTCCGCCACATCTATGATGGCATCTCCAAGAAGGTCGATGACATTCCGTCGCTTTTCCGTCCCTATGATACTCCCGAAGACTTTTTGCCCTGGCTTGCGAGCTGGATAGCCTTTGTGCTTGATGAGTCGTGGCCTGAAGAGAAGAAACGCTACCTTTTGCGCCGTGCTGTCGATTATTATCGTATCCGCGGCACGGTGAAGGGTTTGAAGCTGTTTCTTTCGATATTCGTGGGTGTCGAGCCTGAGATCATCGAAAATGCCTGGCCATTTCATGGTTTTCAGATAGGCGTGCATTCGACGATGGATTTTGACTCGGTGATTTTCCCGGTCGTGAATCTGTCGCATGCATTTATCGTCGAAATCCCGCTCGATCCGGATGAACTGTCGGAGCAGATGATCGTCAAGATCCATGAGATCATTCGTGCCGAGAAGCCAGCGCATTCGATGTATTACCTTCGCTTCAAGGGCAAGCGCGTCATGCTGTCCGAGTTCCAGCTATTGGTTGGCGATGAGGATTCGGCGTACGTGATTGGCTCCGGCGATGAGATCGTCGAGCTTGGAGAGGCAGAAGTGGAACGCTTACCAGGTGAAGAATAGCAATCATACAGCAATCATCCCCCAACACGCATGCTTTTGGGTGTCCAGCCCGGAGCGCTACCGGATCAGGTGAAAACATGGCAGAGGATCAAGGATTCAAACGAATTAATTTTTTCAAGGGCTTTGTGACCACGACGAAGGACTGGAACGATGCCGAACGGTATCACGTGGAGAAGCGCAAGCTTCACAATCGTTGTTTCCATGGTGCGGGGGTGGTACCAGGCTACCGGCAGGAGCTGAAAGTCCGGGCTCGAGGCCGTGCGGATATGTCGGTCGAAGTCGCTCCGGGTTATGCCATCGACGGTCAGGGCCACGACATTTTGCTCTATGAGACAGAGATCAAGGCCATCAATAAGGGCGACTTTAAGCTGCCGCTGACGATCTACTTTGTGGTCAAGTATGTCGAAGAGTTTTCGGACTTTATTGCCTATAAGGAAAACCTTGACTTTAAGGGTCATCGCCGCATTCAGGAGAAGGCCGCCATTGAGGTGTCGATTACGGAGCCGGACGTTGCGTCGCAGGTGGAGATTGCACGCGTGTACCTGACGGAGGATGCGAAGAAGATTACGGATGCGAAGGATCCGCTGGATCCTGGCCCCAATGAGATTGATCTTCGGTTTGTGCCCAAGGCTGGCGTTGTCGGCGGTTATCTGCCCATGGATCTCATCAATCGTTTGCGCAAGCTCTTGCGTGCGCAGCGGGATATTTACTATCGCCTTGCGCGCGACAAGAAGGTCTTGGCAGCCAACGGCGTGGCACTGGGCCTGATGACGGTCGACATGTTGCTGGAGTCCGGTGCAATCGGGCCTCAGAATATCATGCCTTTGCTTGCGAACCTGGGAGATCTCGAGTGGGATACGATCAATGAGATTGAGGCCACGAAGCCAACCCTCAAGGCGATGAAGGACTTTGGCCAGTTCAAGCACTCCATAGAGGTTTTCCGCGACATGGTCGAGGACAAGTCCCTGGTGGTGGACGAGAACGACCTTATCAATTTCGACAGTCTGGATCAGGTCATTGCCATCCAGGAGAAGTCCTCAGGTCCGTTGATGTCGATCGTGGGCGAGCAGCTGGCGCCTGAGGGGTTGGAGGAAGTGTCGAGCGACATTTCCAATGAGTGGACGCGTATTAAGGAATGGAGTCAGGCCATGCCTGAAACCGTGACGATCGATGGTCAGGAGTGGTCGCTTATCGACTCGATAGACATTCTGAACAAGGAGAGCGAGCAGGCGCATATGTTTCAGGTGGTGGATGCGCGCGATTCGTGGCGAACGCGCCAGCGCATCCGTTACCCGGATGGTGCGACGGTTGAGGATGTCGGCATTGCGCACGAGGGTGGGTATACGACGTTTGAGATTCGCCATGTGACGCCCAATCGCCCAATCATGTTGCTGCGTCGTATGGACTATGTCCGCGGCGATTTCGAGATCGAGTACTATGCCAACGATCTTCGCGTTGGGATTTCGCAGTGTCCCGGCTCGGATAAACGCTTCCGCTGGCGTAACTGGCCTTTCTTTATCCCGGCTGAGTTTGTCAGTTCAGAGGCGCTCAAGATCACCCAGAAGGCCATCACGGCCGAACGCGATATTAATATGTTCCGTTTCTGGTTTTATCAGGCGCTGTAGTCTGCGTGGGTGAAGCGGGGGAGGGTATGCCGGATGGAGGAGGATAGGGCAATGGACGAGAAAGAACGCTACGAGATATTTAAGATTCGTCAGGGGCGCTGCCACTATTGTGGCGTGCGCCTGAAGTGGGAAGCCTACGATGTGCGAGGTTTGTCGGGTGGATGGGTTGTCGAGAAGCAATCTGATGGAAGTCATCAGGCACTTTGCTACAAGTGCTTTGAGTTCCCGCAGCGCGGCGCAACGGCACATCGCCTGACGATCAACGAAGAGCAGCGCACAACCGCCGCGGCCATGGGCGTCGGTGAAACGCCCTCGTCGACTTCCGGGGGAACGGAGATAAATTAGCGAGGGCTTCATATGGGCCGTATTTTTGCAGTTTTTGTTGTCGTCAGGTAGGATGACAGTGCCGTTTGTGTTGGATGTATTCGAATTGTCGACAGAAAGGTCGGCTTTACTACTTTATCGCTAGTGAGGAGGCATTCATGGGTGTAGCAAAGACCCACATCACGAATCTCATCGAAATGCGCTTTGACTATCTGTCAGCGCGCAATGTTCTTCATAATTGGCGCAGACTCAATGGCATCAAAGAGGAGCCGGAATTTTATGACGACGCCCATCTCAAGAGCCTCCTTCTGTATCTTAAGGAAGAGGTCAAGGACGCGGCACGCGTGCACGCGGCCATTGAGCGTCTGATTCTCGATCCCGATGCCTCTCTTGTGGTGCACGTGGCTGCCGAAGTTCAGGCAGAAGCTGAAGCCGTCTTAGAGGCTGTCGTTGAGGCGGTTCAGGCGGAGGAGGCCTTCCACCAGAGTGACGATCATGGCTATGACCATGCGTCATTTGAGGAAGGGGCGGCATACGGTGAAGCGCAGCAGCACGAAGAGGCGGTCGAGGCAGAAGCGGAAGCCGAGTCTGAGGATGAGTCTTCGGAGGATGCTTCCGAGTCGTCCGAGGAAGGCGGTGCCTCGAATGATGAGAATCGCGGCGGGAAAAAGAAAAAGAAACGCCACTAGTCTTGTGGCCTGAGACATTAGAGCGCGGTCATGCCGCGCTTTTTTTCATGGAGTTATCGTTATGCCGTGCATTGATCTCAAGGTGTCCGTTTCTCTCAGTGATGCGGGCAAGCAGCAGATAATTTCGCGTTTGGGCAAGGCAATTTCTGCCATTCCCGGCAAGTCGGAGTCGTGGCTGATGGTGGCGATTGCCGATGGCGTCGATTTGTATTTTAAGGGTCGAGGCGATGTGGCCTCGGCCTATGTGGAGGTCAAGATCTATGGCAGTGCAGATGGGCAGGCATTTTCGGCGCTGACGAGGGCCATTTGTGACATCCTGAGCGCTGAAGCCGGTATCGCTCAGGATCGTGTGTTTGTGAGTTATTTTACGACATCTCACTGGGGATGGAATGGCGCGAATTTCTGATTTTTTTGTGGGGGAACTCGTTCCCCCACACCCCCTGCGATGCTTGCGCATCGCTTGTGGGTAAGGGAGTCGGCAAATAATCAGTCCTCCGGGTGAACATCGCTTATAAGGGCAGAGTTAGACTCTACGGTGGCAGCGTCACGATTGCAGTCAGCAATGCAACGCTTTTCGCATGCCTTACGCTCCGTGCTCCCTCGCTTCATTTCTTCGCACAGCTGCTCTCTGCACAGCTTCTTGCAGGCAATATCCTGGGCCTTTTTCAAACACTTCTGTTTTTCCTTTTCCTCCTCCCTGGGAGACATCGGCCAGTCCCATTTTGAGCCCTCCTGCTTGGCGCTTGCGCTTTTGTCCTGATGCAAAATTTCGATATCGCAGCTGATGTGCCAGCCACATGCCCACGCTTGAACCGGTATAAGGCAACCAACCCACGCAGCCACGCAAGCCATACACAAGACTTGTTTCATCATTTAATCCCTCTAAAAATCAAAAGATCTCGCGAGTGGATTCAACATGCAAAAAGGGTGCCTTCACCACCCACAAGCAATGCGAAGCATTGCAGGGGGTTCGGGGGAGCTGGTTCCCCCGAGGGGGGCGTTGCGGGGGCACAGCCCCCGCAGAGGGGGTAGCCGCGTATCGGCCGATTGGCCGATAGCGGCGCAGGGGGAGGCTTCCCCCCGCGGAATAGAACGCACACAGTTTGGGGTTATTTTCAGTGCGGATGCCTCTGCGGTGAGGGTGGGAGATGATATTCTCACTTGACAAGGGGGGGCATTTCTCCTAAAGGTGTGCGCGTTTTGGGGGGGTGATCTTGTCGTAGGGAGGATTACTGGAGCCTGATTGGCGGCTTGGTAAAAAAGGAGGAACATGGATTGAACACATTTGGGCGTCATCTTTTGGTAGAATATTACGATTGTGACAAGGAAATGCTTAATGATCTGGAGGCGATCGAGGGATTGTTCGTCAAGGCTGCACATGCGGCGGACGCATCGATAGTCCAGTCAACGTTTCATCGGTTTGCACCTCAGGGCGTGAGCGGTGTTGTCGTCATTGAGGAGTCACATCTTTCGATTCACACGTGGCCTGAGCATGGGTATGCTGCCGTCGATTTCTATACGTGCGGCGCGAGTGACCCTGAAAAGGCTCATCCGGTTTTGTTGGAAGGATTGGGTTCGAAGCGATATGAGATCATGGTGGTCAATCGTGGCGTATTGCCGCCGCGACAGTCGCTGAAGCTGATACGACAGGAAAGCTGGGGGATTGAGCCAGCCATGAAGATCGTAGGGGAATAGCGTGATTGCGATAAGGCCTAAGGGATTTTATCTTGTCTCTGGCCATGCCGAAGGTTACATGCCGCTGAATGCGTTTGATCTTGCGTTGATACGAAGTGGGGTAGGCGACACGAACTTGGTACGAATGAGTTCAATATTGCCGCCTCATGCCGAGCACATAGCGCCGGTGAAACTGCCAGCGGGGGCGTTGGTGCCTGTAGCCTATGCGGACATGATGTCGAGCGAACCCGGTGAAATGATTGCTTCGGCGGTGGCGGTGGCCATTCCCGAGGATGGGACGCTGGCCGGCCTCATCATGGAACACCATGGTGCGGGAACGGCTGCCGAGATCGAGGCAACGGTTCGTCGGATGGCAGAAGAGGGCATGCGTTATCGTGAGCGAGCTTATCGCGAAATTCTGAGCGTCAGCGTGGAGCATGTGGTTGAAAAACATGGTGCGACGTTTGCCGGTGTGGTTTTGTGGGATAGCGAACATGAGGCGTAGCCAACAACTGAAGACTTTTTGTGGCGACTGAGAGACGGTCGCCATTTTTGTTTATCCGTACCATCGTCACGTGGAGGTGGTTATGATAGTCGCGGTGGATGGACCGAGTGGAGCGGGTAAGAGCACGGTGTGCCGCGAAGCGGCAAAGCGTTTATCCTGGAGCCTCCTTGATACGGGGGCGATATATCGCTGTGTGGCGCTTCTGTCGCTTGAGTCCGGTGTGCAGGATGAAGCAGGCTGCGGCATCATTGCGGCGGATTTGCCGATACACTTTGAAGCCTCTGCGCGCGGACAGCGCGTGTTTCTGGGGGCAAGGGATGTGACGGAGAAGATCCGCTCTTTCGAGGTGACACAGCGCGTGAATGAGGTCTCGGCCATGGGACAGGTGAGGGCCGAGCTGCTGGGCATACAGCGGCGCCTCGGGCGCGTGGGCGATGTGATCGTGGAGGGCCGCGATATTGGCTCGGTGGTTTTTCCCGATGCCGAGCTGAAGGTGTTTTATACAGCGACGCCGGAAGCGCGTGCGCGCCGCCGCCAGCGAGAGTTTCTTGCCAAGGGAGAGGCGATCGATTTTGAAGCCATCGTGGCACAGATTCGCCTTCGCGATGAGACGGAGTACCACCGCGAGCATTCTCCGCTGATTCAGTGTTCCGACGCCGTGGTTTTGGATACCTCTGCATTGGATTTTGAGGGATCGTGTCTGGCGCTGATGTCGCTCATCAAGGAGAGGCGCCGGGCTTTGGAGGTGAAACCGTGAGCGGTATGGCAGAACGTCTGCACGTGTCGGCGCCGCTGCTTCGGCCTGTCGATCGGCTCAATGCCCTTTTGGATATGCCTGATCCGAGGGCTGAGGTGGCGATGCTTTCGCCGATGGCCTTTTATGATCTGTACCATGCGGTTGGGGCGGCGGATGCCGGTGAGCTTGTGGCCCTTGCCGAGCCTGAGCAGGTACAGGCTTGCCTGGATCTCGACATCTGGCGAGGGGACAGACTCGTGGATGAGGCCATGGCTCCGTGGGTGGAGAATCTGCTGGCGGCGCCGGAGGAGCAATTTACACATTTGTGGCACCGGATTGACCCGGAAGTGATGGCGCTCTATCTGCGCAGGAACGTGCGCCTGTATGTGTCGGAAGATCGCAACGACGAGGTGAAGATACCGGAGACGGAATCGCCAAACGTCGTGCAGTCGCCGGATATGGTGTATTGGGTCGCCTATCCGGAGGATCCGGACAAGGCCGATTTGCTGCGGCGCCTTGTGGACAGGCTGTATGCGGTGCTGGGGGTGGAGCGCGCCTGGTCGACGCTCGAAGGCATGCACTGGGAGTTTGAGTCGGATTTGGAAGAGACAGCGTATCGTTTTCGTACGGCGCGCATTCGCGAGTACGGGTTTATGCCGCCCGAAGAGGCATGTGCCTGCTTTGCGCCCCTGGATCTTGCCATGGCGTCGGCCGAGATCCTCGCTCAGACGCAAGCTGATCTCTACGTTCACGACTACGCGGCCACGTGTCGTCTGGACAATGCACTGCTTTCGCTGGGCGGGAAGGCAGAGGAAACGTACTTTGGAAAACTCCTGCCGAAGCTCGCAGACGTCGAGCCGATTCGGGTTCAGCTGTTTGCACTGGCACAGCGCATTGCCACGGCCGATGGGTATCAGCCGCACGAGGTTTTGGGCTATGAAGAGAGCATGCTTCTGGTCGTGGCCGATGTTAACCTTGGGCTCGAATATCTGGCCCGCGGCGAGGACGAGGTTGCGCTGCGCCTTTTGCGGCATGTCAGCTTGCTGCGCCTTTTCGGCATCGGGCACAATGTCACGCTGCAGCTTCAGCATAAGGCGAAGGCTCTGGCAAAGGGTCAGCTTTCGATCATCGACGATGAACCCTTCAGCCTTTTGACGGCGCCGCATCGCGATACCCTCGAAGGGCTGTTGCTTCCGCGGCCGCGGCCGTCGGTGACAGCCCTGGCGCCGTTTATGTCGATGAAAGACATTGCCAGGAGCGCAGGCGTGATCGCAGACATTGCCACGCGCGAGCTGTTTTTTGCCGAGGGGCTGCACAAAACGAAGGACGACATTTCGCTTCTGGCATACTCGCATGACCTGGTGCATGGGGTCGAGGGCGTGAGTTTGGACAACGTGGCGTCAACCTGTCTGGTACATCGCGCATGTGGCCATGAGGATGCCTGGCGCCCCCTGACATCAGGCTCGCTGCCTTCGCGCGCGGCGGCGCTTGAGGCCGTATCGCCTCAGGCGGTGCTGTCTTTGTTCAGGGGAGAGCTTCCGAGGACGGTCATTTTGGCGCTCGAACGATTTTCGCATCAATTGGCGGAGGCGATCGCCGACTCCTGGCCGGAACAGGCCGAGCGGCCGGATGAACGTGCCATGCTGGCACTGCTTCTGGAAGAGGAAGGTTAATTCTATGCACGGGCGCGACAAGCGGCGCCCCTACTTTGTGACGGTTTTGTTGTGGGGGAAGTTTCCCCCTACGCGGCTTTTGGGCTTATGCCCAATACGCCGCTACCCCCTCTGCGGGGACACCCCGCAACGCCCCGCTTCGGGGGAACCAGTTCCCCCGAACCCCCTGCGATACTTCGTATCGCTTCGGGGGCAGCAAGTTTCGCCTTCGGATGAAAATTGTTGCCCCGTGAGCACAACATTGCAACATGCCCACCCACAAGCAATGCGAAGCATTGCGAGGGGGACTGGGGGAGCTGGCTCCCCCAGCGGGTGTGGGCAGCGCCCACGAAAAAAACTATAAAAAAAAGATGAAGTTGAAAAAAATAAAATTATTTTTGGCACAAATTTTGGGTTGTGCCGAAAAAATGAGCACTTGACAATCTGCATTTCTTTGACGTAAGCTCGCGCGGATTTTGCCCTCGAAAAGATGAGGGCTAGGACGAGGCTTCGTTTTTTCTGCCGTTCGGGGCGTGAGGTGCGGGGCCGATGGAGTTTGTGCGCAATGATATTAAAAGCATCTGTCTGTTTCTGGAAGAATAGTGAATTCTGGTTATCGAAACTGAGCAGAGGCATTTAGACGCACCCTTCTGATGCAGACGCACTGCGTGTGAGTCCTATTTAGATAGATATATTGAGTGAATTCTTTGACCTGTGACTTCGAGGAGAAGCAATGACATCAGTGATTCAGTCGAACTTCAGAGCGCGTCGCAGCTATGCGACGAGCAAGTGCGTCGTGGACGTGCCGAATTTGATCGACATCCAGCGACGTTCGTACGAAGCGTTTTTGCAGGCGGACGTGCCGGCATCGGAGCGAACGGATACGGGTTTGCAGGGAGTTTTTAAGAGTATTTTCCCGATACGCGATTTTAATGAGACGAGTGAGCTGGATTTTGTGAGTTATGCGCTTGAGGCGTCCAAGTACGATGTCGAGGAGTGTCATTCCCGCGGTATGACGTATGAGGCGCCCGTAAAGGTGGACGTACGTCTGACGGTGTTCGACAAGGACGAGAACGGGACGAAGAGCATCCACGATATTCAGGAGCAGCAGGTCTATTTTGGTGCGATTCCGTTGATGACGGAGGAAGGGACGTTTATCATCAACGGCACGGAGCGAGTGGTGGTGAGCCAGCTGCATCGCAGTCCGGGTGCGTTTTTTGATAACGATGGCGGGCGTACTTCGAGCTCGGGCAAGCTTTCATTTTCTGCACGCATTATTCCGTATCGCGGTTCGTGGGTGGATTTTGAGTTTGACACGAAGGATATTCTCCATGTCCGCATCGATCGCCGCCGCAAGATGCCTGCGACGATACTGCTTCGTGCGCTTGGCTATTCGACAGAGGAACTGCTGCGCGAGTATTACGATGTCGAGACGCTGACGCTCAGGCCGGAGGGGATATTCCGTCCGATCGACCGCAAGTTTTTGCTTAATCAGCGTTCGGATTTTGACATTGCCGATCCGACGACAGGGGATATCATCGTTCGCGAGAAGCGCAAATATAACGCGGGTACGATTCGCAAGCTGACGGCGGCGGGCTTTACGCATGTGCCGATGCACATCGCCTCGGTCTGCGAGCGCGTTGCCGCAGAGGATTATTATAATGAAGAGACGGGAGAAGTTATCCTTGAGTGCAATCAGCAGATAACCCCCGAGATTGTGGCGGCGCTGATGGACATGGGGGTGACGGAGCTTAACGTCGTTTACTTTGATGACGACAGCCTGAATGTAGGCCGTCAGCTGAGCCGGACATTGTCTGTCGACAAGTGTTCTTCTCCCGAGGCGGCGCGCATTGAGATTTATGCGCGGACGCGGCCTGGCGATCCTCCAACGCAGGAGATGGCGGATGCACTTTTTGACGGGTTATTTTTTAACCCTGAGCGTTACGATTTGTCGAGGGTGGGCCGGCTGAAACTCAATCACAAGTTTCACCTTGACACACCGACGGATCATACGGTGCTGACAAAGGCAGACATCGTTGAGACGGTGCGGTTTTTGATAGATCTTGCGCAGGGCAAGGGCAGCGCCGACGACATTGATCACCTTGGCAACCGCCGCGTGCGTGCGGTAGGGGAGCTGCTTGAGAATCAGTATCGCAATGGTCTGGCGCGAATGGAGCGTGCCATCAAAGAGCGGATGACGATGAGTCAGGCGACGGATGTGGTTCGTCCGCATGACTTGATCAATGCCAAACCCGTGGTAGCGGTTGTTCGTGAGTATTTTGGTTCGAGCCAGTTGTCGCAGTTTATGGATCAGACGAATCCATTGAGCGAGCTGACGCATAAGCGCCGTTTGTCGGCACTGGGGCCTGGCGGCTTGACGCGTGAGCGCGCAGGTTTTGAGGTTCGCGACGTGCATCCGACACACTATGGCCGAATTTGTCCGATCGAAACGCCGGAAGGTCCGAATATTGGTCTGATCGCCTCACTCTCGACCTATGCGCGGGTGAATGATTATGGATTTATCGAGACGCCTTATCGCCGGGTTAAGGATCGCCTGATTTTGGATGAGATTGATTTCCTCAGTGCACTTGAGGAAGAGGATCACCGGATTAGTCCAGCGAACGTCGAGATTGATGCCGAAGGCCGCCTGGTGGGTGATCAGATCGAGTGCCATGAGAACGGTGAGCTCGTCGTGGTGAGCCCTGACGAGATTGACTATATCGATGTCAGTCCTAACCAGCTTGTCTCTGTGGCGGCAGCATTGATTCCGTGTTTGGAAAACGACGACGCCAACCGCGCATTGATGGGTTCGAACATGCAGCGTCAGGCGGTGCCGCTGTTGCTGGCGGAGGCACCGCTGGTAGGTACGGGTATGGAGTATCTCGTTGCGCGAGACAGCGGGGTGGCGGTGCTGGCCAGGCACAGCGGTACGGTCGAGCGCGTGGATGCGTCGAGAATCGTCATTCGTCCCGATCGCGGCGAGGAGGATCTCAGCGTCAAACCCGATATCTACAACCTTTATAAGTATCGTCGCTCTAACCAGGGGACGTGTTTTAACCAGATTCCTGTCGTGTGTGCGGGCGAGCATGTGGAGAAGGGAGATGTCATTGCAGACGGCCCCTCGACGGATTGCGGCGAGCTTGCGCTGGGGAAGAATGTGGTGGTGGCGTTCCTGCCGTGGTGCGGTTACAACTATGAGGACGCGATTCTGCTCAGTGAGCGGATGGTCATCGACGATGTCTATACGTCGATCCACATTGAGGAATTCGAGTGCATTGCGCGCGATACGAAGCTTGGCAAGGAAGAGATTACGCGCGACATTCCCAATGTTGGCGATGAGGCGCTTAAAGATCTTGATGAATCGGGTATCATTCGCATTGGTGCCGAGATCAAGCCTGGCGATATTTTGGTGGGCAAGGTGACGCCGAAGGGCGAGACGCAGCTTTCTCCCGAGGAGAAGCTGCTGCGTGCCATTTTTGGTGAGAAAGCAGGTGACGTCCGTGACAGTTCTCAGCGCGTGCCGCCGGGGATCGTGGGTACAGTCATTGATGCGAGGGTGTTTAGCCGCAAGAAGGAAGATCATGACGAGCGTTCCCGCGAGATAGAACGCGCGGAACAGGAGAGGCTCAGGAAGTCGATGGATATGCAGCTCAAGATCATCCGCGACAGCGGGTATCTGCGCATCCGAAGTTTCCTGGTTGGTCAGGTCACGACAGCGCGCCTCATTGACGAAAATAAGAATACGCTGATTGGCAAGGGGGAGACCCTGACGGAGTCCGTGTTGGACGAGGTCGCACGCCATTATTGGAAAAATATCCAGGTCAAGGATGCGTCGATTCTGGACAGTGTCTATAAGATTTTGGAGCATGTGGAGCGGCAGTGCACCGAGACGCGAGAGTATTTCGATGATAAGCTTGCCAAGATTGAGAAGGGCGACGAGTTGCCGCCGGGTGTCATTAAGATCGTCAAGGTATGCGTTGCGATTAAGCGCAAGATTCAGGTCGGCGATAAAATGGCCGGCCGCCATGGCAACAAGGGCGTTGTAAGTCAGATACTGCCGATGGAGGACATGCCTTTCCTTGAAGATGGTACGCCGGTCGACTTCGTGTTGAACCCACTGGGTGTTCCGAGCCGAATGAATATTGGGCAGATTCTCGAGGTTCATCTTGGCTGGGGTGCGCGCGGCATGGGCCAGAAAATCGATGCCCTGCTTCAGAAGGCCAGAGCTTCGCAGTGTGCGCAGCTGCGTGAGGTACTCAAGATATCTTATCCCGAGGCTGAGACGAAGGCGCTGCTGGATAGCCTGGATGACGATAGTGTGATTGCTTTTGCGAAGAAATGCCGCAAAGGTGTGCACGTGGCAACACCGGTCTTTGATGGTGCAGACGAGTTCGACATCTACGCGCTTTTGAAAGATGCCGGCCTGGATGAGAGTGCAAAGTCGACGCTGTTTGATGGCCGGACGGGAGAACCTTTTGCCAACGATGTGACAGTGGGCGTGATGTATATGCTCAAGCTGCATCACTTGGTTGACGAGAAGATCCACGCGCGTTCGATTGGGCCATACAGCTTGGTCACGCAGCAGCCTCTGGGCGGCAAGACGCAGTTTGGTGGTCAGCGTTTAGGCGAGATGGAGGTTTGGGCAATGATGGCCTATGGGGCGGCCTATTCGCTTCAGGAGTTCCTCACGGTCAAATCCGACGATGTTTTGGGGCGCACACGCATGTACGAGTCGATCGTCAAGGGTGATTTTGCCCTCGAAGCCGGTCTGCCCGAGTCGTTCAATGTTCTCATCAAAGAGCTCCAGTCGCTATGCCTCGATGTGGAACTCTTGGAGGAAACGCCGAAGTAGAAAGTGTGCGCGGCCAAGCCGCGCCGCTTCAAACCGGTTCGCATGATTTTTTATCTTCCAGTGCGTCAATATTTTCGCGCGTTTCTAGCGGGACGCGTGTGTAGTTTATATATATGAGGTGACCTGTGACAGACATCTATTCGAATTCATTTGATCGTCCCAAGGATCCCACCAGTTTTTCGGCCATGCGCATCAGCCTTGCGAGTCCGCAGAAGATTCGGGAGTGGAGCCATGGCGAAGTCAAAAAGCCTGAGACGATCAACTACCGCACGTTCAAGCCTGAACGCGATGGTTTGTTTTGTGCCAAGATCTTTGGGCCCGTCAAAGACTATGAGTGCAACTGCGGCAAGTATAAGCGGATGAAGCACCGCGGGGTGGTGTGTGAGAAGTGCGGCGTTGAGGTTATTCAGTCGAAGGTGCGGCGTGAGCGCCTGGGGCACATCAATTTGGCCACTCCCGTCGCCCACATCTGGTTCCTGAAGAGTCTGCCCTCGCGTATTGGCAATATTCTCGACATCCCTCTCAAGGAGCTTGAGAAGGTGTTGTATTGCGTGAGCTTTATCGTGACGAATCCTGGTTCGACGCCGCTCGAAAAGGGTGAAATTCTCAGCGAGAAGGCGTACTCTCAGTATCTTGAGGAGTACAAGGAGGGTGCGTTTGAGGCGAAGATGGGGGCAGAGGCCATCCACGATTTGCTGGAGCAAATCGATATCGAAATGGAGTCGATGAAGCTTCGCCATGAGATGAAAGAAGCGACCAGCGATACGAAGCGCAAGAAGATTGCGAAGCGTCTCAAGGTTATCGAAGCCTTCCGCAACAGCGACAATCTCCCGGAGTGGATGATCCTCGAGGTTTTGCCGGTCATTCCGCCGGATCTTCGTCCCCTCGTGCCTCTGGACGGCGGCCGCTTTGCGACCTCCGATCTCAATGATCTCTACCGCCGCGTTATCAATCGCAATAACCGCCTGCGTCGCCTGATTGAACTCAATGCGCCGGAAATCATCGTTCGGAATGAGAAGCGCATGCTCCAGGAAGCCGTCGATGCACTCTTTGACAACGGCCGCCGCGGCAAGACGATCCATGGTCCCAACAAACGTCCGCTGAAATCTCTCTCAGATATGCTCAAGGGCAAGCATGGCCGTTTTCGCCAGAACCTGCTCGGCAAGCGCGTCGACTATTCTGGCCG
>Ga0123353_10008236_pt1:0-12500 | contig 14206 bp, 9 predicted proteins | sample TergutLab28metaG_3_FD_92763 | JGI IMG/M metagenome (GOLD analysis project Ga0123353, IMG submission 92763) | Labiotermes labralis P3 segment gut microbial communities from Petit-Saut dam, French Guiana - Lab288 P3 | ecosystem: Host-associated > Arthropoda: Insects > Digestive system >... | reverse complement strand
GAATTTTATATAAAATCGTTATGTTACCGCGTACCTCAAATGTTAGACCTGTACGTGAAATGCCACAACCATGTTGCACTTTCCATTTTAGTATCGTTTCTGCACGTTTCTTTCGGTGGACATCAAGATCAGAGAGACATACGCTTTACGACACTTGGCTCTGCATACGCTGAAAATAGGCGATACACAGTCAAAGAAAGATAAATTACGAGTGTGTACTATACATTTGGCCCGCTGCGGGGGCCCACAAAGTTTACACAAATCTAGAAGCCACCTCCAAATTCTAGGCGCCGGAATCGTGACGTGAGGCGGGTTCCGTACTGAGGACTTCAAATTCTAGAGTAACCTGTTAACCTTACTGTTATCTGGCGCCTTCTGCTAGGTCCTTGTGGATTGGTACACATTTTTGTGTGTGACGGAAAGGAAATTATTCATTATGTTCAAAATACGAGTATTAGGCGTCACTCTACACAACTTATTCGCCCAGGCGACCAGGTGCCCGGGATTTGTGCCGTCCTGACCTAAAATATATAGATCCTGTATATGCCTTTGTTTTAAAAAATGTGTACTTGCTTCTACGTGTCCATCTGTACCGCAATTCCCTGTATATGCATTCATGGCATAAACATAGTACGGTTCAGATGGTGTCACTGGAATTTTTCATTGACATAATCCTGCCGGCCACACTATACCAGGGATATCTCCTGGGCGGTAAAGGCGGCCGGTTCATAGGGCTGACAATCTTACACCTTCGTGTGCTGACTGTCTGAAAATCTGGGAGTCTCAACCTCCTGGAAATTTCAAGGCCTGCCCAGACCTGTAGAGGGATTGCTTTCCTTTTGCTCAGCGAAAGGTGCCGAGGTTAAGAATGAGTGGAGCTATACCTCTAGTCCTCCTATATGCCTTCGTGACATGGACGGGGAAATCTGTACCTTGTGTCATGTGACGAAAAAATTGAGCGGTATCAAATGCGTTGTTCTACGAATCAATAACAAGCGTCTGACTAGTCATGATGTTAATATATGAACAGTAAAAGGTAAAGGTAAAGGTAAAGGAATCCCATTACAGGCCCTCAGGCCCTGAGGGTTCCAGGAGATTGAGGCTGCCAGATTTCAAGACAATCGGCACAGTATGTCAACAGTAACAAACTGAAATTATAAGATTATTGATAATTTTAGTATCAATAAGAATGGGTAAAAACATGGTACATTTTTTTTTAGGTAAGTTTGTATAAACGTCTTCAAGGGTCGGATTGTGTGACCTTTGAAGATGGGTCCGATAAGTTGTTCCGAAACGTCGGTAAGAAATCACCACTACTCGCTGCGTAACAACTCAGAAGGGCGCAGTTCTCATAAATACAGTATTTTTACGAGGGCTCTTCTTTTAAACTTAGAGAGTGCTCACAAATTAACCCCCGCCAGCTTAGTAAGTTTACTGCGAATAGTGAAGTGTTCTGCGATGGTACGCCGTGTGGACTGGCGAATAGTTACCGATATTTCGGAGCAGCGTAGCGACTTGTTTGGACTTACTGACGCTAAAGCTGGAAGCATTGTGTTCCCCGAAACGTCTGTAACAATTTACCAGTCGACATGGCATATTGTTTCAGAAGATTGGAGCGTGCATGAACACCGCGGTGGGAAACACAAACGGCGCAGTTTTACCGTGGCTTGTGTTTTACATTATGTGTGTTTTATTAACCGGCACACAATTAACACTTTTACGGTGGTTGCAATTTGAAATCGTGTGTTTGCAGGAGCCCATGGGCCTGCCGTTGCAGTACTGGACACCAAACTGGGCAAGCGAAAAGGGCGCTGCAAGTGGTTCAATGTTGCAAAAGGCTGGGGGTTCATCACTCCTGACGACGGGGGTCAGGATGTCTTTGTGCATCAGGTCAGTAATGGTTTCTTGTTCTGTCCACAGGACTGCCCTTAGCTAAGTTCCGCTTCCAAATGAATCTGTTACTGCAAACGGGCAGTTTGTGCATTTATTTATTTATTTATTTATTATATATCTGTTTAGTAGGGGACCGCGGTAGCACAGTGGTTAAGGTGCTGTGCTACAAATCAGAAGGTCGCTGGTTCGGTTCCAGATGGTGTCATTGGCATTTATCATTGACATAATCCTTCTGTTCGCACTATGGCCCTGGGGTCGACTCAGCCTCTGGCAGAAATGAGTAAAAGCGGTCGGTGCGTAAGGCTGACAACCTACCACCATCCTGAGCCATTGTCACATAATCTGGGGACCTTAACTTCCTGCAACCCTCTGCCCCCCCCCCCCGGGCCTGTAACGGGACTGATTTACCTTTATCTATTTAGTATTCAGCTGTTTCTATATCATCCCTTTATTTATCTGTTTAACTACTATTTATTTAGGCTTATTTATTTATCTGCTTATTTATTCAGTTAATTAGTTACTTTTATATTTACCTATTTATATGTTTGATGTGTTTTGTTGTTTATTTATGATATCTGTAACAATCAATTTTTTATTATTATTAAACGACTTACAGCGCTTAATTACAGTAACACGTAGCCATAAGACTAACCAGCTGTTTTATTCTGACTTAAGTTGCTAAATGAATATCAACTTCAAGTGTTGCCCAGCTGTTCAGTAGTAACAGTCAAATGACTGGATGTTGGTGATCAGGGAATTGGTAGCAATGTGGAAGGCAGCAGACGTTACATCATGTAAGACACTACCCAATCATTTGCTGGGGGAACTACAAAAAAATCACGCTGAATCTGGGCCAGTTTACTACTCAGGTGTTCTGGACGAGATTTGAATTGTGACAAATAGAAGTAAATACGCTTATGAAATGCTTTTTTTTTAATCATAACTTGGGTTGTGCCAGTCTTCTTTCTTCGTGCGTTGTAATTGTCTGTAAACGACATAGGCAATGTACGTTTCTCAAACACACACCGTGGCGCTGCGGCCCAACGCGGGATATGGCCTCCTCATTCTTGAGGTTTCTTGATCACACACAACGACCCATCACAGTCGGTAGGACTCCTCTGGACGAGTGATCAGCTCGTCGCAGAGACCTCGACCTGACAACACACAACACTCATAACAGACAAACATCCATGTCCCCAATGGGATTCGAACCCACGATCTCAGCAGGCGAGCGACCGCAGACCTACGCCTTAGAACGCGCAGCCAATGTACGTATAACGTAATATTATGGCGGGTTCGCGTAACAATTGCTGCAGTGGAAAAACAATACATTCTTTTTTTCACATTCGTATCGTGCATCTTGATATTATCGAAGTTTTGTTTATTCGCCACCTGATGCACTACTGAGTTGTCTTAAAAAAAACAACATTAAAATTTACATTAGAATTTACATTAAAACAGCTGTTTTAATGTAAATGTTAATGTAAATTTTAATATTGTTTTTTAAGACAACTCAGTAGTGAATCAGTTGTGAATAAATAAAACTTTTGACAATACAAACGGCTTCGGGTGGTAAGGGGGACCTGAAAATATGCCGAATTAAGATCGAGGACTGAAAACACAACGGCACCTGTAAATTGTTCAAAAGCTTGCTCGATGGTCGGCATTGGGTAAGAATCAAACACGATCGTAGAATTGACCTTCATATAATGGACCACCATGCGGAACCCATCACCGCTTTTTGGTACCGAGAACGCGGGGCTCGCATATTGGGATTTACTCGGCCTAACCACACCTTGCTCAAGCAGCTCATTCACAACCTGTTTGAAAACCTGTAGCTTAGGGGGCGCACACCGGTAAGGTGGCGACCGAACAAATTCTCGAAAAAAAAAATCTTCGATATCAGACATCACGGAAATCCGTCCACTGGGAACCCCGCTGATACACGCTGACAGACGGACACGAAGAAAATAATAGGCTCTTTCCGCGACTTACGCGAAGGTGCATAACAAAGGCTATTGCCTGTTTTTTTTTAAACCGGAAGCATTTCACTTCAAAGAACTTATGGAGTACCGGCTTCTGGTCTCAATTGTTTGTACAGAGTGTGATCCAGATGTCGGGCTTCCGAAGTCTTGGAGACGATGAGGAGGTGGAGTTTGAGTGCAAAGTGTCTGACAAAGGACTGGAGGCTACATCTGTCACTGGACCTGAAGGTGCCGACTGCAGTGGCTCTCACAGACGGCCTGTATCCAAGAAACGCTTCAGGAGGATAAGGTAAGTGGCTGCTAATACGACCGGCAGCGTACTTTGTTTCAAGACAACTCTTATGTTTGGTTAAAGGCATAAAATCATGGAAGTGACTGTGGCAAGGTTATTAATGGTTTGATTCTCACGGCGCGTGCGCAATAGGCTTCCGCTTCTATATTCCAGTGCGATAAGACGGGCATTGTACGTATAACATAACGTTGAGGGGCGTTCGCGTAACCATTGTTGCCGTGGGAGTACAGTAATTATTAAATACATGAGTGTCTGTCTGTATTCCTTCCTGTGTTATCCGGCATCCCAATCGCGTCTTTTCTGAGACGTACTGTCTTCTGTGGCCTGTCTGGCGCTACCATATTATTCCACGTTCTTATGCAGGGCTTTTCATAATGTACTCTGGGATTACAAAAATTTATTATAGGAAAACCGCAGGACACGTATTTACGAAACCTGTACAGATAGAAGGAACAACTCAAAATTTTTTTCCCCGGTAAGTTGTTTTTCATCGTAATTCACGTTTCTGCCGCTAGGCGATGCGAGTGTATGTAGTGAGAAAATGGCTGCTCCGGGGAAGAAGTCGTTTTTTGTGTTGGAATATCACACGAGTAAGTCTGTGGTTACTGTGCAACATGCATTTCGTGCAAAGTACTCAAAGTACCATTGCCACGTGCCCTCGCTGATCTAAAACCACGGATCATTGCAGCAGTGAAGAATATCGATGCACCCATGTTGACGCGTCTATGGCGAGAACTTGAATATCTTATCGATGCCTGCCGTGTCACCCGTGGTGCAAACATCGAACATCTCTAGTTGTCAAAAAAAAACTTTTTCCGTTTTCCTGTGGCTGTGAACAATTCTTTTTCTTGTTATAAATGTTTGTAATCCCGGAGAACATTATGAAACGCCCTGTATATGGCACGATTCTTTGAAAAACTTTACCAAACATAAAATGTGTGTTTTGATTTTCTCTACAACTTGCTGTCTGAAACATTTCTCTTTCTAAGAAGACTTAAGCGAGGTGTTGTTACAAATTTACATAGGCCTTGCTTTGAAAGTGCCTGTTATTGTGTCAGATAATAATGAGACTTGGATTTTTTGGACAGATTTTCGTAAAATCTTCAAATATCAAATATCGAGAAAATCCAACTAGCGGGAGCTGAGCTGATCCATACGGGCAGACAGAAAAATTTACACATATTACAGAGTTAATAGTCGTTTTTCGTAAGCTTGTGAACGCTCCGAAAATGCCTTAGCGTACTCGCCTGTTTGTTCTGTCGAACAAAACCTTCCAGTCGGTTCATCAAAACTGTGTGTTACTGCATACTTCGTAGCCGTACGTAACTGCGGATTCCGTGGGATGCCTTCGGACGTGAGTGAAATGCATATAGTTTGTGTCCCATTCCTTCATACTGTACTGCTCTGGTTGCGTCGGTTTGGCTTACCACTGGATGTTAAATACTGCTTTCAGTGAAATTTCTTCCGTCTTTTGAAGCATTATAAAGAAGGCAACAGAACTGCCTGTTTATAGAATTTGATTCGACAGTATCTTGTTTCGTATACGCTACTTAATTCTCAATGCTTGTTAGTTCGCCTTTGACAAATTTGGGCGTTGATGCCTTCATGCAGGTCCGAGTGCAATAGCGTATGGTATGATTCTTATTTTTCGTAAATTTTCGTTTTCCTTCCATATATTATTCTCGTTTCTGTAAGAGTTAAAGAACCATTAATTTATTATTACAAGTGGTTTATCAGAGAGTAGGATTTTGGTACAAATTATGTACATCTGAATTCCAAGCCTTAAAATAGTGCAGTGCTGCTTACCCCTATTTCCTGGTTGTTTTACCATTTAGGTGCTACAACTGTGGTGAATTTGCAAACCACATTGCTGCAAAATGTACAATGGGTCCACAACCAAAACGATGTCATCACTGTAAATCTCAGGATCATCTAATCGCAGAATGTCCGGCCCGGCCAGACCGCAATAAGAAATCAGTGGCATCATTTAGTGGAGAAATGGAATTAGAATCACAGGAGCAGGTAACAGGAGAGGTGCTACCACATGTAACAGAAGCAGGTGAGTAGAAATGGCCAATCCCTAGCAAATCACAGGACCAGCACTGAGCCACATGCCAACAAGAAGAAGAAGAAGCAGCAGCAAGGGCTTTGTATGAAGTTCCAAATCACTTCAGCAGATGGCATTACTTGCGCTCAAGAACTCTGCCATCTATCACCATCGTCGAGAAAGCAAGAGAGGATTGTAGTTTGGAATTTACGCAGATACATGCGTAATTTGATACTTATTGTATTAGGTAACAAACTGCATACCACAAGAATAGTTTTTGGACTGTGGATTAAAATTATATTAACTTTGGCGTCTACTACAGCAATAAAATGTGATGACATGTCACTACTTTCAGAGAAACATGTTACAATAATAGCATTTGTGAAGAGCATTGAAAAACGTTCTGTTATCGAAAGAACACTGCAAGTAATGTAAACTACTATTGAATGTATTATTTATCATTTTAATGATGACTTTTTTGTATCAAGGAATTAAATAGTGACCATTTTGTGACAGTAGGATGATATTTCAAAATCACACTGGAAATTTTTTGTCTCTCTTAATTTAAAACATAAGTACTGCTAGAATTATTTTTGTCTGAAAGTAGTGGTATGAAAGCTATATTGGAGGTAAAATACAATTACAACATACTTTGGTGGAAGTTAAAAAAAGTGCAATTTCTTTGTGGAGTAAAATATTACAACCTCAATAATTTATTTTGTAGTAACAGAGAACAATAAAAATGACGATGTTGCAATACTACAATATCCGATGGCGATAGAAGTGCCATTAATTACGAACTTAAAGTAAACTATGGTGCTGTGGATTGGCTAGTGGCCTGTCTTCACTGTTTTCAAGTGGGGACCTGCTTGACATTAATAAATATTAAGTTCAGAAATGGTCCTGAAGGTACAGTTGGTTAATCAGTCAAGTACACAGAAAGAAATTTCAACAGAAGGGGAGGACCTCTTATTTCTGCAAGAAGAGATCTTAAAATAATTCAAAGTAAATTTTTTGTCCCCCCCCCACTCATTTCCTGTTCTTGTGATATGTCCTTTTACCCATTTAAGCATTAGGTAGGTGATGTAATATATGCATTTTTGCACATTTCTTGGCTCAGGTATATATATCCACAGTAGTACAGAGAGGTAGCTATTTATCAGAAAAATTTTCAATATAGTAGTTAATTAATATTATCCTTTTTGATAAGACTGATTACTGTGTTTCTGCATCTCTGCAGTCTTTCACCACACTGCTGTAAATGAGTTTTTTTTATCAATTTTTATTTCATTTCATAAAACCTTATCAACAGTATATTATTGTATGTTGTTTCCATGCACAATATATATAGTTTTGTTTTTATATATAAACTGTATCATTCCTTTAATTCAGCACCCACAGAATGAACATGTGTGGGATTATCAAACATTCCGAATTATCAGATAGTACCTAAAGTTTGCAGCTAGGCCTCAGGAAGTGTTCACTTGTCTGTCTGATTTCATCATAAAAACATTTTCCTTTTTGATCATATGCCTAGTCACATATTTTCCTTCAGGATGTATTGCTGTAAGCCACTTCTAAACCAGTTTTTTTTAATGGAGTGTATCCCACTTTGCTTGTAGGTCATTAAACAACCAATCATTTACTGTCTGTCAAACACAATAACTTTTCTTTATACTTAAGCACCACTTTGTCCACTACTTTAGGCTGTTTCAATGTCTGTTGCTTGAGAAGGCCCTGAACACTGTCACTTGATGCCATAAATGATCATAACTGGTCCTTCTGTTTGTTTATATCACAGAATGTTTGTGATTCAATGTTGCATGAAGCCACAACAACATTTCACCTTTTGCCACTTTCAAGCCTTCTAATTATTTAAAGTTTCGTACAACAAGAACCAACAGGATGCACCATTCACTTACAATTTATTTCAATAATTAACCTCTACATGTTTCGAGCAGGCTTACTGCGTGTCGTCAAGAGGTACTACTATGTTGGCAGCATCAGAATGGAACAGTTCCATCCTGATCCTGCCAACAGCCAGTCAACATAAACACATGACATATACCAATTGTTGTGTATACACAGTAGTACCTCCTGATGATGAGCAGTAAGCCAGCTCAAAACATGTGGAGGTTAATTATTGAAATACATTGAAAGTAAATGGTGCATCTTGTTGGTTCATAGTGTATGTATATATCACAATGCATGGTCAACAAAACATTAAATATTTAAAGTTTTTAAGGAATCTTCCAAGTTATATGTTTCCTTTTATGATCACAACCCAATTTATTCATCTTTGGATCTTTTAAAGCCATCAGAATTGCTTGATAGGCTCACTAATGTCCATATAACACAGGATAATGTGACAGAAATTGTTAACAATGGAAAAACTTCCACTCACAGGTCATACATAATGTGTCTTGGGACTTTCTTTTTAATGCTGGCCTCTCAGGATTTCCAGATCATAAGCAGCAGGATTGAAGTAATTTTAGTGTGTGAAATGGCACGCAAGTGTATTTATAAGTTTCATTAAATTCCCATTGCTGAAAGAAATGCATGCTCTTCTACAACAATAATTATGCCACCAACACAGGTTTAATTTCATAAGCTGAGTATTTCATTGATCCAGCTGTCTAAGGTATCAAGGTTATGCACACAATAAAACTTAATTAAAAAGAAAGAATTGATCAATAAACATTAACATATATTTCTGTTTCCAGCTGTCATTCTGATCTAATTTGTTTAGATCTTTATTAATTTTGTAATCACTTCCAACAGCAGCCTCAAATGTTCCTGAATCAGTACAGGCAATTCAAGGAATCTAGTTTCAGTCCTTTACTATTTTGCTGATTTTTTGTTATTCTCATTGTACACAAATATGATTTCAGTTGCCTTTGATGACCAGCAAGTGACACTAATTTCATACACATGAGAGTGATTTTGTATTTAATATGATGTTAATAGTAAAAATATTATTATTTGAATTTATATTCTAAAAGCAGAGAATGTTATGCTCCCTCTTGTGCACCAGTCCTTGGAGTTCAGTCTGTGGGGAAAATGATAGTATATTGAAATTGTAACCGGCATATACCAGCTAAATTATTACACACAGACATTTTATTTCTTGAGTAAAATAAGGTCCATAACTCAAAGTACAGTTGACAAAGTGAGATAGATGTCAGTAGAAAGTATGCTTCAGTAAATTAATGTCAAATTAGGAAAAGTGAAGTGAATTTTGAGTAACAGCAATTGCAGTATATTATTTGCTTTCACATGCTCATTCTGGTGCAGCGTTGTTTCTGTAAACATTGAGTGAAAAAAAAACTTAATGGAATAAACTTGTACTTCGCATTTAGCACTTTGATCTCTTCTTGCAGAAAATTAAGGTAATGGTAATGTATTTTATTTTGAATCTGGGTCATGTGTGTAGCTCATGTTACCATTTTTAAAGTCAACCATTGTTGTGCTCAACATTATAAGTTATAGGGGGCATTTTAGTAGAATAGTACTCTGGCCTTCTGTCACTGTGTATGAACTGGGTGTCAGTGGTTTCCAAGCGTCAATGAGCTATAAAAGAAGAGGACATAATCCTTTGTTTAAACTTGTGGGGTAAGACTGATGTGCTACTATATTTGATATTTTTTGCTGTTGATAGTAGTGATTTTCCATTTGCCTTCAGGACTTAATTTGCACACGGAATGGCTCAGAGTTCTTTCTGCAAAGGTAGTCAACCTGTTGTCCAGATAATCAGAATCTTGTTATTTTTATAACTCAACATTCCTAAACCATATTTCTATAATTTATTGATGTTTGCTGTGTGTGTGTTTTTCTAATAAGTAGGTTTTGATAGGTTAAGTCTTCTGGCTTTTACATGCAAACTGCAAATGGAAATTCCCTTGAGCCTTCAGGCAAGGTGAAATAACGTGGTAAATCATTCTTGGCTATCATTATGCATGATGTATGTGCCACAAATGTCAGAGTGTGTATTGTGGTTGTTGCTCGGATTTCTTTACATTGTGCTGTCATGCCTAGAATATATCACGCATTTCACATGTTAACTTTATTGTTAATTTTACACACGTCCATAACACTGTGAGTGGCAGGTACTCATTCTCATTAATATATGCATATGAACAGAATGAAGTAAAACTTGATTTCACAACCCGTTGTTTTGCATTATTATGTGTATGTTAATATTATAGGAAACTGTGAACATTATTACATTGGCCCAGTGACATGCAGGTGTGCATTGATTATAGACTGCTTGCAATCACTGTGTAAATTTATTGTTTTGGCCCAATATCCTTTGTTTCAAATACGTACCAGGCAGTAACTTCACTGATTCTTATTCACATGTACAATAAATTGTAAGGTAAAGGCACCATATTTCATACATGTAAAGTTTCACCATTTTTTGTGTCCATTTTTTGGGTTCAGCTTACTTAATATGTCTAGTCTGAGGATTCATATTATAATGACCTTGAATGTAGTATATATTTGAAAGTAAATAGAAACCAAAAATTTTTAAAAACCCAGGGGGACCTGCGGAATGGTAGTCTTTTGGGTAGGTCAGTTAGTTATTTGGAATACAGGTTGACAACTGGGAAAAGACAACCACAACCACAGACAAACCTCAAGAAAATAGATATTATTTTACAAATACAAAAAATTACAATTTTGTTTTCTCAGTGGAAAAAAAGAAAAACTTATACCCAAAAAGTAAGACAACCATACTAAAATTAAAACAAAAAGATGGTGAATATGGTTTATGCTGCTTATAAATATTTATTTTGTGTAAAAATAACTGCTTATAAATATTTATTTTGTGTAAGAATAACAAGCTGTTAAAACAATATTAGATACATTACTGTATGTAACTTAACAAAATGTTAATGAGATGGACATTGATGTGCAGTTATGTCTCCATCTCAAGAAAACAGTTTAGAGTGACAGTTCAAATTGGAAAGGTTATGGAGTGCAATACTTGCACAAATAGTCTTCCAGTCTTTCTTTTAATGAGATCACACATATCCTGCATCCGTCTTTTATATTTAATGCATTGAATCTAACAGTCACTTGATTAATCACAGCATGCAAGTAAAGAGTCTTATTTGCACATCTCATGCAGATGTACACTGGATGGATCGATCAGAGCTTTTGTTAGAAGAAATTAATTGGGATGTTGACTTTCTCATTCTCTTATTAAGTTATATCTTAATATTCTGACTTTTTCTAGAGAACTTAGTGTCCCGAAAGTCTTTGTTCATTTGCAGTTGTAATATCAAATTTTTTTGGGTTTTCAAAAAACCTTTCTTTTGTGTGTCTTTATATAGCAGTGTTTCTGACTCTTGGAGATTACTTCTGTGAGGTGAGGATTTTGTCAGGGCTTCCTTGCTACCAGTTTGGCCACTACTTGATGGTTACTCAAAACTGGTCAGAGGTGAAAGATTGAATGAAGACACTCAAAGTAGACATGTATTCCTGCTGCTGGAACTGAGAATCTCTAGGTCCATTGTGCTCCTGTTCTGTGGAGACCTTGGTTGCAGCAAAGTTCTCATTACCATTACATTACATTACCATCACTCTTACATGAGATAAAATCAACCTCCTCAAATATCAAAGGGAGGAACAAAATTGTATGTAATTCTTGAATCAGCTAATTTCTATATCCATACTTGTAGCTAGACTTTCCCCAAAATATCACCAGCTTGTGGTGCAGTAGCTGCTTGGAAAGAATGGCTGTTCAGCCATATATCAACCTCCTGAGATTTGAACTTCCTGAAAGAACCCTATAGGAGCTACATCTAGAGGGTTCAACTTTCAGGTAGACACAATGTCCATTCCCACTTCCCTTCCATGAAATGACTTACAGGTTTTCCTGTGTATGAAGTGAGCATATTAGATCAAGTTGATAAGGTTTTGGTTTGACTGCCTAGGCAAATGAAACACTGGGTGAATATGTGTATTCTTGTCTGTCTAGATGGAGGGCATGTGGCTGCTGTTCCATCATGGATACACCTAAAGCAGTTGTGTCTTATATATAGTCCAAGGAAACAGTTGGTGGCAGCTTAATTATTTCCCTGGTATTCATGCATGACACAGCTGTCATTATGGAATTTTCAGCCAAAGGTTTAACAGTTTATTTCTTTCCTTTTACAGTAAGAACATCTGTTTCTGTAACTTGAACTGTGGTGAATTATGTCTCATTGGCATTATACACCTTTACTGGATCAATTTTCTATTTCTGAAATTCATATTTCAGCAGATCTTACATAGAATT
>Ga0123353_10008235_pt1 | contig 14208 bp, 10 predicted proteins | sample TergutLab28metaG_3_FD_92763 | JGI IMG/M metagenome (GOLD analysis project Ga0123353, IMG submission 92763) | Labiotermes labralis P3 segment gut microbial communities from Petit-Saut dam, French Guiana - Lab288 P3 | ecosystem: Host-associated > Arthropoda: Insects > Digestive system > Gut ... | reverse complement strand
CCCTTCCAATACTACGCGCAGAACGATCCGGTTTGGAACAGCGCGGTGTACGAAGCCCCCAAGGCCCCGGCGAAGCGTCCCTTTGGCGATGGCGGGTGCAACCCCACGTCCCTGGCCATGGTGGTGGCGACCTTGGTGCCCACCGAGCGCCTCAACCTGCTGGGCATGGGCGCCGCCAGGGGCAAAACCTTCTCGCCGTGCACCTGCTCGGTGAACAAAAATTATTGCTACTTAAGCCGCAAAGACCCCGCCCACACGCCTTCCGCCCTGGTTACCGGCGAGGACTTCGCCGTGGCGCTGCCCCTGGCCTTTGCCGACTTCGCCACCGGCAACAACGCCAACAACCGCCTCCACCGCTTGCTGGGCAGGCGCAACGGCGGCAACGGCGGCACCTCCCAAACCCTGTTCGGGCCCATCGCCGAGATCTACGGCCTCTCCCACCGCACCTCCCGCGAGATGGACGATGTGATCGCCACCCTGGACCGCGGCGGCATGGTCATCGCGCTGTGCAGCGGGCGCTCGCAGATCTTTAGCGGCGGCAACGGCCACTACGTTGTGATCGCCTCTTACGACGAGGCGTACCTCTACATCATGGATCCATACGTCCGCAACTCGTATCCGGACGATCGCCGCGGCCTCATCGAGAGGCTGGACGAGGGCATCCTGCGGATACCGCGCACCTACGGAAAGAACGTGGGCTTCGGCACGTTTTCCCTCTTTGAAGCGGCCTCCGAACCGCAGCACGCCCGCCCGCCGGTGCTGGTGGATCCCCACACGCGGAAGGTGGCCGCCGCCACGGTGATCCCTGCCGGCGACCGGTACCCGGCAGCCGCGCTTTCCAGCGCGCGGGAGATCGTCGCCGCCAGGAACCTTGCCGGCGACCGGTACCCGGCAGCCGCGCTTTCCGACACGCGGGAGGCCGCCGCCACGGTGGACCGCGGTTTGATCGCCATCCATCGTTGATTTCTCATCGCTTAGCACATACTGTCCCCTTGATGTGAACGGCGATCCGCCTTTGTGTGAACCCGAGCAAGAAACGCGGCCAGGAGGCGCCCCTGCGCTTGGATGGTTGCGTGTTCGATAATGTAGCGCTGGCCAGCCGCAGCCCGTTCCAATGCCTCCACATGGGCGGCAGGTTCGGTTGCGATGCGCTGGATCGCGTCAGCCACCGCCTGCGGCGCACACTCCTGCGTTAATTCCAAAAAGCAGGCGAGCTCTTCCGGAATGGCCGGGATGCGATTGGCAACCACCGGTACGCCGGATAACAGGTATTCGGTCAGCTTGCCAGAGGCTGCATAGGTTGCGTAATACGCATTGTCTTTCCCCTCGGTTGGGCGCAGGGAGAGGAGGATATCCGCCTCCCGCTGGGCCCGCATCGCCTCCTGGTTTGTAACGGCTCCCCGATAATGGAGACGATCCGGCATCTCTTGCTGGGCCCGGCGCACCTGCCCGGCCAGTTCGCCGTTGCCGCAGATGGTGAGCGTATACCGCGCGGGCAGCAGCCGCATCGTCTCAAGCATAAGCAATACGCCGGTGCGTTCAACCAGCGCCCCGGTGTAGGCCAAGCGCACCAACCCGCACGGATCCAACGGCTTGGTTGGCTTGGCGGCTCGCGCTGCCGCCATATCCTTTTCTGTGAGCGTGTAAAGCAGTTGAAAAAAGGGCTTGCGGGTATAATCCTGTGCCGCGCGCGGAACATAGGTGATGGCCCCGTCGCAACATCGCAGAGGCAACAAAGAGAAATGATCCCAAAGCCGCCGCAGCCCGCTCGCCTCGGGCCGAACCGGCGCGGCCACCAGAAAGATAAAAAAGGGCACGCGATAAAAGAGTTTGCCCAAGAGCGCGCCAAGGGAGAGCGCAAGATGCGGCGTAAATACAATGATCGCAAACGCCTGCGTTGGATTCTGCCGGCGCGCGCAGCGAATCCATGCAATCACCCGGCGGGTTACCGTATACGCTTCACGGAACAAGGAAAAGCACTTGCTTAAGACGCCGCTCCCCGATCGGCGATGCCCCACGCAGAGGGCCTTTACGCCGCTATCCAGGGTTTGCACTTCCAAGCCCTCGGCAGTCCATTCACGCTCGGATGCCGGCGCATACGCAGCCGCCGAAAAAACAGTAAGGCGCCCTGCATAACACCCCAGCAGCGATTCAATCAATGCGTTTTCCGCCTTGTTGTCGGCGAGCGAATGGCCGCTAAACGTTGGGTACGACGTGTGTTTGGAAGGGCAGGCACGGCCAATGTACAGAACGCGCATCCGTTCAAACACCTCCTCGTGTTACACCAATGCTACCGTGCGCGATACGCCCGCACCACCTCGCGTATCTGCTCCAACTCCATCAGCATCTCCTGGAGCTCCTCCACCGAAAGCTGCCGCGTGTTGTCCGAATTGTACTCCTCCAGCAGGGGCATCTCCACGCCCTCTTCAAAATACTGCGAGTACTGCAAATCCCGCGTGTCCGCCGGAATACGGAAATACTTGCCGTTGTCTTCGGCCAGCCGCATCTCCTCGCGGGTGAGCAGGCTCTCGTTGTGCTTTTCGCCATGGCGCGTGCCGATGATCTTGATAGGCACATCGGCTTGAAACAATTCGACCAGCGCCCTGGCCAGCGTATCGATGGTGCAGGCAGGCGCCTTTTGTACAAACAGGTCGCCGGGCCGTGCGTTTTGGAATGCATACATCACCAAATCCACAGAGTCGTCCAGGGACATCAAAAAGCGCGTCATCTTTGGGTCGGTCACCGTGATGGGCCGGCCCTGCTGTATCTGCTCGATAAACAGCGGGATCACGCTGCCCCGGGAGAGCATCACGTTGCCGTAGCGGGTGCCGCACATCACCGTCTTGGCGCTGTTGCGGCTCTCGGCGATCATCACCTTTTCCATCAGCGCCTTGGAAATACCCATCGCATTAATGGGGTATACGGCTTTGTCGGTAGACAGGCAGATCACGCTCTTTACGTCACAATCCATGGCGGCGTGCAGGGTGTTGTAGGTACCCTCCACATTGGTGCGCATCGCTTCTATAGGAAAGAATTCGCAAGAGGGCACCTGCTTGAGGGCTGCGGCGCTGAACACGTAGTCCACCCCCCGCATGGCGCCCAGTATGGACAGCGGATCGCGCACGTCGCCGATGTAGAACTTGAGCTTGGACGAACGATACTGGCGGCGCATGTCGTCCTGCTTCTTCTCGTCGCGGGAGAACACGCGGATCTCCCGGATGTTGGTATCTAAAAAGTGACCGAGCAGCGCGTTGCCGAAGCTGCCCGTACCGCCGGTGATAAGTAGCGTCTCGTTGTCAAACATGCCTGGTCCTCCGATCGTTGTATCGCATATCCGCGAGTGTTCTGCCCGAAATCTGAGGTGCGCCTGCGCTGTGAGATGCGGTCATGTCTCCCGTTTTCCCTTATCGTCACCAAACGCCCCATATATGGCTTGTAAGTTAGAAATGGTGTCCTTTACTTGCGTTTGGTCTGTTTTGATCACGAACGAAAGCACATTGTTTGTGGATGGAATCGCTTGAAACATTCCGGAGGCGATCACATGTCCGAGTTGATTAAACTCGCATTTTAGCTCAAGCTCTCTTTCCGTATTCTCTAAAACAGCCTCGCCGCTCAATGTGTCGTAGCCTTGTTTTAGCGCAGTGAAAAACCTATACAATTCGCCTGTTGTGAAATGATGCGCAGCGGACACAGAATATGCGCCGGCACGGATTGAAAGCATTCCCTTTGCACCATAACCGCCTCCGTAGGTTGTTTCATTTGGAAAGCCCCATACTTCGTCAAGCGTCAATTCAATACGTTCATCCATTCCGGTGATTCTAAAGGCCAGCATTGGCAAGTTAAGTATAACAAACACCACCTCAAATAACCATAGATTGCAAAAGTTTAGTAGCTTTTTCGCGGAACCGTTTGTTTTGATTTTCTGGTTTCTTGGATTAGCTCCATGAGCCTTTCGAGGAACACCTCCCGGCGAAAGTGGTGCAGGTAATAGGCGCGGGCCCGCTCCCCCAGCGCACGAGCCCGTGGCGCATCGGCCATGACCTCGGCCATGCAGCGCGCCAAGCCCTCGGCGTCGGACGCCGCCGCGCACAGCCCGCAGCCGGCTTCGGCCAGCAGTTCGGCCGCCGCGCCATCGACCGCCGCCACCACCGGCTTGCCCGCCGACATGTAGCTTTGCAGCTTGCCGGGCAGCGTTTGCCCCACAAAGCTACCGCCGGCCAGGGTAAGGAGAAACGCGTCCGCGAAGCGGTAGTATTCCGGCATCCGCTCCAGCGGCAGGCGGCCATGAAACGTGGCGAACTCCTTCAGCCCCAGCTCGGCGCCCAGGGCGCGCATCGCGTCCAGCTCGCTGCCCGCACCAACGATATGTACATGAAAGCCCGCGTTTTCACCCTCAGAGCCCAACGCATCGCGCAGGATGGCGGCGGCGCGCAGGATGCAGGGCACATCTTGGGCGGTGCCCACGTTGCCGGCAAACAAAAAGTCGGTTACGCCGTTTTCTTCGTATTGCCCGGCCACCTCGTCAAACAGCGCTTCGCAGTGCTGGGGCAGGTAGCGCATCCGCGCCGGATCCACGCCGTGTTTTTCGGCAAGGTATCGCTCAAAGGGCCGGGAGCACACCGCCAGCAGGTCGGCGGCGCGGTAGATCCGCCCGCTGGCCCGGGACACCGCGCGATAGACCGGCGATCGCTCATCCGAGCCCCACACCTTCATGGATTCCGGCCACAAATCCAGGCAATAGAGCAGGTGCGGGCAGCGGAAGCGCCGCGCCAGGCGAATCGCGGGCAGCGCCTGGGAAACCGGCGAGGTTTGGTAACAGAGCACCGCGTCCACGGCCCCGCCGCGGCGCATAAAGGAGGCGTACAGCCAGCCCGCCACGGCGAAGGAGGCGTAGTTGACCGACCGCCAAAAGGCGCCGCTCCGCCTGCGGGTGGTGGGCAGGCGGATCACCTCCACGCCGCGCACCGCCTCGCGCCGCTTGCGAAAACGGCGGTACGGAGGGGGCACCGTGCCCGCGTCGTAGTCGGGCAGGCCGGTGATCACCCGCACCTCGTGCCCCTGCTCCCGCAGGGCGAAGGCGATGTCGTTGACGCGAAAGGAGTCCGGGTAAAAGTGCTGGCTTACGATGATCAGACGCATGTGTTCCCCCACATCGAATGGACTTGCGGGAAAAGTCGAAACCGTTTATACTATAGTTGATTTCGGATCGAAGCGCAAGCCCCGGATGCTGGGGTAACAACGGCGGCGGGACGATGTGGGCATCGTCCCCTACAAACGGCACGCGTTCCGTAGGGGCGGATGCCCACGAAAAGCAGCGTTAGCGCTCGTCATTGCGAGGAGTGGAACGACGAAGCAATCCAGAAACGGTGGGAAAGCAGTGGTATTTCCTAGATTGCTTCGCTTCGCTGGCAATGACGGATCATCTCTATTAAGGGAGGAATCCGATTGCTGTTTGCGTACAGGCGCTCCATCGTATCCTTGGTGCGCCTGGTGTACCTGGTTGGCCTGGTGATCCTGTTCTACCTGGGCTGGAAAGCGGGCTACGAAGAGACCCTGTTCTTCAACTTCGGCAACTACGTGGTGATGTTTAGCTACTCGCTGATGCTGCTGCTGTTTATGAACGTATACGGCGGCCTGCGGGTGGGTTCCTCGCGGGTCACCAACCTGCTGCTTTCCAGCTTGTTTGCGCTGGCGTTTTCCAACCTCTTTATCTATTTTGAGCTCAGCCTGATCGCCCGCGACATGCTGAGCGTCGTGCCCCTGCTCGCCATATTCGGCGGGCAGGTTCTGTGGGCCCTCGCGGGCTGCACCCTGATGAACGCCGTATACTACGCGCTCAACGATGTGCGCCAGGTGGTGGCCATCTACACCGGCGATCAGGACGATGCCAAGGTGATCGAAAAGATGTCGCAGTTCACCCGGCGCTTTACGGTGGTGGAGGCGGTGGACGCCCGCCAGCCCCTCGACGCGCTGATCGCCCGCATCGCCCCCTACGACTCGGTGCTGCTGGGCCGCATGGACCCTCACACGCGCAAGGCGATCTTCCAATACTGCTACCGGTCGGGCAAGCGGATCAACATACTGCCCGATTCCATGGAGATCGCGCTGAGCGTAGCCACCAAGACTCAGCTCTTCGATACGCCCATCTTGCTGTGCAAAAACCGGGAGCTGACGCCGGAACAGCGGCTGGTGAAGCGGATCGCCGACATCGTGATTTCCTTGCTGGGCATCGTGGCCCTGGGGCCGCTGATGCTGCTGATCTCCCTGGCCATCAAGCTGCAGGACGGCGGCCCGGTGTTTTACCGGCAAGCGCGGCTCACCCTGGGGGGCAAGCCGTTTTCCATCATCAAGTTCCGCAGCATGCGGGTGGACGCCGACAGGGGCCTCGCCGAAAACGAGTTGCGTGCCGTAAGCAGGGATCCCCGCATCACGTGGGTGGGCGCGCTGCTGCGCCCCTACCGGCTGGACGAGCTGCCGCAGCTGTTCAACGTGCTGGCCGGCGACATGTCCATCGTGGGCCCGCGCCCCGAGCGGGTAGAGCACTACGATCTGTACACGCGGGATCTGCCCGAGTTTGAGCTGCGCCTGCGCGTGAAGGCGGGCATGACCGGCTTCGCGCAGATTTACGGCCGGTACAACACCACCCCCCGGGATAAATTGAACATGGATCTGTTTTATACCGAGGATTTCTCCATCCTGCAGGACATCCGGCTGATGTTTATGACGCTCAAGATTTTGTTTGTGCGCGAAAGCGCCGAGGGCTTCGACGACGAAACGGAGCAGGCGGCGCTGGATGCGGTGCGCCCATCGGACGATTCCGCCGTACAAGGGGAAGCGGCGGAGGATGCGAAGGTGGGGTAAGAGTAGCGTTGGGAAGGTGTTTTGTCCAAGTTCCCCAAACCATCATTGCGGGCTTGGCCCGCAATCTCCTTCCGTAATTTAATAAGAGTGCGGCTCGGAGGCGGCACTGACGGGTCGTTAGCGCCTCAAGCGTGGAATGACAGCGTTGTAAACACGCAGCAACGAAGAATGACCATCGCAGAAGAAATTGCAGAGCACTAATATACCACAACGGGCAAGCCGTAGTAATATCGCGCGTGCCCTGCCAAGCAACGACAGTGCTAAAAAAATCAAATATGACATGCTGTTGTCAATCGGATATGATAAGATAAAATCAAAAACAAGCAGGAGAGACCATATGAGTACACATCAATTAACGCTAAAGCCAATTAGTGAAGTCGCTGAATTCCTGAAGAATTTAATACCAGCGAATATACCCGATACTTACGCGCTAGAGCCCATATTTGAAAACGTTGCAAGCGAAGAAAATACACGTAGCGGCGTTATTGCTTTCAGAGATTTTTTACATTTATTTTTTGACCGTTTAATCTCAGACGGGCATTTATTTGCCACGCCGCCTAAAAAACCGAGCAGCATGACAGATTATCCGTTTTTACACAATATAACAAATCTTCTGGTTGACATCGGGTATCACAGCAAGTTAACCGAAAGCGGTGATTCGTTATGGATAACCGAAATACCGTCATGTACTGCGTTTATTGATGAGAACGGAAAGAAAAAAAATCCTAAAATCTCCGATTCTAATATGATTGAGTGTTTGCGGTTTTTATCTCTCTGCGGTTTTGTTTTTACCAGTGCTGATTCAAAAGCAAAGACGCTTGGTATTAAAAAAACCCAACCGTTAGGAGTGTCGTACCCGAGTAATCCCGTCATGCTTACGGGATTGAAAGCCCTGTCAATTGCGGACATAGAACTGCGAACGGGAAGAAGATACTGGAATGACCATAATCTTTTACGGTGCGATTACAGGCTATTAAAAAGGGAAGATACGGATATACGTGATATTTTAAAAGATTTTTTACGTCCGTTACCCGATGAAATTCAAGAGTTCGCCTTAAAGTTACATCAACGTTATACAGATATGGGAATGACTTGCTCAATAAGAATGTTAGGTGATGTTAATTTTGCTTATGCAGATACAAGCAAAACCCGAAGAGTCTTATCTCCTACAGATATATATTCTCTTAGTGTATGGCAATTTTCTATATCTTTGAAAAATGGTTATTGCTTATTTATAAGACCTAAGAAAACAGATAAATATGCGGGTATTATCGAAAAATTTCCTTTATATTTACAAGAAAAAATTGCAAAAGGATATGGTTGTGACAGAAAGCGTAATGAATGCTGTCAAGGCGGTTGTCAGGGGATTTGCATACCGTTGGATGACTCAATACTTAATATAGCCAAGGATATTGAAATATGGCTTGATAATGAAATGCCGAACTCATTAAGAAAGTAAACATTTTCTATGAGGCAGGTAATAAAATTGGGCATTCACCCTTCACAACAAGAATTCTAGCTCCTTACTTTTTCATCAAACCGTGTGCAACGCCCGCCAGCGCGCCAGCCGGCGGGCGTCCGCGTTGTACTCGGCCGCAAAAAAAGCCTCCGCGTCCGGGTAGCGCGCGCCGATGGCGTCCAGCGCGCGGTTCAGCAGCGCCGGCGTCACGCTGATCATCTCTGCCGCCAACTCCAGCGCCGGCTCGGTAGCCCCCAACCCGGCAAAGTAGGCGAGCAGCCGGCGGTTGCTCTCTTCCCGGTAGGGCTTGGAAAGCATGTAGTCCTCCAGTATCGCCTCGCGGGGCGCACCCAGGGCCAGCAGAATCAGCGCGCAGCCCATCCCGGTACGATCCTTGCCGGCGGTGCAGTGCAGCAGCATCGGCCAGCCGCGCCCCTCGGGCATGTCCAGCGCGTCCAGCACGCTGCGGTAGGCCGGGTTGGCAAAGGGCAGCTCCGCGTATATCCCGCCAAACATGCGGCGCACCGGCTCCGCGTCGGCCGGGGTGCGGACGCTCCGTATCCGGCTGGTTAAGTCCATTTGGAGCAGCCGCCCCGCATCGCCCCGGTCCGCGAAGGCCGGAACCGCCCGGTATACCGCGTTTTCGGGCAGGGTGTAAGGGGTGTCGGCCGCCTCGCCCTCCGTGCGAAAATCAAACACCTGGGCCAGGCCCAGGCCGTGGAGCACCCGCAGCTCCGCGGGCGGCATGTTCCGCAGCACAGCCCCGCGAAAGAACCTCCCCCAGCGCACGGCGCGTCCCTCCGCCGCCGGATAGCCGCCCAGGTCGCGAAGGTTCTCTACGCTGCGTATTTCCACCGCCCGGTCGCCCGCCCACACCGGCGGGAGATTCGCAGCCTGCACGGCAAAGTAGGTGCGCGCGCCGGTGAAGGGCGCCGTATGCTCCGGGCCGCTAAGCGCGCCCAGCGGTTGCGGCGCCGGATCGTGAGGGGTGACGCTGGCAAACAGGCGCGCGCCTTCCGCGGGGCCGTCCCAGCGGATGCGGTAGTGTTTCCCGTCGAGCAGCCGCACGGTGAGGGTGGGTGATCGCATAACGTTTCTCCTTACGATTCCTCTTTTGTGGCCAGCGCGGCCGCGCGCCGCCTGTCCAGCCGCATGTTGACCAACAGGCCCGCCGGAATCAGCGCGCAACCCGCGATTTTCAGCGCCGTTACCGGCATGCCGCCCGCCGCGTCGATCGCCATGCCGGCCACCACCTGCCCCACAAACATCAGCACCGTGGCGTACACCACCGATATGCGCGGGAACACCGTGTTGGTGCCGGAGATGATCAGCACGCCCAGCACGCCGCCGGCAAACAGAAAGGGGCTGATGCCCCCGGCGGTTTCAGCCGGCCATGCCCACTGGCCAAAGGCCGCCACAAACAGCAGGGAGGTAACGATGCCCGTGAGGTAGTTGACCAGCGTGCCGGAAAACACCCCGATGCGGCGGCCCAGCGACGCGTTGAAGGTGTTGGTAAAGGCGAGGTTGATGCCGGTGCCCAGGGCCAGCGCCGCGTACAGCGCCCGGGGCAGCGGGTGGCCCGCGCCGGAACCCGCCGGCTGCCAAAGCGTCATGAGCAGCAGCCCCAGCCCCATGATCCCGAAGCCTACCGTTTTAGCGAGCCGGAACGGATAGCGGCCCATGCCGAACCAGCCGAAGTGGTCGATCAGGCAGGAGCCCAGCAGCTGCCCCACCACCACCATGGCCAGCATCAGCGCCGCGCCCATGGGCTCAAAGCACAGGTTGTTGAGGGCGGTGGTGATCACGCCGCCCACCCCGGCCAGGTACAGATACCAGGGCGTGCCGGGGGCGCGCAACGTTACCGGCTTGCGCTTGATGAGCAGGATGCCGCTCACGGTAACCAACCCGCAGGCGTGGATGATCAGGGTGCTCGTCCACAGGCCGAACTGGGCGGCCAGCAACCCGTTGGCGGTAACCATCAGGGCGATTCCCGCGCCGAGGATCAGCGCCAGGCCTTCGTACGCCATGTAAACCCTCCTGTGCCGGTTTAGAGCGACTTTCTCCATGCAAAACCGGCGTGTTCAGCATACCGAATCGCGCAAAAAAGCGCAAGGCCTTCGCGAGCTTTTGCGGAGGGACTTGCGCGCTTTGGTATTGACTGGCTTCTTATCTCGAAGACATTTGATTATTCCAATTTTTGTAAATGCCAAATCCGCTCGTTGTACTCCCCGATCGTCCTGTCCGACGAGAAGATGCCGGAGCATGCGGTGTTCGCGATGGCCATGCGCAGCCACTTCTCCCGGTTGTTGTAATCGGCGTCCAGGCGGCGCTGCGCCATGGAATAGGAGCCGAAATCCTTGAGCACCAGGTACGGATCGGCCATTTGGCCGTAGTCGCCAAATAGCAGCGCGTGATACAAATCCTGGAAGGCGCTGGGGTTGTCCGGGATCAGCGTGCCGTCGATCATCATGTTCATCGCGCGGCGGATCTCCTGGTTGGTTTCGTAGATCAGCACGGAGCGGTAGGTGCCGGCGGCGTAGAGCGCCTCCACCTCGTGGGCGCGCATGCCAAATATGTAGATGTTGTCCACGCCCACCTCGTCGTAGATCTCCACGTTGGCGCCGTCCATGGTGCCGATGGTGATCGCGCCGTTCATCATAAACTTCATGTTGCCGGTGCCCGACGCTTCCTTGCCGGCGGTGGAAAGCTGCTCGCTGACCTCGGCGGCGGGCATCAACATCTCGGCGGCGGAGACGTCGTAATTCTCTAAAAACACCACCTGCAGCATTTGGCTGGCCCGGGGATGGGCGGCAATCAGCGCGCTGAGCGCGTTGATAAAGCGGATGATCTGCTTGGCGCGGAAGTAGCCGGGGGACGCCTTCGCGCCGAAGATAAAGGTGCGCGGCGTCATCGCATAGGCGCCGTCGTCTACGATGCGGTTGTACAGCACCAGGATGTGCAGCGCGCTGAGCAGCTGGCGCTTGTATTCGTGGAGGCGCTTGGCCTGCACGTCGAACAGGGTGTCGGAAGGGATGAGGACCCCCTGGCGGTCGAGCAGCCACTGGGCGAAGCGCTCCTTGTTGTGTTGCTTGATTTTGCCGAACCTGTCGCGAAAGGCGGCGTCCTCCCGCAGGGGCAGCAGGTTGCGCAGCTGGGTGAGGTCGTGCCGCCAGCCCCGGCCGATGGATTCGTCCAGCAGCGCGGACAGGGCCGGATTGGCCAGCATCAGCCACCGGCGCGGGGTGATGCCGTTGGTGATCGCAGAAAAGCGCTCGGGCATCAGCTGCGCATAGTCGCTGAAGGTGTTGCGCACCAGAATGTCGCCGTGGAGCTGGGACACGCCGTTGACCGAGTGGCTCATGGCGATGCACAGGTTGGCCATGTGCACCTGATCGTAGGCCAGGATGGCCATGGCGCCGATTCGGTCCCACTGGCCGGGGAGCCTTTTGAACAGGTAGGCGCACAGGCGGCGGTTGAGCTCCTCCAGTATGGAATAGATGCGGGGAAGCACCTCGCGCACCATGTTTTGCGGCCAGCGTTCCAGGGCCTCGGCCATGATGGTGTGGTTGGTGTAGGCGATGGTGCGCCGGGTGATGTCGTCGGCCTCCTCCCAGCTCAGGTCCTCCTCGTCGATCAGGATGCGCATCAGCTCGGGTATCGCCAAGCCGGGGTGCGTATCGTTGATGTGGATGGCCACCTTGTCGGGCAGCAAATGCATGTCGTTTCCGTGGCACCGCTTGAAATCCTTGATGGCGTACTGCAGCGACGCCGAGGCAAAGAAATAATGCTGCTTCAGGCGGAGCATCTTGCCCTCGTAGTGGTTGTCTTCGGGGTAGAGCACCTTCGAGATGACCTCGGCCAGCTCCTTCTCTTCCATGGCCCGGGCGTAGTCGCCGCGGCCAAAGGAGGCGAGGTCGATCCGCTGGGGGGAGCGCGCCGACCACAGCCGCAGCGTATCCACCACCTTCGAATCGTAGCCCACCACCGGCATGTCGTAGGGGATCGCGATCACCGTTTTGCTGTTCTCGAGGCTCACCCGCAGCGCGCCGCCCTCCCACTCCTCGTGCAGCGTGCCGCCGAAGCGCACCTCCACCGCATCTTCCAGGGCGGGAATCTCCCATGCGTTGCCGCGCTCCAGCCAGGAATCGGGCAGCTCCACCTGCTGGCCGTCCACGATGCGCTGGCGAAACAGCCCATACTCATAACGGATGGAACAACCGATGGCCGGCAGGTTCATCGTGGCCAGCGAATCCATAAAGCAGGCCGCCAGCCGCCCCAGGCCGCCGTTGCCCAGCGCCGGCTCCGGCTCCTCGCGCAGCACCTTGCCCATGTCCAGCCCCAGCTCGGCAAAGGCTTCGCAATACGGCTCGGTGGCGCACAGGTTGAGCATGCTGTTGTGCAGCGAGCGGCCCATCAGGAACTCGATGGACAGGTAGTAGAGCCGCTTGCTCTTGTGCTGGCGGCGGGCCTCCTTGTCTTGCATCCAGCGGCGCATGATCTGGTCGCGCACGGTGGAGGCCACGGCTTTGTAGATCTGCTGATCGGTGGCCTCTTCCAGGGAGCAGCCGTCGTACCGCTGTAGCTTGCCGACGATGGATTTTTTGATGGCCGCCTTGTCGAACGCAGCTTTATTCGATGCATGCTTCTGTGGCTTTTGCACGCGAAGCCCCCTCCTTATGTGGTTGTATTTGGCAGGAGATAGTATACCACAAAAAGAGGGGGGCTACAAGTTGCGGGGGCATTGTTTTGCGCGAATCAATCCCCGGCGCTGGTAGTATAAATTTTAACCGCTTTTTCATTTTCAAGTAGGATGTAAAGAATAAATCCTCCATCAATGCCCACGTCTATGAACTCATCGTGCACGGAGTCTTCCGGATACATTCCAATACACAATGCGCTCATTACTTCATCACGTGTTGAACCAATTCCTATTCCACATGATAGTTTTGCCTTGGAATCTTTATGAACATGGATTGCCGTAGCCCGTGCATTGCTCATGCTTTCCGTGCTAGAATGCATAGAAACTGTTATCCCTAATTCCTCATATGTCCACCATTGGTACCAATAAGAACCATAATAGTCCTCTTCGGCTTTGGACATAGAACTTGGCTCGCCGATTATTTTCTCAACTTCTTCCGCACTCATCCCGTAGCGAATTCCGTTTATGGCTGTATAATACGCGGTTGCGTCTAAAAATCCATAGTCGTCGCTGTAGCGAAACGCTCTATTGTAATTGCTGTAGCATAAGTCCTTTGTACCATATTCCAGATCCACGATAATCTCATCAGGTTCGCCTAACAGCGCGATAAGATCATCATAGTCTACAATGTCATCGGTTATTATGGGGAAACTCTGCTCCCCATGCATATCACTTGCCCCCGCGCCTTGTATCGTAAGCGCCGCAATTAACAAGAAGAACATGGTCAACACAAAAAGTTTGGCTTTCATGGGCATCCTCCTTCGCACACAGAAAAATTTGGATGTCTTTCATTATAGGATGGGCATGCGGTTATGTCAAGAAATTCCTTTTGAGCGAGAATTGTTTCACGTGAAACAATCGAAACGCGATTGCGCCCCATCTCCACACAGTGGTATACTATAAACGCGAACCAAGGGTAGGGCGCGGTGACCTCGGCGCGCCGCCGTACTGCATCAAAGGCGCGCTATTTGGGGCGAATCACGGCGCGTCCAGTGGCCGCGCCCTACAACGGTGAAACCCGTCGTTCCTGTAGGGGCGCGCAATGCGCGTCCGCGATGTGCGGCAAACCGACGGTTACGGCGGGACGCCGAGGGCGGCGTCCCCTACAGGGTTCCGGCCATGCCGGTGAATGCCGCACACCCCCTGTAGGGGCGGATGGCCGTCCGCGATGTGCGGCAAACCGACGGTT
>Ga0123353_10008234_pt1 | contig 14208 bp, 11 predicted proteins | sample TergutLab28metaG_3_FD_92763 | JGI IMG/M metagenome (GOLD analysis project Ga0123353, IMG submission 92763) | Labiotermes labralis P3 segment gut microbial communities from Petit-Saut dam, French Guiana - Lab288 P3 | ecosystem: Host-associated > Arthropoda: Insects > Digestive system > Gut ... | reverse complement strand
TGGTCGGTATATGCCGAAATCAGACTGGCCGGTATATGCCGAAATCGGCAGCCCCGACATGACTGGGTTCTGGCCTGATTATGCCGAAATCGAAATGGCCTGAATATGCCGAAAGGTGACAGCATTGAGTTTTGGTGATGTTTTCGTATTTTGTGCGGCATCTTCCCCACGATTTACCCCTCGGAATGCTTGTGCTGGTGTGAGACGGGATGCGACGGGGAGAAACGGGTGAGCCTGCGTAGGCATGGTTTTGATTCTAGCAGCCGGTTTTCGGAAAGAAAGACCATCTGTGATCTTTCACCATATTTATATGCGTCTGCAATCGGTAGCCGTCATCTTATGAGCAGATCAACGTAGCCTTGATAGCTGTAACAGCGGTTCTTCTTTTGACCCGTCATTTCCACCACGACGCCCAACTGCTCCAGCACTTGCACAGCGGCATTCGCCGTCGGAAAGGTGGTTGCCAGTTGCTGTTGCACTCGATCCACAGTAAAACGTGGCATCAGTGGCAGCAGTTCGAACAGCCGATAAGTGGCTGGAGTGGCTCGTGAAGATTGCAGTAATTTCCTGCGGTCGGCAGCAATCAGGCTGGCAATGGCAATGATGCTGCGCTCAGCCTCCGCTGCTGCGACCGTCACACCTTCCAGAAAAAACGACACCCAGGATTCCCAGTTGCCCTCGGTGCGAATAATCGAGAGGCGACGGTAATACTCCGCCTGATACTGCTTCAGATAACCGCTGAGAACCATCAAAGGCTCAGTCAGCAAGTTCCAGTGTTCCAGCAACGCCGCGATCAGCAGCCGCCCGATACGTCCATTGCCATCCAGAAAGGGATGAATGGTCTCGAACTGCGCGTGTACCAGCGCGATTTTGACTAAGGCAGGAAGATCAATCGCTTCCTCGTGGACGAATCGCTCCAGATTCGTCAGCAGTTCTGGCACACGCTCCGGCGGAGGCGGCACGAACACCGCATTGCCCGGACGCGTACCGCCGATCCAGTTCTGGGAATTCCTGAGTTCACCGGGCTGTTTGCCCGCACCCCGCACGCCATCAAGCAACACTCGATGCGCATCGCATAGCAGGCGAACGCTGATCGGCAGGCCCCCAGGATCGCGCAACTGCTCCTGCACCAGGCGAAACGCGCGCAGGTAGTTGGTCACCTCAGCCACGTCGTCGATATTGCTGACTTTAAAACCCGCCTCCTCATCGAACAGATCGGTCAGAGTAGCCTGCGTACCCTCGATCAGAGATGTTTGCAAGGCCTCCTTGCGAACAGCGCTGTAAAGCAGCCAGTCCACAGACGGCACCAGCCCTGACACACCCGACAACCGGGCAAGCGCCAATTCTGCCTGTCGGTTGAGATCGACGAAGGACGCCGGTGCCAAAGGCGGATCGGCGGGCGGCAGTGGATGCGGCACGAAGGCCCGTACCGATTCACCCAGTGTCGTGGAGGTAACGTAAGTGCCTGCACTACGGTTCATTTAAAGCCTGCTTTCATTACGTGTAATTGTATTAAAGCATAATTTAATGTGTTTCGCCAGCATGAAAGAAGGCTTTAATATCCATGTGGGGAGAAGGTGGTTTTGTGCACACGCCTGATTGTTGTGAGAGCCTGTAGGACGAAAAAAGATCAGAACTCCAGCACTGTTCTGCTCCAGCCATGCTCGACGTAGGCTCAAGCGTACAGCAGCGCCTCATCCACCGACTTGACCTTGGCCCGCAGCGTTCGCACATGACCCCAGGGAATTTGTCCCACGTGCTGTGGGACAAATTCAAAGCGTGGGCTGAAAAAGGCATGGAACTGGCGCATGGCGAACAGGTTGGTGCGCGAAAAACCCTTCATACTTGGCCATGCCGCCTGCAAATCCGCTGCCATCTGCTCCACCACCGCCGCGCCCCAACCCTTTTTCGCCTGCCAGCGAACCAAGTCACGCCCAATGTCCCAATACAGGCCCAGCAATTCGGCATTAACGGACAGCACGGCGCGCACTCGCGCTGCTTGATGTCAGCCAGCGCCTTGCGGTAATCCGACGTTTCGGTGATTTCGTCCTTGGGCTGTCTCAGGTGCTCTCGGAGATTGAATGGTAATTGTCCAACAGTTTGTCGGACAATTGTGCAAGCGCCCCTTGCACAAATGGCTCGCCCGACCCTGCGGCTTGTGCGCTCTCAATCGGGCTTCGTTCTTGCGATGAATTTGTGCAGCAGCCTGCTGCACAAATTCCAAATCGAGCCAAACCTCGGCGAACACTCGCATATATTTGAGATTTCGCGAAAAAAACCCTTCATGTCCGGGAAAATGTTTCGCAAGTCTGGGCCAGCGCTTCGACACCATATCCCGTATATGCGATGCACTCGGGTTAAAGCTGACCGTAACAGCAAAGCACGTCACTACGTGACACACTCTCACCCCCGCTCAAAATTCAGCCGGTACGGACATACTCCGACTTACTGTGTCAACGAACGAACCACGGCTTCCATAACTGGGGGACAGACGCCATTGCCGAGTATGCGGATCTGGTCACGCCTGGTTCCATAAGGAAGATCATGAAGTCCATCAAATCCCATGGCTCTTTTGAGTTCCGGCACCTGAAGCATGCGCAACATCGGAGCCTCGTCTTCCCACGTGACCAAACCGAAGCGATCCAGCGTTGTCAACGTGCGCAAAGGACGGCCAAGAGGTTGCCATCCGCCGCTTCCGTCGGAACCGTAATAGACAATCAAAAACGGTTTTCCTTTTCCAAGAGCATCAATGGCACGGTCAGCACGAGCAATTGTTTCTTTGGCGCGCCGCTCTGTATGAAGCGGGCGAGATTGCCAAGGGCCATCGAGTTGAATCACTTCTTCTGCAGTACAGACTGTCTGCTCTACTGGGCGAACTACCGGAGCCGGCATTTTTTCACGATCACACAGCAAGAACAGCCTTTTTCTCGTCTGAGGAACTCCAAACTCGGAAGCATCGAGCACCTCAGGACTGACATGATAGCCGAGCCCTTCCAATTCCATGATTAATGGATCGTACCCGTGCCATCGACGCATCTGAATGACATTTTCAATGATAAGCCAGCGTGGCTTCAGTGTGCGTGCGAAGTTGAGTACGTATCTCGCTGTTTTCTTGCTGTTTTCGTCGCGCGGGCGGTTGCCTTTTGCACATGTGTGGTTCGTGCATTCAGGCGACGCAAGGATCAAGTTAATCTCTCCAAGTTTTCCGAGAATTGATATGTCGGAGTTTTCGTCGAGCTTGGTATTAACCACCCTCGCATCTGGGAAGTTTGCTTTGTAGGTTTCAGCGGCAATATTCCAGGCGTCGATAGCGCAAACGATCTCAGCCCCCGCGTTGCTTGCGCCACGGCCGCTACCGCCGCCGCCGCAAAATAGATCAAGAGTCTTCAATTGCATGCACCTCAATCTACCAGGTTCGTTCGTTTCTCGCTAGGTTGGATCGATAACTTTTCATAAGTTTGAACCTGACCCAGTACATTCAAGATCCGCTTAACGCAAGCCTTGATGTCACGTACAACTTGGTGCTCCCACAGACGAACGACCTTCCAACCCATGCGCCTCAGAAGCCGATGATTTCTGGCATCACGGGAACGGTTACCGTCAATCTTTGCCTCCCACTTCTCGGAGAGCTTGTGTCGCCATTGTGAAAAGCGCCAACCATGCCAGAAGTCACCATCCACAAAGATCGCGACCTGTGATTCTCGGAACACAAAATCTGGTCGTCCGGGTAGATCACGTACATGACTTTCCCATTTGAGTCCCTTTTCCGCGAGAGTAGAAGCTAATATTCGCTCAGGGCTTGTATCTTTTCCCTTGATTCGAGCCATGACAGCACTGCGCTTCTCTGGCGACATGATGTCTCCCTTGTGCCGACGCGGTTTTGACGAAGGGATGCCTGTCACTCCGTCCTGCCTTTGATACTGTCGAGCCAAGAACTCAGGGCATCACGGGAAGAAACTCCTTTCTCCTTCAGAATCCGAATAATGTCCGCTCCAGAAATAATGATGATGGGGTGCCCATCTTCCTTGATCTCCTTGTATGCCTGAGTGTTTACCCACGATGTCGTCACCAAGACACCAAACTGCCGATGACGGAGTCTGGAAATCAGCCGAGATAATTCCCTCACCCCCACAGAATTGGTCGGGATATAGCACTTAGCTTCCATGGAGAAATCAACTGCCACAGAAGATGCACCTCGACCAATCAGATACTTTCCTACAGCATCACGCCCGCCATCTCGAACATGTCGAGTGAGATTAATCGACATAACACTCTCGCCCAGAAACAGCCGCACCACTTCGGCAGCACAGGCTTCGAAATCATATGGTGACTCCGCAAACCGCTCCAAAATCAGACTAAGCAGACTTTCGTCGGCACCAGATGGAAGCTGTTCGTCTCTGGCTCGAATTTCAAGTGAACGAACGGCCCGAAGCGGCTGGCCCTGTCCTGTCGCGCGCCAGTCGAGCCAAGCCTTTGGAGCGCCTCTCAACCATTCGTCATTCCTTGTTTGCAGAGTATTCAGCCACCCCCTAGGTAGATTCGAGACGTCAAGAATCGTAAATTTGGCCTGATAGTTCTGAAATCGTTCGCCTCGTGTAGTCTTCCATACAGCAACCAGATCATCTAGCGGCGATAAACCCGCCACACCGGGAACTGCCAATCCTTTGAAGACCATATCCCGATAAGATCCTGCTTTGGCAAACACCAGTACAGGGGGAATTACATAACGCTTCCCACTATGCAAGGCATCAAACATATCCCGGAGAAGAGAGTTACCGTATCGGGGCGTATCATGAAGTTCTTGTCCAGGCCTTTTATTGTCTCCATAATAGGTAAATATCCCGGTTTCATGGTCAAGATAATCCGGCCACTCCGGGTCATCCATGCTAGTTGTCAATACAATAAGACTGGCCCGATTACGAGAACCGAGAATCCGGAATCCCCCTTGATTGCTTACCCCAAGCAGCGCGGGCAGTGGATCATCCCCTGCATTTCCGTTTCTGCCTCCCTCATATGTCGCATCAATGAGGAGACCCGCATCCCGTAGACGATCGAAAGAAATGACCTGCATTGACTCACCGCACTTCCGGAATGTCGTCGAAACTGCTGGAAATGCGCCTCTGGAGCACCGCCTCCCAGCATTCCACTTTCTTGGCCCACTCTGACACCATCCTGCCGCACGCGCTGTTATGGAGTGTCTCGTTCACCTCCTTGGCCCAAACCTGGATTTGCTCCTGGAGGCGTTTGGAAATCCCCTGCTGACGCCAAATCGCTTCGAGATCGAGCCTTTCTCCGATGCGGTTCGCGAGGGTAGATACTGTATAGGCTGCTACGTTCGCCTGGAACGCGGGGAACATAGGCCGTATCAGTTTGTGCGTTGTTTTGAAAATGATCGCTTTGACAATCATCTGCTTATATGTTGCAACTTCCGGTAGTGGCTGTATCGGATTTCCATCTTCGTCCATAAGATCTGCCATGAATCGTTCGAAGTTCTTCTGCGATCCCAGGCTAACCACGTGCGGTTTTTGATTCCAAGCATTGAGGAATTTTGCAAGATCAGTTTTGGTTATCTTGCGTGACGTCGGGATTGAGTCCTTGAGTTTCTTGAGTCTTGCTGGCGTTGTTCCTTCGCGCGCAAACAACGTTTGATAGCTGCCCGCCGCACGTTCGTAGAACCATCGACCCACTCCATCTGGACAATAGGTGGTCGTCGACAACTGCTCCAGCTTGATGTGGAATGGCTTGTTCGCGGACAGGTCGGAAAGCTTTACCGAGTTCTGACTGTTAGCATACTTTGAGATGTCGGAAATCAATGACTCCTCGCCAACAGGATCATCGGAATGAAGGATGATGATCTTCGCAGGGATCCTGACCAAGCGCAGGTCGATGTCTGGATTCTTTTTCTTGCTGAAATAGAGCGACGCCGTCGTCTGACCACCGTTAACGATCTGCATACCCTTCAGCCATTGGATACCCGGCGAGCCATCGGCGGTTTTGCCAAGCTGTATCTCGTCAACGACAATGACTACACCGTTGTTGTAGGCCATGAACCGCTCAGGGGTATCCCGGAGTGTATCTCGGATGCCTTTGTTCACCTTGCCGGTAGCGCTCAAGAATGACCGAACGTTGGCCTCCAGCAACCGAGGCCCATACTGTTCATAGACGAAGCGCAGCGACTCTCCTGGCAACGCGGTCATAGCATAATCATAGTCAGCCATCTCTCCGGGTACGTATACACAGGGCAGGGCTCCGCCCGAAACCTCCTCGAAGTTGATGACAATCTCGTCGCGCGGCTTGCCTGCGGCCCAGTGGCGGTAGAGCCGCTCAATGTCCATGACCTCAAGCTTCACGGTCTTTTCCTTCACATCCCGTGGCTTGAAGTGCTTCGCCTTCGCCACTCTGTCGGTCAGCACATAGATACGAATCTGATCGAGGGTTAAGTAGCTCCCTTGGATTGTGAGCGCAAGTCCGTAGGCATCATTGGATTGATCCATTGTTGAAGCCAATCGCCCCTCAACGCACTTGGACAGAAAGCGCAGGCACTGTTCAGCAGCGGTTTTGGTTTCTGTGTCGGAGATGGAAACCAGGGTGTCTGCACCGTGATACAAGCTGACGAACAAGTCGAGCTGATCGGCCTCATCGGAAACGGCATAGCCACTCAGCCTGAGTTTGGCGTTGCCAACCGTCGCCGAGTAGTGGCAAACCTGCGGCTCGAAAGTCATGCCGACGTCGGACATGTGTTCCATTACGATTTCGGTAAAAACCGTTTCTTCGTAAGGAAATGTGTCACCCGCTGTAGCCATGCGGTCTACAATCGCTTCCTTCACTTCTGCTCGTGTCTGAGACAGGAATTCTTCAAGCTCCATTTACTCCACTCCCAGTTGTCTGAGCGCACTTGTCAGTCCTATACCTTCGTCTTCCACCGAGCTGAGATCAAGTTCGTAGCGCGCCTTCCTTATCGCAGGATTGACGTTGCACGGTGTCAGCCGAGGAAATCTCCCTGCTACGGACAAGATGGTCGTGGAGACGTGCATCAACCGTCGCACGTACCGCTCTGCAAACAACTCAGACAGACCGGCATGAATCAGGCTCGTTTCCAAGAGATCGAGCGCAGCCAACTCGCCGCGCAACCTGTCGCGGATAGAGTCAGCCATGGATGGAAGGGTCTTCCCAGATGCGTCCACAACAAGTCGAACAGCAGCAACAAAAAGCGGATGACGCTGAGTTTCATCGAGCTGTTCCAGAGAACCCACTGTAGCCGGGAAGGCCGTAGCCGACAGTGTCGTTTTCACCTCGATGGCTCCAGAACCGAAGATGAAGTCTTGGAGACTATTTGCCGGACCTTGCCACGCATTTACAGCCAGCCTCGCAGGAATCCCCTCATCCAGCAATTGGCCAAGCACGACAAGCTCACCGAATAGCCCCACTTCGGCCTCGGGCGAGAGTACTCCGCCTTTGTGGCGTTCCATAAAGTCCTGCCAAGCCCCGATTCTGGCAAGAAATCGCTGAAGAAGGCGATTCCCGTTTTCTGAAGTACTGCTTTCAATCAATCGGATGAGATCCTCTGTCATCGTGGTGAACAGTTCGAGGCTTGCCCCTTCCCTGCGCGTAAGCACCAAACAAGTACGGTCTACCCCCGTTGGGTCAGACGGCAACGCAGAGACCTCAAACCCGTGCCCCTGCGGCAAAGATAAGTCGGAAATCTTGTTGTCACTCCGAAAACCGATCAGGAGTGCCTCTTCCCCATGAGGCAGATGCCGTCCAGCAAACAACTCGCAGGGAGCCGACGCACCGATAGAGATGATCCTCCATCCCTCCCCATCGTTTCCGTTCGCAAGGGCGTGCCATGCTGCACTCACACTTTTCATGTCAGTCCGTGCTGCCATATTCCTGTTCCCACTGCTTCCAAAGGACATTGTTGACCTTGTATTTCACTTTTTTACCGGAGCAGCTGGCAGGAAAACTTATCGCAAACCCAATTACTCCTGGGGAATCTGGTTGCAGACCGGAGCCGTCTCCTGCTTTTTTTGGGTCGATGGCATAGAGGAACAGTACACCGCGGTCAGGGCATGGGGGTACGACACCCTCGGCACCAAAACCGCGGATCTTCCTGATGGCGGGGCCGTTTGGCGCATCCGGCTCGTCTCTTAATGCGTTTCTGCCGGGATCTGCATGGAAAGCCCTACGTGTCTCGATGAGCGCAGCCTGCCATGCCATATCATCAAGATCGATCGCCTCGTCGCGGGGAGACATAAGACGACCAATGGAATAACGATCTGGATGCCTGCCGTGCGCAGCACGTTTCAACATGTCGATAGAGATTCCGTCACAGAAGCTGAGCATTTCCCCCTCACCACCGCCGATGAGTGCAACTGTCCACCTAGTCAGTTCCTTCTCAGCAACAAGAGACTGGATGAACTCGGCAAGCAGTGCGCTGTTGACCTTGTGCGCCTCGGGGTGGCTTCGGTAGGCAAGAAGGAAATCAATCACGTCAGTTGCTGGAACGCCTTCCCAAAGGTACCCGTTCCAAGTCTGTTTTGATCCGTTTCGTACGCGCTCTGGGTCTACTTCGGGGTCATTGAGCGACGAGATAAGCCTTCTTGCAGCAACAAGATTACCTTCGAGCACATCCCGCTCGCGGTGAAATGTGACAGTCTCGACCAGCTCGCCACTGAAAGACAGATCAAGCTCTTTGGCTGTTCTCATCTTGAGCTTTGACGTCACCATCAGCACCGGATGAGACTGCACCTTAAGCCCGTACTCCTTAGGTGTGGCACCACTTGCAGCCATGAAGTCGAACTCCTCGCGCAGTTCCTCTGAAGCATCAGCGATATGCTCGAACCATTCTACGAGATCGTCAGTGGTATAAAGCCGACACAGATCGATGTAACTTGGTCGATAACCAAACCAACGCCCCATCTGCATCAGCGTATCGTACATTCTCGAAGCACGCAGGAAGTAGCTGACCATTAACCCTTCGAGCGTCAGCCCACGTGCCAGCTTGTCGCCACCGATAGCGATCACCTTCAGCCCTGTTTCCTGCTTCTCGGCATAATCCAAGGCGTCCTTTGCGGTCCCGTTGATCATGCGTACCTGGATGTCCTCAATGACATCCACAAGTACCGCCTCAATGTCTTTCCAGAGGATGCCACGGAAGCGATGTAACTCTTTACCGAGCTCTTCGAAACTGTCACAAATATGCTCGCTTGTCGGTGCGAAGTCTTCCTCCCACAGCTTCTGCAAAGCAGCAAGTACGGGCTCATGGCCTATACGACGGGTCAATCTCTGTTTTAGATACCGGATTCTTTCTTCCACTTGTGCATGGACAACCCTCTGAACGGATGTAAAACGAGTGACGTGCACGAGCATCGAACAATGTTCCCCCGTTTGGCCGCGAAGCCGTCGAAGCGCACAAGAGAGAAAAAAAGCGTTAATGGCCTCATTGAGGGAGGAAGGAAGCTCGTCCCTACCATCATGGAGAGGCTGATGACCGTTCTTATGCTTCACGGGCATCCAACCACGCAATCCGTCCTCGGTGCTGTGATCACCAACCAAACGCACTAGAGGCAGTCCGCCCTCGCGCCCGTTGTCGCTGCGAATACCAAAGACTTTGGCCGGGCCCACGTAGTTGGAAGGTGCCGCTAAGTTAATAATGAAGGCAGCGGGAAACAGATCCTGCCCCTCGTCGGATGTTGTTGCCTGTTCGTGGATGAAAATGTTGGCGAAAGGGGTGGCTGTGTATCCGGCGTAGGCAGATCTTGAGAAGCTGTACAAGATGCGGCGAATAAGTCTATTGATCGTGGTTGGCTCATGCTCCTCATCAGGCATGCCATTCTCATCGAACAATATCTCCTTTGTATCCACGCTTGCATGGTCGGCTTCGTCATCAATCAGCAGGAGCGGTAAATGGCTGACGATGGCACGCCCTGTTTCTCGGTCGTGCGTATTAGCTACGCGATTACGTATCCAGCCTAATAAACGCTCAAGGACGGTCTTGTTTTTCTTAACGACGAATAACCAAGGACGCTGTTCCGGCGAAATACCGAGATTCATGGCAACCCTCGTGTTGAAGTCACCCCTATCGGTTCGGTTAGTGGCAAAGTTTGGTCTGATATCCGGATCGGCATCAATCTCCCCCACGCCAATAGGCATTACGGCTTCGCTGACAATGGCACTGGTTTTGTATCCGAGAAACCCTTCATCCAGACGCATCTGCGTTTGCGAGCGGAGGTTATTGTGCAAACCTGCAAGTACTATGATGATCTTATAGCCCGCGTCCGCCGCCTTGCAAATAATGCCATTGTAGTGACTGGTCTTGCCTGATTGCACGTGTCCGACAACCAACCCACGGCGATCCCATGGGCCGTCACGTTCAGGATCCTCCAGCAGGGACAACACCGAATCCGTAGAGCGATCGAGCGACTCGACAGCCCTGATCGCAAGCTTCCGTTCCAGCCACTCGCGGTAACGCTGCCAGTACCGCCATTCCTTTTTGCGAACCGCAGTCAGCCAGTCTTTGTGGCCTTCGTTGTTTAGCAGTGTGGTGTCCTGGCCGATCCAAAGACTGTAGCGGCGAATAAGTTCGTCCATTACAGCCTGCCGATCCAACCCTTCTCGCCATTTTGGGTTCATCCTGAGGATCTGTTCGATCTTCTCGTCGATCAAGGCTGGCGTCACGGAAGCCTTGTCCGTTTCGTCGAGCAGCAATTCTTGGACGAACTTGACGACCTTCTGACGTGTTTGTTCAAGGGTGGACGTCATCCTGCTCTCCTGCTTCGAGCTGATCCGGCAATGCCGACACCAATTCCGGATGATTATTGAACGGTTCGGTGTGAAGGAGTTGCTCCCGAGCCAGGGATGGAGACATCCCCTTCCGCAGCACGAGGTTCCGATACATCACAATGAGTACTGCGCGCACTTCCGAAGGGGGATCTCCCGCAAAACCCGTGCGGGGCGTCTCGTGCGCTTCGGTGGTATCCAGCCAGATTCGCTGCACCGGCACAGTTTCCTCAATTACCCGAAGCATCGCCTCCAACTCAGCGCGAGAAACACCAGCATCATCAAACACCGCATTCACTGCGGGATGCTCTCGATCAATCCGGTAGCGAACATCCGTGCCAGAACGCTCCGTGCGCCACGCCTGCTGCACGGGACTGTTGCCCTTCGACGAAAACGGCACACCTCGGTGGGCAAACACTCGGCGTGCTCGAGCACGGGTATCCTCAGCAATTCTCATCAGAATTGCTCGCAGAGCAACCGGAGGACTCGCGGTAGACTTCCTGATATCGATCTTCCAATCAGCATCTGCAGAATTAGTGATATCCAGTCTGATTCTAGCGAGTCGATGTGCTTCCTCTTTTGTCCACGGACGCCCCTGTCCTAATCTGAGCCAACTTCCGGCCAGGAGCAGTCGTCTGTTTCGGTAGACGTAGAATCCCTGCTGGGCAGTCCAACCGTGTGGTCCTGCTGCACTTTGCTCCTGGGATACAGTGAGGTAATCCTTGTGTGGCAGAACAAATGCCTGCACTTCGATAGCCTTCCCTGCCGAAGAAAGACGCTCAACCGGTGATGGCCAAGTAGCAGGATGGGATTCCAGGAACGGGTCCCAAGGAGCAACTGTCCTCCCATTGAGTAAAAGTCTGAGCTCAGGCTGAACTCCATCCAAGTATCGGTAAAAAACCATGGACAGATGCCGCTCCACCGCATCGACCATGTCAAGAAAGTCCTGCTCCCCGAAACCCGTTGTAACAATCCTATCGAGTTGCTCCCACAGCACCAACGTTCCTCGTCCGGCTGTCTTCAGCGGCATCAGCAGATGCTCCGATCCCGGAGCAACATCCTCAAGCAGATACCAGCCGCCATCCGTGCTCGCGGCAAGAACGTCGAGATCCCAGCGTAAGCAGTTCAGAGCTCCGTCCTGAATGCTGGCGACAGTAAGTCGGCGGCACTGCGAAAACGAAGCTGTCTTGAGGCCGAGGCCAAACCTGCCCAAATCCTGCTCCACCCGCTGATCGAGAGGATTTCGCTCGCCAAGTCGCATGGCCATATCCAACTCACGGGCATCCATACCCCTGCCATCATCGAGGATAGAGATGCAGCTCTGATCGCCTTCCCAAGTAAACGTCAGTTCGACATGCTCGGCCTCTGCCGCGATGCTGTTATCAATGATGTCGGCGAGCGCAGTTGCTGTCGACCGCATTGATATCGTCGCCTCTATCGATGTGCAGACGGACGGCAGATTCGCTGCCGGACAGGATAGACAGCTTAAACAACGGTTTGAGCGAATTTCCCAGGCGGGGTGCGTTGTCGTTCAAGGCATCCTCTTTGCGGCTCGATTCAACGCTGATTCCAGGAACACTCGCAGCCGATCTACGACAACGGGTAAAGGCTCAGAATGAAGCTCGTTTTTCTTAAGAAATGTCCTCCACAGCATCTGTCGCGAGGAGTTGTGTCCGAATTCATCTGTCAGCCCGACTGGTAGCGCTATGGGGAGCGCCATACAACGCCGCTCGAAAGTAGCCCTGATCGCTCGAGCCAGCAGATCAATGTCCAGGATTTCACGCTCTGCCAGCACTGCCAAGTCAAAGTAGTCCTTCATGCGGCTGTTGGCCATACCCAGCAGTGCAATGGCATGAAGTTTTTCAGCAATGACAGTGTATACCGTGTAGATCCGTAGTCGGGGTGCGGGCAAGTCATCCAACAATACAGGATAGGTTGCATCAACCGGACCCGGCGTGACGGCGTCGCCGAACCCAACGTCGATCTGCGTCTTACAGCGTGCTCTAGCCAATTCGCCCGCGATGATTACCCGGACACCACCATAGCCCGCTTCTTTGCGAATCTCCGCAACAGAGATCGAGGCTGGATCAAACACGATGCCATCGTCTACCTCTACAGCAGCAATATCACTAAAAACTTGCCCGACCAAGGCCAAATCGCTCGCACCAAAGCCGAGCAGGTCGGCATCGCGAGTGGCTCGGTGCGGCATGTCGTACCAAAGCGTAAATAGCAGCGCGCCTTTCAGCAAGAAACGATCAGCATATTTTGATTGGGTCAAGCGGTAGAGGATGCGCTCAAGCGCAAAACGCACCAACACCTGCTGGAAGTCCACGCCTTGCGCCTTGGCGATATTAAGTAAACGCGCGCGGACGGAAGCAGCGATGTTCGGATTAAGCGAATTCATCCGATGCTCTCCATATAAGGAAGCATCACGTTAGTCACACGGCAGATCTTGGCGTAGTGCCAGATATCATCGATCGGCGCTTTTTTATTGGCACGCACATCTTTCAGCGCTTCCAACGCCACGTCCAACCCAACCTTGTTCCGATGTTTGAAGCAGTCCACTACTGTCTTGGCCACGCCATACACACGCAGCCTGACACCATCGCGCTCAACCATTTCAATACCCTCTAAATAAACCTTGCCCGCCATCTGAACCATCTTGATCGGTGGGTAGTCGATTCGAGGGACATGGCTGCCACGCGGCATCGCGATCCATATCTGACGAGGCAGTTGTGTGGTCAATTCATGGAATTGCAATGCAGTCAGCAAACAAAACACCGCTTGCGGCACCTTGGTGGCTATTTCCACGAGACTTCCGTGCTCCGATCCTGGTTGACCGGGCAGACGATAGAGACCGCGCCCAACCCTGCTCAGCAGACCAGCGGCTGTCAGGCGGGTCAGGGTGACTCGAGGTGCTTTGATAGCGTCCAGATCGCTAGCACGCAAAAGACCTTTCTGGCTGACCAGATCAAGGACGCGCTGGGAGTGAGAGTTGTGGGACATGCCTGGAGTATGTTCCGTTTGTTCGGTAAATGCAATATTTTGACGAAAAATAGGAACATCTCGGCAGTATACCGCTACCTTTTGACAAGGGTCTGAAGGTGAAGGCTATTAGTCCTTAAAATTCAGATAGGATACAATATGCGATAGCTGAGGATATTTGTGGCTTATCTTTCAAGGTTGTGCAGATCAAGGCGCGTAAGCTATGGGTGACAAAAATGAGTGAAATCTCTGTTTTTAAATTCAATTTCTGGCGCAAAAAAATCAAATCTCAAGCAGCGCTTGAGAGCGTAATGGAAACTACTAAGTAACCCCTGCATAACCCCAACACTGGATTGCTTCGCTTCGCTTGCAATGACGGTATTGGTTGAATCTATTGACCTTCCTGCTCAGTCATTGCGAGGATCAAAGCGACGAAGCAATCCA